>Ga0210402_10000185_pt1 | contig 71511 bp, 55 predicted proteins | sample IncBWC7MmetaG_FD_161055 | JGI IMG/M metagenome (GOLD analysis project Ga0210402, IMG submission 161055) | Forest soil microbial communities from Barre Woods Harvard Forest LTER site, Petersham, Massachusetts, United States - Inc-BW-C-7-M | ecosystem: Environmental > Terrestrial > Soil >...
CATGCGGATCAGGGCGATGAAGGCGTCGCCCAAGGGCTTCATTGCCGCGCCCGCGGTAGGCCAGATCGCGCCGAAGGCGATACCCAGCACGATCGCGATCAGCACTTGCCAGTAGATTTTACGCAAGAACGACATTTTTCGGGGGCCCGGACAGCGTGTCATACACGCGCGGTTGATAATTTTCGAAGGTTGACGCAATCAGTCTGTTATGTCCAGACGCGGCCGAGACACCGCGGCTTCAATGCGACCCATTCGCTTGCTCTAGCGCCGCAAACAGAAGCGCGTGCAGCTGCGTGGCGGACTTGATGTTGTCCTTGTGCCGCGCGAAAGATTGCACAAGGTCCCCGAAAACGCCCACATATTGATTGGTGAGCCGCGACCGCCCGTTTTGCAGCGAAACGGCCTTGGGCCGCCCCTTTCCGCCGCGCACAATCACTTTCTGGCCGGAGTGATCCAGAATGACGGTCGCGCGCGCATAACCCAGCACCGTGATCTTGCGGTTGAGACCCAGCGTCCAGTTGGTGTCGATTTCCCCGGCACAGGAACTGCCGTCAACGCGGCACTCCAGCTGTGCCGATCCCTTGATCTGTTTACAGGCAATGCGTGGTGAAGAAAACATGTGCGCGCGCCGGACCTGCATTGATCCGGGATCGGCAATCCGCTCCAGCACGCTGAGCGCGTTGATCCCGCTGTCGTACCATGATCCGCCAAGGCCCTCCGCCCCTGCCTTGATCGAGCCGTCTCTCTCGATATAGGGGTCGTAAAATCCCATATGGAAGCGTTCGACAGGACCAAAACGGTGCGCCAGCTGTTTGCGGTTTTCGAGCCACCACAGCAGATCCCGGGCAAAAGCGGCGTGAAGCGCGGTATGGAAGAATATGCCCCCCGTCCTGGCGCGCCTCGCCAGCTTGTGCAGCTCGTCCAAGTTCTCGCACACAGGCTTCTCCACCATCACGGCGCGGCCCGCGGCCAGCAGCCTTGATGTCGTGGCGTAGTGATCACTGTTGGGGGTGGCGACAACAAACACGTCCGCGTCCGATTTCTCGATCAGATCGTTAAGCGTTTTGTGGAAGCGACACGGCGCGCGCTTTTGGGACGCCCGGACGTCCTTGTCATACGCGCCCACAAGCTCCACAACTCCGGCCATCTGGCGAATGGCGCTGATCTGGTGTCGGGCAACATGCCCGATGCCGACAATGGCGACCTTCATGCGGGACGCTTCCGGCATACGGTCATCGAACCCCTGTCCCTTGGCACGTAATCCCGCGCCTGTTGCACTATCAGACCGCTATCACATTCTGTCCGTGGACGACGACATTTTCCAAAATCAGGGCGGGCGCGTTTTCGACAATACTGCGCTTCGCCACATTTGCGAATTTGGAATCCTTCAGAACAATGGCCGCGACCACCGCATTGTCGAAACTGTGTATTTCCGCGATCCGCGGACATTGCTCGCATGTCAGCTGCTCCAAGCGCACATTGCGGACACTGGGCATATGGACGCCGTCGGGGCCCTCCTCATACTGGAAATCGATCCGCAGGACCGACAGATACACATGGCTGATGTCGATGCGGCGGCAGTAAACATGCTCAATCTCGCCGCCGCGCCGGGCGTTGTTCTTGATGCGCAGGGCGTAACGCAGATTGGGACCTTCCATGAAGCAGTCTTCGACGAAAACATTGCACACACCGCCGGCAATCTCGCTCCCCAGAGTGATGCCGCCATGGCCGCCCCTGACATGGCATCTGCGAACAATCAGGTTTTTTGACGGAATCATGAGTTTGCGGCCGTCATTATTGCGGCCCGATTTGATGGCAATACAGTCATTGCCGGTGTTGAAGCTGCAATCCTCGATCAACACATGGCTGCAGGATTCGGGGTCGCAGCCATCCGTGTTGGGGCCGCTTGCCTCCATGGTGACACGGCGGATTGTGATGTTGTCGCACTCCAGCGGATGAATTTGCCACATTGGCGAACGCCGCAGCGTGACGTCTGCGATCAGGATATTTTTGCAGCGAAACAGCGTGATGAAGTTTGGCCGCAAAAGCGCGCCATCGCCGAACACCCGTTTGGCAAGAGGCACACTCTGATCGTTCATGTGGTGCAATCTGCGGCGGGCGTTGTCCTTGCCGCCTGCCCTGAGCAGTCTGTCCCAGTTCCACCAATGGTCATCGTCCGCCTGGCCGTCCAGGGTCCCATCGCCGGTGATCGCGATATTCTCCTGTTCGAACGCGTAGATGAAAGCGGAATAGTTGAGCAGCTCGGTGCCTTCCCAGCGCGTCCGCACCAAGGGCAGATAGGCGTTGGGATCCCGGCTGAATTTGATGGTCGCACCTTGCGCCAGGTGCAGATCGACATTGCTCTTGAGATGAATCGCGCCGGTCAGCCATTGGCCCGCTGGAACCAGCACGCGTCCGCCGCCGCCCGCATGGCAGGCGGTGATGGCATCGCGGAACGCCTGGGTGCAGTCTGCGACGCCATCGCCCACCGCGCCATGGGCGGTTATGTCGAAAATGCGGGGTGCAAAAACCGGTTCGACAATGACCTTCAGGATCTCCGCCACGCGGTCCCACGGATCATTCACAGCGTTACCGGCTTGCAGCGGCGCAAGCGGTTTCAGAACGGCGCGTTTGTCACCCATAGAACCTCGCGGCTGGCATGATTGCCGGGGCATCGATGCAACCATTCACGTATAGCGAAAAACAGGCCCGACGCCGCGGCAAAATCAGCGATCCAGATTTCTTCACTTGGCTTGAAGCAAAAGCACGCGGCAAGGCACACGCCAGCCTTTATGCTAGAGAATCGGGAGCGGCCACACAAGTGAGGCTGGCCATGCCACCGCTACTCCGCAGGCATGCGGCTTGTTTGGGCGCCCACATTGCGGTGACGCAAGCCGGCAATACGCCCTTCCAGCCGGTCCATATAAATATAGATCACCGGCGTGATGTAGAGCGTCAGCACTTGCGAAAACAAAAGACCGCCCGCCACGCAAAGGCCCAGCGGCCGGCGGGATTCGGCGCCCGCGCCCATGCCCAGAGCGATGGGCAACGTACCCATCATCGCCGCCATGGTGGTCATCATGATGGGACGGAAACGCACCATCGCCGCTTCATGGATGGCCTGCAACGCCGGGATATTGTCGCCACGACGGCGCTGCAATGCGAAGTCAATCATCATGATGGCGTTCTTCTTGACGATGCCGATCAGCATCATCATGCCGACAAAGGCGTAAAGCGTCAGCGGCAATCTCACCAGGAACAGGATCAGCAGCGCACCCATCGCCGCCGAAGGCAGGCCGGAGAGAATGGTGAAGGGATGGATCAGGCTCTCATACAGGATACCCAGGATGATATAGACCACGATCATGGCGACGATAAGCAACATACCCATATTCTGGGTGGATTGCTGGAAAGCGGCGGCGGTGCCCTGGAAGCTGCCGCTGATGGTGTTGGGCACGCCGATGTCCTGGGTCGCCCGGCCCATCGCCGTGACGGCGTCGCTGAGGGTATAGCCCTTGGTCAGGTCGAAGGAGATGGTAACGGACGGCAACTCCCCCGAATGGTTGATGCTGAGCGGCTGGGTGCCGGGTGTGATCGTGGTCACTGCAGACAGCGGCACCAGCGTGCCCGTGCTGGATGTCACATAAAGCCGGTCCAGGTAGGTGGCTTTCTCCTGAAAGGAAGGAAGAAGTTCCATGATGACGGCATATTGGTTGGCCGGCCGGTTGATCTGGCTGATCTGCTGGCCGCCAAAGGCATCGCCCAGCGCGGTTTCGATGCTCTGGGACGACACGCCCAGCGCCGCAGCGCGGTCGCGGTCGATCGCCACATGCACTGAGGGCATCGCCGCGTCCAGATCGCTGGTGACGCCGACAAAGGCCGGCAAGTCCTTCAGATAGGCGACCATGCGGTCGGAGACATCCTTGAGCTGGTCTAGATCGGCGCCCTGCATGGTGTATTGATAGGTGGAGCGGCCGCCGCGCCCGCCGATGCTGATCGAGGGCGGATTGGTGATGAAGACGTTGATGCCCGGGAAGCGCGACAATTTTGCCCGCAACTCTTGGGCCACATCATTGGCGGACAAATGGCACAAGAAAATATGAAAGCCGGGGCAGCTTTGACGTTCGCTCAGCGGTTTCAAGGGAATTATTCTGAGCAGACCCTGGTTGCTGCCGGCGGAGCCATTTGCGCTGGGCATCATCACGGGCGAATTGGTGACGTTGGGGTCGGCGTCCAGCACTTTGCCCACCTCATCCAGATAGGTGTACATCTGGGTGAAAGACGTGCCGTTGGCGGCCTGAATCTGGCCGGTGAGGCGGCCCTGGTCGTCGGTGGGGAGAAAATCCTCCTGCATGGTCATGAACAGGCCCGCGCTGGCAAGGATGCTGACGAAGAACAAGCCCAGAATGACGGGGCGATGCGCCAAGCTCCAGGTCAGGGAGCGGTTGTAGCCATCATGGAGTTTGTTGAAGGTGTTTTCGCTCCAGCGATAAAAGGCATTATGGACCTGGCCGTGCTCATCCTTGAGGATATAGGCGCATAGCATGGGCGTCAGCGTCACCGAGATGATGCCGGAGAACATGATGGCGATGATGATAGTGACCGCAAATTCATGCAGTAGGCGTCCGACTATGCCGCCCATGAAGACAACCGGGATGAACACCGCCGCTAGCGACACAGTCATGGACAGGATGGTGAATCCGATCTCACCGGAGCCCTTCATCGCCGCTTCATAGGGCTTTTGGCCATGTTCGATATGGCGGACGATATTTTCGAGCATGACGATGGCGTCATCGACCACGAAACCCACCGACAGGGTGAGCGCCATCAGCGACAGATTGTCGAGATTGTAACCCATTGCCGCCATGCCGGCGAAGGTGCCAATCACTGCGATGGGCAGCGCAAGCGAGGGAATCAGCGTTGCCGAGACGCGGCGCAGAAAAACAAAGATCACCGCCACCACCATCAAGCCGGCGATCAAAAGCGTGATCTGCACATCGTTGACCGAGGCACGTATCTGGTCGCTCTGATCGTAGAGGATGATCAATTGCACGGATTTGGGCAAACCCGCCTCGAAGCGGGGCAGGATCGCCTTGATCTTGTTGATCACATCAACCGTGTTGGAGCCAGGCTGCCGATTGACTTGCAGCATTGCGACTTTCTTCTGGTGGAACCAGGTGCCGCCCAGCGCGGTCTCCTGGCCGTCAAGCACCGTGGCGACTTCGCCCAGGCGCACGGGGCTGCCGTTGCGATAGGCAATCACCTGATTGCGGAAATCCGCGGCGTTGTTCAACTGGCCGGTGGCGAGAATGGATGCCGCCTGGCGGACGCCATTGATGGCGCCGGTGGGCTGATTGACATTGGCGGTGGCGATGGCGGTCGAGAGCTGGTCAATGCCGATCTGGCGCGCCGCCAGGGCGTCGGGATCGGCCTGAATGCGCACGCCATATTTGCCCTGGCCAAACACCTGAATCTGCGCCACCCCCTCGATGGTGGAGATTTGGCGCGCCAGCAGGGTCTCGGCATATTCGTCCAGGTCGTTCAGTGCCATCGTGTCGGACCGCATCACGATGTACATGATCGGCTGGTCGTTCGGATTGACCTTGCGGAAGCTGGGCGGGCGCGGCAACGCCTTGGGCAACTGGCCCAGCGCGGCGCTGATCGCCGCCTGCACGTCCTGGGCGGCGAGATCGATGTTGCGGTCGAGGGCAAACTGCATGGTGATATTGGTCTGACCGATGCTGCTCGACGATGTCATCTGGTCGATGCCGGGGATGGTGGAGAACTGGTTCTCCAGGGGACCGGCGACGCCCGACGCCATGGTGACGGGATCGGCGCCCGGCAATTGGGCGCTGACGCTGATGGTGGGGAAATCCACGTTCGGCAGGTCCGAAACCGGCAGGGTGAAATAACCGAACAGGCCGAATATGACCAAGGCCGCCATGACCAAGGTGGTCATGATAGGCCGCTCGACGAAGATGCGGGAAATATTCATAGCGCTTTGCCGCCGCTGCGCGCGCCACGCGCGCCACGCGCCGGGCGTGCGCCCTTGGCCGGCGCGGCAGCCAGCTTGCGGAAGCTGACTTTGCTGCCGGGCACCACGCGCAGGCCGCCATCGGTGATCACTTGTTCGCCGCCCTTGAGATCGCCGTTGACCGCCATGTTGGTGCCGTCGTCGAACTGGACGGTGACGGGGACCATCTCCACGCTGGCTTTATCGTTCACACGATAGACATAATTGCCATCAGGACCGTTGATAACGGCGATGCGCGGCACCACGATGGCGCCGGGAATATCGTCCAGCGCGGCCGTGACATCCACCAACTGGCCCGGCACCAGGGCGTTATCGAGATTGGGGAAGGTGGCGCGCAATTCTATGGTGCCGGCGGTGTTGACGGCGTTGCTGACAAAATTCACCGAAGCATTGATGGTCTTTCCGCCCTGGTTGTGCAGATTGACCTGGGCGGTGAGCGTGCCCTTGGCGAAACGCGATTGGATGCGCGGCAGGTCGGACTGGGGCAAATTGAAGGATATCTTGACCGGTTGAATCTGGCTGATGGTGACCAAGGGCTGGGTGAGGCCATTGACCGAAACCAGGTTGCCCGGCTGCAGCAGGATCGGTCCGGTCTTGCCGTCCACCGGCGCGCGGATCTGGGTGAATTCCAGATTGAGGCGGGCTGCTTCCACCATGCCCCTGTCCCCCGTCACCAGCGCCGCATCCGACTTGGCGGTAGCTTCGGAATTGTCGCGCTGCTGTGTGGAGATGGCGTTCTGGCCATAAAGCGCGCCATAGCGTTTGGCATCGGCTTCCGCATTGGCGAGCGCTGCTTCATCCTTCTGCAACTGGCCGGTGGCCTGGGTGAGCGCGGCCTGATAGGGGCGTGGATCGATCTGGAAAATAAGGTCGCCGGTCTTTACCATCTGGCCTTCCTTGAAAAAGGCTTGGGTGAGCTGGCCCTGCACCCGCGCGGTGACCGAGACGGTGGTATTGGCCACCACGGTGCCTAGCGCATCCTTGACCACAGGCATGTCCATCTGCCGGACCGCCGCGACCGTCACCGGCACCGTCGCGGCGCGGCGCACGCCGACATCATTGCCACTATGGCTCCAGTAGTAAAAGCCGCCCAGAACCAGAAGCAGCGCGACACCGCCGAATATGAATTTTCTGGAAGACGCGGGCCTATCGCTGGTGCGCGCGGCGCTGCCCTCACTGGTGCGCTGCGTGGTATGGAGCGTCATGGTTTCCCCTGGGGTCGGGCCGTCCGGCCCTTATATTATGTGTTTCCTATCCGGCGGCCCTTCCCGCAGCAGGAGACCGCAAACCATAGCATAAACCGGGCATTTTGTACGACGTAATGTTACCAGTGCTGACTGCTGGGCATTGCCATTAACTGTTTGAAATGTATGCGGACTGGAACTATCCAGTAGCGCGCGGGCGCGGCTGCGAAGAAAAAGAACTTGATGAAAGGAGAGATTTCTCGAATCGTCGCGTTGGCGGCAGCGGCTGGAGCCGTGCTTGCGGGCACCGCCTCTGCCCAGACCGCCCGTACCGACGCGACCGAAAAGGTGGTGGTCTATGGCACCTTGTCCGCCACCGACATCGGCATGGACCCGGCAAAGGTGGCCGGCTCGTTGCAAAGTTTGAGCGCCGATGCCATCGCCGCCGGCCACGGCGCCACCATTCTCGATTCACTTGGCAGCCAGGCAGCGGGCGTGTCGCTGAGCGACTCGCAGGGCAACGGCATGTTCGAGGATGTTCGCATCCACGGCTTTGAAGCTTCGCCGCTGCAGGGCACGGCCGAGGGCGTCGCAGTTTACCAGAACGGCGTGCGCCTCAACGAAGCGTTCGGCGACACGGTGAACTGGGACGCGGTGCCTGAAGCCGCGATCGCCCGTATGGATGTCTGGAGCAACAATCCGGTGTTCGGCCTCAACGCATTGGGCGGGGCGATCAATCTGGTGATGAAGAACGGTTTTGGCTGGCAGGGTATCGAAGCGCAAGCGCAGGGCGGTTCCTACGGCCACGGCATGGCGAGTTTGCAATATGGCATGCAAGATGGCGACTTTGCATTCTACACCGCCGCGGAAGGCGTGACGGATAGTGGCTGGCGGTTTCAATCGGATTCCAATCTGATACGGCTTTACGCCGATGCCGGCTGGCGCTTCGGCGCCAGCGAAATTCATCTGGTGGCCAGCGGCGCCCAATCGGCCTTGGGTGTGGTAGGTCCCACCCCCATCGAACTGGCGGCGCGGGATTCGGCCGCGGTTTATACCTTTCCCCAGACCACCCAGAACCGCATCGGCAGCCTGGCCCTGAACGGCAAAAGCAAACTCGGCGACAATTGGGAAATCCAGGCCAACGTCTATCTGCGCGCCCTGCGCCAGCGGCATGTGGACGGCAATGACGCCAATTTCGAAAGCTGTGCCAGGCAGTCTTCTTTTGGTGGCGATCTTTGCCTGCAGGACGATGCCTTCGGCACGCCGCCTGGCGGCAAGACCACCGCCTACCGCAACCAATTTGTGCTGGCGGGACCGGCCGGACAGGTTTTTCCCTTCGACGCCGCCATCGTCTATGGCACGGTGGATCACGGCTTCACCGACAGCACCACCAATGGCGTCACGCTGCAATTGACGGGCAACGCGCCACTGCTGGGATTGGGCAATTCGCTGACCCTTGGCGGCAGCCTGGATCACAGCGCCATCGCCTTCCGCTCAGGCTCGGCGCTGGGGCGCGTTTTCGCCGATCTTGACGTGGCACCCGATCCCAGCGCGCCCGGCGCCGGCACCATCATTCATACCATGGGCAATCTGGGTTATGCCCCTGTCAACCTGGCCGCCACCACGGACTATTATGGACTCTATGCCGTTGATGCGCTGGACATCAGCGATGCGCTGACCGTCACCGGCGGGTTTCGCCTCAATAGTGCCGCGATCAGCGCCCGAGACCGCAGCGGCGTGGCGGCGGAATTGACTGGGGCCCATGGCTACAGCCATCTCAATCCGCTGGCCGGCGTGACATACAAGGTGAGCGATATGGTCTCGCTGTTCGGCGGCTACTCCGAAGCCAATCGCGCGCCGACGCCGCTGGAGCTGGACTGCGCCAGCGCCACCCAACCCTGTCTTCTGGAAGGTTCCCTGGTGGCCGACCCGCCGCTCAAGCAGGTGGTGGCGCACAGCGCGGAAGCGGGCCTGCGCGGCCAGGTGGCTGGGCTTGCCTGGAGCGCCAGCCTGTTTCGCACCGACAGCGACAATGACATCCTGGCCCTGGCCAGCGTGATCCAGGGGCGCGGCTATTTCACCAATGTGCCGCTGACACGGCGGCAGGGCGTGGACCTTGACGCCCATTACGACGCCGGCGACTGGTCCAGCTATGTGAGCTATTCCTTTCTGGACGCCACCTATCAATTCAGCGGAGCGCTGGCCTCGCCCAACAATCCCAGCGCCGATGCCGATGGCAATGTCGCGGTAACGCCGGGGCGGCATATCCCGATCAATCCCGCCCATAATTTCCGCGCCGGTGGCGAAATGAAACTGACGCCGGAAGTCACACTGGGAGGAGAATTTGTCTTCACCGGCAGCGAATATTTCGACGGCGATCAGGCCAACCAGAATTCCAAATTGCCGTCGCGCTGGGTGGCGAATGTGCGAGGATCGTGGCGCTTCGTGCCCGGCTGGGAATTGTTCGCTGTGGTGAACAATCTGTTTGATCGTCATGACGCGGGTTATGGCACCTATTTCCAGCCCGACGATACCGCGCCGCTGTTTGCCACGCCGCTCAGCGATCCGCGCTCCGTGACCCTGACCCAGCCGATTTCTTTTCGACTGGGATTCACACTCGCGCTCTAGGGCTGTTTGCCGGCCACCGAGAATGCCAGCAGCGGATTGCTGGCCCCGGCGCTGCCTGGTTAGCCGGAATAGACGAACGAGGGCTGTACTTGGCGCGGAACCGGAACAGATCGCCCCCGTTTGACACCGCCCGTTTCACGCACGACCTTGAAACCGCCTATACCGGAATGTGGGAAAACCGGCGCGGATCCGTGTCGTCTTAAAAAAAGTGAGGCGAAAGCGGCCCTTCTCCTTCGGTTTTAACCACCGTCGCGGTGCAAAGGCCCCTTACCCCGGTTTGCCAAGCTGGTATAATCCAGGCGTCTTCGGGGCCATAAACGGGAGACTTTCATGCAACATGAATCTCATATTTCCGAAGCCAGTTCCGGCGCGATGCCCAAGATCATCGCCATTGTGGCGATGCTGGTGGTTCTTTGCGCCGCCGGCGCTTATGTCGTGTATGGATCAGGAATGTGGAATCCGCCTCCGGCGCATTCCGACTACTGAGACAGGCCGCCCCCCGGCGGCGCATTCAAGCGGCATGATGTTGCCCGCTTAAACTCAGCGGGCGACGGTGTTGGTTGTGTGCCCAATGCGGCCCTTCAGGCCGCGACGCGAGATTCTTGCGCGAGCGGCAAGCTCACCGTCACTGTGGTTCCGACATTCTCGTGGCTCTGGATTTCCAGGGTGCCGCCATGTTGCGCGACAATGGCCCGCACCAGGGACAGTCCCAATCCCGTACCTTCTCTTGCGAGGGACGGATCGTTGGACGCCTGCTCGAAGGGTTGGCCGACCCGGGAGAGAAGACTCTCAGACATGCCGATACCGGAATCGCTCACCACGATCCGGAGCCGGTCGCCCACGACGCTGGCTGCAATCCCGACGCGGCCGCCCTTGCGGGTGAACTTGATCGCATTGGACAGAAGGTTGATCAGAATTTGGCGGAAACCGCGCGGGTCGGCGGAAAATGTCAGCGGCGCCGAGGGTGCATCGACTGACAGCACGATGCCTTTCTCTTGCGCCCGGCGGCGCACCAGGCGGGTGCAATATTCCACCGCCTCCTGCAGTTCGACGGGCTGGGAGGAAACGATGAATTTACCGGCCTCTATCTTGGCGATATCCAAAAGGTCGGAGACGAGATTGAGCAGGTGATCGCCCGATTCGTGAATCAATCCCGCATATTCGCGGTAGTGCGCGGAAAGCGGCCCGAATATCTCGCCCTTCATCATGTCGGAGAAACCAAGGATAGCGTTCAGGGGTGTGCGCAACTCATGGCTCATATTGGCGAGGAACTCGGATTTGATCCGGTTCGACGCTTCCGCTGTTTCCTTGGCCACATGAACGTGGCGCAGTTCTGCCTCGAGATATTGTTTTTCCAGCATGCTGTCGCGGAACAGGCAGAGGGCGCGGGCGAAGTCGCCAACTTCATCCCGGCGATCCGTAAAGGGGATGGTGTGCTTCAAGTCCCCGCCGCCCACCTCCGACATTGTCCTGACAATGGACCTGAGCGGCACGATCACCCGGAAATTCACGAAGATTGCGGTCAGCGAGGCCAGGCTGATGGAGACGAACATCAGCAACAGCGCCACCGAAAATTGCCGGTCGGCAATTTCGAGTTCGCCGGCGACATGATCCTGGGTCAGTGTCAGGGCCGCCACGGAAACTCCCGCCAGGGCATTGATTCCGGAGTCGGAAATCTGCATCCAGCGTTCGCCGGACATCGGGCGCTCGCCCCGGGCCAGCTCGGACAGTATCTGGTCGCGCTGCTGGCGCGTATTTTCAAGATAGGCCGTTTCAGCAGATTTCAGGGCATCGCGCAATTTCTGGGGAAGAATGGATGTGGGAAGGGATGCTTTGTCCTCCTCCAAAACCGCCCAAGGTGCGTTGAACCGGCCGTCCTGCTCCGCAAGGTCGTGGAGCATGGCCGTGGACGGGCGCTCGCCGCTAGCGATGGCCTGGCCGACGATGCGCCTGCCGGTGCCGGCAACGCCCCGCAAGGACTGCATGATCCGGAGCACCTTCATCATTTCATTGCTCAAGGGATCGGCGGCGGAGATATTCACCACCCGTATATCGGCCTGCTTCTGCTCAGGGCTGACCAGGGCGCTGACGGCCACGACCCAGTCCTGACTCAGAGATTGCGGACGCATGTCCCGAGGCTGACCCAGGGTGCTCAACACCTGGCTGAACAGCCGTTCATAAGATGCGCGCCCACTATGCCATTTTGCGATCTCTGCCGGCACGGCCTTTTCCGAGATCAGGTCGTTCAGGACACGATCAAGGGCTTTGCCGTCCTGAATATGCCGCCGAAGCAGTCTGTCGTGTAAGGCCTGGCTCGCCGGACTGGGCGTGGAAAGCGCGGTGCGCACCCTGCCGTCCTCCATGCGAAGGGCTTCGATCATCGCGTTGATGTCGCGAACGATCTGAACGGAGGACAGCATTTGGGTGGCGGACTGGCGCTGCACATACGCCTGGCGCGCGGAATTGGCGAACACGGACACCAGGAGCAGGACCAGCAACCCGGTGATGATGGAAAGCAGCACCTCGATCGACTGAAACCGTTTCATGCCGGCAAACCCCAGAACCCGGTGTGGTGAATAGAGTCAGTTTATGATCCAAGGGGATAAGATAGATTTAAGTGAATCAGACCTCGCCCGGGGCGGGACTGTGCCGTTTTGGCGCGCCAACCGGCCCTCCCAAGGTTGAACCCGGGCGATCGCCGCAAGTACAGCGCTTGTCAGATCGGCGGTCCTGGCAGTTCCCCCGCCAGGAGCTTGCTGCTGCGGCTGGCCCAAGGCGGGCGGCGTCCATTTTGGTATGGGCCGAATCACCGTCTAACATGATCCTTCGGGGGAGCCTTCCATGAACGTCGCGCCGAAAAGTGGCCTGCCCTATTTTGGCTGGCTTGTGCTGGCCGGGGGCGCCTTGTCGGAATTGCTGGCGCAGGGCGCGACAAGTTACGCAGCGGGTCTTTTCGTGCTTCCGCTCCAGGCGGAGTTCGGTTTGTCCCGCGCCAATGCCAGCAGTCCCGTGCTGATCTTTTTCCTGGGCGCGGTTTTCGTGGCGCCCTTGGCGGGACGCATTCTGGATCGTTATCCCATCCGGCTGGCAATGTGCGCCGGCATATTGAGTTTTTCTGGCGCGCTCGCACTCATCGCACTGTCGCCCTCGCTCTGGATCATGGTTCTGGCGCTTCTGATTCCGGCCGCGATGGGTTTCATGATGATCGGGCCGCTAACCACGTCAACCCTGGCATCGCGCTGGTTCTATCGGCGGCGCGGCCTGGCGCTGGGCATTGCGGCCATCGCGACTTCCGGCGGCGGTTTTGTCGTCGTACCGCTGCTCAGCGCCGCCATCGGGAATTATGGCTGGCGTCATGCGCTTCTGGGTGAAGCCGCGATCCTGTTGGTGATCGTGACGGTGGTGGCGCTCATTGTCGTGAAAGACGATCCCTTTCGGGCAGGTCTCGCCGAACACCCGGAAAATAAGGGCCGGAACGACGGTGCGCTACTGCTCGATGCGCAGGGACGAAACAAAGAAAATGGCAGCCGCCTGCCCTGGCCCGCCATTCTGGGCAACCGCGGCTTTTGGGCGCCCAGCCTGTTGATAGCCACCATCTCGGGAATATCGCAGGCGATCGTTGTTTCCGTGCCGGCTTATGGCCATCAACTGGGCTTTTCCGCGGTAGCCGCGGCCTTCATGATTTCCGCATTTTCCATCGCCGCAGCTTTGACGAAAATTCTCGCTGGGGTTATGGCGGATTTTTGGGACAGTCGCTTTCTGCTATTTGTTTCCGCGTTGGCCATGCCGCTGTCTCTGGCAATTTTGTATGGCTTCTCAACCTATCCGGCCCTGATCGTGGCGTGTTGCCTCGCTGGCATCGCGCTTGGTGGGGTGCTGCCCACCTCAGCCTCGCTGATTGCTGCTCGATTCGGCGCGGGCCAATTCGGTTCTGTCATGGGATGGAGCTATGCCTTGCTGGGCGCAGCAATTATCGCGGCCGTGCGCTTTACGGGATCGATGTTCGATAACACGGGCAGCTATCGTCCGGCCTTCGCCGGCCTTCTGACCGTCTCGCTTGCACTATTGATTCTCGCTTTGGTGATTGATTCGCGTGTCCCCGGCCGCGGCGTGGCGCGGCATTGATCGGCGCGGCGTTGCGTTCTTTTTATGGAACACCCCGTTCCTGTTCTTGTGACATCTCCTGCAAAAATGTGCTATGCTATTGAACTGGCGGCATTTTCCAATCATGATTCTCAAATGAGTCAACCGGACCAAATCGTGGCAGTTGCCTGGATCGGGCGACATCGAAGGGTTCTGTTGATTGCCGGACCGGCCCTGGCGGCGGTCATTTTCCTCATTTTTTATCTGACGGGCGGCCGTTACGTCTCTACCGACGACGCCTATATCCAGAGCGCCCGGGTCGACATCAGCGCCAACATCTCGGCGCGACTGGATGCGATTTACGTCCACGACAACCAGGCCGTCGCAAAAGGCGCGATCCTTTTCAAGCTCGATCCGCGGCGTTTCGAAGTGGCGGTGCGTGAAGCTGAGGCGCAACTGGCGACGGCGCGGCTGCGCATTCAATCCTTGCAGGCCACTTATCGCGAACGCTTGGCCGACCAGACCGCTGCCCAGGACACGCTGGCTTTCCAGCAAGGCGAATACGACCGTCAGGTCAAACTCGCTCAGGCCGGCATATCCTCGGGCGCCCAGCTTCAGCAGAGCGCGCACGATCTCGCCTCGACGCGGCAAAGACTCGCAGCCGCCCGCGAGCAGTCTGCCAGCGCCTTTGCCGAACTGAATGGCGATCCGAATGCGTCGCCCGAGAGCCAGCCGCTGGTGAAACAGGCTTTGGCAACCCTGGAACGCGCCAACCTCGAGCTTTCCGATACCATCATCCGTGCCCCCGTCGACGGCGTCGTCACCAAGGTTGAACAGGTTCAGGCCGGCGATTATGTCCAGGCTGCGGCACCGCTCTTCGCCCTGGTATCGACAAAAAACGTCTGGCTGGAAGCCAATTTCAAGGAAACCGACCTGACCCATATCAGGCCGGGGCAAACGGCGACTTTCTCGCTGGACACCTATCCCGATGAAAAATTCACCGCCGAGGTGGAAAGCGTCAGCCCCGGCACCGGATCCAGCTTTTCGCTGCTGCCGCCGGAAAACTCGTCCGGCAACTGGGTCAAGGTGGTCCAGCGCCTGCCGGTACGCCTTTCCATCATCAGCCGGCCGGAAAACCTGCCCCTGAACGCGGGCATGAGCGCGGTGGTCTCGGTGGACACTGGACGGCAGCGCTCGCTCCTTGCCGGACTCGATTAATGACGGACGCCGCGCATACGGACTACACGGCGATTCCCAACCGGGCCCTGATAACCGTCTCCGTAATGCTGGCCACCTTCATGCAGGCGCTGGATTCCACCATCGCCAATGTGGCCCTGCCCCATATCCAGAGCTCGCTGGCGGCGACACAGGATGAGGGAGCCTGGGTACTGACATCCTATATTGTGGCGGCGGCGGTGATGTTTCCCCTGACCGGCTGGCTGGCCAACGCCTATGGCCGCCGCGAAGTCTTTCTTGTTTCCATCACCATTTTCGTCGTTGCCTCCGCTCTTTGCGGCGCCGCTTCGTCGCTGCCGCAGCTGGTCCTGTTTCGGGTGATGCAGGGGCTTGGCGGTGCGGCTTTGGTGCCGCTGTCGCAGGCTATCCTGTTCGAAATCAACGCGCCCAAGGACTATGGACGGGCGATGTCCATCTGGGGCGTGGGGGCGACATTGGCGCCCATTCTGGGGCCGGCGTTGGGCGGATGGCTGACCGACAATTACAGCTGGCGCTGGGTTTTCTACATCAATCTGCCGATCGGCATGCTGACATTCGCCGGCCTTTTTCTCAGCCTGCCGCGCAGCCGCAAGGCGAGGCCGGGGCGCTTTGATTTTTTTGGGTTCGCAACGCTGAGCCTGGCCGTCGCGTCGCTGCAGCTGATGCTGGACCGGGGACAATTGCTGGACTGGTTTTCCTCCCGCGAAATTCTGATCGAAAGCGTCATCGCTGCGCTGGGATTCTATATATTTTTCATTCACATGCTTTCCAGCGAAAAACCGTTCGTTACGCCGGCGCTTTTCCGGGACCGCAATTTTGTCGCCGCCAATATTTTCCTGTTTCTGATCGGAATCGTGCTGTTCGCGACCCTGGCCCTGTTGCCGCCGCTGCTGCAGTCCAAAATGAATTACCCCGTGGTGCTGGCAGGACTGGTGATCGCCCCCCGCGGCTTCGGCACAATTGCTGGGATGTTCCTAGTGGGACGATTGGTGCCGCGCTTTGATGCCCGCATCATCATGGCGGCAGGGCTTTGCCTGACCGCTTTTTCGCTGTGGCAGATGACGCATTATTCGCTTTTGATGGATACCTGGCCGGTGATCGTAGCGGGCGTATTTCAGGGTGCCGGCATCGGCGCGATCAATGTCTGCCTTTCCGCCGTGGCTTTCATTACCCTGCCGGCGAAATTGCGCAATGAAGGAACGGCGATCTCGAACCTGATACGCAGCATCGGAGCAGCGATAGGCATTTCGGTGATGGTATTCCTGCTCACCCAGAATATTCAGCGTGTGCACGCCTCTCTGGCCGAACATGTCACGGCCTACAACATGAGCGGGAACGCGGCGGCGGCCAGCGCCCATATGGACATTGGCACCGCCAAGGGGCTGATAATGCTCAACCAGCTTATCACCGACCAGGGCACGATGATTGCCTATATCGACGATTTCCGGCTGATGATGATTCTCACCCTGCTGACAATTCCCTTTCTTCTTCTCTTCAGACGGGCCAAACCCTGAATCGAATGAAAAAACTGGCGGCCCTTTGCGCGACCTTCCTGCTCGGCGGCTGCACGCTGGGTCCCGACTTTGTGCCGCCGCAAGCCGATACTGCGCCCGGCTATACCGGTCCCGGCGATTCCGCCCTGACGGGGGAACAAAATTTGGCGCTGGGCAAACAAGCCGACAGCGAATGGTGGAAACAGTTTCAGTCGGAGGCCCTGAACGATCTGATCGCAAAAGCTGGGTTTGGCAATCGCGATATCGCCGCCGCCAGGGCGCGCCTGAGGCAATCTCAGGAATATGTCAGAGCCGCCGAAGGCGCGCTGTTGCCGCAAGTCTCTCTCGGGGCTGCGATCGGCGAGCAGAATTACAGCGTCGGCTTGCGCACGCCGCTAAGCGTCACTCTTCCGAACTTCACCTATTATGCCGTTGCTCCAACTGTGTCCTATCCCCTCGATCTGTTCGGCGGCGCCAAACGCAGCGTGGAACGCGATGCCGCCTTCGCCGAATACCAGAAATATGAACTGGAGGCGGTCACTCTGTCGCTGTTCGCCAATATCGCTTCCCAGGCGCTTCAGAATGCCGGCGCGCGTGCCCAGATCGCGAATCTGGAGGATATCGTCAAGGGGGACGAACGAAACGTTGCGCTGGTTCAAAGTGCGATGGATTCGGGGTCCGCCACGCGCACCCAATTGCTGAGCGTGCAGAGTCAGCTTTCGTCAGATCGCACCTTGCTGCCCGACTTTCGCCAGCAGGAAGCGGTGTCCCGCCACGCCCTGGCGGTGCTGGCCGGACAGGCGCCCGGCAGCTGGACCATGCCCGAACTGGCGTTGGAGGGTTTTTCCCTGCCAAAGGAAATTCCCGCTGCGTTTCCTTCGGACCTGATCCACCAGCGGCCGGACATACTGGCCGCGGAAGCCGAGCTGCATATGGCCAGTGCCGCCATCGGCATTGCCACGGCCAACCTCTATCCGCAGATTACGCTGAGCGCCACGCTGACGCGGCAGGCCCTGAGTCCGGACTCGCTGTTTTCGAGTTCGCCGAACATCTGGAATATCGCGGCAGGCCTGACCCAACCTCTCTTCAATGGTGGCGCGCTCAGCGCGCAACGCCGCGCGGCCATCGCCGCTTATCAGGCTGCGTTGGCGGATTACGAGAAAGTGGTGCTGGCTTCATTCGGCCAGGTCGCGGACAATCTTCAGGCGCTGGCCAATGACGCGGAGAAAGTCGCCGCTGAAAAAGATGCTGAAGAGACCTCTGCAGCCGCGCTCGATCTTGCCCGCCGTTCCTATGCGGTCGGAAATTCCGGCATTCTGGATGTCATTGACGCGGAGCGGCGCTATGCGGAGGCCAAGCTTGGATCTTCCCGCGCCGCCGAACAGCGCCTGCTGCACACGGTACAGTTGTATGTTTCCCTGGGCGGCGCGAAAGTTCCGGCCAGCGGCGGCGACGCGGAGCCGGAGTCTGCTTCGGCCAAGCCTTGTTGCACATATTGAAAGGACAGCTATGAACACCCGATCCGCGGAGCAGCGTATTTTTTCGCTGGCCAAGAAGATTCTTCCAGGGGCGGCGAATCGGACCATGACCAAGGACCTCGACCTGGTGATGGATTTGAACGCGGACTCTCTGTCTCTGGTATCCCTGATCTTCGCGATCGAGGAGGAATTTGGTGTCGGAACGTCGGAACTGGGATCGCTGGTGACGGAAAGCCGGACGGTGGGTGACCTGATTGCCGCCGTCGAGCGCTTGAAAAAAAACTGATCAAGTCAGGTTGTATTTTGCCGCGATGCGGCGCCTGTCGAGCTTCAAGTTCGGCCGCAGCATGCCGTTTTCGACTGAAAACGGCGCGTCGGCAAAGACGATTTCCCCGATCTGGGAGGCTTTTGTGGTTTTCATGTTCCGGACAAAATCACGGGTGCGCGCGCGGGCCTCTTCGCTGTGGGGCCGGTTGAGCGCCACAACACTCACCAGTGTTGCCGCGCCCTGCTTCAGAAAAACCGCCGCCTGGGCGATTTCCGCGCACCCCGACAATTCGCCTTCCACAATCTCCGGATGGATCTTGTACCCACCGGCCGTGACGATCAGTTCTTTTTTCCTTCCCGACAGATAGAGATAGCCGTCCTTGTCCAGCGTTCCGATATCGCCGGTGGCGATGCGGCCCTTGCCCAAGAATGTGCGCTCGTTTTCGCCTTCCGCGCTCTGGAAATAATGCTCCGTGAGGGATTTTTCGCGGCTAACTATTATCTCGCCTTCACCGGTGAATTCGAATTTGACGCCGCGAACGGGTTTTCCGACGGAGCCGTATTTCCTGGAATGCGCCGGGCGGTAGGTGAGAGATCCCGTTTCCACCAGGCCGTAGGATTCGCAAAGCGGCAGCTGCATCCGGGCGAAAAACTCGGCCACGTCGCGCTTGATCGGCGCCATGCCGGTGATCAGAAGGCGCATCTTGCCGCCGAATTGCTGATAGAATTCGCTGAACAGGGTGGCCGCCGCTGCGCGGCGCCGCGGCGCCCCGGGAATCAGGGAAATCAGTCTTGCCAGAACCGACCAAAGCCCCTTCTTCGCATCGGAGAAATTGATGAACCGCGTGTAGATCATCTGGAAATACATCGGCGGCGCAATCAGGATGGTGGGCTGCAGCAGCTTGAGGCCGGCGAGCAGCTGAACATAATCGGTAATGATGATGTCGGAATCGTACCAGAGCGCCGAATAGCACATCCCGCGCTGCTGGAAATTCGACATGGGCAGAAACAGAAGGAGCCTGTCGTTTCCTTTCAGCCCGATGGCTTCACAAATGGGGGGAAGTGTCGCTTCCACGCCTTGGCGGCTGACGACGAGCCCTTTGAGGCCGCCCGCCGAACCGGAAGAAAATGCCAGGCTGAGCACACCGGCATCCTCCGGGGATGGCTGACGCTCGATCGCGCTGACATATTCATTGTCCGCATCCATATAGGCGACATAGGGCTGCTTTTCCGCAATAGCCTGCGCGCCATTTTTGGCGACAAGCAGAAGCGCAACCTGATACCTGTCCAGCAAATCACGGTCGATCTTGCCGGCAAAGTCGTCGGTAAAAGGAACAGAAACGGCGCCCAATTCAATGATGGCAAGATCATAAACCAGCCAGCGATAGGAATTTGGCGCGAAAATGCCGATCCGGGTACCGGACCGAATTCCCCATTGGCGCAAATTCTCGACGGCAACGGCGACGTCATTCCCCAGCGACGAATAGGGATACCGGACGGGTTTGCCCCGTTCCAATGTGTAAACCGCAGCGTTCTTTGCCGGCAGGTTGGCAACCAGCGTGCCAAGATTCATTCCCATTCCCTCTTGGCAATTCTTCTTATGGAGATGTTTTCAGTACCACCGGTTTCATCGTGCGGAGACTACAACCATGCTTTCATGCCACAAGCCGGGCATTCCGGAAAGCGGTCTCAACCGGAAAATCCTCAACTGCCTCCAGAGAATCGTTCTTTTTTGCCCTGATGGAATTTGGCAGATGATTCGTGGCAATCCGAACGGGTCTTACCCAACCGCACCGATTTTCCGGGACATCCTGTCAATCCAGGCTTCCGTGGACGTTATTTCGCAATAGAAGGAAGCAATTTCAACCACCCCGCGATGCATTTCGTCCGCCTCGATATTGGCCCGCCCACGGCTGATCGAAGCGTCGGCCAGATAGGTAAAATGATGGCTGCGGCCATAGCCTTCCACCAGGGTGGAGAGGCATGACGTTTCGCCATAAAGACCAGCCAGGACCAGCTCCCTGCTGCGCCTGGCCATTTGAGCGAATTCCGTGCTGGCAAAACAGGACGGCATGGCACGCTCGAAGATCATGTCGGAGCGCTGGGGCCTGATGTCGCGAATCCAGCTGGGACAGGCATGGTTTGCCATGAAAGACGGCGGCGGCAAGGTATATCGTACAAAGGCGACCGGAAGACCGTTGCGCCTGGCGTAGCTAAGCGCGGTGCGGCATTTTTCCAGCGCTTCCGCAAAATCCTTCCGCTCCGGATTGGGCTTGGCGCCGGGCAGCCTGTCATCATGAAGGTCCACCAACACCAAGGTTGGCGCTTCATTGCGCTCGTCAAAATCCAGAAGTTTCGGTACCGCGCCCATTGTTGCTACCGGTTAACAGACGGCTGTGTCGCGGGACGCAAAGCGGAATTTTCCAGAACGCCCGGTATATCCCAGCGGCCCTCCGGCCGGATGATCACATAAGGACCAATACCCAAGGTCACGCAATCGGGATCACGCTCCACATCCGCGACGATTTCCACATAATCGAAATCGGAAAAGACAAAATCCTCGCCGCCTTCCATCACGCGAAAGCCAAAGCGACTCCAGAAATTGACCAGCCGCTTCTGTGAATGCCCGTATATCCTTGTATAGCCTTTTTTCTGGCACAGCTTGAATGCAGCGCGCACCAGCTGAAACGCCGTGCGTGTCTTGCGGAATTTTGCACGAATGGCGAGCCGCTCAATCTTCGCAAAATCGGCGAAATAACGGATGCGAAGACATCCGGCCGGCTCATTGCCGACATAGCCCAGCAAGTGGGTGGCTGCGAGATCGTTGCCGTCAAATTCCTCGTCATAGGGGCATTCCTGCTCACCGACATAAACCGCGCCTCTGATCGCGACCACGCGGGCCAGATCCTCGAAGGTTCTGGCCACGGTGACGCCGATCTCATTGGCCGCGGCATGGGGCGTGTAACTGTCATAAAGGGGCCTTTGCGGGGCACGGGGGAATACCCACAAATGCGGCGCCTCAACCGCGCCGATTTTTGCTCCTTGGGTAAGCCCCAGAACCTCATTAAAGCGCCGGCCGATTTCGGTGTTGGGACGAGAATAAAGATTAATGCCCGCATAGAGCGGCGAGGCGATCTCTTCCATAAAGAGCGCCATCGCGGCAGCCAGCGGCCCGGGGGCAAAAACGCACCACATGTAGATCCCGGCGGGACGCTCGCCCGGCTTGGCGAGGAACCGCGTATCGGGATTGCCTGTAATCAGGGCATCTAGAGCCAAAAGCTGAAGCCCCAGGGCGTTCAGGGGCAATATCGCAATGAATCCTTCCCCGGCGGGTGCGTTGGGATTAAACTTTGACTTGCGTGCGACCGCAAACATACAGTCTGGGTTGTAACGAAGAACGCGCTGAACGTCGGCGGTCGTTGCCAGGCCGGGAACGGCAAGACGGGCCCTTGCCATCAAATGTTCGACAACCTGCTCCCCTGGACGGAACAGAACCAAGTGTTTGGCAACCCGGCCGGCGTCCAATTCGTCAAGTTTGTGTTTACCGCGCCGCCCGGCGGTAACTGTTTCTTCACTAAAAACAGCTCTCATTGCTGTTTCTGTCATGGAACCCACCGGATTTTTTTTAACTTATGAAAAACCATACGAGCTCCCAAAGCCAAGATGTGCATTTTTCGGATGAAAGGGGTGTTCTTTATGGGGAACAGGCCCTGCAATCTGCCCGAAAGGGTCCGCCGGACTGGGAATCCATCCACATATCCCTGGAGGTGATTCGCAAGGGCAGCTTCAGGGCAGCTGCGGAACATCTGGGAACTTCCATTAACGTTTTGCGCCGGCGGGTTGACGAGCTGGAACGCAGCCTGGGCGTGAAATTGTTAACGCGCCACGTCGATGGCGTGCGCGTGACATCTGAGGGCGAAAAGATCTTCGAGGCGGCCAAAAAAATGGAAACCGCCTCCTACGAACTGATCAAGGCGGGCGAACAAACCAACATTCATTTGTCGGGCGAAGTTCGGCTGGCGGTAACCGAAGGGTTGGGAACATTCTGGATCGCGCCCTCACTGGTCGAATTCCAGCGCGCCAATCCCAGTCTCCTGGTGGACCTTCATTGCGCCATGAAGTCAGCGGATGTGCTCAGGCTGGAAGCGGATGTCGCGATTCAGATTACCCGGCCCACCGTGCCGGACTTGCGCATGATCAAGCTGGGACGGTTGCATTTCATGTTCTTCGCGTCGCCGAATTACATTGAAACCTTCGGCCATCCGAAAAATGCGGCCGATCTGGTAAACCATCGCATCCTGGTTCAATCGGACGACAATGTGCAGTGGCGCGCCCTTTATGACCGGCTTTTTCCAGGCGTCCCCGCCAGCAGTCTGGTAGCCCTGCGAACAAACGTCAGCAGCGCCCATTACTGGTCGATTGCCAAGGGCGGCGGCATCGGCGTGTTGCCGACCTATGCGCGTTGGATTGGCGCGCCGCTGGTCCCTCTGGACCTTGACATCCACGAGTACACGGACATCTGGCTCACCTATCATCCCGACGCCAGGAATATCCCCCGCGTTGCGCGGCTGATCGAATGGGTCATTCAATCTTTCTCACCCGAGAAATTTCCATGGTTCCGGGACGAATTCATCCATCCGCTCAAGCTGGCGGAGCATTATCCGTCCGATATGCTGGCGAGCTTGCGGTCCGCATTCCCTAACAACCGCTCCTGAGCTCCGCTCCGCCGAAGTTAACAGCCGCTTCCGGCCGTTAAGAATATTTTTACCGAACCAATCCTATATGCATTTACCAGACGTTGACCCGTAATGGTCAATGATAAGGCGTGAATGTTATCTCTGCCGCAAAAGATTTCAACCAGCGAGCACTCCGCCATCGGTGGCATATGGCGTGCGACCCGACGCTCGCCTTCGCCGAGCCCTGTTACATTCAGTTTCTCGATATCTGGCGGGCCAAAGCCGGCGATCGCAAAATGCCTTCACGGTCCCAGATGACCGCACGCGATCTCAAGGATTATCTTCGCAACGTTATTCTGGTGCAGCGGGAAGTAGAAAATCCGGTCCACTACCGCTGGCGTCTTATCGGCACAAGCGTCACGGAAATCGTGGGCCATAATACCGGCAAGCTGTTCGACGATAGCGTTCCTGCCGAACATTTGTCGCGCTGGAACGAAGTCTGCGACATGATCCTGGAGAGCGAACAGCCTTGGCGCTTCCTGGGCCGCGTCCATATTCGCGGACGGGAATACCTGAAGGCCGAGCATCTCTACATGCCTCTGGCGGATGACAACGGCATCCCAAGCTATGTGATGGGTTTTTGCCGCTACCTCCCCCGGCATCAGGACAATGAGGCATTTTCCGAAGATGAAGCATTTTCGCTTCCCGGGGCGTTACGCTAGCCCTCAATTGTTCGGATAACGGTGCTGGCGCCGCTCGTCCTTCGCGAAATGGAACACTCGGACAAATAGCGTTCCAGCCGTGGAACACCCATTTCCGGCCCTGAGAACATACACTTTTGTCTAATTACCATACTCTCCCTGTACAAACTCGAAAGCACGCCGGTTTTGGCTGCGCTGATAGGGACGGGGCAATTTCATGCGGTACGACGAGCAAACGTCGCCGCCTTCTCACATGGGTGCAGGGCACTTGCCGCCCGCGCTCGGCGGCCTGAATGCTGCCCGCGTGACAGGCCACGTCAAATGGTTCGACAGCGCCAAAGGCTATGGCTTTGTGAAACCGCAGGACGGCGGAGCCGATATCCTGCTTCATCAAAGCTGTGTGCGCCAATCCGGATTTAAGGCGGTTCGGGAGGGTGCGACAGTGGTCTGCGAAGCCGTGCCGGGCCCGCGCGGGTTGCAGGCCGTCAGGATTATCGCCCTGGACAATTCCACTGCCCAGCCGGTGGCGGCATTTGGGGAACGGCCACAGCGCTGTGTCGCCGAACCCCGCGGGCCTGTTTTTGACGCTGTCGTCAAATGGTTCAATCGCGCCAAGGGCTATGGTTTTGTGTCGCGCGGCCCTGGCACGCCTGACATATTCGTGCATATGGAAACCCTGCGCCGCTGCAACATCGCGGAACTTCGTGAAGGCCAGATGGTGAAGGTGAGGCTCGGCGACGGCGGCAAGGGCGAGTTGGCGGCTTATATCGCACTGTTGGCGGACTAATTCACTTTTTCTCCGGCTTCCGGCTTCTTGCGGTTTAGCTCGGCAATGGCGTCCGCCACCCGGGTCCACTCTTCGGCACCATCCGGGAATCCATATTCCAGCAATTTCTCGGCGCGATGCCGCGCGCGCGTCTGCGCTTCAGCGCCATATTGCTGAATCATCTCTTTCGCCGTGCGCCAGATATCGGCCTCGTTCATCGGCAGGCGCGACGAAATAGAGTGCAAAGTAGGAAAACCGTTCGCGAACGAACGTCCATGGTACGCGCGCACTTCGCCACTTGCCTGCTCCAATAACGCAACCTCGAGCGGGCGGGATCATAGCAATATTGGCGTGTCTTCCTAATCCGGCGACGGCCAGGCCCCCCTAAATATTGTGTTTCCAAAATGACAGGCTACAAGCGGCAGTCAATATCCAGTTGAATTCCAAGTCTTTGAGACATTTGCCGATGGAACGGCCTGGCGCGCGGCAGGCGGCATCGGTTTTTCCAGCCATCGCTGGGCGTCATATTCTTGGCGCGCCTTGGCTGGCTCGAGCCAAATTGGGTCAGTTTGCGCGGTCCAATTCCCACCGCTTTGGCGCAATCCAACGCCAATTTTCAAAAATTTGGCTCGTAGTGATTCGTCATCAACAATCGCTTATGCAGCAGTTTGAGAGATTTCCCACTCTTTGCATGACTGCAAAAAGAGTAACCGTAGGAAGGCATTGTCCTTTTATTTTCTGCCGTTTAAGAAGATTAACAATATTTCACCTGCAGGCGGGAGTCGGAAGCCCACGCCTTTGGCATACTCGTCGCATCAACAATAGGGAGGCGTTTGTGGCTTACAAGAAAATTGAAGATGCGTTGAATGCCGTTGACAAGGATCGCCGTGGGTTTTTCAAGACCTTGGTGATCGGCTCGGCAGTCGCCGTCGCAGTTCCGAGGATGACGTCCGCTGCTATGGCCCAGGACGCAGGCTCGGGCGACGATGGCAAGGGCAAGGGCAAGGGCAAGGGAAAAGGCAAGGGAAAAGGCAAAGGCAAGGGTGACGCCGCCGGCGGCGGCATGTGATCGCCCGGGAGCGTAAGGCTCCGGAACTTATTTCAATTGCCTGAACAGGCGGTCGCGCGGTCTACGCGCGGCCGCCTGTTTGCTAAGATTTTTCATGGCCAATCCCAGACTCAATCAAAACATCCTGCTATCGCCGGTTGAAAACGGTTACGTCGCATACGATACGGCCCAGGACCGGATCCATGAGCTCAATACGGTCGCGGCCCTGATCGCCGAACTATGTGACGGAACCCGCAGCATTGCTGCAGTGCGCGCATTGGCCGAACCATTCGTGCCGCAAGGCAAGCTCTCTGAAATCGACAGGTGGATCGAAGGCGCGGTAGAGGCCGGCCTTCTGGTGCAGAACGGCGATTTGCCTGGTCCCGGAAAGGTGATGGACGCGCAGGCCCTATCCGGCCTCTCCGCGCGCCTGCGGGAGAATGGAAAAACCCAGACCGCCTATCTGTGCGCCAAGCGCGTGGTCGAGCTTGCGCCCAATGACGGCGAGGCGTGGTGCGCCATGGCCGAGCTGGCGCATATAGTGGGCCAGCGGGATCAGGCCCGTATCGGATATGAAAAATACCTCCAATCTTTCCCCCATGATGCCGAAGTCCGCCATATCCTGACGGCACTGCGCGACGAAGCCCCGCCGGCGCGCGTTCCCGACGAATGCATCCAGCAGCTCTACAGGAAGTTTTCCGCCTTCTATGAAAGCAACATGGTGGACACGCTGGGATACCAAGGGCCTGAACGGCTTGGGGATCTGCTCCGGGCTGTGCTTGGCGAACGGGGCGGCCTTCGCGTGCTGGACCTGGGCTGCGGCACCGGTCTTTCCGGTCTCAGCCTGAAGCCTTGGGCGGCGCATCTGACGGGTGTGGACCTGTCGCCGGAAATGGTTGAGAAGGCCCGTGCCCGCGGCATTTATGACCGGCTGGAAGTGGCTGAAATCACCGATTGGCTCTCGCGAGGCCAGGAACAGTATGACCTGATCGTGGCCTGCGACACGCTGATCTATTTCGGCGATCTCGCGCCGGTGATGGGTGCGGTCCGCAACCGGCTGAAGGAAGGGGGCTTGCTGGCAGTATCGGTCGAGCGTGGCGAGCACGGCCCTTATCGCCTCACGGATTCAGGCCGCTACGCCCATCACAAGGACCATCTCGCCGAGGCGGCGGCTTGTATGGATTTTCGCCAGCTGCGCGTAGAAGAAGGCTTTCTGCGCACGGAATATGGCAAGGACGTCATCGGCCTGTTTGCGGTAATGCAGAAAAAGCCGGACCGGCGCCGGACGCAAGCCTGATGCGGTAGACCAGGACCAGGCTGTCCACATTGGCGCCGGAGGCATCGGCATAGGGCTTTCCCGCCATCATGCCGTGCTGGGTGATGAAGTCGTTGTCGCTGCCGACGAACAGGAAATAATCGCCCGGGCCGCCCGCAGGGGCCAATGCCATGCTTTCCCATTTCTCGTAAAGATCGCTGGCGTCGTTGGGCGCCCCATTATGCAGGCCGAAACGGGCGAGTTCGGCATTGTCATTCATATCCAGCAGCGGCGTCATGCGGACAGGGCGGATATCGACGCGCAGAGTGCCGCCAGGCGCGATGGCCTGGCCGGCGGCATCAAACTTGCCCGCAATGTCGCTGGCGCCGCCGGTATCCAGCAGACTGATGACACGATAGACCGAGGCGTCGCGCTTGGCGGTGAAGCCCGCGCCGCTGTCGCGGCAGAGCAGCAGCATCTGATGATCGTTCAACGCCAGCATTTCGCTTTGCGCCGCCACATTGCGTTTCTGGCCATCGGCATAAAGCGGCAGTTGCACGGCATATTCATGGACCAGGCGGGGAATGCGGGAAATGTCATACTCCAGCAGCCGAACATTGCGCCTTGTCGCTTTTGCATTGGCCGGGTCCAGGTCCTGCACCAGCGCGCTCTGACTGATGACGAAAAGCGTTTTGCCGCCCGGCGCCACGCTCATGCCTTCAAAGCCCTGATTGTTCTGGCGCCCGGAATCCGGCTCACCTTTTGCGGTTTCGCCGGCGGAAAAATTTTCCTTGCCGGCGCGATGCGGAATGACAGCGTCCGGTGGACGGATCGCGGCAATCAACTTACCGGCGGCGTCGAAATGATAAACATAAGGGCCATATTCATCGCCGATCCAGATTGTGCCGTCGGCGGGCAACGCCAGCGCTTCATCGTCCAGGCTGACATGGCCATTGGCGGCCAGGGGCAGGTCCGGCAGGCCGGCAGCGGCGGGCCGGACGCCCGAGGGATCGAGACCCGTGGTCACCGTTCCCGCTGCGTCGCGCAGCAACAGCGACCTTGTATAGGCAAGTCTGAGGCCCGTCTGGGTCCCTGGCGCGCCAGCCTCCGGGGCCAGGGAAAGAGTGAAATATTGCAGCCGCGCCCGGTAATCACTGGTGCCTTGCGTGTTCCAGCCCCGATCCGGCAGCATCGCCAGGTTGCCTTCGAAATGCCCTCCCGCGGCATGCCAGCTTCCCGGCACCAGCGCCATGCCGGAGCCAAAACCGCCCAGCGTTTCATTCAGGGAGTCGCGCGCATCGGATGGCACGCGCGCCACGCCGACCAGCTGCGTCTGCGCAAAGGCCGGGGCAGCGGCGAAAATGGTCAGAGCCAGAAGAGTGGCGCGCCTTGCGTTCACAGATGCGCGGCGCTGAGTTCGGTCCTGGCAGCTTTCATATCGGCCTCGAATTTCGGCGTCTGCATCAGCCTGATCGCCATGATGGTGCCGAATTGCTGGCCCGCGACGATATCGCTGCGAAAATGAAAGCCGCAAACCAGCCGGTTTTCCGCGAAGAGCGCCGAGCGCGCCATAATCGCCTGGGCATGACCCGGCATCAGGTTCGACAGCACAATCCCCATCGCATAGCCCAGGGTCGCATGCCCGCTCGGATAGGAGGCATGGTCCTGGGAAGGCTTGTGCGGGGCGCAGGTCTGGATGGAGGCATCCACTATCCAGGGCCGGTTGCGATGAAATTCATTTTTGGCGACATCGGAAAATGGCCCTTCGCTAGCCACGATCTCGTTTATCACTTTTGCGGTCGCGGGCAGCTTGCTGAGATCCCAGGCCGGTCCCAGTACGCCGCCAAAGATTGTGCCGTTTTCATTGTCATTGTCGGAAGCGGCGGCGGCGCGCTGTGCCGGCGTGGCTTCCGACTGGAAACGCTTCAACTCGGCCAATTCGGCCAGGGCGCGGGGCGAGCCGTCTGCCGGTGGCGGCGGCAGATAGCGTTCCGGGTCGTAAAGCGCGGTGGGCTTGAGGAAGCCGGGATCGGCGTCCTTGGCGAACGCCGCGACGCCCAGCAGCGCCGCTATCGCCGCGAAAACGAACAGTCTCATATCTGCATTCCTCTAGAAAGTGGCTCGCAGGGTGATCTGGTAGTTACGGGATGGCTGGAAAGCATAGGTATCCTGGCTGCCGCCCCGCGCCGTGATATCATACACATTAGCGCCGCCGATCGGAGTCTTGTCGACAATGCCCGCCGCCAGAAGATATTGCGAGTTCAGGAGATTGTAGATTCCCGCGCTCACTTCCAGATTGTCGGTCAGGGTGACGCTGCCCTTGAAATCCATATTGTGATAGGCGCCCAACTTATAGAACCTGGTATCGGCATTGTCGGAATATTGTTGTCCCACCACCTTGTCGATCAGTGACAGTTTATAGTCTCCGGATTTGTAGGTCAGGCCGCCGGCCGCTGTCCACATCGGCACCTGCTTCAGCCAGAGCCCACCGCTCTTTCCGGAAATCAGGGAACCGTTCAGGAACATCGCCAACCCGTCCAGCGCGCCGTCGAAGGCATAGGTGCCCTCGCCTTCGACACCCTTATAGGTCGCAGTGCCGGTGTTGATCGCGCAAGTAAAGCCGGGTGGGCCGAAGATCGGCGACAAGTTACAGAGCTGGAAGCTGATATTGTTGTTCACCCCGATATAATAAAGATCGCCGTCAAAAGTGAAATTGTCAGCGTAATAGACCGTGCCGACCTGGTAGTTGGTGGAGGTCTGCGCCTTGGGGAAAGTCAAAGACGGCACCTTCTGCTCAAACGAACTGATATCGGGCACATAAATGCCCTGGGCGTACTGGGCGTAGACGCTCCAGCTCGGCTGGATTTTGTAGTTCGCCGTCAGGAAGGGCAGGTCTCGCGTGGTGGTGAAGGACGCGAACACCGGAACCACCGGAGAGGTTTTCTGTTCCAGCGGCGCCGCCACGCTGTGGGTCCAGCTGACATATTTGAAGCCGGGCGTGATCGTCAGGCCCTCCAGCGGACGCAGTTCCAGTTCGACATAGGGCTGATACTGATCCCAGCTGGAATGTTCCTCATATTCAAAAAAGCCGCCATTAAACGGCGCCGAGGTTTTTCCGGCCAGCAGCCTTGAGTCGGCGAAGCTCTGGTCATGCCAGGGATTGCAGTCGGCGGAGGCAAAGCATTTGGTTGCGTCGTAGTCGGACCGCGCACGCTGCGAGGCGGAATCTTCCCACCACACGCCGCCGCGCAACTGGCCGGTCAGCCAACCGAAATCGAAATCCTGGGCGGCGCGGAAAATATCGCCCCACATGCGATAGGCGTTCTGCTTGGTATAGCCCGGGACATCGGTTTTGAAGGGGGCGCCGCCCACGATGGTGCCGTTGCCCTCGGTGATGCCGGCAAGGACGTCGGCGGCGGTTTGCGCCACGGAGGTGGTACTGAGGGTCTTGTTGACATAGGCATAGGTATAGGCGGTGTTGTCGATGGACAGCCCACCGCCCAAATCGCCTTGCAGGCGCATATAGTCGGTGTCGGTTTTCTTGTGGACATGGTTGTAGGGCGCATAGGTGCCCGCATTGGGGTTGGTCGCCTGCAGCGCGAAACGCTTGCCATAGGCATTGATCTGGGCCGCCGTCTCGCCGGCATTGTCTTCCAGATTCTGGAACAATCCGTTGTAGTTGGCGAAGAGGGTCAGGTTCCAGTCGGGCGCAATCTGGCTGGAAAACTTCACCAGCAAATTCTGGTGCGCGGTAGATTGCAATGTGAGATAGCCGTTTGAATTGGTGTCCTGGAAATTGATCAGGGCGCGGCTGTTTCTGCCGCCGAGATCCATGTCGCCGGTCTGGTAGTTGGCGTTAAAATCGCTGGTCCCCCAGCTGCCCGCGGTGGCGGTAGCCCTGGCGCGGCTGTCCGAAAGAAGCGCTTCGGAAAACATGTTGATGGAGCCGCCATAGGTCGAGGGGCCCATATTTCCCGCATTACCCGGGCCGCGGTCCACGTCGATGCTGCCGATGGTGGAACTGGGAAAATAGGATTCAGAATGGTGGGTGGGGCCATTGCTGTCGCCAAAGGGAATGCCGTCGTAATTGATGCCGAAATTGCCGTCTGGAATGCCGCGCAGCGTGTTCTTGACGCCGCCATCCGAGAGCCCCGGGCCGTTGGTGTCTATGCCGGTCATGCTGGGGGCGATTGCCAGTATGGTGGTGTAGTCGGCGGTGCTGGCGATCGAATCCTGGACATAGGACTGGTTGATGATGGTCTGGGGCTCGGTGGTTTCCAGCCTGGCCTTGGCGGGCGCTACCTCGGCATTGAACTGGGTTCCGGTTACAACCACGGTCTCCAGGTCGGCCCCGAAGCTGTCATTGGCGGCAACCTGCTGGGCGGCCGCAGGGACCGACAGCACGCCCGAAAACAACAGAGTAAGAACGGCGGATGTGCCCAGAAGACGATGGCGAGCGGCAAAAAACATGAAAAAATCCTCCAAACAATGACGTGCCAAAGGGGCAAACACCCGCACCCGCGGAACCGCGTTTTTGCGCTCCCGCGTTTTTCGGAATGGCTGGATTGGCCCCGTTTTCGCCAATCGTGATGGCATGGCTGTTTGACGGTCCGGTGACACCGATTTGACGGTCCGATGACACCCCTATACCAAAAATCAATCTTGGCGCGGGTTTTCTACTCGCATTGCAAAGCTCCACGCTGGGAGAGAAAATCCCGCCAAGGGCCCGGGGGTGTTTTGAAGACATGAAAATCCTGCTTGTTGAAGACGATAAGGAAATCGCCGGGCATGTCAGTCATGCCTTGACGAGTGCTGGTCATGATGTTGACAGCGCTGATGACGGGTTCGAGGGCTTGTCGCGGGCATCGTCCGGCGATTATGCCGCACTGATCCTGGACCGCATGCTTCCCCGCTTGGACGGCCTCAGCCTGATGAAACAGCTCAGGGCCGATGGGGTAAAGACGCCGATCCTCCTCCTCACCACCATGGCGGGCATTGACGACCGGGTGGAAGGCCTGGAGGCGGGCGCGGATGACTATCTTGTCAAGCCGTTCGCTTTTGCCGAGCTTCTGGCGCGGGTCAATGCCTTGGGGCGGCGCTCCGAGATCAACGGGCGCGCGGCCGCCACAAAGCTCATCGCCGCGGATCTGGAGATGGACCTGATCGCGCGCACGGTGCACCGCGCCGGCCACGCCGTCGAGCTGCAGGCACAGGAATTCCGTCTGCTGGAATATCTGATGCGCAATGCCGGACGCGCCGTCACCCGCGCCATGCTGCTGGAGCATGTCTGGAATTTGCATTTCGACCCCCGCACCAACATCGTCGAAACGCATATGAGCCGGTTGCGCACCAAGCTCGATCGCAACGGCGCCAAGGACCTGATCCATACCATCCGGGGCACGGGTTATATTTTCCGTGCGGATTAGGTTCATTCATACCGAAGGCTTTCGCATAGCGGCGATCTTCGTCGCCATTTTTGCGCTTGCCGCCGCGGCCCTGGCCGCCAGCGTCCTGGTGATCGTGCAGCGGGAATTCCGGGACCAGATCGTCCAATTCGCCAACGCCGACATTGCCGCCGTCAAAAACGGCTACCGCACCGAAGGAGAGGCGGAAGCCCGCGAAGTCATAGAACAGCGCATGACCGCGGAGGGCGCCTCGGATTTTATTCTGCTCCAGCGGGATGGCAAACGCCTGGCGGGCAATTTGAAGGCGATGCCGCCGCGCACCGGCATCTTCACCGTGCCGGGCATTCGCCGGCGGCATCGGATTCTGGGGGTGGCGACCTATATTGCTCCAGGGCTTTACATATTCTCCGGCAGCGATCTGTATCCCGCCCGGCTGGCGCGTGAACACATCGTACAATTCCTCATCTGGATATTCGCCGGCGCCGTCCTGCTTGCGGTATTGGGGGGCGTTTTTGTCAGCCGCAACCTGCTGAGACGAACCGACGCGATCGCCAGGGCCTGCCGCGCCATCATGAATGGCAATATGAAAACCAGGGTTCCCGTGCGCGGCACCGAGGACGAACTGGATCGGCTTGCCCAGACCATCAACGCCATGCTGGACCGCATTGCCGCCCTGATGGAGAATGTGCGGCAGGTCACCAACGATATCGCGCACGACCTGCGAACACCCGTCTCGCATTTGCGGCACCGGCTGGAGCATGCGCGCCTGCAATTGTCCGCGCCGGCGGATTACGACAAGGCACTGGAGTCCGCCATTGCCACGTCCGATGAAATCCTGGCACTTTTCGCGGCCCTGCTTCGCATAGCGCAGATCGAAGGGGGGGCCCGCCGCGCCGGCTTTGCCTTGGTCGAACTGACGGATTTGCTGCACCAGTTGCGCGACATGTTCGGGCCGGTGGCGGACGACTCTGGCCATGTGCTGACGCTCACTCTTGCCCAGCCCGCGGCAATTCGCGGCGACCGCGAATTGCTCGTTCAGCTTTTTTCCAATCTGATTGAAAACGCCATCGTTCACACCCCGGCGGGCACCCGCATCGAAATCGGCCTGCGGGTTGATAAAGACTTCGCTATCGTCAGTGTCAGCGACGATGGTCCCGGCGTGCCGGAAGAAGAGCATGAAAAGCTATTCCAGCCTTTGTATCGCCGCGAGGCCAGCCGCTCGCAGCCTGGCCATGGCCTGGGCCTTGCTCTGGTAAACGCGATCACCGATCTTCATTCCGGACGCATTGTGCTGCGCAAAACGGTTCAGCCAGGCCTTTGTGTGGAAGTCGCTTTCCCCCTTGGTGGCGATGTGCAGGCGCCCCAGGCCATAGAGGTTGGCAATTTGTAAACTTCGGCGTTTTGCCCGCGTGATATCTTCAAAACCTGCAAAACAATAATCGCTGGGAGATCATAATGCTTGCATCACGCCTTCTGCTGGCTGCTGCTTTTTGCGGCATCGCCGCGGCACCTGGCCTGGCCGCGACATCCGGCTATCACATCCTGAAGACCGTGACGTTGGGCGGCGATGGCGGCTTTGACTATCTCAATATGGATCCTTCCACCGGCCATCTGTTCATCACGCGCGGCGACCATGTCATGGTGGTGGACGTGGATGCAGGCAAGGTGCTGACGGACATCACGGGCCTTTCGGGCGTGCACGGCACCGTGTTCGTGGACGGCAAGGCCTATATCAGCGAGGGCGGCTCCAACAAAGTCGCGGTGGTGGACGGCAAAAGCCTCCAGAAACTGTCCGAGATCGCGGTCGGCACCAGGCCCGATGGCATTCTTGACGATCCCTTCTCCAAGCGCATCTTCACCTTCAACGGCACCAGCAATGATTCCACCGTGATTGACGCCGCCACGGGCAGCGTGGCCGGCACGGTGGCGCTGGGCGGCAAGCCGGAAGCGGCGTCTTCCGATGGCGCCGGGACCATCTTCGTCAATATTGAGAACAAGAATGAAGTGGTCTCCTTCGACGCCAAGACCTTGATGGTGAAAGGCCATTATCCGCTGAAGCCTTGCGAAGGGCCGTCCGGCCAGGCCGCCGATGCGGCGCATGGCCGGATCTTTTCGGGCTGCGATGGCATGATCGCCGTTACCGACATGAAGACCGGCAAGCTCGTCACCACCTTCCCCATCGGCGATGGAGTGGACGCTGATCGCTTCGATCCCGCCTCCGGTTACATTTTCGCGTCCAACGGCGAAAGCGGCACCCTGACGGTCGCGCATGAGGACACGCCGGACAAATATACCGTGCTGGACAATGTGCCGACCGCCAAGGGCGCCCGCACCATGGAACTGGACCCCAAAACCCACCGTGTCTTCGTGGTCACGCAGGACACCAAGCCCGGGACCCCCACCGCCGCCCAGCCCCGTCCGCGCGCCGTGCCGGTGCCTGGCACCTTTCGCTTGATTGTGCTTGGCCGTTAGTATCGGGCGGGTTTGACGGGGAGATATGGAATGTGGCGCGGATTGACAGCCGCCGCCCTGGCGGCGCCCCTGGCGCTGGGGGTGTGCAGCAAGGGCGCAACCGAGGCGGACAAGAAAGAAGATAAGGGCTCCGGGCCTGGCATCGCTCTCAGCGCGAACGAAAGCAAAAGCCTGGGCACTGCGCGCGCCCCGGCCGTCAGCCATCGCGCCCGGGTCTTAGGCTTTGGCGTGGCGCAATTGTTGGAATCCGAGGCTTGAACAAAAGTTCCGTCATTCTTGTGTGCGTGATGCTGGCGGGCTGCCAAGCCTACCACTCCGAGCCGCTGCCCGATGCGCCCGACTTTGGCGCCACCGGGAAAATGGCTGTGCCCGCCGTTCCACTCAGCTTGACGGCTGTCGCAGGCCTGGCGGTGAGCAACAATCCCGATCTCGTCGCCTCGCGCGCTAAAGCGGAAGTCGCGAGCGCGCAAGCATTTGCGGCCGGGCTGCTGCCCGATCCGCAATTTGCCGCCAGCGCCGATTATCCTTCGGACCCGGCATTCGTGACCGGGTATGCCTTGGGGCTGTCGGAAGACTTGCAGCAGCTGCTAACCTACCCGTCGCGCCGAACCGCGGCGAAGGCCGCCATCGATCAGGCCCGGCTCTCTCTTCTTTGGGACGAATGGCAGACCATCGAAATGGCAGGCACGCTGGGGGTGCAGAAATTCTATGGCGACGCCAAGGCGCGGCAGCTTGGCCAGTCGGCCGCGCTGCTCCAGGATCAAGCCGCGCACTCAGATCGGGCGCTGGCCACGGGTAATGCCACCATTGACGCAGCGGGCGGCGACCTCGCCGTGGCGCTGGATGCGGCCAGCCAGAGCAATCAGGCCGAGCGTGCGGCGCTGACGGCGGACATTGGACTCAAAAAACTTTTGAATGTCGCGCCGGGCGACACCCTGCTGCTTTCCGATCCCGGCGATCCCGGCAATTTCTCCAAGCAGGATGTCAGCACCGCGCTCGCCAATATCGCCAAGACACGTCCCGATCTGCTGGCCCTTCAAGCCGGCTACAAGGCGCAGGAGGAAGCGGTGCGCCAGTCAATCCTGGAACAGTTTCCCTCCATCACCTTTGGCTACAATCGGGCCGCCGACACGAGCAATGTCCACACGACGGGGCTTTCGGTCGCTGTCAATCTACCGCTGTTCAACGGCGCGCGCGGCGAAATCCGGATACAGCATGCGACCCGCGACCAGTTGCACGCAGAATACCAGGCGCGGCTCGACCAGACCAACGGCGATGCCTGGCGGCTGTGGCAAGAGATCCAGTTGTTGCGGGACGAACTCAGCAAACTGGAGGAAAAGCTTCCCGAATTTCGGCATATGGCCGAAGTCGGGCTGGAAGCGCATGCCAACGGCGACTTGCCGCCAGCGACTTTTGTCGTGATTGAGACATCTCTCCAGGCCCGCGAAAGCGAGTTTTACGATGTGGAAACCGCGCTCTGGTCCGATATTTTGGCGCTGCACACGCTTTTGGGCATGCCATTCTCGCCGCCACCCACCGAACCGCCATCGGACAAACCATGAAACCAAAAAATACTCTTCTGGCTGTCGTCACAACTTTCCTGTTCGCAAGTGCCGCGCAGGCCGATCCAAGCGCGTTGGTACGGCTGGCCCCCGCGCGGGTGGCGCAGCTCGCACCCCAGATCAGTGCCTATGGCACGGTGAGCGCTGATGCCAACTTTGTCACCACCGTCTTTATGCCGCGGGAAGGCGTGGTGGCGGCGATCCTGGCGCGGCCCGGGCAGACGGTAAGGGCGGGCGATCCGCTGGTGACCATCCGCACCGCGCCAGCCGCGGCGGCAACCTATGAACAGGCCGTGTCGACCGCCGACTTCGCTGCCAAGGATTACGACCATACCAAGCAACTGTTCGCCGAACAGCTTGCCACCCGCAGCCAGCTTGCCGCCGCAGCCAAGGCCGATGCGGATGCGCGGGCGCAATTGTCGGCGCAGCAGAAGATCGGAGCCAATCATGCGGAGGAGACGCTGACAGCGCCTGTCGCCGGGATCGTTGCGACCATGGTGCCGGCGCGCGGGGACCCGGTGCAGCCGGGAGCCGACGTCGCCAGCATCGCGACCAGTGGACAGGTGGTGCTCAATCTTGGTGTCGAGCCGCGCGACGCCATTGCGCTTCGTCCCGGCAACAGTGTCCTGCTGCCAGCACAGCAGGGTCTGCCGCAGATGCGGGCGCGCGTCGGTTCGGTCGGCGCGATGGTCGATCCAGCGAGCCATCTGGTAAATGTGCTGGTGCCGTTGCCCGCCGATGCGCGAATCTTTATCGGCACGGCATTGCAAGCGAAAGTCGATCTGGCGCCCGTATCCGGAGTCGTGGTTGCCAGCAGCGCGCTCATGACAGATGGCGATGCGAGCTATCTCTTTGTCGCCCAGGGCGGAAAGGCAAAGCGGCGCACGGTAAAAGTCGCATTTGAAACCGACACCGCCGCGCTGATCGCGTCCGGCCTGAAGGCGAACGAGAATGTCGTGGTGCAAGGGGTGGTCGGGCTGGCCGATGGTTCCGCGATCAGGACGAGCGAATGAACGCGCTGCTGCTATGGGCGGCGTACCATCGCCGCTCGATCCTGTTCCTGCTGGCGCTCGGCGTGCTGGGCGGCGCCATATCGGCTTTCTATTTGCCGGTGGCGCTGTTTCCCGACGTCAGCTTTCCGCGGGTTTCGATCAATTTCGATTCCGGTGCCCAACCCGCCGAGACGATGGTCGCACAAGTCACGCGCTCGGTTGAGCAGGCGGTGCGTTTGGTGCCCGCGGTGCGCGATGTGCGCTCGACCACCAGCCGCGGCAGCGCGGATGTCTCGGTCAATTTCGACTGGGGCCGGGACATGGATCTGGCGACCCTGCAGGTTGAATCCGCGATTTCGCGGATTCTGCCCACATTGCCGGCGGGCACGGTCTACAAGGTGCGCCGGATGAATCCGACCGTCTTCCCGATCGCCGCCTATAGCCTGACATCCGGCACCCTGGACCAAAAGCAACTGCGCAACATTGCGCAATATCAGCTCACGCCGCTTCTGCTGGGCGTGACGGGCGTCGCCTCCGTGGACGTTCTGGGCGGCGATGTCAGCGAATATCGTGTCGAGGTCATGCCCGCGCTGCTCGCAGCGCATGGGATTACGCTGGACGATGTGACCAAGGCGGTGACCGCGGGTAACGTGCTGCACGTCGCGGGGTATTTGGACGATCGGCACAAGCTGTTGCTTGCCACTTCCGATACGCGCCTGCTTACCGTCGCGGATATTCAACACATCGTCGTCCAGGCCAGCAAGAACGGGCCGGTGACCTTGAATGAGGTCGCCACGGTCTATCTGGCGGCCGAGCCCAATTACACGGCGGTGACGGCCGATGGGCAACGCGCGGTGCTGTTCCAGGTGTATCAGCAGCCCAGCGGCAATACGGTTCAGATCGTCGATGCCGTACAGAGTACGCTCAAGGATTTCGAGACGCGGCTGCCGCCCGGCGTGACCGTGCACAATTGGTACGACCAGAGCCAGCTGATCGTTTCATCGGCCGCCAGCGTCGCCGAGGCAATAGTCATCGGCATTTTCCTGGCCGGTATCGTGCTCTATGTCTTCCTGCGCAACCGCAAGATCACCCTGGTGGTGCTGATCGTGGTGCCCACGGTACTTGGCATTACGGTCCTGATCCTGTCCCTGCTGGGAATGAGCTTCAACATCATGACGTTGGGGGGCATGGCGGCGGCCATTGGACTCGTCATCGACGATGCAATCGTGATGATCGAGCATATCGTGCGACGGCTGAAAGGCACTACTGATACCCATCTGCGCATACGTTTCGCGGCAGTGGAGTTTCTCTCGCCGCTGGCGGGCTCCTCCCTCGCCACCATCGTCATCTTTGTGCCGCTTGCCTTTCTGGGCGGCGTGACGGGCGCCTTTTTCCGCGCGCTGTCGGTCACCATGGCGTCGGCATTGATCGTCTCCTTTGCGATTGCCTGGTTCATCGTGCCACTGCTGGCGGATTCATTTATCTCGGCCAGCGATGCCGACAATGAAGCCGGCGAGAAATTGGTCGGACGGATGGTTTCGGTCTATCGCGCGGCGGAAACCAGGATACGGCGCCGGCCCTGGCTTGCCGGCATCGCCTGCGCGGTGCTGCTGGCGGCGGGCGGCGTTGCCTATACCCAAGTCGGCTCCGGCTTCATGCCGGCGATGGACGAAGGCGGGTTCGTTCTCGACTATATCGCCCCGCCCGGCACATCGCTTGAGGACACCAACGCGCTATTGCGCCAGGTCGAAACCATCCTGCAAAAAACGCCGGAGGTCGATACCTATTCCCGCCGCACCGGGCTGCAGCTTGGCGGCGGGGTGACGGAAGCCAATACCGGCGACTTTTTCGTGCGGTTGAAGCCCCAACCGCGCCGCGATATCGACGACGTGACCGCGGACGTGCACCAACAGATCAGCGACAAGGTGCCGGGCTTGCAGATTGAGATCGCCCAGTTGATGGAAGATCTGATCGGCGATCTCACCGCCGTGCCTCAACCCATCGAGATCAAGATGTTCAGCGACGATGCGGCCGGGCTGCGCACCGATGCCCCGAAAGTGGCCGAATTGATCTCGCATGTCGACGGGGTTACCGAGATCAACAACGGCGTTATTCCAGCCGGCGACGGGCTGGATGTGAAGATCGACCGCAGCCGTGCCGCGCTGGAAGGAGTCGATCCAAGCGCAATCGCCGATCAGATGGAAACCATTGTCGCCGGCACGGTGGCGACCAACATACAGAACGGCGATCAGACCATTGGGGTGCGGGTCTGGATACCGGCCGAAGAACGGACAAACATCGCCGATCTGAAAGGCATCCAGATTGTCGCGCCGGATGGGCATAAATTCGCTCTGGGCCGGGTGGCGGATTTTCAGATGCAGACGGGTCAGCCCGAGATCACCCGCGACAATATCAAGAATATGGTCGCGGTGACGGCGCGCATCGAGGGACGCGATTTGGGGTCCACCGTGGCCGAGGTGAAAAAGACGCTCGATGCCAGCGGTCTGTTCACCGGCAGCACGTATTACGAGCTGGGCGGGCTTTATGCCGAGCAGCAGGCGGCCTTCAAAGGACTGGCGGTGGTGATCGTGGCCGCCTTCATGCTGGTCTTCGTGCTGCTGATGTTCCTGTATGAACGGTTTGCCATCGCGCTCGCCATCGTGGCGATGCCGATGCTCGCCATGCCCGCGGTGTTCGTCGCATTATGGCTCACCGGCATCGAACTCAACATTTCCGCCATGATGGGCATGACGATGGTGGTGGGTATCGTCACGGAAGTCGCCATCTTCTTTTTCTCCGAGTATGAATATCTGGTAAACACCGGCGTCGCTCAGGCCGAGGCGCTTCTGGAAGCGGGCGCTAACCGTTTCCGTCCGATCGCGATGACGACACTGGCCGCCATTCTGACACTGCTGCCTCTGGCCTTTGCGCTCGGGCAGGGCGCCGCCATGCAGCAACCGCTGGCGGTCGCCATCATCGGTGGCCTGTTGGTGCAGATGCCGCTGGTGCTGCTGGTGATGCCGATGTTGTTCAGCCTGCTGGACCGGACATTCTCCCGCCATACGGCACGTCCGGGAGGACGTCAGGACGAAACGCCGGCGACCAGCGTTTAGTCCTGCCGTGGCGGGCCGCTCCATGCACCATCACCAAAACCATCGCTCGTCGAGTCCAGGGCTTTGGGTGGCGGCTGGACCGCACCAGGCGGTAAAGTAAGCGCTGCGTTCAGCAAAGAAAAAGCCCAGCGAGGGAAACTCCGCCGGGCTCAGTTGGCGCGGTGCTCTGAAGGGAGCGCGCCGCACGGGCAAACTTAGACCCTCCCGGCCCGGCAGGGGTACCAGCCTTTCTATACAAATTGCCAACAGCGCCGCAAAAATCCCGGCGCGCCCCGCCTCAGGCGATGGTTGATTTATAAAGCGAAAGCAGATTGCCCCAGGCACGTTCGGCGTCAGGCGGATTGTAGATCGGTTTGCCGTCCTGCTTGGGCATGTCGCGCACGGTCCAGCCATGGATGGTGCCATCATAGACCGTGACCTCGGCGGGCACGTTGGCGGCCGCGAACGCCGCCTTCAACTTGTCCTTGGCATCGGGCTGTTTGGAATCATCGCTGGCGGCGATGGCGATATACATGCGCGATTTCATTTTCGGCGCCAGCAGATGCGGGCTGTCCGGCTTGTCGGTCACCAACCCTCCGCCGTGAAAGGTCGCACCCGCGCCAATGCGCGCGGGCACCGTCGCCGCGGTCTTGAATACCAGCGGGCCGCCCATGCAATAGCCCTGGGTGCCGATTTTCTTGGCGGTGTTGACTTCCTTTTGCGCATCCAGGAACGCGACAAAGGCCGCCGCGTCCCGTTCGATCGCGCCGGGCTGATTGATCGGGCCGGTCCAGGCGCCGGTTTTTGCCCGGTTTGCCGGATCGTTGAAATCAAACGTACTGGCGTCCTCGACTACCGGCGACTTGGCGGTGCGGTAGAAGGGATTGGGCACCAATACGGAATAGCCTTCACCCGCCAGCCGCTTGCCGAGATCGCGAAAGCTTGGACGCAGGCCGAAAATATCGGTCCAGACGATGACCCCGGGATGCGTGCCCGTGGTGGGGCGAATAAAGGCGGCATCGCAAACGCCATCCGGCGTTTTGATCATCACATCGCTTTCGGTGACCGCCAGCGCGGCGCCGGCAGGCATGGTGCCGGCTGTGACCGCCAATCCCGCCGCCACCGACAGGGCGGTGAAATCGCGCCGTGAGACATTGCCGTCCGCATTCGTCTTGTCGTCGTCCTTTTCCATATTTTCCTCCACTGGCTGGAATTTTTTTGAACGCTGGCCGCCAGGTTAGCGCATCGCCGCAGCCCATTCCAGATTGTAAGAGGATCCCTGTTTTCTGAAATATCCAGGGATTCAAAAGCACCCCCCAAGGCGGGCGATGTCTAGAAATAGCGATAGCGCCGAAAAAATGCCCCGACGCCGAAGGAACCGCCCGCGTCATCCATCAGGCGCCAGATGGTCACGTCCTGGATGAGGAACCGCCGGCCCGTCCGGCTGATCCGGGCACCCGAGTAACCGGACACGAAATTGTCAAGGGCGACTTTTTTCATCGCGGCATCGCGCGATTCCGATGCCTCTTCCGGCGCGGTTGCGGCGGATGGCGTGGAGACAAAACTGTTCCAGTCATATTCCCAAAGACGCAAGGCAAATGCGTTGCCGTAATTCAGCGTCGCCCCTGGGTCGCCGCGATGGGTGAGAAGCGCGAAATTTCCCAGCCAGGCGCTTCTGCCCGGCGCTTCGGGATCAATCCCGGACCGATGGATCAGGCTTTTGCCCGTGGCGCGAGCAAAAGAGTCGATAACCCGCCTGATAAAGGCGGCCTGATAGTTATTTTCGTGGACTGGGGCAGCAAGAAGAGGACCAAGCGTCATGTCCCGGTCGATACCATTGCCGCCAGGATGAAAAAAGCCGGAGGAAGAAAAACCCTCTTCCTCCGGCCCGTTTTTCAGTTCTTCGTCGGGGCGAAGACCAGACTGCCGCCGGTCACGCCTTTCTTCATCAGCGCGTTCAGGGACTGCAGGCCCTTGTAAACGAACCTCTGCACCCGCTGACCGCGATAGGTCTCGGTGGTGTAGATGTTGCCCTTGGAATCCGTGACAATGCTGTGCATCGCATAGAACAGCCCCGGCTGGCGTCCGCCGCCGCCGAAGGAATAAAGCTCCTTCATGCTGGCGCGGTCGAAGACATGGATTTTCTCGTTCGAACCGTCCGAGACATACATGAACTTCTGCGCCGCATCCCGGGAGAAAGCGATTTCCCAGGCCGAGCCGTCGCCCCTGGTGTTCACTTCCATCGGATATTGCTTCACGAAGGTGCCGTCGGTCTTGAACACCTGGATGCGGTCATTGGTGCGGTCGCAGACATAGATCATGCCGTCATTCGATGGCGACGCGCAGTGCACCGGATTGCCGAATTGCGGCGAGTCCGGATTATAATGGGGGATGATAAGATCGGTCGGCGGCTTGCCATAGGCGCCCCACATCCGTTTCAGCTTCATGGTCACCGGGTCCCAGACCGAGACGCGATGATTGCCGTAACCGTCCGCCGCCACCAGCTCATTGGTCCCCGGAATGAACTTGATCGTGGCCACGCCGCAGACATTGTTCTTGTCCAGGCTGCCGCGGCTGCCATTGGCGCTGCCGATCTCGCCCAGGAACTTCCCATCCGGGGTGAATTTCAGCATGAAGCTGTCGTGATATTTGCCTTCCACGCAGGGGCCACCGGGGCCGCCTTCGGCGCCGCTGGCCGCCCCACCGGTCGCGGCCGGGGCCGGCGCGCGCGCGCCACGCGGCGCCCGCGCGGCGTCGAACTGCGCCTGGCTTCCCGGTGCATAGGCGGCCGGCTGTCCGCCGCCATTGGCGCCCAGCCAGACATTGCCCTGATCGTCCACGGTGATGCCATGGTTGGAGCTGGGCCAGTCATGGCCGGCGACCTTGCCCCAATGATTTTTCAGATTGCCCGCCTGGTCGAATTCCAGAACATCAGGCGCCGCCGTGCAGCAATCGGCCTGCTTCCTGGTCGCATAGACCTCTTTCTCTTCCAAGGTGGCCGGACGATGAATGATCCAGATATTGTCCTGCTTGTCGGCGGCAAGCCCGATGGTCGAGCCGATGATCCAGCCGTTCGGCATCGGCTTCGGCCACAGCGGATCAACCTCAAACACCGGCACCATCACATCGCTGCCCTGGGCGTGCGCGCTGCTGATGAAGTCCTGGTTAAGCGTGGCCGGGCCGACACCCAGCACGGCAATAAGACCGGCCAGGCTGGCGCCCATCAAAAATTTCCGAGAACGGACAAAACTTCGCATGAAACCCTCCCCAAGATTATAAGGGCTTTTTTGAAAGCCCTCTCCTTCGTTACGCCAAAGCTTGCACGGGAATTTAGGTGGCGCAAGCACTCAAAAACGGGCGGCATTCCCCTTCGCACTTGCACACAGGATAGCGATGACCGCGACCGGCTTGGACATTGAAACCGCCCAAGAATGGGGCATCGCCGACGTCAGGCTATTACAGGCATTCACTGCCATATTCGTTGAAGGCCTCGATCGCCCCGTCGATTTGGCTGGCGGCCTTCTTTTTGTTTTCCTGGCTGGCGGTGACCCGGTGATTTTCGATCACGATCAACGTCATATCCACCGGCTTTTTGCTTTTGCCGGCCTGCCTTTGCCGGTCAGTGACGAAATCACTGATGCATTTCTGATAGACGTCCGCCGCGGCGATGTAGCTTTTCTCCGCCGTCATTCCGGCCACAATCTGCTGGCGCGTGGCCGAATAGCCGTCGATCCGGGCGGGCAGCCGGGGCGCCCAGCAATTGTCGTGCGCGAAGCTCTGACCGACCCATGCCGGATCAGGCCGCGCATCCACGACCTCGTTCGCTTTGCAGGTTGGAACAAAAGATTCACCGCCCGCAACCTGGGCAGGAGATGCATTGGCGACCGGCCGGCGCTCGGGCGCGGCGCTCAACGCATGCAGGGCTTCAGGGGCGGCGATCACCACAAGAAAGGCGGCGCCCAATCCGATATGCTTCCACTTGTTATTGCGGCTCACTGCGGTTTGCCCTCACTGCGGCATAACAGACCATAACGGACCGCCCCATGCCAAGCCCGGTTTTACTGGCAAGCCGGCAGAGGGCCAGCCTTATGGTGCAGCGCAAAATGGAGGCCTCCAGCCTCCGGTCTCAGCATAAAGCTGGGTCCTAGAGCCTAGTCAGCTCCGTCAGCTTCACATTCTTGAATGGCAGGGAACGAATGCGCTTGCCCGTCGCGTGGAAGATGGCGTTGGCGACCGCCGCGGCGATCGGCGCCACCGAACATTCGCCCACGCCGCCCCATTTGGGCTTGCCCCTGTCATCCGATCCACCGGTCAAGGCCAACGCCGCCTTGACGTCAGGGGCGTCGGCCAGCCGCACCATCCGGTAGCTGTCGAAATTGCTCTGTTGCGGAGCGCCGTTCTTGATATTGATTTCGCCATACAGCATGGCGGTCAATCCGAAGATGACCCCGCCCTCGATTTGCGCCTCGACAAGATTCGGATTGACGACATGGTAAGCATCGGTGGCGGCGAATACCCGCGTGACATGCACGGCGCCGCTTGCATCCACCGTCACTTCCGCGACATGGCCGCCTATCGCGCCATGATTGTCGGCCAGGGAAATGCCGCGGCCACTTCCCTTGGGCAGATCGCTGCCCCAATTGCTCATCTCAGCCAATTTGTTGAGCACCGAAAGGGAATCCGCCCGATCGGTCAGGCTGCGCCGGAATTCCAGGGGATCCTTGCCCGCCGCATGCGCCAACTCGTCGATAAAGCTTTCCATGTAAAAAGTGTTTTGCGAGCCGCCCACAGAGCGCCAATAGCTCACGGGGATATGGGTGTTTTTCAGAAGTGAGCCGGTGTACCAGTTGGTCACCTTGTTATAGGGGACCGACGGGCCAATCCCTTCAATCGAGGTGTTGTCGATTCCATTGCTGGCGGCCTTGGGATCGGCCGAGCGCTGAATGGAGCCGCAGGCGCTTACGATATACAGCGCCTCCAATTTGCCGTCGGCGGTCAGAGAACCCTTCATGCGAATGGCCGATTGGGGCCGGAAACGGTCGGCGCGCATGTCCTGTTCGCGGGACCACAGCAATTGCAGCGGCTTGTCGATCTTGCCCGCCTGGGCGACAAGAATGGCCTGACGCAATTCATCGCCATTCGAGCGCCGGCCAAAGCCGCCGCCAAGATAGGCCTGGTGGAAATAGACCTGCTCGGGCTTCAGGCCGGCCAGTTGCGCCGCCATCATGGCATTGGCCAGCGCCGACTGGGATCCCATCCAGATATCCAGGCGATCGGCCTTCAGATGCACGGTCGCGTTGCAGGGCTCCATAGTGGCATGGGCCAGCAGCGGCGTTTCATAGACCGCCTCTACGACATTCTTCGATGCGCCGATCACGGCCTTGGCGTCGCCGTCGTTGCGCACCGTGACCATGGGACCGTCCAGCGCATCGCGATAGGCTTGTGCAAATTGCTCACTATCTGTCGTGGCCGCCGCGCCGCCATCCCAGCTGATTTTGAGGGCCTTCAGGGCCTCATTGGCCCGCCAGTAATTGTCTGCCACCACAGCCACGGCATCGTCCAGTTTTACGACCTGCTTGATGCCGCGCCTGCCGGCGATGGCGCTGTCGTCAACCGACACCAATTTACCGCCCGGAACCGGGCAACTCATGATTGAGGCAAACAGCTGGCCCGCCTCGCGGGTGTCGATGCCATATTTGGCGGAGCCATTCGACTTGACGGCAGAATCCAGCCGCGGCTGGCGGGTGCCGACCAGCTTGAACTGGTCCGGAGACTTGATCTTGGGTTCGGCCGCCAGGGTGATCTTCGCCGCATCGGCGACCAGCTGGCCATAGCGCAGGCTGCGTCCGCTGGACGTATGCCGTACGACGCCCTTGGCGGCTTCGCATGTTTCGGCCGGGACATTCCACTTGGCCGCGGCCGCCGCGACCAGGCGGGCCCGCGCCGAAGCGCCGCCCTGCTGGACATATTCATAGGTACTGCGGATGCCGCGGCTGCCCACCGTCAGCATGTCGCGATAGACATTGCTCTCGCGGATATTGCGGTTGACCGAGGCGAATTCGACCTTGACGTTTTTCCAGTCGCATTCCAGCTCCTCAGCCAGCAGCATGGGCAGGCCGGATCCCGTGCCCTGTCCCATTTCCGCCATCGGGCAGCGCAGGATCACGCTGTCGTCGGGATTGATCACCACCCAGGCATTGACCTCGCCGGGAGCGGCCAGGTCATCGGCCCAGTAACGCGTGCCCATTTCCGGCGTGGCGGCCCTGGCCGCACCCGGCACCATCAGGCCCAGCGCCATGCCGCCCGCGAGCGTGGTTCCGGTTACCACGAACTGGCGGCGGGAAATCGTCTCGGCGTTTTTGGTCTGGGTCATGGCCATCACGCCTTGCTCGACGCGGCGATATGGATGGCGCGCCGGACACGCACATAAGTGCCGCAGCGGCAGATATTGGTGATGGTGTCGATATCGGCGTCGGTCGGCTTGGGCTTCTGCTTCAAAAGCGCCACCGCCGACATGATCTGGCCGGACTGGCAATAGCCGCATTGCGGCACGTCCTCGGCGATCCAGGCGGCCTGGACCGGATGCGGCTTGCCATGCTCGGCAAGCCCCTCGATGGTTGTGATCTGTTTTCCTTCGGCGCTCGATACCGGCGTGACACAGGACCGAACGGCCTTGCCGTCGATGATAACGGTGCAGGCGCCGCACTGGGCTATGCCGCAGCCATATTTTGTCCCGGTCAGCCCGATCTCGTTGCGCAGAGCCCAGAGCAGCGGCATCTCGGGTTCGACGTCGAGTTTGTGAACGGCGCCGTTGACTGTGAGCGTGGCCATGCTGCCTCCCGATTCAATTCGCTGCGCGGAGCGCCCTTGAATGTAGCACAGATGTCTTCCCCTTTCAGCGCCACCGGGTTGCCGCGGAAGCATAACAAAATCAGGACGTTGTCGGTTGTATAGCGCAGGTTACAACGTTTGAATTGCCACCCGGCGGACGACAGGCTCGCGATCCCTTCGCCGGGCCCGCGAAGACCCACCGCCCGACTGTTAAATTCCGCCGGGCGTGATTATAGAACGTGCGCGCGCGTCCCTTTCCTTGCGCATCGCCCGAACAAACCGACAGACAGGCTGATGGCTGACAATTTATTTGGACGCGTTGTTCAGGAGGTGAGCGACCGGGACAAAAATTTCATCATCAAGCCCGGGCAAAAACCCATTTCCTATGCCGAAGCTTTTTCGGTTGCAGCGCACTTTGCGCATGTTCTGGCCAATCATGGCGTGGTCGCGGGCGACCGCGTCGCGGTGCAGGTGGAAAAATGCCCCGAGGCGCTTTTTCTGTATCTGGCATGCCTGAGGATGGGTGCCATCTACCTGCCCCTCAACATCGACTATACGCCCAATGAAGTGGCCTATTTTGTCCAGGATGCGGAGCCGCGCGTCTTTGTCTGTTCGGATAAAAACCGCGAAAAGATAGAAGCCTTCTTTCCGGTGGGAAACATTCTCACTCTCGGCGATGACGGGACTTCCGGATCGCTGGTGGATGAAGCTAGGGCGGCACCCGTCGAATTTTCCGACGCTGCGCTGTCGATGGATGACCCGGCCGCCATTCTTTACACTTCCGGCACCACGGGGCGGTCGAAAGGCGCGATGCTGAGCCACGGCAATCTCTATTCCAATGCGCAAAGCCTGAAGGAAACCTGGCGCTATTGCGAAAAGGACATCCTGCTGCACGCCCTGCCGATTTTTCATACCCATGGGCTGTTCGTCGCCACCAACGTCACGCTTTTGTCGGCGGCCAGCATGATATTCCTGCCGAAGTTCAATCCGGACGCGATATTCCTGTACTTGCCGGAGGCCACGGTGATGATGGGCGTTCCCACTTTTTATACTCGGCTGCTGCAAGATTCGAGACTGAACCGGCACAGCGTTCGCACTATCAGGCTGTTCATTTCCGGGTCGGCGCCGCTCTTGAAGGACACACACCGCGCATGGCAAGAGCGCACGGGCCACGCCATCCTGGAGCGCTATGGCATGACCGAAACCAATATGAATACCTCCAATCCCTATGATGGCCTCAGGCTGCCGGGATCGGTCGGCCTGCCGTTGCCGGGGGTGGAGCTGCGCATCGCCGACAAGGACGGTAATCCCCTCGCCAAGGGCGAGATCGGCATGATCGAGGTGCGCGGCCCCAATGTCTTTACGGGTTATTGGCGGATGCCGGAAAAAACCGCCGCCGAATTTCGCCCCGACGGATTCTTCATCACCGGCGATCTGGGCACAATCGATGACGACGGCTATGTCCATATCGTTGGGCGCGACAAGGACCTCATCATCACTGGCGGCTTCAATGTTTATCCCAAGGAGATCGAAAGCCGGATAGACGCCTTGCCTGGCATCGAGGAATCCGCGGTGGTCGGCCTGCCGCATGGCGATTTCGGCGAAGGCGTTACGGCCTTTGTGGTGACCAAGAAAGGCGCAGCAGTGACGGAAAGCGCCGTGCTGGAAGCGCTGGCAGGCGATTTGGCCAAATTCAAGCTTCCCAAGCGCGTGGTTATTGTCGAGCAGCTTCCCCGCAATAGCATGGGAAAAGTACAGAAAAACCTGATGCGGGATACGTTCAGGGATCTCTACGGATCAGGGTAAGGCTTGCCCCCTGGTCTCCCGCGCAAAGGGAATGATGGCCATTGCGGCGACAAAGGGAATCGCGGTCAGCGCGATGACGTGACCCAGCGACCCCGTCTGGATCATGGCGGCGATGGCAAAATTCGCCCCCGCCCCAAGAAAGCGCCCGAACGAGGTGCAGAAAGCAAAGGCCGTGGCCCGCATTTGGGTGGTGTATTGCTCTGGCAGCCACAGGCTGAAGATCGCGAAATTGCCGCCGGAAAGACCGAGGAAAAACAGGATCGCGACAAATGGCACCAATCCGTTCGGAAGATAAAAGGCCCAGCCGAAGGCCAGAAAAATCGCTATCGCCATGCCGGCGAAATATCCCGCCAGGGTTTTCTTCCGGCCGAAGCGTTCCGCCAGGACAGGCGCCAGCAGGCAGCCCAGAATTGTTCCGATAGACAGTATGGCGGTGCCGGCGGAGACGATCTTTGTGCCGTCAGAGGCGGTATAGCCGGAATTTTTGGCCAATGTGAGAAGGGCGGTGGGTTCATAAACCGTTCCGGCCCACAGCCCGATAATGGCAATGGAAACCAGCAGCGTGTTCACCACTGTGCGCCGGATATATTCGGGGGAAAATATCATCCGAAGGGGGTGGCTTCCCGATGTGGCATGGGCACGCTGCCAGCGAACCGGTTCCCTGACCCGCATCAGGGTAAAGAGCGCAACCGCAACCGGTGCGGCGCCGCAAAGGAACATCGCCCGCCAGCCATATCGCGCGCCGACGGTGAAATTGAGCGCGGCGGCAAGAAAGAAGCCGGCGTAATAACCGGTTTGCAGATAACCCGCACCGGCCTTGCGGCGATCCTCCGGCCAGGCCTCGGCGACATAAGTACCGGCCATCGCCCATTCGCCGCCGATTCCGGTGCCGGCAAGAAATCGGAAAAGCCCCAGCTCCCAAACATTGTGGGAAAGCGCCGCCGCCCCTGTGAAAACGGAAAATATCAGGATGGATGCCGCCAGGCACTTGGTCCTGCCGAAGCGGTCGGCGATGGGCCCCCACAGGAAGGAAAAGCCCCAGCCCATCAGGAACAGCGCGAAAAGAATCGAACCGGCGAAGGCAATGTCCGCGGGGCCGTTCGCCATTCCCGATTGCGGCAGCAACTCCTTCAGCGCCGGGCTCAGGACCAGCGCGTAAATCACCGAATCCATGCCATCCAGCATCCAGCCGGACCAGGATGCCCAGAAGCCCAGAATTTGCTGGCGATTCAGCGGCGTCGGCACGGATATTTTCATCGGCCAGCCCCCCGGATACCGTGGCACAATCGCAATCCCTAAACTAGGATACCAGAAATAACGCCTTGCGAGGCGAGGTTCGGGGAAGGCACAGAATGAAAAAATCCACTCTATTTTCCGCACTCGGTTTTTGCGCCGCCGCGACGATGTCGGCTCACCCCGCCGATGCGCGGGTCACCAGAATCGTGATGGACGCGAAGCAATCGCCGGCCTTTAACGCCGCTTCTTTCGGGACCGCCGGTCCCTACGAGACCCTGACGGGGCGCGCCTTCGGCGAACTGGATCCCAAGGACCCCCACAACAGCGTCATTCAGGACATCGGGCTTGCGCCGCACAATGCGCGCGGCATGGTCGAATACACGGCCTCATTCCAGATCGTGAAGCCGGTCGACATGTCCAAGAGCAGCCACCTGATGTGGCATGACGTTCCCAATCGCGGCGGCCGCATCACCATTGTGCCGGATGAGCGGGCTACCGGTGACATCGGCCTCAGCAGCGGCTGGCAGGGCGAGAATTCCGGGTCTACTTCCCCAAACGCAAAGAATGAATATGTGATCGTGCCTGTGGCGCACAATCCCGATGGCTCGTCCATCACGGGTCCGGTATTGGCCCGGATATTCAATGCCAGCGGGCCGAACTCCCAGCCGCTGCTGGTTTACAGCAATCCGGTGCCTTACCGGCCGGCATCGCTGGATAGCAGCAAGGCAACTCTGACGACCCACGCATCGGAAGACATTGAGGGCAAGATCGGCAAACCCGCGACCATCGCGCCGTCGGACTGGGCATGGGCAAAATGCAGCGCCACAAACCCGTTTCCCGGCACGCCAGATCCGACGCAGATCTGCCTCAGGCGCGGCTTTGATCCTTCCCTGCTCTACCAGATCGTGTTCACCGCCAAGGATCCTTACGTCCTGGGAATCGGATTTGCGGCATTTCGCGACGTCGGCTCGTTCTTCCGCTTTGCCGCCAAGGACGATAACGGCACGCCCAACCCCCTCGCCGACGGCGTCAAATGGACGATCAGCCGGGGCGTTTCCCAGTCCGGCAACTTCCTGCGGCAATTCCTGCATCTGGGCTTCAACCAGGATGAAGGCAAGCGGCAGGTCTATGATGGCGCCTGGCCTATCATCGCCGGCCGGCGGATCAGCATGAATGTGCGCTTCGGGGAGCCGGACGGCGTGCTGATGCTCTATCAGTTGGGCAGCGAAGGCCCGCAATGGTGGACGCCCTGGCCCGATCCAGTTCGCGGGTTGCCGGCCCTGAGCATTCTGGATCGCTGCAACCAGACCCACACCTGCCCCAAGATCATCGAGCATTTTGGCGCGGCGGAAGTGTGGGGGCTGAAGCTGACGCCCGAATGGGTCGGCACGGCGGGCGACAAGGACATACCGCTTCCGGACAATGTGCGCCGCTATTATATCGGCAGCACCCAGCATGGCGGCGGGCGCGGCGGCTTCAGTACCACGCCTCTCGACGCGCCGGTTTGTCCTGCCACCGAATGGGGCAAGGCGGTATTCGCCGCCAACCCGATGCCGCAGGCCCAGACCGTCAATGCCATTCGCGCGCATTTCCGCGACTGGGTGATGAAGGATATCGCTCCGCCGCCCAGCCGCTATCCCAAGTTGGCGGACGGCACGCTGGTGGCTGCCACCAAAGAGGCCATGGGCTTTCCCACCATTCCGGGCGTGCCCTCTTCGGCGCCGACAGGATGGGTCAATCCGGTTCTGGATTATGACTTTGGGCCAGGGTTCAACCCGGTTGACGGATCGGGCGTCATGACCAAAGTGCCGCCAGTGATCAAGCATGTCATCAATATGAAGGTGCCAAAGGTGGACGCAGACGGCAACGAACTGGGCGGCGTCCCGGTCGTGCTGCGCGCCGCGCCGCTGGGTACCTATCTTGGCTGGAACGTCAGCGCGTCGGGGTTTTTCAAGGGGCGGCCCTGCAACTATGCCGGCGGCATGATTCCGTTCGCCAGGACAAAGGCGGAACGCCTTGCCAATGAGGATCCGCGCCTGTCACTGGAAGAGCGTTACGGTAGCCATGCGGGATATGTGGCGGCGGTCCAGGCCGCGGCAAACGACGCCATGGCACAGGGCTTTCTACTGGGCGACGACGCCAAGGCGCTGGTTGCCGCGGCGCAGGCCAGCAATGTCCTCAATTAGATAGTTCAGTTGTCAGCGAAATGATCTCATAATTCAGAAAGGCTTTGTCGTGTCCAATTTCTCCAAGATTCTTGTTGCCCAGGGCGGTGGCCCCACCGCCGTCATCAACCAGTCGCTGGTCGGCGTCGTGCTGGAAGCGCGCAAATTTCCCCAAATCGAAAAAGTCTATGGGGCCTTTCACGGCGTTCGCGGGATCGTCGATGAGGATTTTGTCGACCTGACCCAGGAGACCACGCACAATCTGGAGCAGGTGGCAGAGACGCCATCGTCAGCGCTGGGATCAACCCGCGACAAGCCGGATTTGGAATATTGCCGCAAGATGTTTCGCGCCATGCAGAAACACGGCATTGGCTGTTTCTTTTATATTGGCGGAAATGACAGCGCTGACACGGTGCGGATTGTCTCCGAAGAAGCGCGCGCCGCCAACTATCCGCTGCGCTCCATCCATATCCCCAAGACCATCGACAACGACCTGACGATCAACGACCATACGCCGGGATTTCCGTCGGCGGCGCGTTTCGTGGCCCAGGCTTTCATGGGCCTGAACCTCGACAATCTGGCTCTTCCCGGCGTTTATGTCGGCGTGGTGATGGGCCGGCATGCCGGATTCCTGACGGCGGCCGCTGCGCTTGCCCGGAAATATCCGGATGACGGCCCGCATCTGATCTATCTGCCGGAGCGGGCCTTTGTCTTCGACAGCTTCCTTGCCGATGTGAAAGCCAATATGGAGCGGCACGGCCGCTGCGTCATTGCGGTGTCCGAGGGCATCTCCGACAAGGATCACGTCCCCATCGCCACCACGCTTGCCAAGCATGTCGAGAAGGATGCCCATGGCAATGTGCAACTCGGCGGCGGCGCGCTGGCCGATCTTCTGACCGACCTGGTCAAGGAGAAGCTGGGCTTCAAACGCGTGCGCGGAGACACGTTTGGCTATGTCCAGCGCAGCTTCATGGGTTGCGTCTCCGATGTGGACCAGTATGAGGCGCGCGAAGCGGGCGAAAAGGCGGTGCAATATGCCATGTCGGGTGACCGTGACGGCACGGTCACCATCCATCGCATCGGCGACTATGCGGTGCGCTATCAGTTGTCGGCCCTTCAGGACGTGGCGGGCAAGACAAAGGTCATGCCGGATGAATTCATCACCGCCCCGGGCAATGACGTCACGGAGGCGTTCCGCAACTATCTGCGGCCGCTGCTGGGCAGCGAGATGCCGGAAGCCCACCGTTTGCGGCACAATCCCGTTCCTAGAATATGAATGATTATAGTGGGTTAGACCGACATTTGGGCAGTTTGGCAATTTCCTTATCTCGAGGTCTAATCGGGTGACAAGTCAGGGGAATTACATGAAAGCGCGCCGGATCTTGTTTGTGATTTTTGTGGCAGCCGCCGGGCCGCCGATATCGCCCGTCCAGGCGGACCCTCGCGATGATGTGCTATCTGGCGCGGCGCGCTGCAACGGCATCGCGGACGACCGCACATTCCTGGACTGTTACTATGGCGCGGCCCAGCCCCTGCGCGCCCAGCTGGGGCTGCCTCCCGCGCCCGGCTCGCAACAAATTCTTGTGCCGGCCGTCCGGCCGAGCGCGCCGACGGCTTCCGCCAGACCCTATGCACCTGCGCCGTCCGCCGGGCCGGTCAATGCGGCGCCTGCCTATGCCGCGCCTGCCGAGAGGCCGGGCTTCTGGTCGCGTCTTTTCACCCATACCGAGATGAAGGCCGAGCCGCCGACACGCATGACATCCTACAAATTCGAAGGCGGTGGTCTTTTCGTCGTTACCCTGGCCAATGGGGAAACGTGGAAACAGAGCCTCGGCGACACGGCCACGGCCAAGTGGCGTGGGCGGCCCGATAGCTATGCCGTGACCATCCTGCCAGGCACGAATTTCGGGACCAACAGAATGAAGGTCGGCACCAAAGAGATGTACGAAGTCGAGCGGGTGCAATGATTGTGACGATTGCTTCCCCCGGCGCAGTACTAAGGACCGGGAACGGATGACGTCGGCTTCTGGTGCCGTTCCGGCAGCGTGACGTCGCCAAAATAGGACCGTCCCACAGTCTCAGGCAGGAATTCGGGCTTCACCTTCAGCCAAAGCGAAATCCGCTCGGCGATTGCGAATATCCGTTGCGGATCAAGGATATCAAAAAGCGCATAGGCGATCACGCGGGTTTCCGACCTTCTCGAAAATGTCGCCTGGGCACCCAATTCCCTGAAAAGACCATTGAGCTTCTCGCTGAAACCCGGCTCGCCCACCACGGCATTTTCCGCCGCGGTCGGGATCGGAAGCTTCAATAGAAGGCGCATCCGAAAAACCTCTAATTGCCGGATCTGTCGAGAAAATCCCGGCAGAAATTTTCCAGTTCGCGCGGATCGGCGAGAATTTCACGCAGTTCGGTCATCAGGCCGGGAAGAATATTCTGTATCTGCGCGGCCGGAGGGCATTGGTTGCCCAGTCCCGTCACGGTACCGCGCCATTTCGCCGATCCCGCCAGCCGGCGCTTCAACCCATCCTCCAGGATATCCAGCCACATGGTCCGGTAGTAGGACAGGTTCACCGACCAGCTTTGCTCACCCGCCTCGGTGCGGTGCTGGGTGCCGCGCGGCACATAGAGCAGGCTTCCCGGACGCAGGTCCACGGTATTGGGGGTGTCTTCCTTTATCGTGCCCGCGCCCGCCATGGACAAGGGAAGCCGCTGTCCCAATATGTAACCTTCGGTCGGCGCGGCGACGCAAGGCGCGGCGCCGACATGCCAGCGCTTGGCGCCGGTCAGCTGGACCGTGAAGTTCTCATGCATGTCGAAATGAACAGAGGCACCGCCGGAGGCCGGGGTGAGAAAAATGCTGGCAATAATCCGCTGGCGCGGCGCGCCCAGAAATGCCGCGACGCCAGCCGTCAGACGCTCCAGCGGAACGTTGAGAAAGTAGAGCGTCGCACCCAGGGCAAAAAAGTCAGCCGCATTGGTGGCGTCCACCGGAATCATGCTGTGGGCCAGGTGTTCGTTCGCGATCCAGGCCTGGGTGCCGCCCTTTGCCAACCCGGCCAGGCGGGCGATATCAAGCGGCCCAATCTCATTTTTCACGCGGCTGAAACTGGCCTGGTCGATGTCAAGCGCCAGCATGCGCCTTTGCCAATGGTCGGCGAAGAACCGCTCGACGCCGATCGGCGCGAGCACATCACCCAGATCAAGCGGCGCGTGGAGCGTGTCAACTGTCATGGCGGCCGGCCCAAATCCTCAGCTACTGTCCCACAATGCCAATCCGTGACGCAACCCGGCAATGGACGCTGCCCCCTGGAGCATAATCGCGATTGGGCTAATCGTGATTATGCTCTAGGTTATTGAATTGTCGCGCGATCTCACGGAGTTGGCAGCGGCAGCGTGGCCAACCGGTACCCACTTTTCCGGATCGCGCTCATGCCGATATAGTCCGGCGGCGTATTCGGAGAAAATGCATGAGAATTCGCGTCTCCCGGCCTGTGGCGCTTTTGCTCCTGCTGGTTTTTCCGGCGCTGATTGTGCCCGCGCTGGCGGCACCGCGCGACGATGTAAAGTCCGGCTCGGCGCGCTGCGACGGCATTGCGGACGACCGGGCGTGGCTGGACTGTTACTACGGCGCGGCCCAGCCGATGCGCGCCAGACTGGGCCTGCCCCCTGCCCCCAATTCGCAACAGGCGCTGGTGCCGCCTCCTCAGCCTGGCTCGCAGGGCGCGCCGCCCTCGCAGGGGGCGCCGCCCCCGTTGGGCGCGCCGCGGCCCGCCGCCGCCTTCCAGCTGGGCAATACCGATCGGTCGGGACAGCCGGGTTTTTTTGGACGGTTGTTCACCCATACCAATGTGAAGGCCGAGCCGCCGGCCCGCATGGCATCTTACAGCTTCGACAAGGCGGGGTACTTCACCGTGACCCTGGCCAATGGCGAGGTGTGGAAACAAAACGCGCTGGACGCGGTTCGGGCCACATGGCGCAACCCACCCGGAAGCTATGTCGCGACCATCGAGCCGGGCTCGAAAATGGATGTCAACGGTCACGAGACCTATCAGGTGGAACGGATTCGCTGACGCGCCGGTGAGCGGGATCACGCCGGCGGCGCGGACGAAAAAAAGGCGATGCATGGGTTCCATGCATCGCCTTTTCGTATTGACGTTATGATGGTCTAGGGCAGGTTGATGCGGATACCGCCCTGGTAGAAACGGCCAATGCCGTCATAGATCAACAGGCTGCCGGTGGTGCCGCCCGTCGTGCTGGCAACATTCGGCGGCGGAGTGTTGGTGGTATTTTTGACCGTGCCGTAGAACTGGATCGCATCATTCCATTTATATGAGAGGCTCAAATCCAGATAGCCGACCCATGGAATACTGTTGTTGTCCACCGTGCTGCCAGGAATTCCCGCGGAGAATCCCTGCTGCCCCAGATTGACAAGTCTGGCCGAACTGAGGAAGCGCCCCTTCACGCTGCCTTCCCAAGGTCCCTCGGCATAGGTCGCCTGGAGGCTGCCCTTGAATTTCGGCGTGCCGGTGTAGAGCGCGTCGCCGCCCTCAATGCCGGCGCCATCGGCGGTGACGCCGAAGGCGGATTGGCCGAACTCGTCTTGATAGTTGCCCAGGAAGGACAGGCCCAGCGTTCCGGTAAACAGGGGAAACTGGTAGTTGGTCTGGAAGTCAAAGCCCGACGCCGTCTGTGAGCCCACATTCACCGGGTTGTTGATGATGATGTTGAGCGCGTTTGGGCCACCAGTAGGGTCGATGGCAAAATTCGGATTCGCGAACTGCAGATATTGGCACAGGGACGGAGTCGCCCCGGCGCCGAAGGCGGGTTGTCCCGCCGCCCCGTTGCCGCAGCCATTGAGCACCTGGCCGTTGCTGGGCGTGAAGATCGCCGACTTGATGAGGATCGAATAATAGTCGATCGAGGCGCTCAGCCCTTCGATCCAGTGCGGGGTCATGACCAGGCCGGCCGAGATGGTGTTGGCTTCCTCAGGCACCAGGGCGGAGTTGCCCTGGGCGGTGAAGAAGATGGCGACCGACTTCTGGGTCTTGGGGTCCACCGCGCTGCCGCGGTTGAACTGGGGCACCGCAAACAGTTCGGAGATGATGGGGGCGCGAATGTCCTCCGACCAGGTCGAACGGATCTTCCAGTCTTCGTTGATCTGGCTGGTGGCGCCGATTTTCCAGGTCTCGACCACGCCGCTGGTGGAGTAGCCGGTGATGCGCCCCGCCACGCTGACATCGACCGAGTCGACAAAGCCGTTCTTGATGATGGGCGCGTCGATTTCGACATTGCCTTCCTCGACTTCGTATTGGCCGGAGAAGGTGCTGAAGTTGCCGTTGCTCCACAGGGCCGGGCCGTCGATGGCCGGGAAGGCGGCCTGGTTGCGCTGCTGTTCGTGGCGGTATTCGGCGCCGAACTCGATAGCGACCTTGCCGGCCGGCAGTTCCCAGGGGAGCGTGCCCTGCACTGAACCGGCCACCACTTCCTGGTACATGGTGTAGAGGACGTCGTTCGCTATACCCGGATTGGTGCGGCCCGGATCAACATAGTTGAGCGCGGCCGTGGTGATGTTGCCGATGCCGAAAAGATCGACGGGCACGCAACCATTGGTCGGGGTGGTGAGGGTCGAGCGGCACTGGATGGAGCCGATCGGCAGGCCCGAGGTGCCTTGATTGGCGGTGCTGACAACAATCGCGTCAACCGCGTTGCCGAGGTTCGAGACCAGCGCGTCCTGGGGATCCTTCTGCACTTCGCGCACCTGGCTGTGCTGGATATAGGCGTTCCAGGACCAGTCCTCGCCGAGGGTGCCTTCCAGGGTGAAGACGCCGCGCAACAACTGGCGAGTGCTGTAGTTGATGCCCATGCCGATGGAGTTGGCCGCGAAATCCTGAATCGAGGGATTGAGGACGTTGGTATTGTTCAGCTTGTTGCTGGAGAAGGTGAAGCTGGGGATGCCAGCCGCCGTCATGCGGGCCTGGACGGTGGCGGGAATATAGGGATTGCCGCTCGAGATTGTAAAACTGTTGGTGTTGTCCGAATCGTCGTTCATTTCGTAATTGGTGCCGTAGTTCAACTGGACCGAGGCCTGGATGGTGTCGGTCAGCTTGTAACGGGCAAAGCCGAACAGCGTGGTGCTGTGATAGGGCGTGGCCGTGGTGCCGATCTGGGTGGTGTTGGTAAATTCATTCGCCGAACATTGAACGCAGTTTGAGCCGTTGATGATGCCGAAATTGAACGGCGCGGGCTGGGCATTCTGGCCGAGGAACTGAATGCCCCTCAGGGAGTTGGCGGCGATGGCGCCAGATCCGCTGGGATTGTTGGCGGCGGTGACCGCCGGGCTGGCGGTGATCAGGCCGCCGATGGTCTGCCCTGCATTGCCGGTGGTGAGGCCGTAGGTATGCACGAATGTCGGCAACCCAGCCACACCCGGAAACAGGGTGGCCGAGGGGAACAGGCTCTGGGCCCTGTACCAGTTGTTCTGGGTGGTCGTGATCATGTCCGGGCTCATCGTGTAGTCGCCGCTGATGATGACGTGCCCGCGGCCGCCGAAAATGTCGGTGCCGAAGCTGGCATCGGCCCGGTATTGCTGGTGGTCGTTGTTCCTGTTCTGGCCGACTTCGAAATTCGCCTTGAAGCCGTCGAAATTCTTGTTGAGAATCAGGTTGACGACGCCGCCGACCGCGTCGGAGCCCCAGGCCGCCGAGGCGCCGCCTGTCACAACGTCAATGCGCGAGATAAGGGCCGTGGGAATGGTGGAAAGATCGACGCCGCCGCCGAGCGGGTTGGAGGTGACGACGCGCTGGCTGTCAAACAGGACCAGGGTTCTGGTGGTGCCAAGGTTGCGCAGCGCGACGCTGTCGACGCCGGCATCGCCCTGGGCGGCGTCGCCGGCCTTGCTGCCATTGTCGAGGCCTTCGGAGGTGCCCAGCGAAGGTAGCTGGCGGATGGTGTCGCCGATATTGATGTTAGCTTCGCTTTCAAGCTGGGCCGCGCCAACCACGGTCACCGGGGTCGGCTGGGTATAGCCGGCAATGGTGATGCGCGAGGCGGAAACAACGACCTGTTCGATATCACCACCGCCATTACCCTGGGCCTTGGCGCCACTGAAGGAGGCAACGGCGACCAACGCGGCGGTCGAGCCGCCCAACATGAGCTTCTGCAGCAGACGATCCATGGAATTCCCCTCTGAAGTGACGCAATGCGAGTTGCGTCAATTTTGTATGATATGCGCTATGGCAGCTCCCGCCGTAGCACACCCAATTCTGTTTTGGGAAGTCGTGACGTCAATAGTCTCTGCTACCGTAGGACATTAGGGATTCGCAGCGGCTTAATGCCCTGAAATGTTGACGCGCCAACAGGCCGGATTTCCGGGGTTTTTTCCTGATATTGCGAATGGCTCTGAAGGCCGCCCCAGGCCGGGGGGACAATGGAGTGACAGCCAATTCCGCGACACGTGTGTGAAAATTGCCGCAGTCGCATTGTGCAATCGGGGAATGGAATCAGATCTTCGCGCCGGGCAAGACACCGTGCGGGCACAAAAAACCCGTCCCAGGAACGATGTTCCGGGGACGGGTTGATGTTACGTCAGCCTACTGAAAGTTGAAGCGGAGGCCGATACGCCACTGCCGGCCAATGCCATCGTAATAGATGGCGCTGGTTCCGGAACCGCCGCTCGACGAGGCGATATTGGGCGGCGGAGCGTTGGTGACATTGTCCAGGGCCCCGTAGAGCTGGATATTGTCGTTCCACTTGTAGGAGCCGCGCAGGTCAAGATAGCCGACCCAGGGGATCGAATTGTTGTCCACCTGAACGCCGGAGGTCCACAAATTGCTCAGCCGGGCCGAACTGATGAAGCGGCCCTGGATGGTGCCCTCCCAGGGACCCTCGGTATAGGTCGCGGAAACATTGGTGTGAAGCTTTGGTCCCGCCGTGATCGAGGGCTGGTCCGCGCCCAAGGCGCCGGCGCCATCATAGGTCAGGCCGACGGCGGTGCGGGTATCCTCGTCATAGTAGGTGCCGAGCAGGTGCCAGTCCAAATTGCCGGAGAACAGATCCATCCGGTAATCGCCCGCGAAGTCCACCCCGGACTCACGTTGCGTTGCGGCGTTCTGCGGGACGTTGAGGATGAAGTTGAGCGCCCCGTTGAAATCCGACGGGAGCAGGATGCCAACAGCACGCCCGGCAACGCCGTTGCCATCCGTTTCGACCGTCGAGACGCTGCCGCCGCTGCCGTTGCCATAGAAGATATCGGCGCAATAGAGCGGCACCCTCAGGGTGGGAGAACAGTTTTGCAGGACCTGCGTGTTGCTGGGGGTGAAGATCGCCCCTTTGATGTTGATGTTAAAATAGTCGACCGAGAAACTGAGATTGTCGATCCAGTGCGGCGTCATGACGATGCCGGCTGAAATCGTGTTGGCTTCTTCCGGCACCAGGTTGGGATTGCCCTGGGCGGTATAATAGTTGTTGTTCGTCTTGCCCGTATTGAGATCGGTGGCGGTGCCGCGGTTGAGCTGCGCGGGCGCGAACAGTTCCGAGATGATGGGAGCGCGAATGTCCTCGGACCAGACCGTACGCAGCTTCCAGTCTTCGTTGATCTGGCTGTTCAGGCCGATCTTCCAGGTCTCGACCATGCCGCTGGTCGAGTAGCTGGTGATGCGGCCAGCCAACTGGAAGTCCAGCGACTGGACGATATCATTTTTCAAGATCGGCCCGTCAACTTCGAGGAAGCCTTCCTGGACATTGTACTCACCGCCAAATGAGCTGTAGTTGCCCGAACCCCAGCCGCCTGTCGCGCCCAGACCCAGCGGATCGGCGATGTTCCTCTGCTGTTCCATGCGAAATTCCGCGCCGAAGGCAACCGCGACCTTGCCGGCCGGCAGCTCCCAGGGCAGCGTGCCCTGCATCGAAGCCGCGGCCACTTCCTGCTGCAGGTGATAGTGCGACTGGTCCGTCACCCCCAGATTGCCGGTGCGGCCGGGCGCGATGTAGTTAAGCGCCACATCCGAAAAATTGCCGTTGCCGAAAACATCCAGTGGCACGCAACCATTGGTCGGAGTGGTCAATGCGGAGCGGCATTGGATGCTGCCAATCGCCAGGCCCGAAGTGCCCACATTGGCCGAGGTTACGGTCACGGCATCCACCGCAAAGTTGTAGTTGGCAGTGACCGTGTTGTTGGGATTGTGCTGAGTCTCGCGAATCTGGCTGTGCTGGACATAGGCCGTCCAGGACCAGTCATTCCCGATCTCACCATCCAGGGTGAAAACACCGCGCAGGAGCTGACGGGTGTTCTGGTTGAACACGTAACCCACCGCATTCTCAAGGCTGTCCAACGACAGATCGCGCGGGTTGATATTGTTTTCGTTGTCGGTATCCAGAGTGATGGAGGAAATACCGCCGGCGACCATGCGGGCCTGGATCGAAGCCGGCAGAAAGGCATTGTCGGACTTGATCGTAAGGGCCGATTTGCGGTCCGCCGCGAGATTCTCTTCGAAGTTCTCGCCATAGTTGACCTGGATCGAGGCCAGGATCGTGTCGGTTACCTTGTAGCTGGCGTAGCCGAACATGGTGGTGTTGTGATAGGGCACGGCAACCAAGCCGAATTGCCCCGTGTCGGAGAAATTGTTGCCCGAACAGTTGAAACAGTTGCCGTTTGAAATCGGCAGGGTACCAAAATTGAACGGTACCGGCGCGGCATTGGGACCGGTGAACTGGATGCCCCGCAAGGCGTTGGCGGGCGCAAGCGCCGTGACGCCATTGACACCCACGGTGCCGGCGCCCGCGGTGCTGCTCACGATCAGACCCCCCGGGGTGTACTGGGCATTTCCGACACCACCCTGATGGATGTAAGTGGGCGTTGTTCCGTTCGGGTTAGGGATCAGGGTAATCGGATTCAAATATTGCTGGGCGCCGTTCATTATCGAATTCGGGCTCATGGTATAATTGCCGCTGAGGATGAAATGGCCGCGGCCACCAAAGATGTCCGTGCCGTAGGACGCATCCCCCTTGACGGCGCCATGACCGCCCCTGGTGGTATCGCTGTAATTGACGCTGCCCTTGAGGCCGGTGAAATTCTTGTTGAGAACCAGATTGACGACACCGGAAACAGCGTCGGAACCCCATGAGGCAGAGGCGCCGCCGGTCACCACGTCAATGCGCGAGACCAGGGTCGACGGGATGGTGCTGAGATCGACCCCGCCACCCAACGGGTTGGAGGCAACAATGCGTTGGCCATCGAACAGCACCAGGGTGCGCAGCACACCAAGGTTGCGCAGATTGATGTCGGAGATGGCCGCGTCACCCTGGCCGGCGTCGCCCGCATGCGAACCGTTGTCTGGCGCATCCGAGGCGCCGACCGAGGGAAGTTCGCGAATCGAATCGCCGATATCAATTTTGGAATCGCGCAGCAGCTGATCGGCGCTGACGACGGTGACGGGCGTGGGAGCGGTATAACCGGCAATGGTAATACGCGAGGCCGACACGACAACCTGTTCGATGTTCTGATCAGGTCCCTGCGCTTGCGCACCAGTGAGGGTCGCGGCGGCGAACAACGCGACGGTCGAGCCGCCAAGCATCAGTCTTTGCAGCAAAGCATTCATGATTTTTCCCTCGTTGTTATGCGTTCCCTCAGGCCGATTTTCGTGGCTTTGTTGCTTTTAACACCGGGTGGTAGCGCTGCCCATATCCAAATAATGCGCCATATTGAAATTTTATTTCAATACATTGCGCAGTACTGGGGCTTATCCAACGGCCGGCTGGAGGCCCCAAGTCCCCGGAAAGGCGGGAAAAATTCCCTATCGCAGACGGCTTTCCGATCGGATTACGGCCTGCCGTTTTCCCACGCAGGAGATCAAACTTGGCTGTTTGTAATTCCGGCTTGTTGTGAAAAGGACACAAAGCGGCAACCCCGCGGGAAGCCAACTCACTTGCCCCATAGTTGTATTGGTGATCGATTCTCAAAATTGGCAGTACGGAGCAAAATGAAAAAACAATCCCTGCGGTATTTCCTGGCCGGCGTCATGGCGCTGGGCTTGCCGCCCGCGAGTTTGGCGCAAAGCGGTTCGGCGCCCGCTGCGCGCGACTGGACGAGTTGGGGCTATGACCAAGAGCGAACCGGCTGGAACCGGGGCGAAGCGCAGCTTTCCAAAGACAATGTCTCGAAACTGCGCCTGCAATGGACGGCGCAGCTCAGCACCACGCCCAGCGATGTCGTGCTTTCGACACTGACCGCGCCGGTCATTGTCGAAGGCGTCAACACCGGGCAGGGTTCGAAGAATCTGGCGCTGGTGCTTGGCGCGGATGACACGCTGTTCGCGGTTGACGCCGATTCCGGCAAGCCGGTCTGGCAGAAAAGCTTCCCCAACAGCTTCACGGCGCAGCGCGCCGGTTCGTGGCTGTGCCCCAACACCGCGAACGACACGCCGGCGATCGACAAGCAAAGGGGGCTGGTGTTCTTCATCACCAGCGATGGCAGGCTGCGCGCGCTGGCCCTGGCGGATGGCGCCGAACGCATGGCGCCGGCGGATTTTGTCGCGCCTTTCGCGCGCGCCTGGAGCCTCAACCTGGTTGATGGAATCGTCTACACCACCTCCGGCCGCGGCTGCGGCGAAGTCCTTGACCCCAACTCCGCCCCTGCGGCAGCGACCACGACTCTGGCGGGCAGGCCTGGCGCGGGCGCGCCCGCAGGGGGGGCCGCGCCGCCCGCAGGGGCCGTGCCCCCCGATCCGGGGATGATTTCCGCGATGGATGTGCGCGATCTGGCCCATCCAGTGGCAACGCACTTCTTCACCAGCAATGGAAGGCCGAATGGCGCCTGGGGCCGCGGCGGCGTCGCGAAAACACCGGCCGGAATTATCACCCAGACTGCCGATGGCCCCTATGATCCGGCGGCGGGGCAGTTCGGCTCCAGCGTGCTGGAATTGTCGCCCCAGGTGGCGAGGCTGCTGGATTCCTTCACGCCCGCCAATTGGAAATATGTCAATGCCCAGGACTTGGATATGGGGTCGGGCAGCCTGCTGACCTTTGCGTTCCAGGGCCGCACCCTAGCCGCCTCCATCGGCAAGGAAGCCGTCCTCTACCTGCTCGATACCGCAGCTCTGGGCGGCGGCGCGCCCGATCATGCCACGCCCTACCTGAAATCGCCGCAGCTTGGCAACGATGCCGCCCTGGGCACCGAGCCCGGCCAGGGCATGTGGGGGGCGCTTGCCACGTATCAAAATCCCCAAGGCCGGCGCTTTCTCTACATGCCGATGTGGGGTCCGCCGTCAAAAAATGCGCCGGCGTTTCGAAATGCCAATGGCGCGATCCCCAATGGCAGCATCATGGCATTTGAACTGACCCTGGACGGCGGCAAGCCGTCGCTGGTCGCGCTATGGACCTCGCCCGACATGATCGTACCGGACGCGCCCACGGTGGCCAATGGCGTGGTGTTTGCGACCCAGACCGGAGAACAGACCCTTCAGGCCCAGAAGCTGCCCCCCGGCGCGCCGCGCCCCACGGCCGCGTCCGGCGCCGCTTTTCGCGCCACGCCCGTTAGCAATCTTATTCTCTATGCCTTCGACGCCGAGACGGGAAAGCAACTTTATTCGAGCAAGAATACCATCAAGGGGTGGACGCATTTCAGCACGCCGGTGGTGGCCTTGGGAAAAATCTATGTCGTGACGCATGACGCGAAGATCTATGCCTTCGGCGTGAGCCCATAGGGCCTGCCGGATCACAGGACACTGGCAGACTGACGTTTCCAGCCTATTTGCAGCTCGCGTTCCAATCCGGTCTTTCGCGCGACTTCGAGGAGCGGCGGGAAGTAGGAAGGATCGGCCCCGCCGATCATATGGATGTCCCCGGAGGCCAGCTTGCGGATGGCGTTGGCGTCGACATGCAAGGGCGAACGCCAGGTCACGGTCGCGGTCGCACCAAAATTTTCACTCAAGGGCACGATGCCATGCCACCATAGGGGTGGAATATACAGGCTGTCGCCCGGTTCCAGGGTCGCGGAAAACCAGGGCAGATCCGCGCCATCAAGCCCATCGAAGGCGGAGGGATCGTTGTAATAATCCTCTTTGAAGAAAATTCTGCTGACAGCCTTGTTGAAAGGGGTATTCGTGTTCAGAAGGCCGATCTTCTTGGTGCCGACGACCTGGCACATCAGGGTTTCGTCGAAGGGGTGATAGTGCCAGGTCGTCCCGGCATTGCGGTAAAAGAAATAGCGGGCGGGCGGATAGGTGAATGCCGGCTCGGCTCTGGAAAGAAAAGAGACGCGGCCCAGATCGGAAAGCAATTCGGAGGGCGCCGCGGTCACAACAATGGCGACTTTAGTTTCCCGGGCGTGAAGCCGGTCCATGGCTTCGGCGAAAGTCAGCGTTGCCCGTTCGCTTTCCATTTTTTTCGCCGAGATGTGAAATTCATAGGGATAATAATAGACGCTGTGATGACCGGACCGGCTTTTGAGATAGTCCCTGTCGGGCCATTTCCGGGTCGCGGGCCAATGCCGGACGGCGCCTCTTATGACGCAAGGCCGGCTGCCCGAAACATAGTCGCGCATGAAAACATCCTCGCGCAAATCCTCGACGCGAAGCACGGGGACCGGAGTTGCGGTCTTCATTCCAGGAACATTGTTCAAAGTCGTGCCAGGCATGAATTCTCCGAAGGCGCGTGCCGCCCATAAGCATCGAACCGATCCTGTTCGGTCGAACGCCGCAGAATAGCGCGGTGGAGCCGCTTCCGGCAAAAGGCCGGGGAGCGTTTCTTCCCTGTCCAGTTGATGCTATGATTTTCCTATCATCCTGATCTGCAAGCAGAAAGACCCGCCCTTGTTCCTGGAACAGCGTGATTTTCTCAATCCCGGAGAAGTAGCGCGCCTGATCGCCCTGTCCCGCGAAATCCACTTCATCGAGGGCCGCACCAGCAATCCTCAAAACACCTCCAAAGTGAACCTGCAGGCCGACCTGGCGGACAAGCAGAACACCGAGGCCGCCCGCATCGTTCTCGGCGCTTTTGCGCGCTCGCGCCCCTTCCGCGATTTCGCCATGCCGAAAAAAATCGCGCCGCCGCTTCTCAGCCGCTACGAACCCCGCATGAAATACGGACCGCATGCCGACACCCCTTTCATGGTGGTGCCGCATGAAGGCGGCGTGATGCAGTTGCGCTCCGACCTGTCCTGCACCATCTTCCTCAACGATCCCCGAAGCTATGAAGGCGGCGAACTGGTGCTGCATGCCGGCACAAGGCCGGTGGTGATCAAGGGCGTGCCCGGCGAGGCTTTTGTCTATCCCTCGACCTTTCTGCATGAAGTGCGGCCGGTGACGAAAGGCCAGCGCCTGGTCTCCATCACCTTTATAGAAAGCCTGGTGCCCGATGAGCGCTTGCGCAACACGCTGTTCGAGCTGAAGGATGTCATGTCGCTGGAAGCGCTGAAGATGGACAGGGTCAACTGGGTGCGGATGGACGTGGCACTCAGCAACCTGACAAGGCGCTGGTCACAGCCGTGATGGGCCCGGTGGGAAACGGCTATGGCGCGTGTTTCATGAGCGGCGCGCGCCAGCCGGCATCAGCGCCCGAAGCTTCATGGCCTCGGTGCATTCTTCCATGACCTTGAAGTAGCGCTGCACGCCATCGGCGCCGACATCGGAAGGATGGGGGTCGCCCGGCTGCCGCGTCGCCACCAGCCGCGCCTTGGTATAAGCGTTGTCATACTCGCTGTGATTGGACATCAGAACCGTGGCGCCGGCCTTTGCCGCGGCCTGGGCAAACTTCTTTTGCGAGGCGATGTATTCATCATATCTTGCCCCGTCGGCGCCGAAATTGCCCGTCAACGTACCGCCCGAATAGGCGACCACCATCGTCTTACCGTGATCCTTGACGGGGAACAGCAGCGAGAAGGTGCCGGTAGTATGGCCCGGGGTGAAGACCAGCGTGACCGTGGTGTCACCCAAAGTGATCTTCTCTCCGTCGGTGCCGACCATGTCGCGCTTGGGCTTGCCGCCGGGCATGTCCGGGCCGTTTTCCATCAGGTCCCAATCCTGGGCCGATACCACGACATGGGGATGATATCTGTCCTGCAGCAGCCGGACACCCTGGTCGTGATCGCCATGGCCGTGGGTCAGGATGACATATTTGATCGTCGCGGGATCGAGACCCAGCGTCTTGAGGCCGTCGATAATCTCCGGCTCCGCGGCATAGTTGAACAGCGTGTCGATGAGAATAATGCCGTCGCTGGTCTTGAGGGCCCAGGAAGAATGAATCTTGGTGCCGACAAAATAGAGATTGTCGAACACCTGGTAGGGGCGCGCGTACCAGGTCGCACGGGCGGGGGTCGCAGCCGGTCCGCGAGCGGCGGCCGCCGCGGCGCGCGGCGGGTTGGGAAGACACAGCGCCCCCAGCGTTCCCTTGAAGTCCACGCCCGCCGCCTGCTTGGCCGCCTCGAGATGCGCATCAATGCTGTCCGGCGCGGTCTGAGCCGTGGCTCCGACAGTGGCGAGCAATGCGGTGAAAGCAAAAGGGGCGCTGGAACGCAATGTCATGCTGGTTCTCCCGACGATTATTTTTCCACGCATATAAATGACGTGCGCGATGCTTTTCTAGCACAATCACCCTGGCTAGTCTTCGGTCCGGACCGCGTCGGTCGGCTTTGAACCATTCCAGGGAAAGCCATATTCCGGCAATTTTTCCGGCAGCTTGAACTTGGCGTATTCGACGCGGTTGTTCACCGTCACCAGTTGCAGAATTTCCTGCCCATCGCCCAGCGGGATCATGGTCTGGCTATAGCCGTCAATGTCGGGATTGTAATCGATTGGCGTCTCGATCAGGGTCCATAGCCCCTCGCCATTGTTGCGGTTGATCATCATGCCATTGCCGACCCTGCCCAGGTCGTAACGCACCACCGACCTGCCCGACGCGACAAGCGTGCCGTTGGGGCCGCCCCAGGGTGACCAGACAATATAAGGTGTGCCGTTGAGATATTGATGCCAGCGGTCCTGGATAAGGGTGCCGTAATCCCTGTAGTTGCCAAAATCGTCGCCGTCCGCCGAAGTGCGGAAATGGGCCAGGTTGTTGCGCGGCTCCAGGGCATGGCCCGGCAGGCCGACCATTTCATAGCTCATATAGAATTTGCCTTTGCCGTCCCGGGCGATGACGGTCATGCCGGGCCGGGTCAACCCGTCGGCGATGGCGACGTCATAGACCAAAGGGCCCCAGGTCCGGCCGCCGTCAGTCGAGACTTTGTGATCGAGCAACTGGCTATAGCCGTCCTTCTTGAAACGCTCGTCCGAGAAGAACGCCACCAGCCTGCCGGCGGCGTCGGCATAGAGATAAGGCTCGAAGATCGGATTCTGGTTCGGCGAAAGGCCGGCGCGGTCGGCGGGATCGTAGCGTCCCACACCACCCGTCTCGATGGTGCTGAGCGGATGCCAGGTCTTGCCGCCATCCAGGCTGTAGGAAACATCGAGTGTCCGCTTGGACGGATCAGGCCCGGGCGCGCCGTTGCCGGAAGCCATGATGGTGCCGGCGGGGAACTCCCCCATTTTCACCGGCAGTTCATATAGAGAGGGCTGGCCGCGCAAATTCGGCACTTCGGAAAAAACCTGCCAGGTCTCGCCATTGTCGGTGCTGCGGTAAATCGGCAGCGTGCCCCGGCGGGCAAAGGTGGCCAGCAACTGGCCCTTTCCCGCGCCGTAATATTTGAGCTGAATAACGCGCGGATAGCTGGCGCCGGGCACCGGATCGGCATCGAAGAAGCCGATCTTGGAGGTGAAGGTGGTGGAGACGGGAGAACCAGTTTGCTCGGGAGGTCCAGCGGGTGCCGCGGCGGGCGCCTGCGCCGAGCTTGCCAGCGGCGACAGTCCTGAAAGCAGGATGGCGGCAAAAAGAGCAGTGCGATACTTCGGCATGGCGGCCTCACTCGTGGGTGAATGCAAATCAGATGTGACCCAGATTCAACGATATTCCGGTCCCAGCGCCCAAACCACCAGGGACTTGCGCGCACCTGACGTTATTGGCGTGACGCGGTGCAGAACATAGGAGGGAAAGGCAATAACCGTTCCCCGCGTCTTGGGCGCGACATCGAGTTTGCTGCGGACGCGCGCCTGCAACTCGCCGCCTTCATAGTCGGATGGGTCGGAAAGCTGCAGGCTGAGCGACAATTTCCGGGGCTCATGCTGCTCATGGCCCCTCTCCCGGCCGTAATCCACATGCCAGTCGAAGTGACCCTGTTCCGAGGCGTGATAAATCGCGTACTGCATCGGCGCCAGTCCGCTCAGAACATATTGGAAGAACTGGCGGTTCAAACCCTGGACGATATTTTCCATGTGATTGTAAAATCCGTTGGTCAGAGTGTTGCGCTCGATCCAGGCGACTTTGGTGATCCGGATATTCTGATTGTAGCCGGCGCGCGTCCCGCTCAGTGCCGCGTCCTGGTGCGGCAGCCCGTCGGCATATTGCGTGATGGCGTCAATCTCCGCCGCGCCGAAGGCGCCCTCCCACGCGACAAAGGGGCCGAGAATGGACGGCGCGGAAACCGGGTTGCTGGCTAAACTCATGTCACCCTGGATGAACCATTTGGGGCGCCAAAATATAGAACAACCGAATGCGGCGCCACTCGATACGGCCCTTTGATTTGCCCTTGGGTTACAACTTCAATGGCGATACGGTCATGGCAAACACAGCTGGGAGGAAATCATGCCGGATAGCCTGACACGCCGCTTCTTTGTCGCGGGCGCGAGTGCGCTGGTGTCCGCCCCCGCCTGGGCGCAGGACACCAAGCCGGCCTTTGGCGCGCCAGCCACCGTCATCAGCAATCCGCCGCGGATCTGGGGCGAGGGTGCGCCGCCGAATATTTTTCCCGATCCCGACATGCTGGTGGTCGATCCCGCCTTCAACCGCCTGCGCATGAGCCAGGCGGTGATCAAGCGGCTGGCGACGGGATTTCAGTGGGCCGAGGGACCCGCCTGGTCGAATGAGGGCCAATATGTCCTGTTCAGCGACGTCAAGGGCGATGTGCAATATCGCTATATCTGGGAAAGCGGGCAGGTCACCCCGTTCCGCCGCCCTTCTTTCAACAGCAACGGCAATTGTTTCGATTTCCAGGGGCGGCAGGTTTCCTGCCAGCATTATCTGCGCCGCATCGTGCGCTGGGAGCATGACGGCACCTTGACCGTGATTGCAGACACGTATCAGGGCAAGGCGCTCAATTCGCCCGACGATGTCGCGGTTCACAAGGATGGCAGCATCTGGTTCACCGATCCGCGTTTCGGCGGCTCGCTCAGCGAAGGCCATGCCGACACGCCGGGGTCGGGGGCCAACGCGGACGGCCGCGACGATCCGGCGATCGGCGAAGGCGGCTTGGGGCTGAACAGCCGGGCCATTCGCATCGGCGACTTGAAACAGGAATTGCCGGCCAATACCTATCGCTGGGATCCCAGCGGCAGGCTCGATGTCGTTGTTGACGGCAGCGCGCCCGGCGGCGGACCGAACGGCATCGCTTTCTCGCCCGATTACAAGATCGTCTACACCATGAAGGGCGGAACGATCATCGCCTCCGACATCCAGGGAGCGAAGATCGCCAATTCGCGCCCCCTGACCGATTGCATGGTGGATGGAGTGGCGTGCCGTCCCGATGGGTTTCGGGTGGATCGCGGCGGCAATTTGTGGATCGGCTCGACCGCGCCGCTGGGTTATGCCGGCGTCACGGTATGGAGCGCGGCCGGCAAGCTCTTGGGCCGCATCCGGCTGCCCGAAACCTGCGCCAATATGTGCTTTGCCGGTCCCAAGCGCGACTATCTGTTCATGACCGCGGCGCAGTCCGTCTATATGGTGCGGGTCGGCATCCAGGGGGCGTCGCCGGGCTAGAGCCTGATTTTCCGGGCGGAATCAGTTCGGCAGCGCGTAAGCAATAAGTTGATCGCTCACCCGCGGCGCCACGATGCCGTTGCCGCCCGCGGCGAACACGACATACTGCTTGCCCTTGTAGGTATAGACGGCAGGGGTGGCGACGACGGGCGCCTCGACCAGGGATTTCCACAGCACCTCGCCGGTCTTTAAATCGAGCGCCCGCACGCGGCTGTCCATCGAGGCGCCGATGAAGATCAATCCTGTTTTCGTGATCACCGGGCCGCCGATGGTCACAGAGCC
>Ga0210402_10000186_pt1 | contig 71476 bp, 62 predicted proteins | sample IncBWC7MmetaG_FD_161055 | JGI IMG/M metagenome (GOLD analysis project Ga0210402, IMG submission 161055) | Forest soil microbial communities from Barre Woods Harvard Forest LTER site, Petersham, Massachusetts, United States - Inc-BW-C-7-M | ecosystem: Environmental > Terrestrial > Soil >...
CCGTTTGCACTGAAAAAGGGCATTGACAATCTTTGAGCAAATCTCTAAGGTTGCTCGCGTCGACGGCTGAAAGGGTTGGCTCAATTAAACTTTTGCCAGTCCGAAGTAGGCTGAGTGATCCGCTAGGCAGGGAGACCTGAAGAGCAGCCAGACCTGAAAAAACCGACGGCTCTGCGAGGGGCAGTTGGGGTTTGGGACCGCGAAAGCGGTGATCGCATCAAGGGCTGTGACGGTGCATGCGTCCACGCTGTTTAGCTCCCTCGCAAGGAGCTGGCGGCTAGAGCATAACCAATGTCACAGCCTTTACCTTTTTAGCAAAGAAATCCCATCAGCCTGGCGCGACTGGTTTCAGTCCTCGAGCGTTGGCAACGTCCTCAACACTTCAGTAGCGTTAGGCCGATTGAGAACCGGGTCGTCCTTGCGGATTTTTCCGTCGCGGAAGACCAGCACACGCTTGGCAAATTGTGCGATGTCGAGTTCGTGCGTAACCAGGACAATCGTCAAACCCTTGTCATTGAGGTTCTGGAAGATTTCCATGATCTCGACTGAAGTACGGCTGTCGAGATTACCCGTAGGCTCGTCTGCCAGCAGGATGGAAGGACGATTCACCAGCGCGCGTGCTACGGCCACCCGCTGTTGCTGGCCTCCGGACATCTGCGAGGGGAAGTGGTGCGCCCGTTCGGCAAGACCAACCAACGCCAGCGCATAGGCAGCACGTTTTTCGCGCTCTGCTTTGTCGATCTTCGTATACAGCGTCGGTAGTTCCGTATTTTCAAGCGCCGTCGTCCGGGCCAGCAAATTGAAGCCCTGGAAAACAAATCCGATCTTCCGGTTCCGAATTAATGCCAGAGCCTTTTTGTCGTGCTCGGAAACATCGATCCCTTCCAGAAAGTATCGTCCGGAGGTGAGGCGGTCGAGACACCCGAGCATGTTCATGAAGGTTGATTTGCCGCTGCCGCTCGCCCCCATGATGGCCACGAATTCGCCGCGCTGGATTTCAAGGCTCACCCCACGCAACGCGTGTACCCGTGTCTCGCCCAGTTCGTAGTACTTGTGCGCGTCTTCCACTCGGATGACCGAACTGGCGGCAGAGGCGGATGGCGGAGCTTCGATTTGGTTGACGCCGGGTATCGATGCCATGGAGTAGTCCGAGCCGATCCTAACGCCGTATGCCGCTTGGAGCTGGGGTTTTGGACGTCACCGATCGAATAATCACGTCGTCCCCCTCTTTCAGTTCCCCTTTGAGAATCGCGCTGGCCTCCGTATATGCATGGTCTGTGATTCCAAGAGAAACTTTGACCGGTTCCATCGAGTTGTCCGGATGGAGCTTCCAAACAACGGCAGTCTCTGCTTTAGGTGCCCGAGGTGCATTCTGCGCTGCGGCGCGCGCGAGCGCACTCTCCTCCGCAGCGGAGTCAGCACCGGCGTTTTGTCCCGCACCTTCGTCGATGCCATAGCGCTGATAAAGGGCAAGGACCTCCTCGGCCGCCATCGGGGGCTTGTACCGTAAGGCAGTATTTGGCAGTTTCAAGACGTGCTGCGCTGTAGCCACGGGAATGGTCACGTACGCCGTCATGCCTGGAAATAGTTTTAGCTCAGGGTTCGCAAATTCAATGATGGTGTCGTAGGTGACCACGCTTTGGACGGTCGTAGGGTTCATCCGGATCTGGCTTACGACTCCCTGAAACGTTTGCTTGGGGAGTGCATCCACCTTGAAAGTGACTTGCTTGCCTACCTTAATGTTGTCCACGTCCGACTCATCCGTTTTGGCATAAACCCACATCTTGGTGAGATCCTGCGCAATCGTAAAAATGGTTGGCGCCTGCAAGGATGCCGCTACAGTCTGTCCCACATCCACATTTCGGGCCACCACGGTGCCGTCAATCGGAGAACGAATCACGGTGTAATCGAGATTGGTTTGGGCAACCGTTACCGCAGCTTTCTTTTGACTGATTTGCGCCTCGGCTTGCGTAATGTTGGCGGCGGCGGCGCCCACGGATGCGTTGGCCGCGTCATAGTTTGATTTGGCAAGGTCCAGCTGCTGCTGACTCATGACCCCGTCCCTGGTCAAGCCGACAGCACGATCGTAGTCGGCCTTGGTCTGCACCAGGCCGGCTCTTGCTTTTTCCAGATTGGCGCGGGCCGCTTCCAGGTTGGCCTTGGCATTCTCCAGATCAGCCGTGGCTTGGAGGAGCGCGCCATTGAACAATGCAGGATCAATGAGGGCGACGACGTCCCCCTTATGCACGCGAGAATTAAAATCCGCATTGAGCTTCGCAATGGTTCCGGAAACCTGCGACCCCACTTGAACGGTAATTACCGAATTAATGGTTCCAGTCGCTTCCACTACATCTCTGATCTCGCCGCGCTCAACTTTCGCGGCAAAGTGCTGTGCCTGAGTACTCCGGTTGAGGCCCAAGGTGACGAACAATCCAGCCACAACCACAATGCCGGCCAGGATGAGCCATCCACGTTTTGTCTTCATGTAAAACCTGAAATTTCTCACTCGTATCGTAGAGCTTCAATCGGGTCGAGCAAAGATGCTTTTCGAGCCGGGTAATATCCGAAAAATACTCCTACAGCCACCGAAAACATTGCCGCGACCACGATAGATTCGAGAGACATCTCGATGGGCCAGTTCAGCGTCTGTCCCACCAAATAGGATCCGAAGATCCCAAAGAGCACGCCCGCAGCCCCTCCGATGAGGCTGAGAACGATCGATTCCGCCAGGAACTGAAGTTGAATGGCTCCTTCGGTTGCTCCAACTGCCACTCGAACCCCGATTTCCCTGGTGCGCTCGGTTACGGAAACCAGCATTACGTTCATGATCCCAATTCCCCCCACGATCAAGGAAACCGAGGCGATCGCGATCAGCAGAACTGTCAGAGTCTTACTGGCGTCGAGTTGCGCCTGAATAATGTCCTCGGGATTACGAATATTGAAGTCATCCTCTTCTTCGGGACGAAGATGATGGCGGTCGCGGAGTACAGCGGTTGCTTCCTGTCCCGCCATCTTGACCACATCTTGTGACACGGCCGAGCACAGGATGTCGTCCAGCCACGTAATGCCCTTGAGTTTCTTCTGCGCGACCGTGTAGGGCAGGAGAATCGTGTCGTCCTGGTCCTGGCCGGACAGGGAAAGCCCTTTGGGATGCAGGGTCGCCACCACTTTGCAGGGAAGGTTGTTGACGCGAATGACTCTTCCAACCGGGTTTTCAACGCCAAACAGCTGTTCCCGAACCGTACGGCCGATCGCGCAGACATCAGCCGCTCGATCCACATCATCCTGCGAGAACACGGCGCCCTGATCGACGTACCATCGCTTTATGTCGAAATATTCTGGGGTAACGCCGCGGTAGGACGTGTGCCAATTTTGATTGCCATAGATGACCTGTACTGGATCATCCACATTCGGCGAAACGCTCTTGATGAGCGAAACCTGGTTCTTGACGGCTATGGCATCGGCCATAACCAGCGTCTTCGTGTCATGCGTGCCCGTGCGCACGCCGTTGACCGCGCGGCCGCCAGCCTCAATCCAGACGAAGTTGTCGCCAAGATTATTCAGTTGTTGCTGGACTCGCGCTTGTCCCGCTTTGCCAATGGCCACGACGCAGATCACTGCCGCAATCCCGATGGTTATCCCCAGAACCGTCAGGACGCTTCGCATCTTGTTTCTGAGCAGCGTCACCAAGGCTGATCGAAAGAGAGCGCCGTAGTTCACAATTCGTATGTCTCCTCGGCTCTGGGAAAGTTGAAAAGGCTCAAAATGAACTAGAACTTATCTGTTTGATGCAATTCTTCCTCATGCTGGGGCCTGGCGCGCCGCCGTTCCGACGGAAAGTATAAGGTTAGCCATGGCGGGTTAAGCGGGCATAAATCCAGGATGAAATTCCTTTCAGACTACCATTGCCCATTGCTCTGCGGAATGACATACCGAAGTTGCAACCTTCCGAGAAAAACCTAGCTTGGTCCTGAAGCTATAATCGCGGCAGTATCTATCATCGTGCTACAGGAGTCATGTTCATGAGTTGTCCTGTCCCAGCGACACCTCTGAGCCGCCGGGAATGGCTTGCGCGGCTGGGTAGGGCGATGCTGATATCTCCCTTGCTGAACATGGCTTGGTTGAACATGGCGATCATTAGTACGTCCTGCGGCGGGTCTGGAAGCAGCAATTCCGGGCCGCCTCCTCCCACAGATGATCAATTTCTGGGTGAAATCGAACGTTCGATCTTCCTTTACTTCTGGGAGCAGGCCAGTTCGTCTACGGGCCAAGTAAAGGATCGTGCCTTCGCCGATGGGAATGACAGTCGCACGGTTTCAAGCATCGCGGCCACGGGTTTTGGCCTGACCGCTCTCTGCATCGCGGACCAGCGCGGCTACATGGCCAGCGCCAGCGTCGTTGCGCGTGTCCAGGCTACGTTGAGTTTCCTGCTCAACCAGATGCCGAATCAAAACGGTTTTTTCTACCACTTCGTGGATATGAATACCGGGCAGAGGGTAAACAACTCCGAGGTTTCTTCGATTGATACCGCAATCCTGCTGTGCGGCGTACTCACCTGCCGGCAACACTTTCAGGACCAGCAGATCGTAGATCTGGCGACGCAAGTCTATCAGCGCATCCTCTGGCCGTGGATGCTCAATGGCGGAAGTACGTTCTCCATGGGCTGGACGCCCGAGAACGGATTTCTGCCTGCGCGCTGGGACACGTACTCCGAGCTGATGATGCTGTATCTGCTGGCGATTGGCGCGACGGCGAACCCGATTCCGGCGAGCGCGTGGCAGGCATTTGCGCGCCCGCCGCTAACTTACCAGGGCTTGACTTACATCACGAATACCAGCGCGCCGCTGTTCATCCACCAGTATTCCCACGCCTGGTTCGACTTTCGCAACAAGCAGGATGCCTACACCAACTACTTCAACAACTCCATCACTGCGACGCAAGCTCACGAGCTGTTCTGTTCGTCGCTCGCCGGCCAGTTCTCCGATTATTCGAACAAACTGTGGGGAATCACGGCGTCGGACTCATTGAACGGCTATGTGGCGTGGGGCGGGCCGCCGGCGATTGGGCCAATTGATGGTTCGGTCGTTCCATGTGCCGCCGGCGGGTCGATTCCGTTTCTGTCCTCCGACTGCATTGCGGTGCTGCGCAATATCCAGAGTGCGTTCCCAAAGGCGTGGCAGAGGTACAGCTTTGTGGACGCGTTCAATCCTCTTTCCGGCTGGTATGACACGGATGTGCTCGGGATTGATTTGGGCATCATGATGCTGATGGCGGAGAACCAGCGCACCGGCTTCGTCTGGCACACATTTATGAAGAACCCGGAAGCCGTGGCCGCAATGACGGCGGTTGGGTTCCACTAGGGGCTGCGGATCATGTTGGCTCAACCGCGAATTTTTCCCGTATAGAGCGCCATGCCCACCACGGCGTCAATTCCCAACGCATCGAGGCTGTCGATCTCGTACTGTTCGGTGATACCGCCGGCGACGACCAAATGCCGGGCCGTGGCTCGCCGGATGGCATGAACCGTTTCCATCGGAATTCCGCCCATCAAGCCCTCGGTGTCGATGTGGGTGTAGAGGAAGCTCTCGCAGAACGACTCTAGCTCGCCAATCATGTCGAAAGCAGTGACGGCGGTAATCGTGCGCCAGCCGTCAATCGCGACTCGGCCTCCTCGGGAGTCGAGAGCAAACATGAGAGCTGCTTTTGGGAGGTTGTCCGCCAGTGCGCGCGCGTGCTCCTGGTTGACGCGGCCATCGGTCAACAGCGCCGACCCGATGATGACCTTGCGCGCACCCAGGTTCAGAAGTTTCTGCGCAGTCTCGAGGTTGCGGATGCCGCCGCCAACCTGGCAGTTCAGGCGGCCGACGATCTGCTTGACCAACGACCGGTTGTCGCCGGTGCCGCGAGCGGCGTCGAGGTCGATAAGTTGGACCACGGGATACTTGGAGAAGCGCTCGATCCAATGGTCGAAGTTGTCGAACTCCAGTTTCTTCTTGTCCCCCTGGACCAACTGCACGATCTTGCCGTCCATAAGGTCGATCGACGGAATTAGCATGGCCATCTCACCGGGACGTTGGCGGCTTGTAGTTCACGTTTCAGTTGTCCGATGTTTTCGATGCCGAAATGGAAGATGGAAGCGGCGAGAGCGGCGTCTGCGCGCCCGTTGTGGAACACGTCTATGAAGTGTTGGGGGGAACCGGCGCCGCCCGATGCGATCACGGGAATCGAAACTGCGTCGGCGACAATCTGCACCAACTCACAATCAAAACCGGCCTGGGTCCCGTCGCGGTCCATGGAGGTGAGCAGGATTTCACCTGCTCCGCAATCGGCCGCCTCCCGCGCCCATTGCAGTGCGTCGCGGCCGGTGGGAATGCGCCCTCCGGCAACGAACACTTCGAAACCACCGTTCACCCGTCGGGCATCGATGGCCACCACCACCGCTTGCGAGCCAAAACGAGCGGCAATTTGTCCGATTAGCGTCGGGTCCTTCACTGCGGCCGAGTTGATGGCGATCTTGTCCGCGCCGGCCTCGAACACGGCTTCGGCGTCGGAGAGTGCTCCAATTCCTCCGCCGACCGTGAAGGGGATAAACAAACCGCGTGCCGTGTGGGAGACGACATCGAGCATGGTTTGGCGTTTGTCGCTGGTGGCCGTGATATCGAGCAGAACGATCTCGTCCGCGCCATCGCGAGCGTGAGCAGCAGCACAGTCCGCGGGGTCGCCGGCATCGCGCAGATTATGGAACTGCACGCCTTTCACGACTCGGCCGTTGTCTACATCGAGGCAACCGATGATGCGCTTGGTTAGCACGTTACCTCACAGAAATTTTTCAGGATGAGAAGCCCCACGGTCCACGATTTTTCCGGATGGAACTGCACTCCGAAAATATTTCCTTGTTCGACGACGGCGGAAAAGCGCGCTCCGTATTCGCTCGCGGCCGTGGTGGCGGCAACCACCGGCGCTTGAAAAGAATGTGTGTAGTACACAAAGGAGTCGGGTGCGACGTTACGCAGCAAACGCGAACCTTCCCGGGCCGAAGCTTCCGGAAGCGAGCTTTCCCGGACCACCAGCGAGTTCCATCCGACGTGCGGCGATTTCACCGACGACGGAAACGGCCGGCATCTGCCGCCAAAAATAGCTGCTCCCGTAAATTCGGGCGCCTCATCGCTGCCCTCGAACAGCCACTGCATTCCCAGGCAGATACCGAGGAAGGGCTTGCCGGCCCTCGCGCCTTGCAGCACGGCGTCTCGCAAGCCCGTGTTGTCGAGGCCGCCGAGCGCGGAGAAGTGCCCGACGCCGGGCAGAACGATCTTGTCGGCGGCTGCGACGGCTTCAGGTTGCGTGGTTACGACGATTTGAGCGCCGAGATAGTCAAACGCCTTCTTCACCGAATGCAGGTTGCCGGCACCGTAATCCACGATGGCGATTGTCGGAGCGGTCGTTGGAGGCATCACAGAAGCCCCTTGGTCGTCGGCAGCATCCGTCCGAGCCGCCGGTCGCGCGAGCAGGCTACGCGAAGCGCGCGCGCAAAAGCCTTGAAGAGCGCTTCGATCTTGTGATGGCTGGAGCGCCCGTAAAGTACACGGGCATGAACGTTCGCGCGCGCGCCGCGTGCGAAGCCCTCAAAGAAGTCGGATACCAGTTCCGTCTGCAGGTCGCCGACTCGCGTGGCGCGGACCCTGGTCTGGACCACGGCCACCGCGCGGCCGCCAAAGTCCACTGCCGCCAGACCTAGAGTCTCGTCCATTGGCATCAAGAAATATCCGGCTCGCAGGATCCCGCGCCGGTTGCCCAGGGCGCGGTCGAAGGCCTCGCCCAGGGCGATTCCGACGTCTTCCACGGTGTGGTGCTGGTCCACGTCCAAGTCGCCCTGAGCGGCGAGTTTCAAGTCGAAGGCACCATGACGCGTGAACAGTTCCAGCATGTGATCGAGAAAACGGATACCGGTGGAAACTTCGTACTTTCCACGTCCCTCGATGGTGAGAGCAATTCGAATTTCTGTTTCCGCGGTCTTGCGGTGCAGTTTGGCTTTCCTCACGCCCGCGCTCCTGCTGGCAAACCAGTTCCGAATCCAGGCTGCTCGAACACGTCGCGCAGAGCGGTGATGAGAGTCTCCGTATGTCCGTCCGATCCCACAGTGAGGCGGACGCAGCCTTCACAACCGGGATCAGTGTGGCGGTCGCGAACCAGAATCCCGCGATTGCGCAGGGCTTGAACGAACTCGGCATGGGCTGGGCCAACGCGCACGAGCACGAAGTTGGCGTGGCTAGGCCAGTAATGCACACCGAGGTTGCCAAGTTCCTGCTGCAATTTATGGCGGTTGCTTAGCACTTGCGCGACATAGCGGCCGACGTACTCCTGATCCTGAAGGGCCTCCGGCAGGACTGCGAGGGCCGCTGCGTTGACGTTGTACGGCGAGGCCACGCGGCGGACCATTGCCATCTGACGGGCTTCTCCCGCAAGAATGCCAATGCGCAAACCGGCGAGCCCGTAGGCCTTGGAAAAAGTCCGCGCCACGAAAAGATTTTCGATCTGCCGCGGTTGGTTAATCAGCGTTTCCCCGTGAAATTCGAAATACGCCTCATCGACGAGCGCGGCAGCTTGCGGCGCTGCAAGCGCAATCTGAATGAGGACACTGCCTGCGACTGAGGCTCCAGTTGGATTGTTGGGATTCGCCACTGCGATGAGCCGGGTTCGCGGACTGAGTTGACCGAGCAGGTCTTTTTCTGGAAAGGTGAAATCATCGCCGGCACGCACTTCGACAACACGCGCGCCTTCGGCCCGAGCGAAGATGGCATACATGGCGAACGTGGGCGTAACTATGAGCGCTTCGTCCCCGGGATCTAGATACGTGGAGCTGAGAAGATGAATCGCTTCGTCGACTCCGTTAGTGAGCAGAACCTGCGCCGGATCGAGTCCGAGAAAGGCGGCGACTCCTTTTTCAACCGGCTCGCGCTCGGGATAGCGCGCCAAGAGTTCCGAATCGAGCGAGCGCAGCCGCGCCAGCACGCGCGGCGAACATCCCACGGTGCTTTCATTGAAATCCAGACGCAATCCCATTCGCCCCGCCAGAGGGGGACGATAAGCATGCAGGTTTTTTATCGCTTCGCGAGCTTCAAGCATGGGAGCACCTCACTCGGAATGCCTCCGCGTGTCCCTTCAACCCTTCGGCATTGGCCAGCGTAATGCCCGCCGGCGCGATTCGGCGGATTCCTTCGCTGGACACTCGCTGGCAGGCAATGACGCGGACGAAATCGAGCACGCTGAGACCGCCACGCACACGCGCCATCCCACCCGTCGGCAGCACGTGGTTTGGTCCGGAGACGTAATCGCCCGCGGCCTGAGGCGTGAACTCATCCAGAAAAACCGCGCCTGCGTGCTGCACTGCCGGCGCAAATGACGCCGGGAGCGTGAGATGCTCGGGCGCGATGCGATTCGCCGTCTCGACGGCCTGGTCAAGAGACGCGACCAGAAGAATGGCGCCGCGCCGCGAGAGTGATTGCGCGGAGATCGGGTTCGCGCGCGTGCGCTTCCGCACCTCTTGCTGAACTCTTTTCGCTAACGCGCGTGCGGTTGTTATGAAAATGCACAGCGCGTCGGGATCATGCTCCGCTTGGGCTACAAGGTCAGAAGCGATGCAAGCCGGATCGCCCTGGGCGCTGATGATTACGGCCTCGGTGGGACCCGCCAGGAATTCAATGGCGCAATCGAAAGCCACGAGTTTCTTGGCCGCGGTCACGTACCGGTTGCCCGGACCGACGATTTTGTCCACGCGAGGTATTTCTTCAGTTCCATAGGCAAGGGCAGCGATGGCTTGGGCTCCACCGACGCGGTAGAACTCGCGCACGCCGAGGAATGCCGCAGCCGCCAAGGTTGCCCGGGCCGGGCGCGGAGACGCGACTCGAATCTGCTTCACACCGGCGACCTGCGCGGGAATCACGGTCATAAGCAGAGTAGAAGGCAAAGGATAGCGGCCGCCCGGAACATAGCATCCCACGGATTCCAGAGGGCGCAACAATTGGCCTACGAAGACGCCAGGCTGGATTTCGCGCCGCCACTCATTGGACGCTTGGGGGGACGCTTGGGGCGCTTGCCACTCCGCATAGCGGCGGATGTTGTCCGCAGCCTGCTTGATCGCCTGCCGCAGCTCTGGATTCGTTTGTTCCCAGGCCTCCTGGAGGTCCGCCTCGGAAATTCGGAGTGGCTCGCCCTTGCCCAATCCATCCCAACGTGTCGCGTAGCGGCGTACGGCGCGATCACCGGTACGCCGAACTTCACTCACAATGCGGCGGACTTCCGGCTCGACGTCTGCCAGATCCGTTGCACCGCGGCCGGCCAGCGCAGCCACAAGACGAACCTGTGCGGCGCCTTCGAGAATGCGCATCACATCACGACCTTGTTCAGTGGATATTCGACGATGCCCTGAGCATTGGCTTGCTTCAACTTCGGAATCAGCGACCAGGCGGTGTGCTCCTCAATGACGGTGTTGACGGCGACCCACTCGCCATCGGCCAGGGGCGCGACGGTAGGATTCTTCAACGCTGTCAGAAGGCCGAGGACTGCAGGCAAGTCCGCTTTGCGAACGTTGAGCATCAGGCCGACCCGCCCATGCGCGGCCATAGCCCCGGTGAGCATTACCGCCAGGTTCTCAATTTTTTCTCGCCGGGAAGGATCAGCCCAGGCGGCCTTGTTCGCTACCAGTTGCGTGTTGGACTCAAGAACTGTTTCAAGGATTCTCAGGTGATTGGCGCGCAGCGAACTGCCCGTCTCCGTCACCTCGACAATGGCGTCCGCGAGTAACGGCGGCTTGACTTCGGTTGCGCCCCAGGAGAACTCGACCCGCACGGCAATGTTCCGGCCCGCGAAATAATTGCGGGTGAAACTTACCAGCTCGGTGGCAATGATGCGGCCGTCCAGGTCTTCGAGTTTCTGGAAGCCCGAATCCTCCGGGACGGCCAGCACCCACTTGACCGTGCCCATGCTTTGTTTGGCATAGATCAGGTCGGTGACCTTGACTACTTCGAGGCCGCTTTCGAGCACCCAATCCAGTCCAGTCAAGCCGGCATCCAGGGCGCCATGTTCAACGTACCGGGCCATTTCCTGGGCACGAATGAGCAGGCATTCGATCTCGGGATCATCCGTGGAGGCGAAATAAGAACGGGCGTTGGTGTACACGCGTAGTCCGGCGCGCGTGAAGAGGCTCAACGTCGCTTCCTGCAAACTTCCTTTGGGGATGCCCAGTCGCAGTTTCATCGGGCGGCCTTCGCTTGCTCAAGTGGAGTTTCGAGCGCGCTCCCGAGAAGCAGTTCCTGAGTGAAGCAGGAACGCGTCCCGCTGTGGCAGACCTTGCCCTCGCCCAGCACACGGACGCGCAGCAGTACCGTATCGCGGTCGCAATCGGTCCAGGCTGCAACCACCTGCAGACGATTGCCTGAACTCTCTCCCTTTGTCCACAGTGTCTGCCGGGTGCGGCTGTAGAACGTCGCGAATCCAGTGCACAGGGTCTTATCCAGAGCTTCCCGATTCATAAAGCCCACCATCAGGAGCTCGCCGGTGCCCGCATCTTGAATGACAGCGGGCGCCAGGCCCTGCATCTTGTCAAAGTCGATTTCCATTGCATCCTCCTAATCTCCGCTCCAGATTTTTGGAGCTCGGACAAAAGCAAAAAGCCCGCTGGGCGAGTTGTTCGCCAGCGGGCTTGGATTTCCTATGAGTGCTTTTTGGTTATCCGTTGTCCCCCGCCGACACGCTCATCGCATGGTGATGATGGTGGTGGCGATGGGTCAGCGAAGTCATCGTGAACATGATTTTAGGGCAGTGGAGATATGGTTGTCAATCTGTTGCTACGATGAGGATGGGGACAGATTTCAAAATAGCCGCGAAGGGAAAAAAAGCCCGGCCCTCGTTCTAGTGGAGTGACCGATCGCCGCATTTGTTCCATGGCCCTTGGCTGGAGGGTGTGAAACGCTACCCTTCCCTTCGGCACTATTCTTTACGATAACGACAAGAAGACCGCTGTGGGAGATGGCAGATTCCAGAGCGCGAAGCGATTTCCAAGGAGGAATAGGATGAAAGCGAAGGCCGGCAATGCAGTATCGCTCAGTCCGCTGGTAGACCACGTAGTGATCATCGTCAAAGAAAACCACACCTACGACAATTACTTTGGCACCTTTCCGAATTCGGAAGGCGATAACAAACTGGGGAAGGAGCCGAATCCTCCAAATGTCAGCCCCGACCATCGTCATGAAACCTGGATGACGCGTGATTCGGACCAACGGTATCGGGTGCAATATTCCGAGGCGGATATCCCAACCTACTTTGCGCTGGCGCGTCAATACACGATTTGTGACCATTTCTTTTCCGAAGTAGCTGGGCCCTCGACGCCCAGCCACCTCATGCTGATTGCGGCCGATTCTCCTGTCATCAACAACCCGCCGTTTAGCTCATCGCCAACAAATTTATACAATTTGAACTCGCTGCCGCTCGCCCTGCAGAAAGCGGGACTCACCTGGGGAAACTACGGTGGGTATGCGTTTCACTACATACGCGAACTGGCGGCGCTTTCGCAGAATCACAGCCGGGATTTGTTTGCTCATCAGGCGGCCGCAGGCCAGCTCCCCTCGGTTTCCTGGGTCTATGGGGACGGTAACCCCCCCTACAGCGAACATCCCAGGCAAAACATCACCTCCGGTTCGGAATGGACGGGGCAACAGATTCAGGCCATCGTGGATGGCGGGTTATGGCCGCGCACCGTTGTTTTTGTGACCTGGGATGACTGGGGCGGATGGTACGACCATGTCGTTCCACCCAACGTTGAAAAATGGGACAGCCGTCGAGCCCAGTATCCGGGGGACGCGCATCCGGAGTTTGACGGCCAGCAGTTTCGCTACGGTTCCCGCGTTCCTTGTCTCGTCATCGGTCCATATGCGCGGAAGGGATATGTCTCGCAGACGCAGCACTCCCACATCAGCCTGGTGAAATTCTGCCAGGAATTATTCGGCGTTCCGTCCATTAATCCGCGGCTGGATACCGCCGATGACATGTCTGATTGTTTTGATCCGACGCAAGCGCCGCTTGCGCCACCAAAGCTTCCGGCGCCAACCGCGCTCGGCCGCGGAGGAAGTGGGGGAGCACCGGGGCCGGTACATCCGCCGAAACCGAAACCGCATCCGAAGCCTAAACCGGGTAGGCCGCACCGGTGAACCCGATAGTACTTCTAGGCGGCCGCTATCCAGCTGATAAAAGGTATCGTGGTAGCAAGAATCGTGGTAGCAGGAATCAAGAACAAAGGAGGTCACCATGAGCACCAAGGAAATCACAGAAGCCCGGCGTCCAATGAATGTTTATGTTCGGCGAGGCTCGAGCGCCGAGAAGGCTTTCAGGAAACGCGCTGGATCGCCTTCGCCAAAGGCGATTGCGCCAGGCATTGCACCCTCTCCAGATCACGATCTCAAGTTTCAAGGCGGAAAAACAATCCAGGACTTGAGATTCATGAATTTCTATGTCGGCGGCGACGCCTGGGGCGCGGGTGACATCGCCAATATTGATAAAGCCCTCTCCGCGGCAATGTCCGACCAGGATCTCAATAATGTGATGGCGCAATACTTTACCGGTCCGATTACCACCACGTTTGAGGGTTCCCGGACACTGCCCGGCTCCCCTCCGGCGGTCATGTCGCAAGGGGACGTCGAGCAACTGGTGGCGACGTTGTTCAGCGGAGGCAAACTGACGGGTCACGACTTGACCACGACGCTCTTCAACTTCATGCTTCCGCCGGGAACCGTGTTGAATACCGACACTGCGACCACGGGTGGAGGGCAGCATGTGGCGTCCGGGCTCAAGAGGCAAGCGGCTGGGGTGAAACCGCATGCCGTCGTGCCCGAAGCCCTCGTACCCAAAGATGAGGCTGATTCGCTCAATGGATTGGGTGGCTACCACGGCTCGGTCCATGTTTCCGGCACCGACATCGTTTATTACGCAGTTGGCGTTTACTCGCAAACCGAAGCCGATGGGACGGTGAATGGCATCCCGGTGTTTGACCAGCCATGGAAAAATGTGGTCGCCACCTTCTATCACGAACTGAATGAGGCTCGAACTGACGCGGATGTGGAAGATGCAATCCTTGCCGGGAACAACCCCAACGCCAACTCGTTCCTCGGGTGGATATCCGATCAGGGCGAGGAAATCGGCGATTTTCCGGTGTCCGAGGCCGGTGGCAATTTGACGGAGGTGTTTCAGGAGGTGGAACTGACGGACAACAGCGGTACGGTTCCCATCCAGTTCATGTATTCAGATGCGGTCCACGGACCCGAAGGGCCTATTGCTCAGGCGCACCCACCCGTCAATCGTCTTCAACAAAGAAGTGCGTAGTTCTTTCTTCGAAAACGCGGTTGACCAGAGCCGAGCGGCGTACCCACTCGGCTCTACTAATCTCTTGCCTTCGGGATGTTAGTTGCCCGTGTAGAGATCCGGAAACTGTTGCCGAAGGTGAGCAACTTTTGGCGCATCGTTATAGACGATGTAGGGACTGTCGGGATGATGGGCGGCGTAGTCCTGATGGTAGGCCTCGGCGGAATAGAAGGCTTTCAACCGGACCACTTGAGTCACAATGGGACTCGGGAAAACTTTAGCCTTCTCCAGTTGCGCGATGTACGCCTCGGCAATTCGTTTCTGCTCATCGTTGTTATAGAAAATTGAAGAGCGATACTGGCTGCCGGTGTCTGGTCCCTGACGGTTCAACTGCGTGGGGTCGTGCGCGACCGAGAAGAAGACTTGAAGAAGTTGTCCATAGGTGATTTGCGACGCATCGTATGTGATCTTCACCGATTCCGCGTGGCCGGTGTCGCCGTTGCTCACTAATTCATACTCCGCAGTGCCGGCTGCGCCGCCTGAGTAGCCCGAGGTGGCGCTGATCACGCCCTTCACGTGCTGGAAGACCGCCTGAATGCCCCAAAAGCAGCCCCCGGCGATGACGGCGGTTTGTTCAGACTTGGCCGGCGCGAGCATGGCGTCCACAGTAGGGTTGGGGACGATGAAGCTGGCGCGGTCGCCGGCGTTGCAGGCGACGACGCCTACGAGGGTCACCATCAAGAGCAGAGCAGATATGCGCGAGCAGAAGCTGGACATAGAAATAACGAACTCCTTCGAACGCCCGGGTAGTGGATTCCAAAGCGCCTCTTCAATAAGAGTAGAGTCGGCAGCCGGACAAAAGTTACGGATATTGCTAACAGAGCGCCGGGCGTCCCCGCCCGGCTGGCACACGCCCGGGGCCGAGATGGACGGGCGAGGCCCCGGTCGCTCCATCGGTCGTTTTCCATCGGATGACTCATCACGCGGTCGCCAGGTACTTTTTCATGCAGCGCACACAGGGAGAATAACCCTGCCGCTCGGCCTCGGCGGCGGTGATCGTGCGCAGCTTCGTTTTTTCGTGGATAAAGTCGCATCCAGCAACGTGAAACAATTTTCCATCCTCCGAAACTACGACCATCATGTTCGGGGGAACGCCGGTGCCGGGTCGCGCGTGTTCGGAACGCAATTCAGGAGTGCGGGGCGCTGAGGAGCGGGCCACCTCGATGGTGCCGGCGACCAGGCAGGCTGCCGCGGCGGCGACCATCCATCCCAGGAAGTTGCGCCGGTTCGCCGGCATATTTTCGTCCAGTCTCCGGTGCAGACGCTGGCTGAATCCGAGGGGCACTTCGAGCATCCGTTCATCGCCATACAACTGGAGTACGTTGCGCGTGCCGTCCACTACGGCGGCGCAGCGCTTGCACCCGCGGATGTGTTCCTGCATAGCGACGCGCAGACCGGGTTCAACTTCGCCGTCGAGATAGTTTGATACTTCGCGCCAAACTTCTTCGCAGCTGACTACCATGGCTTGGTCCCCTTTACGAAAGACAACTTGCTGGTCATACTCCACGCGCCGCCGAGGCCGGGCGCGAGCAGATCGCGCAACATCAGGCGGGCCCGCAGCAAGCGAGTTTTAACCGATGCGGTGGAGATTCCGAGCGCCTTGGCCGTCTCCTCGATGCTGAGGTGCTGCATGTCCCGCAGGACAAAGACTTCACGGTAGATTTGCCCCAACTCGGCCAGCGCCTCGGCGAGCTTCTGCCGGACCTCGTTGCGTTCCAGCGTTTCCGACGGAATCTCCCGCCAGTCGGCGAAGTCGCGAGGTGTATAGTTGCCTTCCTCGTCCTGGCGATCCGCGATCGGTTCCATAATGTTGGCGTGTGCTTTCCTTCTTCGCATACGCGCCTCGTTGACGGTGATCTGGATGAGCCATGTGCTGAACCGCGACTCCGCGCGAAACTGCCGGATATGTTTGAAGGCTTTCAGCACCGCCTCCTGTGCCACGTCCTCGGCGTCGGCCTCGTTCCGCAGAATGGCGAAGGCTGCCGCGTACACACGGCGTTCATAGGGGCGAATCAACTCATAAAAAAGTTCGTGCTCGCCAGCCAGGACACGCCGGACCAGCATCTCTTCGTTGAATTGTTCGGCTGGATGCTCCAGCGAAATCGCCCTTTCCGGCATCGCTCCCCACCGCACTGAACGTAGCGTAGACTCGGCACCATTATGCCCGAAAAATTATGCAGTTGACTCTGGCCGATGGAGAGACGGGCGTCTCGCCCGTCGCTCGCGCGGCAAGCTCGGATCGCCGCCACCGCACGTTCGATGTGATTCACGGCGGGAGGGAAAGTTTCGGCCTCGCGTCGTCCGGAAAATCCCCCACTTTGGTGCCATATTTGCCCGATTCTCCACAGCCTTCCACCAGCTTGCTACTTGCATTCCCACACCCAAGTTCCGGATAATCATGGACAAGAGTTGATCGCCGTGTATCGCTATAGCCGCGCAGACCTGCTACGCATTCTCCGACTCGTTCCTCGCCAGCTTCAGACCTGGGAGAAGGCGGGACTGGTAGCGGCGGGCGAAGAGTATTCTTTTTTCGATCTCGTGCAGATAAAGAAAGTGCGCGACCTGTGCGCCCAGCGTGTTCGTCCGGCCGTCATCCGGCAATCGCTGGAAGCCATGCAGAAACAGGTTGCCGGCATGGAGAATCCACTGCTCGAGGCCGGTGCCTATCAGAGCGGACATCGCATCGCTTTCCGGCATCAGGGGCGGTTGCTTGAGCCCATCGCCGGTCAGTTCATGTTCGACTTCGCGTCCGAAGAAAGAAAAGTGGTAACCAGTTCGCCGCGTAATGGACCGGAACTGGTGGTGACCGACGTTGCCGACTTGTTTGCGCGCGGGATCACGCTGGAAGAAAATCCCTCCACGCAGAACGAGGCGATCACAACTTATTTAAAGGTTCTCGAGATGGATCCCATTCACGCCGCCGCGCACATCAATCTGGGCACGCTGTACTACAACCGCCAGGAATACGCGCTCGCCGAAAGGCACTACCGTTCGGCGATTCAGATCGATCCCCGCTATGCGCTTGCCTATTTCGACCTGGGCAACGTGCTCGACGAAACCGGACGCGTCGAAGAAGCGATCAACACGTATAAGACCGCGATTCAACTCGCGCCCACCTACGCCGACGCGCACTACAACATCGCACTGGCCTATGAGAAGACACGCGAGCCGCGCAAGGCGCTGCAACACTGGCGCGCCTACGTGAAGCTCGACACTACCGGCCCCTGGACCGTGCACGCCAAACATCAGATCCAGCGTATCCTGCAGAGCGACAGCCTGAAGTTGGTGCACTCCCGCAAGGCGAACTGAAGAGCGCTGCGGAATGATTCCGTTTGCGCCGCGGCTCAAGGAGAGTTGTTTCCCACGTATACTCAGGCGTCAACCTCTATATTTTAGGAGAGCAGGAGATCAAAATGAACCTCTATCGGCGAATTGTGATGCTGAGTCTTGCACTGGCCGTCGCAACGACCGGAGTCTGCTTTAGCCAGGCGGCTCCCAAGAAGAAGGAGATTTACTCCGAGAGCGCCGATGCGCACGCCGAAATCAAAGAGGCTTTGCAGACGGCTGCAGCGGAACACAAGCGCGTCATTGTCGTGTTTGGAGCAAACTGGTGCTACGACTGCCACGTGCTCGACACGGCGTTCCATCGTTCAGACTTGGCGCCGATACTCTCCGCCAACTACGAAGTTGTGCACGTCGACATCGGAAAGGGAGAAAAGAATCAGGACCTGATGAAGAAGTACGAGGTTCCGATGAAGCGTGGCATTCCAGGGTTGGCCGTGCTTGATGCCGATGGGAAGCTGGTTTACAGCCAGAAGAATGGTGAGTTCGAAAATGCGCGGGCGCTCGCCCCGGAAGATTTTCTGGCATTCCTGAACAAGTGGAAACCGGCGGCGCAGAGCCGGTAAGATTTTGAGATTACCCGACTTCCCGAAGGAAAAAAGGGCGCGGCTTGTTGCGCCGCGCCCGAGGGGAGAAAGTCAGTTGTCCGCCGGTTAGTCCACTACCAGCTTGTTCTCAACGCTGAACGCGCCGGGTACGGAGTTCGCCCGGATTCCGGCAATGCTCTTGTCCATCGCGCTCTCGACGGTTCCGTAGAGCGTCACGTGTCCGTTGTCCACCACGATGCGGATCGGATGCACCGGGTCGGTCGCGTAGCGGCCAAGCACCGAGTCGCGATAAATCGCGCGAGCGGTGCGCACCCGGATCGAATCGTCAAACAGAGAAACCGGCAGCACGTTCACCTCGCTCACGACGTCCTTGACGCCGGGCGTACGCGCCACGATGGCGAGCGCCGAGTCCTTCGCCACGTCGTTGAGGGTGTCGCCGTTGAGGGTGGCGACGCCATCTTTCACGCTGAGCGCAAGATAGTTGAACGCATTGTCGTAGTATCCGACGCGGTCATAGGCCAGCTTCTTAGCCAATTTCTGCTGGAGCTGGGCATCGGGCACGGTTTCTCCCGCGACCGCGATGTCATTGCGCACGCCGGTGACGTTTGCGAGCTTCTTAGTTTTCTTCGCGGCATCGAGTTTGTCCTGATAAAGGCTGACCGTTCCGGTCAGGGTGACGATGCCATCTTCGACGCTTGAGTTCACGCTTTGCAGTTGCTTCGCGTCGTGAAGCTTATGGCTGACCGTCTGCTGAATCTGCTGATCGTATCGGCCGGTTGTGGCCATTGCGGTCATACTCAGCAGGACGAGCGATACTAGAGTCCCAACAAATGCTTGTCTTTGCTTCTTCATGGTTACCATCCCTACCGGAATCCGCTATCTCGCGGTATTAACCGGTTAGTTAAATAGATGCGAATCGGGTGGTCCAGGATGTTGCCGTACGGGGCTTTTACAAACTATTACAAAACAAAAACAGAATCTCGACGGAGATTTGACAAGTCCTTGTCATAACGACTAATCTCCAGCCATGTCCCGTGGTTTGCAGGCGGAACTTAAGCAGAGGATTCCATTCGCCAGTCGAGAAGCGGAAGCCTATCTTTCGCTGTTGCGTACGGCGGATGCGCTCGAGACACAGGTCGAGGCCAAACTCAAGTGGTTTGGACTTACCGGCACGCAATATAACGCGCTGCGCATCCTGCGCGGAGCCGGGCCGGAGGGCTTGCCGTGCCGCGAGATTGGCGAGCGCATGATCACGCGCGATCCCGACATTACGCGTCTGCTAGATCGCCTGGAAGACCGCGGCTTCGTCCAGCGCACGCGTGCCAAGCACGATCGCCGTGTGATCTACGGAAAGATCACTGCGGACGGCCTGAAGCTTCTCCGCGAAATGGATGTGCCACTCGAAAAGTTTGGAAGGGAAATGCTCCGCCACGTCGGACAAGAAAAGCTGAAGCAGCTGATTGAATTGCTGGAACTGGTGAGGGCAGGAAAAGCTTTTCACCGCCGAGGCGCGGAGAGCGCCGAGTAAGAACCTTCCGTTGCTACCTCTTGCGCTTTGCAAGTCTCTTCTTTGACGATGAAGCAGCCTTCTTAACGGCAGTTTTGTCCGGAAACACTCGCGCAAAAATCTTGTCGATGTTCTTCAGCTGCCGCTTCAGATCGAAGGCCTGCTCGATCTTCGCCCGCGGCACTCGTCCGCGAATCGCGGGATCGTTTACGACCAAATCATGGAAGTCGAGGCCTTTTCGCCACGCATGCATGGCATGACTCTGAACCAGGCGGTATGCATCCTCGCGGGAAACGCCGCTCTCGACCAGGTCCAGCAGCAACTGTCCGCTGAAGACGAGGCCGCGCGTGCTCTCGAGGTTCGCCAGCATCCGTTCAGGATAGACGAACATGGTCTCGATCAGGTTTGCCGTCTTGTTCAACAGGTAGTCGGCGAGCGTAGTCGAGTCCGGAATGATGATGCGCTCGGCCGAGGAGTGCGAAATATCGCGCTCGTGCCAGAGCGCGACATTCTCGAATCCGGCCTGCGCGTTCGCTCGCACCACGCGCGCCAGTCCAGAGATTTGTTCGCTGCTGACTGGATTGCGCTTGTGCGGCATGGCCGACGAGCCCTTCTGCTTTTCGCTGAAATATTCCTCCGCCTCGCGGACTTCGGTGCGCTGCAGATGGCGGATTTCGGTTGCGATCTTGTCGAGCGTCGAGGCGATCGTGGCGAGCGTGGCCAGATAGTGGGCATGGCGGTCGCGCTGAATTACCTGCGAGGAGACGGCGGCGGCTTTCAGTCCCAGGCGGGCGCACATCTTCTCTTCGAGTTCCGGCGTGAGATGGGCAAACGTTCCCACCGCGCCCGAGAACTTGCCCACTCGCAGATCTTCGGCGGCGGCACTGAACCGCCCGATGTTGCGCTGCGTCTCCGAATACCAGTTGGCGATTTTGAATCCAAAGGTGATGGGTTCGGCGTGAATGCCGTGAGTGCGCCCGATCATCGGCGTGTCTTTGAACTCCCAGGCCCGGCGTTCGAGCACCTCGGCAAGACGGTCGAGATCGCTGGCAATCAAAACGGACGCTTGCTGGATCAGCAACGCCTGCGCCGTATCGACCACGTCGTTCGAGGTCAGGCCATAGTGGAACCAGCGGGCGTGCGGGCCAACGATCTCGGCCACTGCCGTCGTAAAGGCAATGACGTCGTGTTTGACCTCGGCTTCAATCTGGAAAATGCGGTCCACGCTGAAGTCGGCGCGCGCATGGATCGCCTTGGCGGCTTCTTTCGGCACGATGCCGGCCGCCGCCAAAGTTTCGGTCGCGGCGACTTCGACCGCCAGCCAGGTGCGGAAGCGGTTTTCGTCGCTCCAGATGCGAGCCATCTCGGGCCGGGTATAACGTGCGATCACGGGGCTCTCTCCAAAGGGGGGAACTGGGGATTGTAAACCAGGAGGGCGACTGCGTGTGGTTCGCGGGTGGCGCCGGGCGTCCCCTCCGGGCCGGCACGAGCCGGAGCCGAACTTGGACGGGCGAGGCGCCCGTCACCCCGCGATAGGACTCCCTACTCCACCGTGTGCTTCGCCGTGTACCCTTCTCGCGCGTAGACGATGTACTTTACGTCCTTGCCCTTCTGGTCTCGAATCTTCAACGGACCACCGTCCGGCGCATGGAGCTCCACTTTCAGCTTGCGGTAGGTGCCGTCAAGCTTGGTATTGCTGGGGTGGTAGCTGATGCTGTACTGGTTGCGGATGTCCGATGCGATATCGCTAAAGATCCCCGGCAACTCGCCTTCGAAGCGGGGAAAGTACGCGCGCCCGCCGGTCAGGCTCGCGAACGTCTTCATCTCGTTATCCGCTTGCAGGTAGTCCATGTTGCCGACCGGTATCCCCATACCGTGCGGTGCGGCGCGTCCGTGGGACTCCCACCATTCCCGTTCAGCCCAGCCAACGCTGATCGCATAGATCGTGACGTCTTTCGTAGACTTAACTTTTTTGAGGATCTTGTCCAGCGTGAGCTTGCTGAAGGTGTCGACTCCGGTGGAGACCAGAATGATGTATTTCTTGCCCTCGATGCGATCCACCCGGTCCAGAGTGTCGAACAAGGCGTCGAACAAGTTGGTTTCCGCGAAGCCCGGCATGCGCAATTGGTTTAACGCGGCCTGGACCGCGCGCTTGTCCTGGGTAAAATCCGCGAGAATTTGAGGTTTCATGTCATAAGAAATCACCGCTACCCAGTCATCCTTCTTCAGGGTGTTCGCAAACGAGTACGATGCATTTAGGGCGTCGACAATGAAGTAATAATTGGTGGACGCGAACTCAACCAGCAGAACCGCCGTGATTGGAGCCTCGGTCTGATTGAAGGTCGAAATCTGCTGGGGCGCGCCATCTTCCGTAATCTTGAAGTTTTCTTTCTTCAGCCCGGGGATGGTCTGGCCGTCCTTGGTGGTCACGAGCACGTCCAGGCTCACCAGCGGCACGTCTACCTTGATCGAGTAGTCGGGCATGTTCTCAATCTTTTTCGGCTTTTCGGGGGCGGGAGGCGGCGGTTCTTCCTTTTTCTTGGGGACCACATACGGTCCGACATCGTTTTGCGGTCCACCGGCAGCGGGCGGAGCCTCCTGCTGGTTCGGATTCGACGGAGGTTGCTGCGGTGTGTCCTGAGCCTGCGCCGAGAAAGTCGAGGCAACCGTCCAGAGCACAACAAGCGTCAGCAGGATCACACGCTTACGGGAAGCCGACGGCACCGGGTTTTGCCTGCTAAATACACCAGAAAACATTGGAAAATCCTCGAAACACCTATGCTAGTATAGATGCAAGAACTCTGCGGTTGGGATAATTTGCGCGCCTTAAAAAACGCCGCCTCCCCTGGCAAAAACCCTTCTGAAGGCAAGCGGAGTCTTGGTAAAAAGGTCATTTTTTGACCTCCGGGGTCCACATGGGAACAGCCGTACGCTCACTCGCCGCCCTTTTGTGTTTTTCATCCTCCGTCTGGGTCACCGCACAAAATGTTACCGCGCAAGACCGGCCACAGCCTGCCATCATGCCGCTCGATCAAATTCACGAAGGCATGAAAGGGACCGCGCTCACTGTGTTCCAGGGCGTGAAACCCGAATCCATGGACGTGGAAGTTCTTGGCGTGATGCACAACGTGAACGGCCCCAAAGGCGACATTATCCTGGTGCGATTGCACGGTACCAAGCCCGAATATACCGGCGTGGTTGCCGGTATGAGCGGAAGCCCGGTCTATTTCGACGGCAAGCTCGCGGGCGCTCTTGCCTTCCGCATCGGCGAATTCTCGAAGGAACCGATCGCGGGGGTGACGCCAATCGAGGAGATGCTGGAGATCAATGCGCTCGATCATCGTCCGGCCCCGGCGCGCGCCAATGCTCCGGCCGCCAATCTTCCAGCCAATTCTCCGAACCAGAGCGGAACCACGCAAACTGCAAGCCCCGGCGAAGGCTCTGCGCTCCCGGCTCAGAACTACAGCAACTATCTGAAGCCAATTGAAACTCCCCTTGTGTTCAACGGTTTTTCCAGCGAAACCTTGCAGCGCTATGCGTCGCAGTTCGCCGCGGCGGGCATTGTTCCGGTGATGGGCATCGGCTCCGCGAGCGATCGCAAACAGCCGGAGCCGATCGAGGCGGGATCCGCCGTCAGCGCCGTGCTGGTTCGTGGCGACATGGATATTGCCGCCACCTGCACCGTGACCTATGTCGATCCACAGCGCTTGCTGGCCTGCGGACATCCGCTTTTGCAGTTTGGTGAAGTAGATCTGCCCATGACGAAGGCTACCGTGCTCGCCACGCTGCCTTCGCCACTGAATGCGTTCAAGATCGTCAACACGACGGAGACGGTTGGCGCGTTCGTGCAGGATCGCCAGATGGGCATTATGGGCGTTCCGGGGCGGGCCTCGAAGATGATTCCCGTGACCATCGCCATGCACAGTGGACCAGGAACGGCGACGAAAGAATTCCACTACGAAGTTCTCAACAACGCGCGGCTCAGCCCACTGGCCATGATGGCCACGGTCTTCAACGCGCTGCATGGCACCAACGAATACGGTGAGGACATTACTTACCGCATGAATGCCGTGCTCAGCGTGAAGGGGTATCCAGACGTCACGCTGCGGAATATGTTTGCCCCGCAAGACAATGGTCAGCCCGCGGCGGCTTTGGCCGCTGCCACCATCGGCGACCGTTTTGGACGCATCTATACCAATGCCTTCGACGTTCCGGACGTTCAGGGCGTGAAGCTTGATTTCGATCTTGTCCGCGAGCGCCGTTCCGCTCGACTGGAAGCTGCGCGCACCGATATGACGGAAGCTCGTCCCGGCGACCAGTTTATGGTGGAAACCGTGATTCGTCCGTACCGTGGCGAGCGGCTGGTCCGCCAGATTGCCATACGGATTCCGACCTCCACTTCGAAGGGAACGCTGCGCATCCTGGTCAGCGATGGAGACACGCTCGACCGCATGCACCGCGGTACGCCGATGATGAACCATGGTCTCGGCCTGGCGCCGACAATCGCATTGCTGAACAAAGAACGCGCCAACGATCGCGTATATGTTTCGCTTCTCGATTCCGGTCCCGAAGCCATGGTCGCCGACAAAGTGATGCCGACGCTGCCGCTTTCCGTGATGAACGTCATGGACAACATGCGCGGCACACAGGACATGGTCGTGCTCGGTGAATCGTCGGTCAGCGAAGCTTCCACCGAACCGCTCGACTATGTCGTCTCCGGTGCGCAGATGCTGACGATCAGTATCAAGTAGCTGGCGCTTAAGCGGAGCGACGGGCGTCTCGCCCGTCCGCCGGGCGGGGACGCCCGGCCCTCCACTCCCTTAAAATGAGGTATGACTTTGGCTTGTAAGACGCTCGCCTTGCTATCAGCATTGATTCTTTCCACTCTCGCCCTCGCCGAGGGCACCCGGACCTGGGAGCAATCCAAGTTCGAAGAACTGACCAAGGGCACTGCCAACGGCATCGCTCTGCGCAGTGAGGGCGGCCTGGAACTGGCCCCGGCGTTCAAAGCGCTCGCGACCACGCCTTCGACCTACATCTGGTCGATCGCCTCCGATCCCGGAGGCAACATCTACGCCGCCGCCGGATCTCCGGCCCGTGTCTATCGCATCACTCCGGATGGTCAAAGCGCGACCATTTTCGAGCCGCAGGAATTGCAGGTGCAGGCTCTCGTCGTCGACAAGAAAGGCATCGTCTACGCTGCCACGGCCCCCGACGGCAAGGTGTATCGTCTCGAGGAAACGACGGCCGCAGCCGCCAAGGCCGGAGCGAAATCTTCCTGGAGCGCGACGCCTTACTTCGATCCCGGCTCCAAGTACATCTGGGACATTGTGCTCGACAACTCCGGCGCCCTGTATGTCGCCACCGGCGATCACGGCGAAATCTACAAAGTCAGCGCCAAGGGCCAGCACTCGCTCTTCTTCAAGAGTGACGAAGTACACATTCGCGTTCTGGCTCTCGATCCCAAAGGAAATCTCATTGCCGGTTCCGATGGCAGTGGGCTTGTGTATCGCATTGCGCCGAATGGCGAGGCGTTCGTTCTCTACAGCGCGCCCAAGAAAGAAATTACCGCGCTCGCCATCGACGGTGCCGGCAACATCTACGCCGCCGCTGCCGGAGAGAAGCGCCCCGGAGGCACGACCCCGGCAATGGGGATCTCTCTCTCCACTCCAGCGCAGACCGCTCCCGCCCCCGGCGGCACACTTAACGCCCCCGCGGCTTCGACCACGCCCACGTCTCCGTTTCCCGCTCCCGGACTTGGCGCTACCGGAGGCTCTGAGATTTATCGCATCGCGCCCGATGGGGCGCCGTCGCGCTTGTGGAGTTCCCACGAAGATCTCGTCTACGCCCTGGCCTTCGATCAGCACGGACGCCTCGTCGCCGGCACTGGCAATCGCGGTCACATTTTTGCCATCAACGGTGTCGACGATTTCACCGACCTGATTAAAGCCAGCGCTACACAAATCACCGCCTTCGCCGCGGCGCCCCGCGGAGGACTCTACGCCTCCGGCAGCAACCTGGGAAAAATTTTTGTTCTCGGTCCTGGCCCCGAGCCGGAAGGCACGTACGAAAGTGATGTCTTCGACGCGCGCATCTTTTCGCTCTGGGGACGCGTCAGGGTCCGCAGCGCCGGCAACTCCAACCTCCAGCTCTACGCGCGCAGCGGCAACGTCGACAATCCTGACCGCAACTGGAGTCCCTGGACACGCATTAATTTCGCCCTCGCCGCCGACTCCGAACTCAAGATTCCGCCGGCGCGCTTCGTGCAGTGGAAGTCCGTGCTCCACGCAGGCAATCCCGCTCCCCGCGTTGACGCCGTCTTGCTGAACTATCTGCCCAAGAACGTTGCCCCGGAAATTGACGACATCACTGTGCAGCCCGGCTATCGCTATCAGCCGATTTCCCATGTGACCGGCACCGACGCGCCCGCTCCCGGGCAGCCGCGCTTCGATCCTCCACCTCCCGCCATCCGCGACCGCGATTCGATTGGCATCCGGTGGTCGGCGCATGACGACAACGACGATCAGCTCGTGTACAGCGTCTACTACCGCGGCGACGGCGAATCGCGCTGGCTGCTGCTGAAGAACAACCTCTCCGATCGCTATTATTCTTTTGACGCCAGCCTTTTACCTGACGGCGGCTACACGGTAAAGGTCATCGCCTCCGACGCGCCGTCGCACTCGCCCGGAGAAGCCCTATACGCCGAACGTGTTGGCACCCGCTTCGAGGTCGACACTACTGCTCCGGTGATTGACAACCTGACTGCCGCGATCGATGTTGGGCAGATCGATGGCAAGCAGATTCACGTGCATTTCCGGGCCAGCGATTCGTTTTCGGCGATCAAGCGGGCGGAGTACTCGCTGGATGGCGGCGACTGGCAGTTCGTCGAGCCCGTCGGCCAGTTGTCCGATTCGAAAACGGAAGACTACGATTTTCACATGGCCGTGCCGCAACTCGAAGCGGCGCCGGCCCTGATGGCCGGGAGCACCGCAAATGACCACGTCGTTGTGGTCCGCGCCTACGATCGCTTCGATAATCTCGCGACGGCTAAGACCGTGATTCGAGGGAAATAGAGGAACCGCCGAGATGGCGGAGGCAGGGCTGAACTGCGCTCGGCTTGGACGGGCGATGACGCCCGTCCCCACACGAACTTTTTTTGCGTTTCGCTTACTGCTGCGCGAAAATGATGGAACTCGGAGTCCCGTTGGTTGTCCCGATCATAAAAAAATCCGTAATCACGGAATTCGCAGCATCAACGGCGTAGATCGCATTCGTCGCAACGGAGGGTGGCGGGGGAGCGGTTAGCGTGATCGATCCCGTGCCATCGAAGGTGGTGATCGCATATGTCCCCGTTACAGGTTTGTTGCCCGGGTTCTGCGCTCCGGCCACGTTGAATACTCCTCCTCCCGGCGACGTCAGCAGCAGGTTCTGGACGAAGGGCGCGATACTGAAACTGCTATTACTGTTGGTCGCTACTGCGTAAGTTCCCGGCATCTGTGAGGAACCGTACGAGCCGCTTTCTTTCGCTGGCTGCGGGTACATGGCCCCCGTTATCACGTTCGAACTGCTCTGATCGAGTAGGAAACCCCGGTTTGCTCCGCTGGCATAGAGAACGAACGGAATCGGCGGCACCACCGGGTTCGCGGTCGGATTACCCAGCATCTGGAAGACGTAGCGACCGCTGTTGCCGCTGGAAGCCACGTACGTGTACGGGTTGGAGGTGGCGCCGGCCGGCGGAAATGCGGGCACTGAGAGAATCACGCCACTATCGTTTTGGTCGAAGTTGCCGGTGAAACCCCCGGTTCCCCCCGTTCCGCTCGATGTGCCATCGGTGATGCCTAGCGTGAGCGAGACATTTGCATTCGTTCCGGTCAGAGCCGAAACGGATGAGCCACTGAAGGCGACGTTGTTGTAGGTCATCGGAACTTGGTAGACCATGGATCCGGAAAGTGCTGGATGCGTCGTATCGATCGGGTCACTAGCAATGGCATAGAGCGTCAGCGGGTTGGGACCGGTCTTGGTTTGTGCCGTCCCGCCGGCAAGAACGAAGTCGAAATGCTGTGTGGTGCCCGAGGAAAGATCCAGCACCATATGCCACAGCCCGGGGAAATTTGAGTCCTGTGTGTAGCTGCTGCCGGCGAGAAGGCTACAGGGCGGCGAGCTACACACGCCGGTATCGGAGCCGTTGTCGTTAGAGTCGAGCATGCCGCTGGTAATTTTCCCGTTTCCGTCCAGTGCTAGCATCCCAACGTAGCCAACCCGGTTGGCGCTCGAATCCATACCGGTGAATCCGAACGCGAATGTCTGGCCGCCGGCGTTGAACTGGGTTGGCGCTGCTTTCTGCATGACGCCAGAACCGGTTATCGCACCGCCGGATTCAATCATCTGAAAGCTACCCGACGCGGTGAGAACCGCCGTGTACGTGTTAGTGGCGCCGTTGGCTAAGTTCAGCGTAAGTGTACCTAGGTTGTTGCTGTTGATATTGTTGGAACTTGGGACGTACGAACCGGAATTAATGATCAACGGATTCCCGCTCGGAGGAGCAGGAAGCACATCTTCGACTCCGCCTGTGATCGAGCCGCTCGCGCCCGTGTTAACGCTGCCCACTACGGAGACGGGTTTGTTACTGTTAGTGCTGTCATATCCCGAGAACTGGAATCCATACGTGTTGTTTGGAGTCAAACGCGAGGCCACAACCGAAAACTTAACTGTATTGGCACTTTGGGTATCTAGGGTCGAAGTCGCCGAGACTGTTACGGCCTGGTTAGAACCAGCGGTATAGAGAGCCAGACCGGAAGTGTTTTGGTCTTGAACAAGCGTCCCACAGGGGGTGGTGGTGCACGTCAAACTCCAGGTGAACTTTTGCGGCGCATCGTCCGGTACCGCGATGGCGGTGAATTGCTGCTCCAGTCCGTTTCCAACTGTCACCGTCGTTGGCGTCACCGTCACAGCGATCAGGACTATATGCACGGTGACGGCGCCCGTCGCCGTGCTATCGGCCGCGGAAGTCGCCGTGATCGTCAGCGTCGCCGGGTTCGGGACGGCTGCCGGTGCCACGTAGACGCCGGTGTTCTTGTCGATCGTCCCGCACGGATTTGGAGTGCCCGTGCATGCCGTGCCGCTCAGGCTCCAGGTAACGGTGTGGTTGGTCGTACCCGTCACTGTGGCCGTGAATGTCACCTGCTGATTCGGGTAAATCGCAGGAATGTTGCCATCACCGACGGTAATCGTAATTCCACTGCCCAAACCGTTGCCGCCCTTCGCACAACCGCCAGCCAGCGCCAGACTCAGCAAAGCCATCGCAAACAGACAATTTTTTATCATTATCATAATGATCGGAATCTCTTAAAACTAACCTATTTGAACTTAGTCTCCCTGAACCCAGTCTCGCCGCATCCCCCATTTAAACCCGCAAGCAGGGAATCCGTTGCTCGAAAACATTGGCCGGAAGACCAGGAAGACATTGTCCGAAACCACGGCTTCCATTGCGACTCATCCCAGTGTCCAAGCAGCCATAAGGCCAATTTGGTATTCAAATCAGCAGGTTACAAATGTACCTGAATCGAAGTACTTTGTCTGTGCGGGAAGAGCTTTCGAACGGATGGCAGCGACGCTGTCTGCGCAAAGAATTGCAGCTTTCGGGATGAGACTTCTACCGCAGATTCCAGCGGGCTCTCAATTCCAGGTTCTCAGTTCTCAGAGGAGAGCTGCTACGTCTACCTGACCACTGAGACCTGAGACCTGACACCTGATTCTTGAGCGGCCGTCTCCAGAGCCGCGCGTTTTGCGGTTTCCAGCAGTGGGCGCAGCTCAGCGGCGGTGATCCCCAGCGTGCCTCCGGAGAAGCCGTCGATATAGGCAGAATTGATGCCCACGACTTCGCCGCTCAGATTCAGAACCGGTCCGCCACTGCCCCCGCGTGCGGTGGGCGCGTCATAGATCAGCTTGTCACCGGTTACGTCGCCGATGTGCCCGAACGTCGCCGAAGGCCGGATCAGCGACAACGCCGCCAGCTCCCCTGCCGTTTCGGCATTATCCGGATGCGACGAAAGCCGCTCATACACTACCGCTGGCGACTTCGCCACCATCCCCGTCACTCCCATCGGATAAGCCAGCACGCTCACCGACTCGCCCACATGCGGCAGCGCCTGGGACAGAGTCAAGGGGCGGAGTTTCTTCGTGAACGCGGTTGTTTCGAGGCGCAGCACGGCCAGATCTCCATGCTTGGCCAATACAGCCGTCTCCAGGTTGACCGGAAACGGCGAGCCGGGGAAATATGCGACCAGCGTTTCCAATATCGGTGTTCCGCCCTGCCGCAATGCCACCGCGACTTCGCGGTCGCCGTACCAGGGCTCGGCTACATGGCGATTGGTGGCCAGCAGGCCCGGCGCGACCACGAACCCTGTACCTGCCACGCGAGCTCGAAAATCTTGCCCATGGCCGGACACATGATAAATCCCGTAAATGTAAGCGACCGAATCGCGGGCATCGTCGACCGCCGCGGCCGACACCGATTGCTCCCGTTCGAGCTCCGCGACTTGGCGGGAGAGCTGGTGCACCTGCTGCTCCAGCCCGGTCGTGTCCCGGGGGGCGTAGTAGTGCGCCATCACTCCGGCCCCAACCAGCGCCAGCACTCCCAGCAGCCCCTGCACAAAGCGCTGCCAGGTTTCAACCACTTCGCTTTCCCCACTATCGGAATTGAACATGAGCCGTCAGGCCCGGAGAGAAGGATATGTCCGGGTAGCCACTATCCTGACGCATTTGGGCCACGGCGTGTAGGGTACAGAAGTCGCGTGGCAGAAGGCCAAAGGTAACTGAGTCAACCCGTAGAGACGCGGCTGGCCGCGTGTCGGCAGAGCCTCGCTGCCGGAGACGGGGCAAGCTCCGTCTCTACGGGAGCTAGGATTCGATCCCCAACCTTTTTGCCATCTCTTCGTAGAGGAAACCTTCGCCGGGACGGTAGGGCTGAACCCATTCTCCATCAATTACAAACTGCGGGATGGCGCGCTTGCCCGTCCGCTTGACGACCTCATCGGCGGCTCCCGGAGTGGTCTCGATGTTGATGTCCGTGTACGGAAGCTCGTGCCGGTCGAGAAAGCGCTTGGCCTCCCGGCAATCGGGACACCAAAGGGCGGAATAAACAGTGATTTCCATCAAGTCAGCTATCTCGCAGCTTCGATGCTTCGAAGTTTAGCAGGCTGCGGAAAAACTCCGGTTCGCATCCCCGTATCGTTTCAGCACTTCGGTAACTTCGTTCGGAATCAGATACCATCGTTCACTCCCGTAATCTGATCCCTTCGGTTCCCTCAGCAGTCCCCCTAACCGGACGATATAATGGCTGCCGCATGCGAACTGTTGCTTCGCTTCTCGCTTGTTTTTCCCTGTTCGGTCTGGCCGCCTGTGGTGGAGGAGGAACCTCCAATCCCATGGGCAGCCTGTCGCTGTCGTTTTCACCCGCTTCTGCGCTCGTGTTTTCCGGTCAACCCTCAGCCACGGTCAACGTCACGCTCAACCGTCAAGGTACCACTGGAAACGTCACGGTCAGCGTGCAGGGATTACCAACAGGCGCAGCGGCGACCATCCAGTCGCCCGGCACTTCGAATAGCGGAAGCATCACCCTCTCTGCCTCGTCGGCCGCGTCGGCAACGTATCCTTTGACAGTGACTTCGAGCGATGGCACCGTCAGCGGTTCGGCGGCGTTGTCGCTTGTGGTTGGAGTGGTTGCCCGGATCGGCATCACGAAGAAGAGCGGCTTCCAAGTTGCCATGTCCACGTCGTTCCAACCGGCGGAGTGGGATTATCGATTCTTCACGCTGAATCCAAACGCCACCGCGCCTCTAGGGAACCTGCAACCGGCACACATTCGCTTGCAGGGTATTTCGCAGGGGGTGCCGCAGACGACGGCGAACACCTGGGATTTCACTGTGCTGGACGACGTTACGCAGCCGGTGCTGGGCGTCGGTGACCATAGCCCGGAGTTTCAGATCGCGGTAGCGCCGGCATTCATGTACGACGCAAATCATGACTTTCTCGATCCGACTTATCAGGGCTTCGCAGCCTACACGCAGAATCTGGTGCGCTACTACAACAAAGGCGGCTTTACTTCGGGCGATGGTTTGTTCCACGTTTCGGCGAGTTCTTATCCAATTACGTGGTGGGGCGTTTACAACGAACCTAACTTCAACAACCTGGATTCCACGCAGTACACCCAGCTTTACAACGCGGTAGTACCGGCGATGCAGGCAGCGGATCCATCTCTGAAATTTGCGGCTCTCGAACTCGGCGACTATGCCGGATTGGCGAATACGTTTATGCCTGCCTTTGTCGCCGGTGTGACTGCTCAGGTGGATGTGCTGGCCACGCACTTCTACTCGACCTGCAACCAGAAAGACAGCGACGCCCAGCTATTTTCCGCGATCCCGGACTTCGTAAGCGAGGTGGGAGACATCTACGCGCAGATGCAGACGAACCCAGCGCTCACCTCGGTTCCGGTATGGGTCACGGAGAATAACGTCAATGCCGACTTCGATAAGGGTGGCGGCATCAGCGCCTGCAACGGCGGTACTTTTGTCACCGACCAGCGCGGCTCCAGCGCGTTCTTTGCCGCTTGGCGTCCTTACGTTTTTTCGCAGCTGGGCAAGGCTCGAGTGCAGGCGCTTTATCACTGGGACTTTGACGCCGACAAGCAGTTCGGCGAGGTCGACTATTCGACCGGAGCCCTGCAATTGAGTTACTGGGTGGACTATTGGCTGGCGCGGATGTTCCCTGCACCATCGGGCGCGGAGCTATTGACCTACACGAGTACGGACACGTCCGACGTCGAGATTCTGCCGGTCGTCAATGGCGATGGCAGCCTGGTCGTGATGGCCGCGAACTACGCTGTCAAATCATCCGGCGACAACAATGGCCCCGGCGCCCCGCGTACCATTCTGATCGACACTACAGCTTGGGGGAACTTCAGCTCAGGCAGTCTCCTGACGATCGATGCCAACACCAGCGTGGCCGGCGGACCGGTAGCCTCCACGGTTACACCCGCGTCTCAAATTTCCGTAACTCTCAATGGCTACGGTGTCGCTTTCCTGACGTTGAAGTAGCAGGGTAGAACGAGGGGGCTACCCGAGAGACTAGGCTCGCTCCAGCTCGTGCACCGTCAACTCGTTCTCCACGTTACCGGTATTCAGCGTTGTGGCCGGTTCGAACAGGACGACCCAGCATTCTTCCTCTCCCACTGGACGGTGTTCCACCCCGCGCGGCACTACGATAAACTCGCCCTCCTCAATCCATTCATGGCGGTCGCGGAAATCCATGCGGAAGCGGCCTTTCACTACCAGGAACATCTCGTCCTCATTCTCATGATGGTGAAAGACGAACTCGCTATTCAGCTTGACGAATTTGACGTGCTGGCCGTTGAGCTCGGCGGCGATGCGGGGCTTGTAGTATTCGGCGATTTTGGAAAACTTCTCGGCAATATTGATTTTGGACATGGAATCCTCGGAGGTTGTTGCGTTGCTACGTGTTTAATGGATGGCACATCTCGCTCGGGCGTCGCAGGAAGATTCCGACGGCTGAAAAGATGCCGATTTTCACTCGGCTTGCACGGACGAATGCGTCCCTCCCTGCACGGGCACACAAAGCAAAAGCCGCCAGCTCGCGCTGACGGCTGAATGCTGATCCCTGACGGTTTTTAGAATCCCGTCACTCCGGCGCTCGGGTGTCCACCGCGCAGCGTTACCCGCACCCCGCGTTGGCTGTTCACGCGAGTGGTCGTGCTCCAGTCCACTTCATCGGTGCTGATCACGCCGTTTCCGCCACCGGCCAGTTCGTAGCTGATGCGGCCGTCCTGATAGGTGTAATTGCCCACCGCCAGAACCATTCCCGTCTTCAGCACAAACACCGGCACTCCGGGCGCCGTGGCGCCACGCACAGCTCCGCCCTTGGCAACGTAGCTGGCGTAGGTGACCTGCGGAATCTCCTCAGCGATCGGCTGTTCGCTGGCTGTAGGTGTGACCTCGCGCATTGCCAGCTGAGGCGTGGCATTGGTGTTCGTGGCCCCGTAAGCCGAACCGCGATAATACGAGTCGCTGGTCGGCTCGGGGCGTCCAAAGAAATGCCAGTCCGGCCCGTTGGTTGCCGCGACCTGCGGAATCTGCACATCATCCATCAGGCGCAGTGTGAGTTGGCTCTCGCCCTTGAGCGTCGGACGCGGCCCGCGCGCGGGCAGCATGATAATCTTCCACGGCCACAGCGGCGGCAGCAGCCATTCGACGATGTCGCGCTTGGCGTGCCCTTTGCCCCGGATGTCGCCTTCTTTATCGACTTTATAGCCGCGCGTCGCGATCACTTTGGCGTCCAGCGGCATGTCGCCGTTGGGCATGCCGATGCGATCGAACATCAGTTTCATGTTGCCCTTGCCCCAGAAATGTCCCGGGTCCTGGGCCGATTCCAGATGTCCGACAAGGTAGCTGCCGCGGGGAAATGCCTGTTGGCCGAATTCCGTCACCGAGTGCAAATGACAGAGCACGGGATCGCCGACCGCGACGCTGGCGGAAGAAAGGTTTGGTTCGTTCAGTGTGCACTTCAGAAGGGTACCGGCGGGCAGGACCATCTCCCGCGCGCTGGCACTCAGGGTCAAAGTCAGGGTCAAAGCTAGAAGGGATACCACAAGAACTGCATACGAGCTGGACTTCATGACGCACCTCGGTCTCACGCCCCGGAATTTTTGGTACGTATTACCAAACTACCGCGTTGAGCCAGCCCCGATGCAGAGGAGTTAACCACAAGTCGCTGCTCGGGTCAATCGAACTTTGGGACCAGTGGGACCAGGGCCGTGTCTTTGTTGCCGCAGAAAGATTTGCAAGCGTGCCAACGGTTCTGCCGGAATCATAGTGGTAGGAGAATAAAAATTCCGTCAGATCTTTGGGTTTAAAAGACTTAGGCGCGCTTTCCGGTGCCGTCGCGTTGGGGCCGGATGCTATGAATATGCGAGGGTACGACACTAGGCAATCGCGAAGGCCCGTACCGGGAATGTGCCGAACCCCTTCACTTTTGCCGGAACAGCGAAGAACTTGAAATCCCCGTGCGGGAGCGCGGGAAGGTTCGTCATGTGCTCGACAATGGGAATTTCGTTTTTCAGAAGAATGCTGTGAACCGGCCGCCGCAAGTCCTCGACATCGTCGATGTTGTGCGAATCGATTCCGACCAGCGCGGCTTCACTGTCTGCCAGAAAGCGCGCCGCATCCTCGGTCAGGAATGGATGACCCTCGAAATACTGCGCCGTGTTCCAGTGCCTGGACCAGCCTGTTTCGACCAGCACGGCTTTGCCCGCGATATCCGCTCCGCGCGGGAAGCACGAGATGTCGATCGCCTGCTTGTGCTGGACCACCACCTTAATCGCGGGAAGGTTCGCCAGCTTTTTCAGTTCCAGTTGCGACAAGTCTTTGCCATCGGCGTAACGGTGAAATGGAGAGTCCAGATAGGTTCCGGTATTCGCCACCATCTCGATCTTGCCAATCTGAAACTCGGTTCCCGGCGCGTAGTGCTTCCGCGAGGCTTCGCGGCTCAGGTAGTCGCAGATGATCGGGGCGGGCAGGCCTTTGTAGGTCACGAGGCCATGCTCGATGGTGTGACTGAGGTCGATCAAAGTTCCGGGGAATGTGGGCGGATCCGCCATCGGGATGGACCATTCTGCCACAATTAAGGGTGCTGTTATCGCATGAGCCGCTGGCCGCCAAAAACCCCTGCCGAGCTTCGCTCGGCTTGGACGGGCGAGGCGCCCGTCCCCGCACTAACAGAAACAAAAGCCGCCAGCTTTTCGCTGACGGCTGAGTTCTGAATGCTGATGGCTTTTTGCTAGCTTTCGTACAGCAGCACGCCTTCGGTCTTCTCTGCGTCCACTGGGCGGTAGTACAGCTTATTCGCTTCGAGGAAGACCTCGATGAACGCCGGCCTTGTGGTGATCGTGCCCTGGATCAGGGCTTCCGACAGCGGATCTTCGATGTATTTCTGCAGGGCGCGGCGCAGCGGGCGCGCTCCATAACTGCGGTCGGTCAGGGTCTGATTCAGAATCCACTTTTTCGCCTCGTCGGCCACGGTCACTGTGATCGAACGCTGGGCGAGATTCTGGTTCAACTGGCTGACCATGAGTTCGAGAATCTGGATGAGGTCGGTTTCGCTGAGCGCCATGAACAGAATGATTTCATCCACGCGATTCAGGAATTCCGGATTGAAGGTGCGCTTGACCTCGCTCCTTACCAGGTCTTCGACTTTTTCGGAAACCATCTCGTCTTTCGACGACTGGAAGCCCAGGCCCTCGCGCTTCATCAGGTGCCGTGCGCCGATGTTCGACGTCATGATGATGATGGTGTTCTTGAAGTCGACAGTGTTGCCCAATCCGTCGGTCAATTGGCCGTCTTCAAAAACCTGCAGCAGAATGTTGAAGACATCGGGGTGCGCCTTCTCGATTTCGTCGAGCAGAACGACAGAATATGGCGCCCGCTTGACGCGTTCTGTCAGTTGGCCGCCCTCTTCGTAGCCCACGTAGCCGGGAGGCGAGCCGATCAGTTTCGAGACGGAGTGCTTCTCCATGAACTCCGACATATCGAAGCGGACCAGAGCTTTGTCGCTGCCAAACATGAAATGCGCCAGAGTGCGAGCGACCTCAGTTTTGCCAACGCCGGTCGGTCCGAGGAATAGGAACGAACCAATCGGACGGTTCGGGCTCTTCAACCCGGCGCGCGAGCGGCGAATGGCACGAGCCAGGGCGCTGATCGCTTTCTCTTGCGAGATGATGCGCTTGTGCAGCTCTTCTTCAATGCGCAGCAGCTTCTGGGTTTCTTCTTCTTTAATTGAGGTGATGGGCACGCCGGTCCAGCGCGATACCACGTCCTCGATGTCCTCCCGACCGACAACTCCGGTCGAGGATTCATCGAGGTGGTATTTTTCGCGAAGGGCGCGCAGGTTCTCGCGCTCCTTGCGTTCTTCGTCCGAGTAGAAGCGCGCCTTCTCGAACTCGTGGTTCGCGATGGCGTTCTCCATGCGATGGACGATGAACTTGATCCGCTTCTGGACTTCGGTCAATTCCTCCGGCAGCGTGGTCTGGCGCAGTTTTACACGCGCGCCGGCCTCGTCGATCAGGTCGATCGCTTTATCCGGCAGAAAACGGTCGGGAATATAGCGATTCGAATGCGACACGGAGAAATTGATGGCCTCGTCGGTATAGGTGACGGCGTGGAATTTTTCGTAGCGTTCTTTGATTCCGAAAAGAATCTTGATGGCGTCAACTTCGTTCGGCGGCGGAACTTTTACCGCCTGGAAGCGGCGCTCGAGCGACCGGTCTTTTTCAATCGACTTGCGGTATTCAGCGGGCGTGGTTGCGCCGATGCACTGAATCTCGCCGCGCGACAGGGCTGGCTTCAATATGTTGGCGGCGTCCAGCGAGCCTTCCGCCGATCCCGCGCCCACAAGCGTGTGAAGTTCGTCGATGAAGATGATGGAATTCTGCGACTCCATCAGTTCTTTCATGATGGTCTTGAGGCGCTCTTCAAACTGTCCGCGATACTTGGTGCCGGCGACGATCAAAGAAAGATCGAGCGCCAGAATGCGTTTGTCCGCGAGGAAGGAAGGAACCTCGCCGTCCGCGATGCGCTGCGCCAGACCTTCTACGATGGCGGTCTTGCCTACTCCGGGCTCGCCGATCAGCACCGGATTATTCTTGGTGCGGCGGCACAGAATCTGGACGACGCGCTCGACTTCGCCGTCGCGGCCGACCAGCGGATCGAGTTGACTATCCATGGCAGACTGCGTCAGGTCGCGGGAAAACTCGCTCAGTAAAGAGGACTCGCGCTGTCCACGTTGCGGCGCAGCTTTTTCCTGGCTGGTACGCGCCAATTCTTCGCGGATGGTCGAAAGCCGCAATCCCCGCTCGTGCAAAATCTCCGCCGCAAAACACTTTTCTTCGCGCAACAATCCGAGCAGGAGGTGCTCGGTTCCGATGTGCTTATGCGAAAGCCGCTCCGCCTCTTCGGCGGCGTAGGCGAGCACGCGCTTGCATTCGTTGCTTAGCGGCAAATCAACTGAAGTGGAAACTTTTTCCCGGATGGTGGTGTGACCTTCAATCTGTTTCCGGATCGATTCCACCGAGGCATGAGAGCGCAGAAAACGATTGGTCAGGGCCTTGTCTTCGCGGAGCAGTCCGAGCAGCAGGTGTTCGGTCTCAATATAAGGAGAGCCGAACTGGCTGGCCTCGTACCGCGCAAAGAAGATGACGCGCCTGGCTTTCTCCGTGTAGCGTTCGAACATATACCCATTCCCCCCGAGTTCGCGCGGAACGCCCCGCCCTCCGCCAAACCCCTGACCCCAACCCTTTATTATGCATTTATATCGCCTAATCTCCTAAAGCGATATCACCTTGCAGTAACCCCCGCAGTCTTACTTCGGGTACTTCGATTTTTCAACTTCACATCTTTAAAATAATTCCCCTGCCTCCAATGGTGGTTCTCTGCTCCATTTCGTTACGCCGAAAGCGACTCCGGCGCCACTTCCTCCATTTTGCCCTGATCCAACCGTAAAACGCGATGGCACCGTCGTGCAAATGCCAGGTTGTGAGTCGCGATCAACGACGTCAGCTGATGCTCCCGATGCAACCGCGCGACCAGTTCAAAAACCAATTCCCCGGTGCGCCCGTCAAGATCGCCGGTCGGCTCATCGGCCAGCAGCACCTGCGGCTGGGTGATGAGCGCCCGTGCCAGCGCCAGCCTTTGCTGCTCGCCTCCGGAAAGTTCGCCCGAACGATGATGCCCGCGTGCTTCCAGTCCTACTTCGCGCAACCACCGCGACGCTTCGTGCTCGGCTGAAGACAGCGCTTGCCCGCGCGTCAGCAAGGGCATGGCGACATTCTCCAAAGCGGTGAATTCCGGCAGCAGGTAATGGAATTGCCACACGTAGCCGATCTGGCGGTTACGGAACTCGGCAGCGTCGTCTTCGGAAAGCGCATTCACGTGAGAATTGGCGCAGTATACGGCACCCGCCGAGGGACGATCAAGGGCCGCGAGGATGTGCAACAAGGTACTCTTTCCGGCACCCGATTGCCCGACGATGGCCAGCATCGTTCCTTTCCTGACTTGGAAAGACAGATTCTCAAAGAGCACGAGCTCGGCTTCGCCTGAGCGAAACACCTTACTTAACCCTTCGACCCGCAACAGAGGGCCTTGAGCTATTTGATGCAAATTTCCCCTCCTAAGTATCAAGGTCGCTGGCCGCGTCCGGCGGCAACGATCCCTGATCCATTAGACCATGAGGAAGAACAACCCGATCCCGTGATTCCGTTTTTGGGAACGAGGTATGCGAAAGACTGTATACCTCTGGAAAACAAATGCAATATGACTGTGGTCACTGATGGGGGGAGGCGGCGGGTAAACACTCCTCGGAAGCTTCAGAGGGGCGCAAGGCTCGGTCGTGGCCACCCCACAAGCGAAGAAGAAGACAAAGATTTTACACGCAGATACGTGCGTCAAAGGCTCGGAGATGTCGGCAAAGCAATGGCGTCAACCGGCGGAAAACATTGCCGGTTGACGCCATTCAGGCTGAGATTCAGCTACGGCACCTTATAGCCTACCGCTACTTTCCGTGGTGGTCGCCGAAGCTGAACAGGTCCATCAGATCGCCGATCGCTGGACGATTCAAGGGAACGTAGGGGTCGTGCGGGTTGGTCACCGGATTGTGGAGATTGTCGCGGCTGCGGTCGGTGAGCGGATCCAGTCCCCAGTTGGCCTCGACGAACTTCAGGATCGAGACGTGGTCGCTGTAGGTGTGCGAGATGTGCCCGGCCTTGGTGTAGGGAGAAACCACCAGGGTGGGAATTCTGGTGCCGTCGCCAAAGAAGTCGAGGGGCTGGACGTAGCCGGAGTCCCAATACCCGCCGCCCTCGTCGAACGTGACGATGATGGCGGTGCTGGCCCACAGTTGCGGATTGGCCTGGACGCCGTCCACGATTTTCTTTACGAAGCCCTCGAACAAGTTCAGCTTAGAAGAAGCCGGGTGCCCGTCGAGCCAGCCATCAGGCTTCACGAAGGACACAGCCGGCAGCGTTCCGTCATGGATTGCTTTATAAAGGTCGGTGGTGTCCTGGTTATGCGCCCGGCCTGAAGCGCTCGTCATGATCGAGGTTGAGTACTGGAACGGGTTGCAGATGTTGCAGTACGTGTTGTCAGGGGTCACATAGTTGTTGTCCGGATTGGCCAGGTAGGCGTTCCACTGGTCTCCGTAGTATGCCCACGAGATGTTCTTTTCGTTCATCTCGTCGCCGATGTTGCGGAGAGGAGATGGCGGAATGGTGAAGACGGTCTCGTTGGGATTGCCGATGTCGGCATAAGCGCTTCTGCCGTCACCGTAGTATCCGGGGTTGTAGTTGTTGAGCAGATAATAGTGTCCCGGATCGCAGTTCGGACGGATGGGGCGGCGGAGCGATTGGAGATAGCTCACCACCTGACTGACGCCAGAGGCAGTGGCGTCGGAGCAGTTGCTGTAGGTTCCGCCGCCGTAGGAGGGGGACCCAAAGGAGCCGCCGCCGTAGCCGTCCTCGGTGTACCAATCGTTGGTGCCAGCCTGGGGATTCGGGTTCTCGATTTCGTCCACTACTCCGGCGTTGGGACTGCCGGCAGCGACCAGTTGATTGTGCGGAGGCGTGGCGGCGTTGCCGTTGCCGTCGCTGAACCAGATGCCATCGCCGGTCCCGAGCATTACATGGTTGGCGCCGGTTCCGCCCATGACGGACTGGTGGAAATTGTCACTCATGGCGTAGTTGTCGGCGAGAAACTTGAAGTAAGGCGCGTCACCTTCGAGAACGTTGTAGAAGCCCATCGATGTGCTGCCTTCTTTGGTGCTGAAGACGTCGAAGCCGGGAGGCTGCGGACTTCCGTTGGTGCCGGCGCCGACCGAGACTTCGACCCAGGGCCACAGGTCATTGCGGCATCCGCTGGGGTTGCTTCGAGTGGCGTTGGCGGCGTTGCAATCGAACTGCTGCCACATCTGGTAGAAGCGATGGACGGGACTGTTCGCGTAGGAATCGTAGGGCAGGGTTGCGGAGGTCAGTTGGAACGGACCGGAAGGAAGATTCGTCGCGTTCGGGACACGCGTATCGACCGCTCCGTGGGCCAGTCCAGTGCCGCCGGTGGTCAGGTAGACGTAATAATCGTCCGGAAGCCCGTTCTCATATTTCTTCGCGGTCGCAACATCGGGGAACGGCCCGCTCGAATATCCACCGGCCAGCACCGGCGGCAGGGTCGAATAAGGGAGGTTTCCGGATGGACTCAGCTGATAACCGTCAGTGCTGGAGTCGGTGGCCGACGACTGGCTGGCCAGAGAGAAGTTGGGTCCCGGGGTCCCATCCTCGTTGACGATGCCTTTGGAGAGCAGATTCCAGACGCTCTCACCCTGGCTTGGCTTGTAGGTGGCGAACACATGGTCAAAGGTGCGGTTTTCCCCAATGATTACGATCACGTGCTGAATCGGCGTTTGGGTTTTGTGTCCTTTGTCCTTGGCAACTGCAAAAGCGGGTGCGATCAACTGAATCGACAGGGCGACGACGCTTAGCACTGATGCAGAGCGCCACTTGAGCGGAGATTGCTGGGGGGAGTTCATGCTTTGCCTTTCCTCACAAAAGATAGGAAAAGGCTAGTGGGCGTTTGTTTCGGTTATGTAAATAGTAGGTTAAAGCCAGGCGAATTTACGAGCACTCTGAGGCAATTGCCTGACATCAAAATGCTACTCGTACCTTAGCGCTTCGGCGGGCAAAATCCTCGCAGCTGACCACGACGGATAAATCGTTGCCACCAGTGAGATCCCGATGGAAACCAGCGCCACGATCAGTCCGTCGATCAGACGTGGCGCAAAAGGGACATAGTCAATCGAATAGACTTCGGGCGAGAGCGAAATAAAGTGGTAGTGTCCGCCTGCCCAAGAGATCACGTAGCCGAGCACCAGTCCGATCGCCGTCCCGATCACTCCGATCAGCACGCCCTGCGCAATGAATACGCGCCGGATTTGCCCCTTCTTCGTCCCCAGGGACATGAGGACGGCAATATCTTTTGTCTTTTCCATGACCATCATGATCAGCGAGATGAGAATGTTGAGCGCTGCCACGAACACGATCAGGCCGATGGTGATGAACGTCACGACGCGCTCCAGGCGCAACGCGCGGAACAGAGGCTTATTCTGTTCCATCCAACTGGTGGCCATAAAGCCGTGCCCGGCGGCCTGTTCGAGGGCGCGCGCCAGGTCGCCAGCGAGGTAGATATCGTCGAGCTTGAATTGGATGACCGAGATCACATCGCCCAGTCCAAACAGCTCCTGGGCGTCAGAAAGCCGGATGAACGCCCAGGAAGAGTCGTAGTCGAAAAAACCAGAGTTGAAGACGCCCGCGACGTGAAAGCGAATATACTTCGGCACCATGCCGAACGGAGTCAGTTCGCCTTGCGGAGAAGTGACCAGCACGACTGATCCGACGGTCGCGCCAATTTCCTCCGCCAAGTCTTTGCCGAGAATAATCGGAGGCATTCGGGCGACGCGCTGCTGCACGCCTGCGAGGTCATCGGGGGACTGTGCCTGTGAAGTGTCAGCGTGGGGACGGGGCTCTGAGCCGTCCGGGCCGGGTCGGAGACCCGGCACCCCACGAGGATCTCCCGCCGCGGCTGGGCTTTCCTCGAGCGCCGCCGCCGATCCGAGCGTGACTGTTTTCAGCAGATCGCTGACCTTCCGCTCATACTGCGGCAGCATTCCCTTCAGCACCGCGCCGCGCGCCCGCGGTCCGCGCGAAATCAGCACCTGCTCGTAAATCGCCGGCGCTGCCGCCACCACGTGCGGCTGCTTCGACAGCTTCTCGAGGAGCGGACGCCACTCGCGTATGCCATCGCTTTGAACTCGTAGCAGACTCACGTGCGCAGTCGATCCCAGCAGCCGCGCCTGCAAGTCCTGCCGAAAGCCGTTATTGATGGCGAGCGCGACGATCAGGGAAGCCACTCCCGCCGCAACGCCCAAGACGGAGATGCCCGTGATGACGCCAATGAACGCCTGGCGGCGTTTGGCGCGAAGGTATCGGGTTGCAACGAAGAGTTCGAAGCGCATTCGAAGCAGCTGTCAGCCGCCAGCCATCAGCTTTCAGCCAAAGCGGATTATAGCTGGCGCGCTTCCCATACTCGCGGCAAAACGGCTGGCACGGCACCGCGATACGAGCGATAAGAGTCCCCAAACCTCTTCTCCAACTCCGCATCCTCCAGTCGGATCATCACCGCTCCCGTAACGACTGCGAATGTCGTCAGTCCCCAGCCCACCGCGAGGCCGGTGCCCACGCTCCATGCCAGCATCTCGCACAGGTGCGCCAGGTCCGCAGGATGCCGCACACGCGCCCGGATTCCATCCATCACCAGGCGCTGATCGCGATTTCCGCCATGAACTTCGGGCAGGCCGCCGAGTTGCTTCGCGCTGAAATTCTTCCCGGATCGCGAATAGACCCACAGCCCGCAAACGAACTGCACAATCGGGGATGGTCGAATCGATGATGCAGGCGAGCCATCCGATGAGCTGTAACCATTGGAGCATGGAATTCCGGTCGTTTGCGGTTCGCCCTTCGCCAGAATCTTAGCAGCGCGGCGTTCCGCTCGTGGCTCGCCCTTCGTGTCGAGACCGGGGTTGCCTCGTCTCCCGGCCGCGAGAGGAGACGCGGCGAGCCGCGTCTCTACAGGACTCTGGCCGCAACCTGATATTCTTTCTCCTCATGTCTCCCATCCTGACCAGTTTGCTGCTGGGGCTGACCGCGGCGGGCGCGAATGTGTTCGGCGGCGCCATCATCGTTCAGAAGCATTGGGAGCGTTCCTACCTCCGCTACTTCGTCGCGCTCGGAGCAGGTTTCATGCTGGCGACGGCGCTGGTCGAGATGGTGCCGGAGAGCATCCATCTGCGTGGCACGTATGGCGGGTTTCTTATCCTCGCGGGATACTTGCTTGTCCATTTCTTTGAGCATACGGTCACGCCGCATTTCCACTTTGGGGAAGAAACGCACGCCGACCAGTTCGTGCATTCCCACAAGGGATATTCGGTTCTGATCGGGTTGTTGATTCATACGTTTTTCGATGGGATCGCGATTGCCTCGGGATTCCTCGTTTCGCAAGCGCTCGGCTGGATCATCTTTGTGGCGGTTTTTCTGCACAAGATTCCGGAAGGATTCACGATCTCATCGGTGATGCTCGCCAGCGGTCGAAGCCGCGCTTTTGCCTGGGGATCGTCCGTGCTGCTGGGCATTGCAACGGTGGCGGGAGTAATGACGATGGCAATCTTCCGCCACGAGGTAAGCTTCGGCCTGCCGCTGTCGGCGGGCGTTACGATCTACGTTGCGGCATCGGATCTGATCCCCGAGGTGAATAAGGAACCTGGGGTGATGATGGCAGTTCTGGTTTTTGTCGGAACGGCTTGCATGTTTTTGCTGGATCGGTTTGTTCATGTCCACTAGCAGTTCTCGGTATGAACCGCTCGGATTTGTGCTGAGAACCGGGAACTTGTTTATCCGCTGTGCCGGATATGCATCACATCCCCATCCTGCACGATGTAGTCCTTGCCTTCGAGGCGCAGCGTGCCCTTGGCGCGGGCGTTGGCTTCGGAACCCGCTTCCAGCAGCTGATCCCAGCGAATGGTCTCGGCTCGGATAAAATGCTTTTCCAGATCGGAGTGAATGGCTCCGGCGCCGTTCTGCGCCCTTGTATTCGCTGGGATTGTCCAGGCGCGGCATTCGTCTTCTCCGGCGGTGAAGAACGAAATCAGTCCCAGCAGGTGATAGCTTTTGCGGATCAGGCGCGAGAGTCCGCTTTCGATAAGTCCATAGCTGCCAAGAAATTCTGCGGCGTCTTCGTCGGTCATCTCGGCTAGTTCGGCTTCTACTTTGCCGCAGATCGCGCTCGCTCCGGCATTGGGACGGGCGGCCACTTCGGTCAGGTTGTATTTAGAAACGGCCGCTTCGAGGTCTCTGCCCAGTTGCGTGCTCTCGCCGATATTAAGCACGTAGAGCATCGGTTTTTCACTCAAAAACATGAAGCCGCGGATGCGCTTCTTGTCTTCGGGTGACATCTCCATTTCGCGCAGCGGCTTTTCGGTTTCGAGAAACGCTTTGGCTTTGATGAGCAAGTCGTTTTCTTTTTCCAGTTCCGGCGTCTTCATCTTCTTCAAATCTTTTTCCAGCCGCTCCAGCCGCTTTTCGATCTGGCCAAGGTCGCTGACCATCAGATCGAACTCTACGTTCTTGATGTCGCGCAGCGGGTCGATGGGACCGACGTGCGGAATCTCATCGCTTTCAAACGCCCGGAGAACGTGAATGAGCGCGTCCACCTGGCGCAGATGGCCGATGTAGGCGGTCTCTTTGAGCGCGTCCTGGCCGATGGCGCCGACGTCCACGTACTCGACCGAAGCGTGCGTCAGTTTCTTCGGATGGTAGAGCGCGGCCAGCTTGTCGAGACGCTCGTCGGGGACCTTCGCGACGCCGATGTGTGCCTCGCGCGGATTCGAATACGCCTGTTCGGAAAGATGGACCTTCGTCAGAATGCCAAATAGTGATGTCTTGCCGACTTGCGGCAGACCGATAATGCCAGTTTTCATGGGGAAGTCTCAGCTCTCAGCTGTCAGTTGTCAGCTGATCGGTTCAGTCAAAAGAATAAATCATTGGGCGCCATACGCATACGCAAGTGGACTGCATTGCGCCGTGCTACGCTGGGCAGAATGCAGTTGAAGCCAAGAACGCACAGACGATTCTTTCGCTGTCTTGCCGGGGCGCTGATCGGTTGCATCGCCGGCGTCGTCGGGTCTTCGGCGCAGAGTCCGACGCGGAGTCCGGCGCAAAGATCGGCGCAGATTCGCTTCCGCTCGGAGACTCGCGACGTTGTCGAACGCCGCCTGAAGTCGTTTTCAACCAAGAACAGCGAACGCGAAGCGCTGATCCGGAAGTGGTTTGCGGAGTCCGGATGCGAGGAGGCAAATCTCTCCGAGGAGGCGCTCGACCGGAAGCTTCCACCGAACGTTATTTGCGTGTTGCCTGGCGAAACGCAGCAGGTCATCGTAGTCGGCGCGCATACCGATAAGGTCGACAGCTTTGGCGACGGCGTGGTCGACAACTGGACAGGAGCGGCGTTGCTGCCTAGCCTGTTGTACAGCCTGAGCGCGCAGCCGCGTCATCATACGCTGATTTTCGTCGGATTCTCGGGCGAGGAAAAGGGGTTGGTCGGATCGCAGTATTACGTGAACCACCTCACCAACGAGCAGCGCGACCATATCGAGGGCGTGGTGAACTTCGACAGTTTGGGGCTCGGTCCGACGGAGGTCTGGGCCTCCCATGCCGACAAGGCGCTACTGGATGCGCTGGGCCGGGTAGCGTACGCGAGTAAACTCCAGGTGACCGCCATGAATGTGCCAGAAGGCGCCACCGCCGATTCCGAATCGTTCGCTCGCTACCAGATTCCGCGCATCACGCTGCACTCGGTGACGCAAAAGACCTGGCCGATCCTGCATTCTCCCTTCGACAAGATGGCGGCGATTAAGATGAACGATTACTACGACAGCTATAAGCTGATCGCCGAGTACCTGGCGTATCTCGATGACTCGCTGAAACCGGTTGCAGCGCGGGCGGAAAAGGCCGCGCATTAACGGAACCCTTGCATCCATTGCCATCCCGAGCTCACCGGAGCGCCTGCGCGGTCACATACAACGCAACCAGCCCCAGCAAAAGCACCGCCACCTCGAATTTTTCCGACCACACATGCAGACGGTCGAATTCCATGCGCCGCGGATTGTCGGGAGGCAGATCGTCGATCACGCCGGCCTCGGCGCGAATGGCATGCATTTCCGGGGAAATGGCGAACTGCGAGATCACTGTCAGCAACAACATCAGCACGATTAGAACGTGCCGCGCCGCGAGCGGCCGCGCATTTCCGGAGGCCATCCGGCAATAGAGCATGGACGCGATCAGAAAAACCGTTCCGGAAACAATGGCCATGTAGTGTAGTCGATCGAGCGAGCGGCCTACGATCGATCCTGCCATCTGGCGAGACGGGAGAAGTCCGGGCGAAAAAACGGTAGGCGCGAGTACGAATGCAAAAAAAATCAACCCGCCCAGCCAGACCACGAGCGACAAGAGCATGAGGAAGCGGAGAAATGACATGAGCGAGATTATAGAGGCCGCGAGCGACATCCTTCATTCAGATGTGCTGAAAGACTTATCCACAGCCCGAACCAGCGCTGTCACTTACTCCTGAGCGCGTGACTGTTTACCCTCATCATTCCTCATTCGTCCGGGAGGAATCATCTGAATGCAGCGTTCATTGACCGCCACCGATGTGAATTTCTTGTCGTTGCAGTCGGCAATATTTTGCGTGCAGTGTGAACTGCTCAGCGCAAACAACACACCGCAGTGTCTGGCGTGCGGCAGTGGCGCGGTGCTGAGTCTTTCGCGCGTGCTCGGGGGATCGCTTCGCGGGCAGCAGACGGTGCATCTTATTGCGGATGCGGAACTGGATCGGCTGGTGCGGTCGCTGCTCTACACAGTTCCCCGGGTCGCGGCGGCCGGCGGAGAACAACGCGACGAATCTGCGGTCGAACTTCCCGCGGCAGCAACCTTTTCCATTCGCTATCGTGCGCGGCCTCGCCATCATCATCATGGGCCGGTACCTGTGCCGCACGGTTTGATTAACGCCGGAGAGATTGATCTCGAGCCGGGCATCAGCATCATCGCGGAAAAGGCGCAAACTCTAACCGGCGCCACCGGGGCGGCCATCGCGCTGCGCCGGGGCAACGAAATTGTTTGCCGGGCGCGCACCGGCCGCACCGCTCCGGATATCGGGGTCCGCCTGCAAACCGACAGCGGCCTATCGGCCGAATGCGTGCGCACCGGCGAAGTGCTGCTTTGCCATGATGCCGAGTCCAATCCGCGAGTGGATTGGGCGAGTTGCCGGCGGATGGGCGTGCGCTCGATCCTGGTTTCTCCCCTGCGCCACTTTCGGCGGACGCTGGGCGTTTTCGAAGTGCTGTCGTCGACGCCCCACGCGTTCGACAATAACGACGTAGCCACCATGCAGTTTCTCTCCGGAATGATGGTGGCGACGATCTCGCGGCTTTCCAGTTTGCAGCCGGCACCGCCGGCGGCCTCGGGCGAGTAGACTCTTCTAGGAACTTGGTGATCGGTTTGAGCCCTCGCCTGATGGATTCGATTGGGCAAGCGAGGGTGTCCCGGGTCGGAAGGGAGATTCCGGTGAAATATGTATTCCGGATCGCGGTGATAGTAGCCGTTGTGTTCGCGGGCTGGACAATTCTTGAGCCCGAAATAACCAACATTGTGTTTCAAGACGAGCTGCATGATCTTGCGGTACAACCTAGCTGGCGGCCTGGGATGTCAGCGCCATACTCGGACGAAGAACTTCGCAACATGGTAGTTCGCAAGGCGGAGGCCCACGATATCGCGCTCGACCCAAAACAGGTGACATTGCGACGCGCCGAGACGCCGGAGAATCCGGTCTACATCGCAGTCGACTATACGGTGCCCGTCAATCTGTTCGTATATTCATACAGTCGGCACTTCGGAGCGTCGAGCACCGGCGGCAGGTTCTGATCGCTGGTTCTGATTGCGAAAAGCAACCTCGGCGGACAAAGTCTAAGGTTTCAGGCCATGCGCTTGATCGGGTCGAGGGAGCGGGGGTCGGAGCGCCACGGGTCCAATGAAGGACCGATTTTGACGACCTCGAGGCCGCCGGCTTATCCGCCAGCGCCTTGTCCAGCCAGATGAAGGTCTGTTCTTTGGTTCTTTGTCACCCAGGTCAGCCCAGACGCAAGCAATGTCGGCGGGATCCACATAGCGACGCTTTGCCAACAGCTTCCGCATCTCGATTTCTCGCAATTTCGCGGGCTCGAACCCAGGCTTGGAATCGACGCGGGCGACCTCCTCGGCAATCCCGAAGTCATCCGTTTGCTTCGGTCTCTACACGGGTACTGGCACGCTCTCAACGATCTCCCGCAGCACTTGCTCGGCTTGCTCGGATTTTTTCAGGGTGGAAGTGTAGAGCGAACCTACGACCACGCGGTGGGCGAAAACGGAGACGACCAGGGGCTTGAAATCTTCGGGCGTGCAATAATCGCGGCCCTCGAGGAAGGCCATGGCTTGGGCGGCTCGGTAGAGCATCTGCGAGCCTCGAGGAGATACTCCGAGCGAGAGATACTCGGACTCGCGGGTCTTAGTGACTATGTTCAGCAGGTACGTAATGAGCGATTCGTCCACGTGAACCTGGGCTACGGCTTGCTGAATTTCGACTACATCCGCGGCGTTGAGCACGGGGCGCAGGTATTCGAGTTGGGCGGCGCCGGCTTCGGCGCGCAGGATTTCGCGCTCGGCGTTGCCTTCGGGATATCCCATGCGAACGCGCATCAGGAAACGATCGAGTTGCGACTCGGGCAGGGGATAAGTGCCATGGTGCTCGATGGGATTCTGCGTGGCGATGACAAGGAACGGTTGCGGCAACGCATAGGAATGCGCGTCAATCGTGACTTGGCCTTCGTTCATGGCTTCGAGCAGGGCAGACTGTGTCTTCGGAGTGGTGCGGTTGATTTCGTCGGCTAAGAGGACGTTGGCGAAGACCGGTCCGCGCTTGAATTCGAATTTCTGTTCGATGGCGGAGTAGATCGAGATGCCGAGCACGTCCGACGGTAGCATGTCGCTCGTGAACTGGATGCGTTGGAAGGTGCAGTCAATGGCGCGGGCCAGTGCCTGGCCGAGCGTGGTCTTGCCGACTCCGGGGACCCCTTCGATCAGCAGGTGGCCTTTGGCGAAGATGGAAACCAGGGCGAGGCGGAGGACGTCGTCTTTGCCGCGGATGACGCGGCGGAGACTGTTTTCGAGTTCCGCGGCGCGGCGCGAGGTTGCTACCAGAGTTTCGGGAGCCATTAGGGGCGATTTTACTATGTGGGCGGGGCTGCGGCCGGTTACGGGAGTCATCGTCCAGTTCCTCAGTCGGCAGTTGTCGAGCTTCGCTCGACTGGACGGCCGAGGGCGGCCATCCCTACGTGTTTACTGGTAGAACTCCGCCGGTCTCCCCGTCAATCGCTCGATTCTTTTCGCGGTTGGCGGATGCGTCGAGAACAGGCTGCCGAAACTCATCCCTCCTAAGAACGGCGCAATGATGAAAAGATGCGCGGTCGATGGGCTGGCTACCAGAGGGAGCCGCTTGGAATAGGCTTCGATCTTGGCCAGGGCGCTGGCCAGAGCGTAGGGATTGCCGGTCCAGTGGGCTCCGGTGTCGTCGGCGCCGTATTCGCGGGAGCGCGAGACGGCGAGTTGGATCAGCATGGCTGCGAACGGGGCGAGGACGATCATGGCAAGGGCTGCGATCCCGCTGCCTCCGCCGCGATCGTCGCGCTCGCCCCGCATGCCGCCAAAAATCATTCCCCAGCGGGCTATCGAGGCGAGGTACGTAATTGCGCCAGCTAAAGTGGCGGCGATCGAACTGATGAGGATGTCGCGATTGCGGACGTGGCCGAGTTCGTGGGCCAGCACGCCCTCGAGTTCTTCGTCGTTGAGTAGTCCGAGAATGCCCTGGGTTACGGCGACGGACGCGTGGTTCGGATCGCGTCCGGTGGCGAAGGCGTTCGGCGAATCGGTCGGGATCAGGTAGACCTTGGGCATCGGCAGGCTGACTTTTTGCGCCAGGCGCTCGACGATGTTGTAAACCCGCGGCAGATCATCGCGGCCGACAGGCTGGGCGCGATAAGTGGCGAGCGCGATCTTGTCGGAGAAAAAATAAGCAACGAAATTCATGACGGCGGCGAAGGCGAGCGCCATCAGCATCCCGTTCTGCCCGCCGAAAGCGCGGCCGGCCAGCATGAGCAGCAGCGTCATGCCGGTGAGCAGGAGTGCGGTTTTGAATATGTTGCTCATGATTATGGCCTCGGTTTTTTGGCTCAATCGATTAGATGCCGGGTGCCGGCTTTAGGCTCCGGGCATGCGCTGGCCACGGGCAGCTGCCGAGCTGCCTCGGCCTGGACGGACGAATGCATCCGTCCCTACACGATCCTACCCTTGCCGCTTCAGTGCCCGGTCGAGCGTTTGGTCGAGGGCTGCTCTGGCTTTTTCGTAGTCCGCGGGCGTGATCTTGCCTTGTTTTCGCTCTACCTCGAGTTGGAACAGTTCTTCTTTCAGCGCTTCGAGCAGCATCGACGATCTCGCGACCTGAGTGCTGGCCGCGGATGTCGCGGGCACCGTCGCGGTTGGCGTCGTTGGACGGAGCACTGCGCTGTAGTCGCTCGACGTTGCGCCAGGCTTTGCCGCGGATGTCGCGGCGACCGCGGTTGCGGGTTGCCGTTTCGTAACCACCCATCCGCCGATCGCGAGCAGCACGGCGAATCCGCCGAGGATCGGCCAGCGATATTGCTGTAGCGCATCGGGCGCATCAATCGGGGCGCCGAGTCCGCCGCCGGGGCGATTGTCACTGGAACGATTGTCGCCTGCCTGAGGTTGGTCCGGTTGCGGCTGTTGTTGCAACTGATCCTGACGCCGGGCCGCGCCGGCGGCAACCTCTCCCGGCGATTCGGTGATGACTCCGTTGCCCGTCAGCGTGAAGGCGAGCGACTGGCCGGGTTTCGTCTGTCTTGCAACCTCCACTTGGCTGTCGCCCTGGCTGGGATCCTGCATGGACTGGAAGCTCGGCGGATTCGCCGCCCTGAACTGCATCGTCTTCGGAAGAACGACGACGAGGTGCTCGGCAGGATAGAGGGGTTTGGGATCGATCTTGATCTCGCCGGAGTAGGGCAGGGTGAACTCCATTTGGAACTGCGTTTCTCCGGGACGCAGCGGGAAGTTAATCGCGTAGCGGTTCTTCTCGGCCTGAGGAACGGCTTCCGCGCTGATCGGCTGGCCGTTCGGGGCGCGGGCCTGCACTTGTTCAATCTTTACTCCGGGGGGGGCATAGAACTCGAAATTGTGATCGTTCATCTGGGTCTTCGCGGGAGAAGACTGGTTATTGACGACAAACAGGCGCACGCCCTGCATCGTTCCGCCGTCGGCCTGGAAGCGGATGACATCGGCAGTGACCGTGAGGCCGCTTACTTTGGTTGCGACGTCATAGACGTTCACCGCAACCGAACTGACGCCGGGAGGCGCGATCTGATGATAGGTAACGCCCTGATGGACGGCGCGGATGAGGTGTGGTCCGGCTCCTCCGGTGAGTTTGAAACTGAATTTTCCGTTGCTGTCGGCTTTGGTGTTGGCGGCGATTTCCATGGTGGTAGTGAGGTTGATGAGAATGACTTCATCGCCGGCAGCAGGCTTATTGGTGGTGCCGTTGGTGACGGTGCCGGAGAGGGTCTGGGCGTCGGCCGAGGCGAGGGCCAGCGAGAAGATGCTGAACGCGAAGACGGCGGTGAGTCGAGCGGACTGCGCTAGTTTGGTCAAACAAACTCCTTGCTGTTCTAGATCCTTCGCTGGAGTCAGCGGCGCTAGGAAATCAGCGCTTCGTAGGCTTTGTCATCGCCAATCCAGAACCACAAAATCCATCCGCCCGTTTGATCGCAGGGCGCGGCAGTTCAATGGGACGCGGGCAGACCATATTTCCCAGCCATGGCGCTCTCCCACTCTCTTGAATTGTAGCCAAGGATGCCGCGAATTTGCTTTGAGCCATGCAAACTGTTTTGTCGGCACGAGCCGGAGGTCTCGCTGAAACCGCGACCAGGCTTCGCGATAGCTGGCGTCGCGTATGGCTCGGGCACGCTCTGCTCCGACCTTCGAATGCCGGGTGAAAAGAACGACCGACGGGACCAAGGCTGCCAAGGCAATCGCAATGCCCGCAACACTTACACCCGCTGGCCCGCAGCCTGCTCCAACCGCGCGATCTCCGCCATGATTGCGGCCGCTTCCTCTTCGAGCGAGGCGCGCATGGATTGATAGTCGGCGTCAGGCACCTTGCCGGCCCTGTATTCGAAATTCAGGTCGCGCAGGTTCTCGTAGACCGCTTCCTTGCGCTCGCGGAGATAGCCGAGCCGCGTTTTTTCTTCTCCGGCGTAGACTTCGCCGGGATAGAAGAAAACGTAATAAAGAGCGGCGACGGTCACGACGGAGCAGACGAAAAGGGTCATCGGGTTATCTCTCTGCTAGAAGTATCTCTGACGCCCGCCGGACAGCCGCCGCGACGGCGGCGCCACACCTGTTCGTCATAAGTCGGTCTCTTTCCGGGCTTTGCGGAGAAACTCGTCGAGCTCGCTGCCGCGCCGGATAGTGATGCCATCGGCGAGGGCCGGTGCGGGCCGATTCTTCCACGAGCGCACGACGTACACGACGAGGGAGATGCCGAATGCCAACCCGGCGAAGGGCATGATCCAGGCCACGCGATTGAAGCCGGTGGCGGTGGGCGCGGCGATCACGGTCGGTCCGTAGTCTTGCACGAAACCTTGCAGGATGAGGTCGTCGTTATTGCCTTTATCCAGTGCGGCCTGAAGTTGGTCGCGCATCTTGTCCGAGTATGTGCACCCGACGTGATTGCATTCGAGCAGTATTTGGCTGCATCCGCAGGCACACATCATGCGATGGCCCAGGTCTTTGAAGCGCGCGGAATCGTCTCCCGCGCCCAGGAAGAGGAAGACGGTGGAGGTGAGGATGAGGGCGTGGAGTGCGCGGCGCGCGGGCTTTTTCGCCCGTGGCTTCGCCCCCCGGCCCTCGAGGGCTAAAGCCGCCAATGATTTTGTTGCGCTTACGGCGCGGCTGAAGCCGCACCCCTGCAAAACAAACTCAAGGGCATGATTCGAGGATTTCATCTCAGTCACCTGCTCCCACGTGCGCCGGAGCTCGAACCGGCGTGCTGGCGGCCACCTGTACGGCCACCGCATTCGGCACGAGTGCGACGACGGTGCCGAAGACCATGATGATCAGGCCGATCCAGATCCACGGGACAAGCGGATTCAAGTGCGCTTTAATGATGGGGCGTCCGGTGGTCTCGTTCTTGCCTTCATAGACCAGATAAACGTCGGTCACCAAAAACAAATCTTCGCGGAAGCTGGGGTAAATGCGCGGCAGCGTCTGCGGCTGCTGGCTGGCTTTATAGAAGCGGCGCTCGGGATACATGGTCGTAATCTGCTTGCCGCCGCGGAACACATTGATGATCGCCCACTCGTTGCCATAGTTGGGATTGTCATCCTGCGTGTACGACTGGCAGACCAGAGTGTAGGGGCCAATGGAGATTTTGTCGCCAAAGCCCATTTCTTTTTCGACTTCTTTATTAAAGGGAGTCCCGAGGATTCCAATGACGACCAGCGCCACGCCGAAGTGGACAATGTAGCCGCCGTAACGGCGCGTATTCCGGCGGCACAGCTGAAGCATCGCGGAGAATAGGCTTTGGCGCGTCTTACCGGCTATGACGCGGCCTCCGCGGAGGAACTCGGAGATGACGGTAAACATCACCAGCGCCGAGAGAACGGCGGCCATGGTGGCGTAGAAATATGAAGGATCTTCCCAGGGACGTACGCCGAAAAGAATCATCATCCCGCCGATCGAAAGCGCGCCGATCGCGGGGTACAGGAAATTCCGCTTGAGGCTTTCAACGGAAGTCTTACGCCAGGCCAGCAGCGGTCCGATCGCGGTGAGCAGCAGGAGCAGCAATGCAACCGGGATCGCCACGCGATTGAAAAAAGGCGGCCCGACCGTGACTTTGTGTCCCTGGACAAATTCAGAGAGGATCGGGAAGAACGTGCCCCAGAGTATGGTGAAGCAGAGGGTGAGCAGGAGAAGATTGTTGAACAGGAAGCTGGATTCACGCGAAACCAGCGCCTCCAGCTTGTGTTCGCTCTTGAGGTGCGACCGGTTCAGCACAAGGAAGCAGGTGCAGACCGCCAGGGTCAATGCGATGAAGACCAGGAACCACGAGCCGATCGACGATTGTGCAAAGGCGTGCACCGAACTGATCACACCCGAACGCGTGAGGAATGTTCCGAGCATCGAGAGCACGAAGGTCGCGAAGATGAGCGCCATGTTCCAGACTTTCAGCATGCCGCGCTTTTCCTGCATCATGACGGAATGCAGAAACGCTGTGCCGGTGAGCCAGGGCATGAGCGAGGCATTTTCCACGGGGTCCCATCCCCAGTAGCCGCCCCATCCGAGGACGGCGTAAGCCCAGTGCGCACCGAGGAAGACGCCGATGGTGAGGAAGCACCAGGTCACCATGGTCCAGCGGCGCGTGATGTGGATCCATTTCTCGCCAGGATACTTCATGATGAGCGCGCCCAGCGCGAAGGCGAATGGCACGGTGAAGCCGACGTATCCGAGATACAGCATGGGAGGGTGGATGACCATCTCGGGATACTGCAGAAGCGGATTCAGTCCGGTGCCATCTTGAGGAAGTGGGCCTTGTATGACGCCGAACGGGTGCGCCGCAAAATTCAGAATCAGCAGAAAGAAAACCTGAACTGCGGCGATCACCACCGAAGCGTGCGCGAACAGCTGCTGATCGGTCTTGTAGCGCAAGCGGAGAACGAATCCGTAGCCGGCGAGCAGCAGCGACCAGAACAGCAGCGACCCTTCCTGTCCCGACCACAACACAGCGAACTTGTAGGCGGGCGGCAAGTCGCGGTTACTGTGATGGAAGATGTAGGCGATGGAGAAGTCGTCGCTGAACGCGCTCACCACAAGAACGATGGCAGCCAGCAGCACCGCGGCGAAAGCGGCGATTCCGGCGCGGCGGGCGGTCTCACCGAGACGAGTCGAAGCGGCATCCTTGCTAAATAGCGCCAAGAGGCCTGCAAGGAAACAGTACGCACTCAGGCCGAGCGCCAGCAGGAGCGCAAAGCTGCCGATTTGAGACATCGCAGGGGACCCCAAACTGTGTTCCCCTATTTTTTCAGAGAAGCAGATGCTATGCAAACGTCCTGCTTGTGTGGGGACGGGCCTCGCCCGTCCAATCCGGCTGAAGCCCGGCAGATGGCCCGCGGCCACAGCCATTGAATCTGTCGATTCCATGAACTACGGGAGCGTGATTTGATCGAGTTTCCGCTACTTCTCCAGCGGGTAGCCCCTTCCGCGCCAATCGCGAATTCCGCCGTCCATCGAGATGACGTTGGTGTATCCCATTTTTTGCAGATTATCGGCGGCCAGCGCGGAACGGAACCCGCCACCACAATAGAGTACGAGCGGAGTTTCAAGATCGGGATACTTGCCTTCAACGTCGCGTTCGATGATGCCCTTGCCGAGGTGGACGGCTCCGGGCAGGTGGTCGGCGTCGAATTCGCGATCTTCGCGGACGTCGACGAGAACAAATTTCTCGCCGCGATCGAGCCGGGCTTTAACTTCGTCAACGTTGGTTTCACGGACGCGCTGCTTGGCGTCTTCGACAATCTTCAGAAAGCGCGGTGGATGCTGTTGGGCCATGGTCGTCGATCTCCCATCCATAAATGATAGCAGCCGGATTGGCTGCGAGCTTCGAGCCGACCGGATCCCGGCAGCTCGTGGCTTATCCGGCCGGCGCCAAGGATGAGACGATTCCATATAAAATCGAACAGCGCTCTTCTTAATCGCGAACCATGACCCTCATTCTTCGCCAATCTCGCATTCACTCCTTTGGTTGCTACACTACGCGGCCGATTCCGAAAGGGAAGTTGATCGTCGAATACGTGGGCGAGTACCTTACCTACGAACAAGCCGACGATCTTTACGACAACTTTCCGAACACGTATTTGTTCGGCTTGGACGGGGGCAAGCGCATCATCGACGGCTACGGCGTGGCTGCCTTCGTCAATCATTCCTGCAAACCGAACTGCGAGACCGATCAGATCCGGGGCAAGATGTGGATCATCGCGCTGCGCGATATCGAGGCCGGAGAAGAATTGACCTACGACTACAACCTCTACGATGGCGAGGATGACGCGCCCTGTTTCTGCGGTGCGCGGCGGTGCCGGGGAAGTCTGTATTCCGCGACGCACCTGCGCAAGCTCGCCAAGAAGCGCGCCAAGGCTGCGGCGGCCGCGGCGGCGTAGAGAGACGCAGCATTTTCCGATGCTACAATCATTTCTTTCCGATTGCCTTTCCGATTGCCGTTACGAATCGCCGTTCTGATCGCATTCGCGAATCTGGAGTCATGCCTTGAACCGTGCTTCCGCCGGCCTGGAAACCATCATCGCCAAATCTCTTCATCGCGCCCCGGCGAGCGAGAGCGCGGTGCTGGCCTGGCCTGTCGCGTGCGGCAGTGCGGTCGCCGAGCGGACTCGGGCGCTGAGTTTTTCCGATGGTGTTCTGCGCGTGGAAGTTGCCGACGCGGGATGGCGGCGGGAACTCATAAACCTGGCGCCGCGTTATTTGGCCTTGATCAATAAGTATTCCGCGACTTTGGTGAAGCGGATTGAATTCGTGGTGAAGACGTGAAAGTTACCGACAAAGACGTCGCCTACGTGGCCGATCTGGCCAACCTCGAGTTGACCGAGGAAGAGCGCGCTCCCATGCTGCGCGATTTGAATTCCATTCTTGAATATATCGAGCGACTCAGTGAACTGGAGACCGACAAGGTCGCACCTATGGCCCAGGTCTCAGACCGCTACGCCGTCGACGAGTCGCGGCAGGGAAGCGACCGGTTCGCGTATGCCATCCGGGAAGACGTGAAGGACGGTCTGCGGAAATCGCTGCCGCACGACGAAGCCGTGCACAATGCGCCGGACACCGACGGGACGTTCTTCGAGGTTCCAAAAGTGATTGAGAGATAGCGTGATGACCGCGGGAAACGAGATCGCGCGAAAAACAAATACCGTCGGTCTCACGATCGATGAGATCCGCGGCGCGATTATCGAGGGCAGGACGACGGCGACCGCGCTCGCGACCGAGTTCTACGATCGCATCAGGAAAGAAGATTCCGAGATTGGCGCGTTTCTGACTCTCTCGGAGGAGCGCGCGCTGAAGCAGGCGGGACTGATCAGCCAGATGGCCGCGGAGGGCCGGCCTTTGCCGCCGCTGGCGGGTGTTCCGGTCGCGATCAAAGACGTCATGGTGACGCGCGGCGTGCGCACCACCGCCGGTTCGAAAATTCTTGAGAATTTTATTCCTCCTTATGACTGCACGGCGGTCGCTCGTCTGGAAGCGGCGGGCGCGGTGATTTTGGGCAAGCTCAACTGCGACGAGTTTGCCATGGGTTCGTCCACCGAGAATTCGGCTTATCACGCGGTGCACAACCCGCGCGACAAGGGCCGCGTGCCGGGCGGATCGTCGGGGGGTTCGGCGGCGGCGGTTGCCGCCGAGATGGCCGTCGCAACGCTTGGCTCCGATACGGGCGGATCGATTCGCCAGCCGGCGTCATTTTGCGGCGTGGTTGGTTTGAAGCCAACCTATGGACGCGTGTCGCGCTACGGGCTGATTGCTTTTGCTTCGTCGCTCGATCACATCGGGCCGTTGGCGAAAACGGTGAAGGAAGTTGCACTGGTGCTGCGCACGATTGCGGGCCGCGATCCCATGGATTCGACTTCCGCAGATGTGCCCGTGCCTGACTACGTTGCCGAGTTGGAAAAGCCGGTCAAGAGTTCGGGCGAAGCATTGAAGGTCGGCGTGGCCAAAGAATACTTCGGCTCCGGGCTCGATCCCGAAGTGCGCGCTGCGGTTGAGGCTGCGATTCAGAAGCTGGCGGAAGCGGGATGCGAGGTTGTGCCGGTGAGTCTGCCGCATACTGAGTATGCGATTCCGGCTTACTACATTGTGGCGACGGCGGAAGCGTCGTCGAATCTGGCGCGCTATGACGGGGTGCGTTATGGCTTCCGCGCCAAAGCGAGCACGCTTTCCGAGATGTATCGACAGACCCGCGACCGCGGATTTGGCATGGAAGTCAAGCGCCGCATCATGCTCGGCACTTACGCGCTGAGCGCTGGATTCTATGACGCCTACTATCTGAAGGCGCAGAAAGTGCGTACGCTGCTGACGCGCGACTTCGATGAGGCTTTCAAAAAAGTGGATGTGATCGTCGCGCCGACCTGCCCGACAGCTGCGTTCCGCTTGGGCGAGAAGGTGAATGATCCGCTGGCCATGTATCTCGCCGATATCTACACCGTAACTGCGAATCTGGCGGGCATTCCCGGAATCTCAGTTCCGTGCGGCGAGAATCATGAGAAGCTGCCGATTGGTCTACAGTTGTTTGCGCGGCACTTTGATGAGGCGACGTTGTTGAGGGTTGCTCATGCCTATGAGCAGTCAAGAAAGCCCGCGTAAGGACAGCCTTCGGCTGTCCAGCGAGCGAAGCGAGCCAGTGTCGATACCGATCTAAAGAACTTCATAGTACCGCTCGCCCGCGCAGGCATGGCATAAGACCCGCCCATTGTGCACAATCTCGCGGCGGAAGTTGATGCCTTCGCCGCACTCCGCACAGACAATGCGCTCGGCTTTGTATCCGGGGAACTCCTCGGCGGGAAGTTCGACCCTCACCCATTGCTTGGTGAATAAGTCGTCTTCCGGCATCTCGCGATAGGCCAGCATCTGCTGCTGATTCTTGCTTTCGATTTCGGGATGCATCGAGCGCGCCAGCGCCTTGGACGATTCTTTCGCGGCGATGCGGACGGCTTTGCCGGTGCTCGTGTCGACGAAGGTCGCGGCCATCTTTCCCCAGTCGCGAAATTTCAGGGCGCGCTTTCCGAGACGGCATCCGGTGACGACGGCGATGGCGTCGGTGGCGCAGCGGTCGATTTCGACGAACGTGACCAGACGCTTGCGATCTTTTCCGCGAGGGTCTTCGATGCCCAACTTCTCGAGTCCTAGCATGGCCAGGCGGACACCCAGCACCTGCCCGGCGCAGAGATGGCCGTGGGCTTGTTCGGCTTGGAGAAGGTATTCGTCTAAAGTCATGACCTTATGAATTGTAGCGCCGCCGTCCCGGCGGCTGTCCAGCAGGCGTCCTCGCCCGCCGCGCGGAGGGCGAGACGCCCTCGGGACAGCCGGCAAGATGCCCGCGCTACTTTCTTCGCCACCGAACTCCATCTTTTGTGTTCTCCACGATGATGCCGGCAGCGGTCAGTTCGGCGCGTAGTGCGTCAGAGAGTTTGAAGTTTCGCGACTTTCTTGCGGCCTCCATGTCGGCAAGCTTCTGATTGACTTGTTCGTCGGCGAGTCGGGCGGAGCCGGCGATCTCCATCAGTTCAGCGCTTATTTCCTTTTCGCGGCCTTCAGCCCGGGCCCAGTCGAGAATCACTCTCATCTTCGGCTGGTCGTCATCGTTCAGCACGCCGAATATCTCGTCGAACTTTTCGAGCGCTCCGAGCAGCGGCTTCACGTCGTCCTGGCGAACTTCCCCGGCATCGAGCGCCGTGTTCGCTTTGCGCAGCATGTCGAACATGGCGGCTTGCGCCTCGGCGGTGTTCAAGTCATCGTCGAGGGCGCTCTTTATTCGCGCGATGGTTTCGTCCGCCAGTTGCGCCATCGGCGGGGCTGCACCCGCGGGGAATTGCGTGCTCGTCAGTCGGAAGCGGAAGTTGCGCAACTTCTCCACGGAACTCGCGGCGGACTTCAAGCCGTCGAAAGTGAAGTTCAACTGATTGCGATAAGGTACCTGCGTCAGCAGCCAGCGGATGGATGACGGTTTGTGCCCGCGCAGCACGAGATCCCGGATGGTAAAAAAATTCCCGAGACTTTTTGACATCTTCTGGCCCTCGACCAGCAGAAAACGGGCATGAAACCAATAGCGCACAAACTGCTTTCCGCTGAGCGCTTCCGACTGCGCGATTTCATTTTCGTGATGCGGAAAAATCAGGTCTTCGCCGCCAGCGTGCAAGTCAAAACTCGGCCCGAATTGCTCCATCGACATCACCGAGCACTCGATGTGCCAGCCCGGCCGCCCCGTCCCGATCGATGTGTCCCACGAAGCTTCGCCGGGCTTCGGAGCCTTCCAGAGGGCGAAATCACGGGCGCTGTCCTTCTCGTATTCGTCGACGTCCACGCGGGCGCCGTCGGTCATGCCGGCAAAATCTTTTTTCGAAAGCTTGCCGTACTCGGGGAACTTCGCGATGCGGAAATAGTAAGAACCATCGTCGGTGCGGTAAGCGAAGCCTTTCTTCACCAGCTCGGCAATGAAGTCGGCCATGGCATTGATGTGCTCGGTAGCGCGCACCAGAACCGGCGGCTCAATGCCCATCGTCGTCGAATCATCCAGAAATGCCTGAATAAACTTCGCGGTGTACTGTTGCACGCTGACGCCGTCGCGCGCGGCGTTGCGAATGATTTTGTCGTCCACGTCGGTGATGTTCATGACGTAGCGGACATCGTATCCGCTCTGGCGCAGAAAGCGATGGAGAAGATCGACGGCGATAAATGTGCGGAAATTGCCAATGTGGCCGTAGTCATAGACGGTCGGTCCGCAGGCATACATGCGGACGCGGTTATCGTCGAGCGGATGGAAGTCTTCGATCTTCCCGGAAAGAGTGTTATAGAGGCGAAGTGCCATGGATGATGGATGAGTTCGCGAGCGAGGTGCGAATCTTTCATTTTAGGGGCGTGCCGGAAAACGGGTCAAATGGGGTGCGATGGCCGGATGGCGATGGAGCTGCGGCATCTACGCCCGTCCCAGGCCGACACATCGGGCATCGTGGCCGGGCGAGGACGCCCGGGCGCTCCATCGAGGCTGCCCCGGGGCTAAGACTTGATTGCGCTCCTTGTCGATGGCGCGGGCGCATGCAGGCGGTGCTGCACCAGCAATGCGTAGTGCACGGCGGAGATGATGGTGAAAATAAACGTCGCGCGCAGGAAGATGGTTCGCGCAATCCAGAGCCAGCGTACGGGCTCGACCAGCAGCAGCAGCACGAAGAAAATGGCAGCCACCTGGGCGAAGGTGTTGGCTTTGCCGAAGATGCTGGGGCGAAAATCGCGCAGGCCTGCGATCATGAACAGCACGCCGCTGATCAGCAGGATGGAGACGTCGCGGCTGAAGACCACGACCGTGTATTTCCAGGGAATCATCCGTTCGACCGAGAGCACGAGAAACATGGTGCTCATCAGCAGCTTGTCGGCGATCGGGTCGAGATACTGGCCGAGCAGGGTTTGCTGATGCAGGGTGCGGGCGAGGAGGCCGTCGAGGCCGTCGCTCATTCCGGCGAGGATGAACAGCGCCAGCGCCCATTTGAAATCGTGTTTAACCACATTGATGACAATGAACGGCAGGAAGATCATCCGCAGCAGCGTGAGCTGGTTGGGCGCGGTCAGGATCTGCCGGAAGTTCACCCCTACTTTTCTCCTACGGCTCTTCCTGCAGCGGTCCCTGTGGCGCTCCCAAGAAATTCGCTCACCAGGATCGGGGCGGGATCCTGCCCGGTCTTTTCCGCGAAACGCTGGGCGAGTGAGAGGAGGTCTCCCTCGGGAAGATCGAGTTCCATCCGCTCAATTCGGTGCATGGGAAAGAAGACGACGCCGGAGGTAAAGGGTTCGCCGTTCTTGACCTGCGAGGCCAGATCGTCGAACGATGCCACGTCGACGCCGCGCAGGCTTAGGCCTTCGCCCGCAAGATGGAGAATCGCGCCCCAGAATTTTTCGCGCGGGTTGGTCAAGGTCGCGATCACGAGCGCGCCGGGACGGAATGGGCTGACAGTCTGCGGGTCCTGATAAAAGCTAGTGCTGGGCACGGATCGATTGTCGTCTGTGAGGCGGGGAAATTGCAAACGGGCTTAGTGTGGTATCCCGCAAATTCGACGGCGCAAAATAATTATAAGGTGTCAGCGGTCGCCCTCGTTCTTGACCGCTTTCAAATCAATCCCCACCTGCTCGGCCTTCTTATAAAGATGCGAACGCTCCAGTCCGAGCGCTCGCGCCGTGTTCGAGATCTGGTGGTGATTGCGCTTCAACTCCGCCAGAATGGTTTGTTTCTCGAAGGCGCGGACGCGATCGGCCAGCGGGCCGGTGCCTGACGAGCCAGAATCGGCCAGGGCAACGGAAGCGGGCAGCGCGAGCGCGACCGTTTCAGAGGTGACTTCATCGGAGGAGCCGAGCAGCATCAGGCGCTCGACTGCGTTTCTGAGCTCGCGGACGTTGCCCGGCCACGGATGCTCTTCGAGTGCGGCCATCGCGTCCGCGGTGAAGCGCATCGGCTTCCAACCGTTGGTGGCGCTTACCTGCAGGGCAAAGTGCTCGATCAGCGCCGGGATGTCTTCGCGGCGTTCGCGCAACGGGGGCAGGCGCAGGGGGAAGACAAACACGCGATGAAACAAATCCTGCCGGAATTTGCCATCTCGCACCTGCGCTTCGAGGTCGCGGTGGGTCGCGACGACGACCCGCACGTCCACGGCGATGGGGCGCTCACCGCCGATGCGTTCGACTTCACCCTCTTCCAGCACGCGCAGCAGCTTGGCTTGCATCGTGAGAGGCATGTCGCCGATTTCATCGAGAAAAATCGTGCCGTGCTGGGCCTGCTCGAACTTGCCGAGATGGCGGCCGGCGGCGCCGGTAAACGATCCTTTTTCGTGGCCGAACAATTCGGATTCAATCAGCTCCGCCGGAACTGCGGCGCAGTTCAGCGTGACGAAAGGAGCTCCCGATCGCGGACTGCGCTCGTGCAGAGTGCGCGCCACCAGCTCCTTTCCGGAGCCCGTTTCCCCGAGAATGCAGACGCGCGTTTCGCTTGCGGCCACGCGCTCCACTTGCGCCATCACGCGCTGCATGGTCTCGCCCTTCCAAACGATCTCGTGTTTGCCTAGACGGCGGGCTAAGTCGCGATTCTCGCGCTCGAGGCGGCCTAACTTCAGCGCGTTCTCTACGGTGAGGAGAAGTTTCTCAGTGGAGATTGGTTTTTCCAGGAAGTCGAGTGCGCCGAGGCGCGTCGCTTTCACAGCCATCTCGATGTGGGCCTGGCCCGACATCATGACGACGGGAGTTGGCACGCCTTGCGCTTTGAGTTCTTCGAGAAGCGTCAGGCCATCTTTGCCGGGCATCACCACGTCGGAGAGTATCAAGTCGAACGATTGCGACTTGGCCAGCTCCAGAGCCTTGTTTGCGTTGTCGCAGACGGTGGCTTCATGGCCTTCCAGACGGAACGCCCGGGACAGCGAAGCTAGTGTATTGGACTCGTCGTCTACGATCAGTAGGTGCGCTTTTTGCGCCACGGTTTTCTCCTGTTCAACAGCGATGGAGCGACCGGCGTCCCTTCGAGACGCGCAGGGCAGGCTCTCGCCCGTCCCCGCCGACACACGCAGCATCGCGGCCGGGCGGGGACGCCCGGCGCTCCATGGCGAGTATTAATTGTGTCCAGTTTGCCACGGCTGGGGTTCGCGCGATAATTCGATTCGAAACGTGGTTCCTTTTTCCTTCGTGCTTTCGACGGCAATTTTTCCGCCGTGATCGCTCACCACCGACTGCACAATCGCCAGTCCGAGACCCGTGCCATGCTGCTTGGTCGTGTAATACGGAGTGAACAAGCGCCCGCATTCTTCCTGGGTCAGGCCGCTGCCCGTATCGGAGACCGAAATTTCAATCCGGTCGCGCACCATCGCGGTGCAAATCGTCAACTCCCCGCCTTGCGGCATGGCGTCGATTGCGTTGAGCACCAGGTTTTGGAGCGCGCGATGCAGCAGATCGGGATCGGCTGAAATTTCGGGCAACGCATCGGCCAATTCGGTGCGCACAGCAATCTTATCCTTATCGTTATTCTCTAATTCGTGATTGTGCAATTGCGCACGAAAGACGCGCAGCACCGAGCGCACCACATCATTCACCTGCGTCGGACGGCGCTGGGGCTGCGGCATCCTGGAGAATTCGCTGAAGCGGCCGATGATGGTTTTCAGATTGTTGATTTCCGCCAGGAGAGTCGCGGTTCCCTCGTGAAAAACTTCCTCGAACATCTCGGGTGATTTTTGTTTCGCGCGCATTAGATTCTCAACGGTGACCTGCAAGGGGAAGAGGGGATTCTTCAATTCGTGTGCCAATCGCCGCGCCAATTCGCGCCAGGCGGCGACGCGTTCAACTTGCAGAGTGCGGTCTTTTTGCTGCACGAGATCTTCCGTCATGCGGTTGAACGAAGCAGCGAGTTCGCCGAGTTCATCGCTCGATTCGACCTCGACCTTGGTCCCGAGATCACCTGCAGCGACCCGGCGAGCAGCCGCAGCCAGCGACACGACTGGACGTGTGACGCGGGCCGCGAACCACAGGCTGGCCAGTACCGCCACTAGAATTCCTGCGCCGCCGACCAGCATCGCGGTGGAGACGACTTGCTTTTCCAATTCGATCAGCGGACGCCTCGAACTGCCGACCAGCAGAACGCCCATCAGCTGCTGATTCGCGCCGTTCTGATTCGCCGAAGTTTGACTCGCCGAGCTCTGATTCGTTGCGCTCAAGGTGGGTCCGGTCAGCGGGATGGCGTGAAAAACTTCGGCGTCAGCGGGATCCGAAGTCCAATGGATCACACCCTGAGATTCTTGAAGAGTGTCGCGCACCTGTGCCACCAGGGGAGCGATCTTGTCGGCTCCCGCGGCCGGCCCGTTCAAATCGAGCAGCGATTTCGGATTCCATTTTGCGTTCAGATTTTGATAAAGCAGCACGCGTGTCCCGGTTGGGATGTCGAGCGTCGAGAGGAAGCCCTGGTCAAGCCGTTCGCCGCCAATGACATACAGAGATTGTTCTCCGACGCGCGCCGCCCGCACGGCAAACAGGCCGAGGGTTGCGCCATCCGGCAGTTCTTCGCGTTTCAGGAACGCTCCGGCAGGGGCAATGGCCGCTTGGGGATTCGCAGCTGGGGGAATTGCGGCTTCAGGATATCCAAACTTAGCCTGCCACTGCGCGGAGGAAAGGATGGTGGCCCCGGAGTCGACGAGTTCCAGAAAATCGAGTTGCTGCTGACCAGCCAAAGCGTGTGCTGCGCTTACGTACTCGCCAGAGTCCGTGGCTCCGTGGTTCAGATCGAGAGCGATGCGCTGCACGGTTTCGCCAGCGGCAACTGACTCGACCTTGCGCACAACATCGGATCCTCGGCGCTTGAACTCCGATCGAAACTGCGCGGCGATGGCATTCGCACGGTCCTGGTTTGCCTGCTCGAACGAGCGCCGGATGGTGCTGTACACCGACGCTGATATGACCGCTACTGAGAGCAGTACCGTCGCCGCAAAAAGCAGGAGATGTTTCTTGCGGAAGCTCATCGCGCGCCCGCCTCGGGCCGCGCGTCATCGGGGCGCGGATCATCGGGGTGCGGACCATAGGGTCGCGAATCTGCCGTGCGCCGATCCGCGAGCCGCGAATCAGCCAACCAAAGATCCGCCAGCGAAAGCCCCGCTCCGCTCCACTCCCGCAGTCGATCCGGTTCCCAGCCGCGCACGCGCGCACTTGCCGCACTCGCCACCGCCAAATGAAAAAGCGGGATGACCGCGAATCCATCGAGCAAGCTGCGCTCGGCTTGATACAGATCGTCTAGCGAGTTGCCCCGGGGTGCCGCCGGGAATACGGGCTCCCGCAATCCCAGTTGCCGCGCGGCTTCGACCAGCGCCGTGGCTGGATCGGGACTCGGTAGCATTGCGCGCACCAGGCGCAGGTCCTCCGCTCCCGACAATGATACTTGGACGGTGATGCCAACCTGGCGCGCGTCGAGCGCGATGCGCTCGGCGATGAGTTGGGCTTGCGGATCCCTGGGATCGAAGCTGAGATTGAGCGCGGGTTGGCGCGAGCCTGCGAGCACTGTCCGGGCACGTTGCGGATTGGCCTGCGCGGAAAAGACTGCGCCGTAGCCAGTCATCCAGTTGGGAAGAAGGCTGGCGGCGGGTTCTCCCGCGCCTTTCAAGAGGACGGACTGGATGGGCCTGCGCTCAATGGCGAGTGCCAGCGCTTCTCGAAGGCGAGGGTCCTGAGCCTTTGAGTTCGGGGAGAAAACCAGCGCGAGCAATTCCACTGGCAACGACAATGATGCAGATGTGCCGTGCCGCTGCGATCCGTTTGTCGCCTGCGGCGCCACCTCGATCACGTCAGCCTTGTCGAGTTCGAGCGCGAGTGCCTGGTCGTGCAATGATTTTCCGAATTCGATCTCGACCCCGTCCACAAAAGGACGCCCCGCCCAGCTCTCTTCATTGGCGGCGAGCTTAAGCCGTTTCCCGGGCTGCCACTCGGCGACGAGGAAGGGGCCGGTGCCGATGGGAACGCGATTGTCGTTCCCATTGCCATTGCGCTTGAGTACGAGATTGCGCGGCAGAGCGAGTTCGGCAAGCAGCGACGGCATGGGCGTCTCGCTATCGATTGACACCGAATCTGACGATGCCCGCACATTCCACTTGGGATGGACTGCGCCGAGAATCTGCACGATGGCGGCGGGCGACGCCGCAGTACCGTCACTGAACTTCACTCCGCCTCGCAGCGTGAGTTGCCAATGCCGGGCGCTCGGGTCACCCTGCCATGCCACGGCCAGCGCGGGCTGGGGGCGGCTCTGCGCATCGAGTTTTACGAGCGTGTCGCCGATTAACGAGAGGATGCCGGCAGCATCCCAGTAGTCGGCGGGCGTGGCGTTCGAGGGAAGGTCGAGCGCGTTGGGCGCGGATTGCATCATGACGCGCAAGGTCCCGCCGTAGTGTGGCCGGGTTTCTCCTGTTGCTTTTGTTAACGCGATCATGGACGTCAAGGTCATCAGGGCCGCGCACAGCAGTCTTTGCCGGATCCAAAGTTGTCGAGAACGCAGGCAGGCGCCGAGCTGCGCTCGGCTTGGACAGCCGGGGCGCAACCTTGGACGGGCCGGGGCGCACGTCCCCACACGAACTGAAGCGGCGCTAATTGCCGCAAGTAATCGATACGCGATATGCCTCATACCTTCCCGTGTCTTTTCGTTTTACGATTACCGCCGCGCCGTTGCTGCTGCTTTCCGGCCACAGCGCGACGACCCGTCCGTCGAAATCTGCTGCCGAACTGACTGCCACTGGATCGCGATCGGGGATCTCGAATGCGCGCAGGCTGTCGCGTTCCATGTCTCCGCTCTCCGAGACCAGTAGCTGTGTGCCGGTGCCGCAGCTGGAGTGAACCGCGGCCAGATCGCTTCCCCACTTGCCGCTGCGAATGAGTTGGTCCGTCATCCCATCCACAAGATGCAGCGATCCATCCACCGCAGCGAGCATCCAAAGCGTGTAGGTCGGTCGCGGAAGCGCGGCCGCCGAATAGAACGAAGGAACGTTGGAGACCTTTCCTATGCCGGGAGAGAGTGCTCCGGTAAAGAAGTTGCGCGAGGCCGCAAAAAAGGCGCGCACGCTGCTGTTGTCCGGCGTCAGGGGCCACGGGTCGTCACTGTCGTTGCAGGTTAGCGTAAGCGACGCTGCCGCGCTGGAACTTGATCGGCAGAACGTTCCGGGCAGGTAAACGTCGAACAGGTGATCGCGGCGCAGCAACAGGTGTCCCCGCAAATCGCGGGGAAAGGTGCGCGAGTGGGCGACGGGCGGTGAAGCTTCGAGTTCCCATTGTTCTAGCGCGTTTGCGCCGCGATGGCGATAGATTGCGACCGTGCCGCCGTTCAGAACCAACAGGCGAGCTCCTCCGGGCATTTCGACCAAGGCGACGTCGAGCATCGGCTGTTCTTGCGCGAACAGGAGAGTTGTTTTCAGAATGATCGGCAACGCGGTGGTGAATGGCGCTCCTGTTCCTGTTGACGATCGCGGCAACGAGACCAAGGCAACACGCTTTTCGTCGGAGCCGATCGCAATCTCTGCCGTCCAAACATATTCGCGCAAGCTCTCCGAGAGCACGACTTCGACTGTTCCCATCGCTTGCTCGGCGGTGGCGGTGCTCACGCCTTCGACATGCAACTGGGCTTCGAGCGCACTGCGCACTTCGCGCACCGACTTGTCGTCGAGCGACGAACGGTTGGTGATCTCGAGTGCGAAAGCGCCGGGCCCGGCAGCGGCGGCAATTTTCTGCGCCAGTTGGCGGGCGGTGTCTCCCAGGCCGGAAGCGCATAAAGAAGACGGAAGAAAAACCGTCGCGAGCAAAAACGAAGTCAGCCAACCAAGCCGCAGACCGCGGCACTTTCGAGTGGACTCTTGCGCTCGCATGTGTGGAATGCGCTGATTATAGCGCGTGATTGGTGGCGGCCTATTCATAAGAAAGTTCTCGGTTCTCGGTTCCCAGTCAGACGCGAACCGCGTGGTCAGATAATGTTTCCGAGAACTGGGAACTGACCTACTGTTGAGGCCTTCCGTCCGACGCCGTCTCCACGTCTTCTGCCTGGCTGGCATGGCTCGGAGCACTCATTCCGTGCATTATGTCGTTGAAGAAAAACTTGCCGTCAGCCGGAACCATCATGATCTGCAATTTGTCAGAGAGGCGCTCGGCTACGATTTTGTTGATCAGCAGCGGATTCTGTTTCAGGATCGCGGCCTCGCTCGCCATACGCTCGGCGTCGGCGGAGGCGGTCAACCGTATGCGCTCGGCCTCGGCTTGTGCCAGAAGTTTGCGGCGCTCTCCCTCGGCTTTGCTGTCGATGAGTTTGGCTTCGCCGGCAGCTTCGGCATTCTTGACCGTCGCTTCCTTGCGCGCTTCGGCTTCGAGCTTCGATTGCTGAATCTGTTTCTCTTTCAGCGGGAGCAGATACTGCATGGCATCGGACTCGCCCTTGGCTTCGAGCACGCGGACGGCGGCCTGCCCTTCGGCTCCCTTGACCTGTTGAACCTTGGTTGCCTCGGCGTCGGCCTCAGCGACTTTCACTTGCTTCTGGTGGATCTCGGTCTCGACGCCCATGCGGTCATTCTCTTGTTCCTTCAGCAGCAGCGACTCGAGGCCCTGCGCGTATTCCTGCGGAAGTTCGATGTCACGCAGCATGACTTCCTTCACCACGATGCCATCGGCGGCGAGGCGCTGGCGAATGATTTCGGCGGAGCGCTGACGAATTTCTTCGCGCTTGGCGGAGAAAACTTCGCGAACCGTATAACCCGGCACCAGTTCGCGCCATGCGGTGGCAACCACGGGCGGCACGATTTCTTTTTCCAGAGGCTGCGGGAGATGGGCTTGAATGTAGTCGAGACGCTTTGGGTCAACCTGGTAACGCACGGTGATGGCGAGGCCCAGAGTGAGTCCTTCTTTAGCCTGGACACGCAGGGCTTCGCCTTTCGCCACGCCTTTGGCCAGCGAATCTTCGCTGATGCCCGTGGTGAACAACTGATCGCGCGTGTTGAACAGTTCGACTCGCTCGATCAGCGGCAGGACGAAGTGCACGCCGGGATACAGAGTGCCGGCAAGCGTGCCTTTCGTCTGGCTCACGCGCACGCCCGCCATTCCGCTGGGGACGATCACGATGCCAGCCGCGACGAGCAGCGGAGCCCAGGCAAGCATCGCGAATGCTGCCGATGTGCGCCATCGGAGTGCCGGCGCGGGGCCGGGCGCGCCGGCCGCCGGATCTAGATTTAGACGTCGGCGCTGCCAGGCAATCAGCAGGTACGCGTCGTAGGTGAGAATTCCGGCGGCGATCACGAACATCGCGACTCCCGCAATCAACAGCAAGTATTTCAGCACTAGCACGGTGGTACTCCTTTCAATTCTTTGGCGCGTGTTCGGAAAATTGTTTAGAGGATTCCGCGCGGCGCGCGAACGCCACGCGGACGATTTGTCCGAAGATGAATTCTTCGATCAGCAGAGACGCGGCCAGCGAGAAGGTGAGACCGCCGATTGTTGCCAGACCTTGCAGCACCGTTTCCATCATTCGCCCCCATGCTCTCCGAGAAAGAAAAAGCAAGCGAGGAGCCAGAGTTATGCGACTGATAAGAATGGAGTTAATATTGCGCCTTGTCGGGATGGCGTGTCTGCGGAGACGCGGGCGTGTCTGGGGTTACACGGGGTTTGCGGCGATCAATCCAACCGTCGAAATCGGGTGTCGCCTACCCTTCGCCAATGCCGGACGTGCAACGCGGACCTTGAAACTTACCTCCCGCTTACGCATCGCATTGTGTGCTAACGTCTGCTCATCGGGCGCCCGATTTCCGTCGAGACGCGGGTTGCCGCGTCTCCGCACACCGTGAGACGGGGCGAGCCCCGTCTCTCCATAGGGAGTTTTTTCGCAACCACCTGGAAGGACCAACATGATCACTCGACTCGAAGACAAAGAACTCAAACGGCAGAGTCGTCGGCAACTGCTCAAACTGGTACCCGTCGCAGCGTTGGGCGTTTTTGCGCTTCCCAAGGTGAGCGACCGGCTGGTTGCGGCCGGAGTTCGCTTCGGCGACTGGGCGTCTGGCGGGCTGTTTCGTTCGCAGCATCCGGCGCAGACCTTTTCAGATTCCGAGGTCGTTCCCTTTGCGAAGTTCCCTTACAACGGCTACGACGTGCTCGATCCTGAAGTCGATTTTGAGAAGTGGACGCTGACGGTCGCAGGTGACGTGCAACGCCCCGGAGAATACAAGCTGGAGCAGATCCAGGCGCTGCCGAAGCTGAACCAGAACACGCGCCACGTGTGCGTCGAAGGCTGGGACGTAATCGGCTCGTTTGGCGGGACGCGCATCTCGGACTTCCTCACGCTCGTGGGAGCGAACGCCAGCGCGAGGTTTCTGGAAGTCGAGTGCGCGGACGATTACTACGAGTCGATTGACATGGCTTCCGCGCTGCATCCGCAGTCGCTGCTTTGTTATGAGATGTATGGGCAGCCGCTCGATCGCGGGCATGGCGCGCCGTTGCGTCTGCAGATGCCGACCAAGCTGGGATACAAGCAGGCAAAGTATTTGGACACCATCCGCGTAA
>Ga0210402_10000187_pt1 | contig 71465 bp, 64 predicted proteins | sample IncBWC7MmetaG_FD_161055 | JGI IMG/M metagenome (GOLD analysis project Ga0210402, IMG submission 161055) | Forest soil microbial communities from Barre Woods Harvard Forest LTER site, Petersham, Massachusetts, United States - Inc-BW-C-7-M | ecosystem: Environmental > Terrestrial > Soil >...
CCGCTGCTCCGCACTCAATACCAGCACCGCTTTCGGTCGTCCCATCGCCATAGGCACCTCCATTGTGCATCAGAGATGCCTATTTTCCTTGCAATACTAATGCCACTTACTTATGGGACAGTCCACTAGTTTCTGATGATCTTTCTGATTGTCGAACCGATTGTCGCACGGACGACCGAATCTTTGCTGATAACTCGCTGATTCTGCTGGCCTCTGTGGAAGAAGAGCCGCTTCTAAAACCAATTAAAGTAACACCTTGGCGAGGAGAGTGTCAATGACGGGAGCGCATCTGGGCGTGGAATTGTCCCAAATTGAAACAATGTTGAACATGGAAGTTGATCCTTGACAATCGAGGTGAAGGGTCTACGATGTAGATATCACCTCCGATCCCAGTCCGGATCGAATGGGCCGATAGCCAAGGAAACGTCACCGCTTCTTGGCTGGCGGCCCATTTTGACTTTCGGGGTTCACTCCTGGACAAAAATCAGCCGTTGCAAAAAGATGACGACAAGTTGACACGAGTGTGACAACTGGCGCGGTGGAGTTGGTGAAAATGATGGCTGATTCCGGACAAGCTCTCAAAGGGCAACTCTGAATCTCCTGGAAGCGGTCTGGCAGGGTGCGTCTCTCTCCACCCGGCCAGACCTTTTTTTGTGAGAGTGTTTGGCGGTTAGCGGACCGGCGCGGGCTGAAGCAAGGTTGCAATCCGCTCAAGGATCCGGTGCATGCTCAGGTTGGAGTCGATGGCGGCGTCGACGGCGTGATGGTGGGAGCCAGCGTGCATGACCAGAACCTTCGTGCCCTCGTGAGCCTTTTTGACCATGTAAGGCAGGTGATGGCGATCTTCCTTGGATAAGGTGGCGCCGAGGATGACGAGGTCAAAGGCGTCGCGGCGCAGTGCTTCCTGAACACCATGACGGTTGAGGGCGGTCGTGATGTGATGCCCGGCCTTGGCGATTTCGGCGGCTTGGGCCGAGAGTGTCTGTTCGTCGCTCTCGCCATAGAGAATCTTGATCGTCGATTGATGCGCGGTCGCGGGCACGTGCCCTCCTGTGGACTCACTCGCAGCTTAGCAAGGGGCGGGCATGGTTCCGAGATCACGGAAGATCAGGGTCTGCCGGGCGACCTGACGCTCAAATATGACGCGGATTCCCGCCTCCGTCGCACACCGGGAGCCTCACAGAGAGTTTAAGAAGCTAAGCAGATCTTTTTGCTCGGTTGGAGTCAGCCGGTGGAACTTTTGAGTTACTTCACTGGCTTCGGCTTTGTGGCGATCAATCGCATCCCGCAAGCGGACCGAATCGCCGTCGTGCATGAAGCGGGAGTGCGTTCTAAGTCCCCAGAGTGGAGCAGTTCTGATCTTGTTCCTTCCATCATGGACCGCCTTGTAGGAAAAGCCGCGGCGATTCATGACCTTGTCGACCTCATCAAAAGAAACTTGCGCAGATTGCTTCGACTTGTAGAGCGCCTGGACGGAACCCGCCGGCACTGCATAGTGCTCGACGACGGCGATGGCGATGCCATCCCCGGTGCCAACATCGTGGAGGAGGAAATCGCTATATGGGTGAAAGGCCTTCTCTCCCAGTGCATCGGGGATGGTGAATTGTCCTCCGTTCACCTTGGTCCCGGCCTTGGCCGTCGTAAGCGTGGCCAGGTGGCAGGTGGCGCACCCGATGCGGGCAAAGAGCTTCGATCCGCGCTTCGCCGCATCGGTTGCCGCTAGAGTCTCGTCCCGTGGAGGCACTTTCGAAGCCCGCATGAAACGGGCAAAGTGATCGATATCTTCCAGGTGGTCGGTGGGGTCGGGCTGATCGTTCGGCTCAGTTACTGACTTGGGATTGCAAATCGATGTCACCTCGGTTGGGAAAAGGCGATTGGTGATGCCCATTTCGTTGAGGTACGCATCTCCCGAAAAAGAGAGCAGGCTGGCGTGTTGATCTTTCCATCCAAATCGTCCGACCGCAGTTTGGCCTACTGCCGCGACGACCGGCACTCGCAGCGCCTGGCCGCAAATCTTGCCGTGGGTGGAGCGGCACTGGTCTTTGCTAATGCCCAGTAGCGTGTCGTCCGCGACGGCTTCGATGAAACCGTCACCCAGCGTGTTGACCGCAAGCCGCCTGGTTCGAATGGTCTCGGTGTCGGGGACGCGTTCCTGAATCTCGGGACAAATTGCCCGATCATTGATCAGAGTGCGTCCGGTGATCACCTCTTGGCCATGGTCGATCGGGATGCTCGGATTCTCGAAAACGCCAGCGGGACCTAAATGCCCGACGCGCAGCTCCGTGACTTGACTTACGGCGCCCGAAGTCGGACTTTGATGGCATTCGCGACACGATTGGGCATTGTAAATCGGGCCCAGCCCGTCTTTCTCGGCTTGCTCCACCGTATCGAAATGCGTCTGATCGACGGCGTGTACAGACTGCGCCACGAAGTTGGGGTCGATGGTCTGATTGTCGAAACCGCTCGGAGCCTCGGACGCTGTGCTCGAAGACATTGCCCAGCCCAGGAACACAAAGCCCAGAACCAAAAGAGCCGCGGAAAACATCGTCGCTTTTTTCATCAGATCCTCCTCGGCAAACCGTGAGTACCCTCAAAGTATGTCTTATCACACAAGACCCCCGCAGCAGGAGGCCGGAAGTACCTTCACTCCTTTGGTCAGGGGGGAACAAAAAGGCCGCCTGCGAGCAGGCAGCCTTTGCGGTGTTTCCTTTTGTGTTCTTCTGTCTTCTGGTCTTGCGTTTTCGAGCCCTTGCAGCTACATCGGACTGATTACACCAAACGTCCCAGCCAGATTATTGTGCGGCCCGGCGGTGAAGAAGAGTTGGTTGGTCCGGCCGTTGTTGGCCGTTCCTCCGCCGAATTCAATCCCCCAGAGCTGGTCGATAACGATGTTCTTGCCGTTCGTGTCCCTGACCGTGCCCACAAACTGGCCACTCAGGAGACTGAACGCGTTGATGGTGCCGTTGTTGGTGTTGTTCGAAACCAGCAGAGTGTTGCTCAGTTTGCCAAAGTTCCCGGGCGCCACCGCGATACCCCAGGGCTGGTTCAAGGGCGAACCCTGCACCAGTTGCCGCACGAGCTTCCCGTCTTCCTGGAAAATGTCGATGAAGCCGCCCGGGCCTCCCGTGACACTGGCAAACGATACGTAGACCAAGCCACCGATGTCCTGAACGCCGAACGGGGCGAAACCCGGTTGTGAGCTGTCGGTAAACGAGTTGACGAGGGTAAAGGTTCCGTCGTACACATCGACTTTGTTATTGGCATTGTCGGCGGCATACAGGAAATTCCCCGAAGGCTTGCTGGTAATGGCCAGGCCAGTGTAGACGGCGCCGGACGCCGACTGATCCACGCCGATGAGGGCGTCGTTGGGGTTGGACTGCGGAGCCCATCCGCTGATGGTGCCGTCTAGAGTCGCGAACAGGAAAATGGCCGCCCATCCCTGCACCTGAAAGTCTTGCGACCCGTTGAAGACAATTCCAGTTGCAGAACCCGGGCCTGCGCCGCTTGCCGTCGGGATTTCGACCCGTAAGCTCTTCGCCACTCCCCGGCCGTCGTAAAGTGTCGACCAGCCGGATCCCTCGTCGCTGATCCAGAATGGTGAGCCCGGCGTGTGAACGAGCCCCCAGGCGTTGACGATCAATGGATCCGTGTGCCCTGCCGCTCCTACCTGATTCGAAACCAGATTCCTGAGTTGATATTGCGCCAGGGCTGCGCTCGAAAACGAGATGACTGCGAGCCCGAGGCAAATTGTGAAAGCAATCTTGCGACGCTGCATAGAAATTCCTCCTTGGATGGTGCGAACTTGGATGTGCGAGCCTGAGCAGGAAACGAGTGAGTGGCGGAGCTAACGGCACTCGAACGACAAATTTCTCAGTCCGACCAGGCAATCGGAATTCTAGTTCCAAGGCCTCAGGCAGATTGTCACCAGAGTGTCACCACCTTGCAAAATTCCTGTCGCATGCGGCAGCGTTTGCCGCAATCGTGGCCTTCGGCGAAATTGCCGGTTACGCCGGATACCAAAAATTGTATGAAACGATTCAGGCCCTTTCTGCACTATCCCAATAAGTGGAAGACATCGCGCTGTCGGGCGATGAGCCACGGTTTAGGACCCCAACCTGGAAATCCCGGCTGGGATCCAGTAAAGTGCCGGAGCCGACGGGGAAGCGGCTCCGGCGCTTTGTGCGCAGGCTTCTCCAGCGAAGGCTTCTTTAGAGGAGCAGATCGGTTCGTCCGCCCCAAATGACAGGAGTTTCATTCTTCCCGTGCACGCCGCCCGCTCCATCCCGCCGACCGTACACCGTTCGAGCAGCCACGCGGCTCGGAAACGCCCGGCCCGGCCTGTGTCCCTCACACTCGTTCCCGAAAGCAGCCGCTCTTCGCCAGTCCAAGTGCTACACTGTCTGCCACTTCCAGCTCCCCGGGGCAAGTACTTGGAATTTGACTCCTTTGACGCAGCCTACGTCGAGCGTCTGCGGGCAGGCGACATCCGCACGCAAGAGCATTTTGGCGCGTATTTCAGCACGCTAATCCAGGTGAAATTGCGCTCTCGACTGCAATCGCGGGAAGCCATCGAGGATGTGCGTCAGGAAACCTTCGCCCGATTTTATGTCGCTCTGCGCGGGGGGAAAATCCTGCACCCGGAGCGCCTGGGATCGTTTGTGAATTCGGTTTGCAACAATGTTTTGCTGGAGCACTATCGCGGGGCCGCGCGCCACATTTCGCTCGATGACGAACAGAAAGATCTCCGCGCCTGCGCCATCGATTTGCTGGGCGCCCTCGCCGCCAAAGAAACGGAAAAGAAAGTTCGCGAGATTCTGGACCAACTTTCCGAACGCGACCGGCGTTTGCTGCGCGAGGTTTTCCTCGAGGAGCGGGACAAGGACGAAGTATGCCGTGATTTCGGAGTAGACCGCGAGTATCTGCGGGTATTATTGCACCGCGCGAAACAATCGTTTAAGTCGTTGTATAAGAAAAATACGGGAAATGATTCGCCGGAGTTCACCCCGGCGTGATGGCTGTCGAACGCCGGGTCGCGCCGGCGCACGATTGATACGAGATACGAGGGGGCATTGAATGGACCACGATATGGTGGTTCGTCAAAAAACGACGGAAAGGTATCTGCTCGATGAACTCGATCCCGCAGCTCGGGACGAGTTTGAGGAGCATTTCTTCGACTGCAAGGAGTGTGCGCTCGATGTCCGCGCCGGCGCCTTATTCGTGGAGCAGAGCAAGGTTGTGTTGGCAGAGAAAGTTGAGCCGATGGCGGCCCCGGCACCAGCCAAGCCGGGATGGCTCACATGGTTCCGCCCGGCGGTTGTCGTGCCCGTGATGCTCATGTTGCTGGCCGTGATCGGGTACCAGAATCTGGTTACTGATCCGCAACGGCAGCAGGCATTCAACAGTCCGCAGGTGTTGCCGTGGGCGTCGGTGAATGTCGGCACCTATGGATCTGAGGGGCCCGTGATTACGACGCGCCGCGGAGAAGGTTTTCTGCTTTTCGTGAGGATCCCGCCTGACGGCAGCTACTCCCACTATACGACGGACTTATATAATTCGGCCGGAAAGCTGGAATGGTCGCTCACGATTCCCGCGCCCTCCGGGAAAACAACATCCGCGCAAGATCAGTGGCCGGTCGAAGTACCCGGGGCAAATCGGGAAGCGGGGAGTTATACTTTGGCGGTCCATGGAGTAACTGGCGCGGGCGAGAGTAAGGAAGTCGGTCGGGCATCATTTGAATTGCAGATTCAGAACTGAGCTCAAGGGAAGGAGCGAACATCATGTCCGCAAATCCGAAATCACCTGTGGCCCCGGGACCTGTCTTGGAACGGTACCACGTGTATCACGCCGAAGCCCGCGTGCTTAGCGGCAACTTGAAACATCCTGTCGATCAGCCGATCGAACACCATGCGCGCGTTGTATTGGAGAAGACGCGCCGCGACGGGCACATCCGGCAGTCGGTCGAGGAGACCACGCTGGAAGGCCTGATTTCCTTTAAGGCGGGCCACACTCGCGCGTCGGGCACCAGGATCGAGAAAAAGGATCTTTGGGGCAATGACCATTCCGGCTGGGTGACGCTGTCCACGTCGGTGATTGAAGGCCTGAACGTATTCGAAGTCATCACCGCCGATCGTATGGTGGCACAGGTCTCCACCGAGCATGCGTTGGCGAGCGGCCATGTTCCCAAGGTGACGTTCCTCGGCACGCGCTTCGAAAACCTGCGGGTGGCCGGACACCCGGTCCAGATAGAACTCGATTTCACATTTTGCGGCGAGAGACCGGAGGGCGACCGTCCTTATCTGCAAGACCGCGGCTTTCTCGATCGGGTGCAACGGCAACTCGATAATGTCGCCGGCGCCAAGGGCCTTCCTGCAAGCCTGGAGAAACAGTACGACGCCAAAATCGCGTACATCGACGATCTCAAGAAACGTGCCAATGGGCGCGCGAAAGGGGAGCGGAACGGCTATCCTAAGCTCGAATGCTCACTGGTCAAAAGCATCGGGCCGATTCCGATTCCCGGCGTCAAGACGTTCGGGAACATCATTTTCATCCCCGACTTTGGGACCGTCTCCCTGGCCGAAGTCGAAGTGGGCATCGCACCCAGCCACGACGGCTTTCCCGACAAGATACGGGCTGGTTCTCCGCAGGAACCACGCGACAGCAATTACTTCACTCTGAACATGTTGAACATGCATTTGGGCTGCATCGGCGGCGGGACGGTGGCCGCTGGGACCGTTACTGCCAACGGGCACACCCATCCCTGAAGTTGGGTTTGCTGTTTTTCGCATTGGTGTGGATGGCTTCATGCAGCGATCGTGAAGGCTCTCCACAATTGGACTTCGAGCGGGCTTACCAGGACTTGATCCATGGGGAACTGACGAAGTGCCGGGAAGGGGCCAGCCGAGGGTACAAAAGGTTCGGCAATTCGAGTCCGGAATGGGCTCGCAGATTCAGAACCCTCGAAGCCAAAGCGCTATTGGAACAAGGGCTGTTTGAGGATGCCTTGAAGCTCCTCGAATCTCAGTCGCTACCTTCCGACCAGCCAGAGTCGAACGTCTCGATCTTGACACTAGTTGCGTTGGCCAAGATCCGCATTCACGAAATCCCAGAGTCTGAACACGCTCTTAATGATGCACTGAAGCTATGCGACGCGTCGGAAGTTCCTAGTTGCGGTGCCTTATACCAAGCCTTCGGTATATTAGCCAGCGAACGGTCTCAGTCGTCTTCTGCAGAAAAGGCTTACGAACACAGTCTTTCGTTCGCCCGGTCCCATAATGACCGATTTCTCGAATCCACTTCACTTCTGAACCTGGGATACGAGTCGCTGGCGCAAGGCCGCTTCGATGAAGCAATCGATCGCTCCGAAGCCGCGTACCAGACTGCGAAGAGCATGGGCGCCAGGGTCATTGAGCTTGTGACTCAGGGCAACATGGGGTGGGCATATTACAGGCTTGGCGATTCGGAAAAGGCCCTGGGGCTGTCCCTCGAAGCGGAGAAAACTGCCGCTCAACTCGGAGATGTATTCGACCAGGAAAACGAACTTACCAACATCGGCTACATCTACATGGACTCGCATCGGTTTGACTTGGCTGCGCTGTCATTTCAGCGGGCTTTGGAGCTGGCGGAGGGAATCAAGGCGAAGCAAGACATTTCCAATGCCATGCGCGTTTTGGCGCGGCTTGCTCTGTTGACAGGCGAACCCGGGAAGGCGAGCCAGTATGCCGAGCGAGCATTGGCCATCGCACGAGAGAGCGGGAACCATCCCGATGAACTCTATCCCATGCTTGTCCAGGGGCAGGTGGCTGCTGGTCGCGGCGATACCGCGGCGGCTGAGAACAAATTTCAAGAAATCGAACAGGACAAGGTTTGTCCCGTCTTTCTGAAGTGGGAGGCCGAGCACTCGCTCGCGCGACTCTATGAAGACGAAAGGCGGCTGGATTCAGCGAACCGTGAATATCGCGCCGCGCTCGCCACGTTCGAAGCAGCTCGCGATACCGTGCAGCATGAAGACTCTCAGCTTTCTTTCCTTGCCAACGCTTCGCGTATCTACGATGACTACGTTCGTTTTCTCGTCATCCGTGGTAAGACAGACGATGCCCTGCGCTGGGCCGACTACAGTCGCGCCCGCACTCTGGCTCAAGGATTGGGATTGTTGGCGAAGCGAGCTTCGACCGGGCCTCCGCCGCTGAACCCTCAGCAAATCGCCCGGCGAGCAGAAGGCACAGTTCTTTTTTATTGGCTGGGAGAGAAGCAGTCGTATTTGTGGGCGATTACACCGCGGAAAACCAGCTTGTTTACACTTCCTCCTGGCTCGGAAATTGAAGCGGTCGTCGAACGGTATCGGAAGGCTCTCGGCGGACCGCAAGACGTGCTCGAATCGGCCGATCAGAACGGCCGCTGGCTCTATCGCACATTGATCGCGCCCGCACAAGCTTTGCTGCAGAAGGACGCGAAGGTTTTCGTTATCCCGGATGGCAGTTTGAACAACCTGAATTTCGAAACTCTTCTCGTGTCCGGGCCAACGCTGTCCGACAAAAACTTGCACTACTGGATTGAAGACGCGACGATTGCCAATGCCAGCTCGTTGCGTGTGCTCGGCGCGGCGCGCGCGGACAAAGGCAAGAGTACCGAGACCCGCGACCCCAGACTGCTTCTCGTCGGCAACAGCGTCGCGCCGAACGACAAATATCCCGAACTCCCGAAAGCCGCAGCCCAGATGGAAAGCGTTGCCCGACATTTTCCGGCGGCTGAGCAGCGGATAATCACACGCGAGCAGGCGACTCCGGCAGCGTATTTGTCGAGCAGTCCAGAGCAGTTTTCCTATATTCATTTTGTCGCGCATGGAACGGCCAGCCGGCTGAGTCCGCTCGACTCCGCGATTGTACTGTCGAAAACTGCGTTGTCGAAGACTGTCCAATCGAAATCTGTCCTATCGAAGTCTGTTCTATCGAAGACTGCGCCGTCGGAAGCGAACGCCGCAGACGACTCGTTCAAGCTCTATGCCCGCGACATCATTCGCCGTCCCTTGCGAGCTGATCTGGTCACGATCTCCGCGTGCTATGGCGCAGGCGAACGCGCGTACTCGGGCGAGGGACTGGTCGGGCTCTCCTGGGCTTTTCTTAGAGCCGGCGCCCATAATGTGGTCGCCGCCTTGTGGGAAGCGACGGACGCTTCAACCGAGCAACTCATGGACAAGTTTTACGACGAACTCGACAAGGGAGCGGGTCCGGATGCCGCTCTTCGCGCTGCCAAGTTGTCATTGCTTCGTGGCGGCGGATTCCGCAATCCTTTTTATTGGGCGCCGTTTCAACTCTACGCCGGCTCGTGATATGGGAGGAATAACTATCCTCACTGCTAAGCAGGCCGCAGCTGGCATGCTAGAAGCCCGGCTGAGCCGTGATTCCCTTTGCTTCCACGCACTCATAGGCCCGGCCGGCTGCGAGGTTTTTGTATTCTTCCGTTCTTCCGCTGGGCCACTCGATCACCAGACGATCGACCTTGTCCCGCTTGCCCAGTCCGAAGGTTACGGGCAGTTCCGATTGCGACAGATAGCTGGACCCGCCTTTGACCAGGCGTGATTGGCTCGAGGTTCCATTCGATGCGCCATTCGATGCGCCGTGAAAGATTTTCACTGAAGCCCCGATTGCGTCGCGATTGGACTTCGTCCCGACCAAGCGAATCCGGATGCTCCGGTTCCCGGCAGTCTGGTCGGTGCGGTAGAGATAGGCTGGACCGTTGTTGGTCGTAACCAGCAAATCAAGATCGCCGTCGCGATCGAAATCGCCGTAGGCAAGTCCCCGTCCGACCTTGGATTGACTGAAGCCGCCGCCGACTTCAGCGGCCACGTCAACGAACGTTCCCCTCCCGCTGTTCAGGAAAAGTTGCGGCGGCTGCGCGTAGCCGACACCGCTGACATTGCGCACCGTGTCGTCGATATGTCCGTTCACAACGGCTAAGTCGAGCGCGCTGTCCAAATCGACGTCGAGAAACGCGCATCCAAATCCCAACTTGTCTTTCGACGCCAGTCCCACTCCGCTCTGCGTTGCTACGTCAACATAGTTGCCGCTGTCGGAAAGCCGGTAGAGCCCGGTCATCTCGTTGTCGAAATTCGTGATGGCCACGCCCGAGCTTCCTGAATTGTCGAAGTCGGCCACATCCACACCCATGCCGGCGCGAGCTCGTCCTTCCGCGGAAAACGCGATGCCGGCATCCACGGCTACGTCCTTAAACGTACCGTTGCGTTGATTCCGATAAAGCTTGTTCGGCTGCGTGTCGTTGGTCACCAGCAAATCGGGCCAGCCATCGTGGTCGTAGTCGAGCATGGCCACACCGAGCGACTTCGAGCTGCTGTCGAAGATTCCGCTCGTGGCCGTGACGTCCTCAAAGGTTCCATTGCCGCGATTACGAAAGAGCCAGCAAGTCTCTCCGCGATAGGCCTCGGGCGTGCAATACGATTTGTGCTTGCCGTCGAGGCTGCAAAATACATCGTGCTCGGGCGACCACTTGACGTAGTTGCAGACAAACAAATCCAGCAGCCCGTCGCGATCGAAATCAAACCACAAAGCAGACGTGCTCAAAGCCTGCCGTCCGCCCAGCCCGCTCGACTTGGTGACATCGACGAAGGTCCCCTTGCCGCTATTCCGGAACAGCCGGTTCTGGCCAACACAAGTAATAAGGATGTCAGGACGGCCGTCGTTGTCGTAATCTCCCACGGCGACTCCCATGCCATACATCTCGACATCGAGCCCAGCGCTGTGCGTCACGTCGGAAAATGTGCCGTTGCGATTGTTGCGATAGAGCTTCAGCGTGCTGGGCTCAGAATTATGCTCGCGTTTGTGTCCGGGCCAATCCGCGCCGTTCACGAGAAGAATGTCCTGCCAGCCGTCGCAGTCGTAGTCGAGAAATGCGCAGCCGGCGCCGAGTGTTTCGGGCAGCAGCTTCCCGCCGTAGGCACCGCTGTTGTGACGGAATTTGATTCCAGACGGCGCCGTCACATCCACCAAGCGAAAACCAGGGGTAGGCGCGGGAGGAGCTGCGAATGCGTCCAAAAGCAAGTCCGACGTCGATGTCCGTATCGATGCCGACGCCAAGCCTGCCATTCCCCATAGAAACGACCGGCGATTGACGGCAGGACCATTCCCGGAAGATGGTTTCACGGCAGATCAACCAGCCCATTGCGGATCGCGTACACAACCAACTCGGCAGCTTTGTGGATTCCCAAGGTGTCCATCATGTTGGCACGGTGGACGGCGACGGTGTTCGCGCTAAGGTCGAGGACGGAGGCAATCTCCTTGTTGGACTTGCCATCCACGATCATTTGCAGCACTTCGAGTTCGCGCGGGGTGAGTGCGGCGTGGCGCTTGCCTTTGAGTGGAGCCGGGCGCTTGAGTTGGGAGTCGAGTACAGTTTCGCCGCTCGCGACTCGCCGGATGGCAGCGCCCAACTCAAGGTCCACTGCATTTTTCAGGACGTAACCGCGCGCGCCAGCCTCCAGCGCTTGCCGCACCAGAGTCTCCTCCGGATGCATGCTGAGCATGAGCACCAAGGATTGCGGATGCTTGGCAAGAATCCGGCGTGTGGCTTCCAGCCCGTTCATCCCGGGCATGGCGCAGTCCATGACAATCACTTTCGGACGAAGCTCGTCTGCGAGTTTGATTGCTTGGAGGCCGTCGCCAGCCTCGCCGGAAACGGTAATATCCGGCTCATCCTCGAGAATGCGACGGAATCCCCGGCGCACCAGGGAGTGGTCGTCAACCAACAGAACTGAAATCTTATCCGGCATGGGAATCAAGCTTCCAGCTTCTCTCTGGGGACCCTCAATCGAACCAGCGTTCCTCTGCCGTTCGCACCTTTCCCGCCATCACCCTGCGCGGGCCGCAAAAATTCGACCGTGCCCCCCAGCAACTCTGCGCGTTCCCGCATCGCAACCAGGCCAATTCCCTGCTTTGCGCCCTGCGCTTCGAAGCCCTTCCCGTGATCTTCCACCTCGACTTCCAAGGCTTGCGGCAAAAATCGCAGCCGCACCCAGGATTCACTGGCTGCCGAATGCCGGGTCACGTTATTCAGAGCTTCCTGCACTACGCGATACACATGAATGGCGGCGTTGCCATCTACGGGAAAGGGTTCGCCCGATTTCTCATAGAATACGTGAATCCCAGCTTGCCTTTCCACCACCGGCAAATACCAGTCGAGCGTGCTCTCCAACCCGGTTTCTTCGAGCATCACCGGATGCAATGCCTGCGAAAGGCTGCGTACTTTGTCCAGCGTACTTTGCGTGATCTCACAAACTTCACGGAGTTCGGAGCGCAGCGCCGATCCTTCCGGAGCGTGATTTCCGGCGCGCGTCAGCATGGCGCCGACGGCAGTCAGGATCTGTCCAAACTCGTCGTGCAACTCGCGTGAGATGTGGCGCAACGTAGATTCCTGGGTGGAAATGAGCTTCTGAGCAAGTTCGCTGCGCTGTTCGGAAAGCGCCGCGAGTTGCGCGAATAATCGCCGGTTCGACCGGATCAAGTAAAGGCTGGTAAAGAGAATGGCAATCAAAGTCGCCGTCAGGAACAGATAGACCTGCCGCTGAACCCGGTCATAAATCCCTCCGATCCGCAACGCAGCCTGCTCTTCACTCTCATTGTTCTGCACCAGAAGCCGGGACACGGCCGTACTCAGCGCTTCCTGCCGGGCCCGCAGCGAGATTCGAATCTGCGTCCTCGCTTCCGTCTGATTGGAATCATGCGCCAGCCGAAAGGTCCGATCCACCGCATCCCAGAACTGCGCGACTGAGTTGTTCAAATATTGCTCTTGTTCGGGACTGCGATTGACCGGCGCAACTTTCTGCTCCCGTCGCAGCGCGTCGTCCAGATCCGTACGAACGCGCTGGAACTGGGCTGACCACGCCGTCAGCGGGTACGGCTCATCGTTGTCCAGCATGTCGCGCATCGCCAGGGCCAGCGAGTTCAAGTCGTTCTGGATGCGAAGCAGTTGCAGCGAGTCTTTACGATTGCGGTCGACAAGATTGTTCTGCAGTTCACGCAGACCCGAAATTTGCCGCGTGATGTACCCCGAGTAAGCAACCACGGCGGCCAGGGTGATGATCAGCCCCAAAAACAATCCGCGAGTTGGAGATCGACGGGGCGCGAGCGCAGGCGAACGACGCACGCCCCGAGAATACAATGCCGACGGCCTAATTTACCAACCTCCCCAGCGCCGCGCGTAGTTCCTCTGACTTAAAGCCGAACGGGCCGGGTTTGGCCTTGTAGGCGACGCGACCCTTTCGGTCGATCAGGTAAAGACGATCGGGCCAGCCCGTGTATGCTTGCTCGGTCGAGTTGCCGAATTCATCGATCACCGCGGGAATCTGGATGCCTAGTTTTCGTACGCACGCCCCCGCCACCAGCGCACGCTCCTCTTCGTCTTTCGGGCTGGCAAAAACAACTTTGTCTTTGATGTTGCTCTCCATCTGCCAAACGTCGCTCGGATGCGCTTCCGTGATGTACACAACCAGGAAAGTAACCTTGTTCCCGTATTGCTCGGAGAGTTTGTTGAGAGCGGGAACCTCCCGCCGGAACGGCGGTCAAGTATAGCTGCCAAAGATCAGCGCTACGGGCCGCCCTTGCGCCGTCAAACTGGATAGCCGCACTGAGGCGCTTTTATCGAGCTTCATCAGCGAGAAGTCCGGGGCAGGGTCGCCAACTTGCAAGTGGCCGGCACGAGAGTGCGTCCACAAAGTTTCGAATGGGAAGAGGAGGAATGGGACGGGGCCCGGCAATTTGGCCATAAAGCGCGCAAATGTTTCCGGTGGCCGACGCATGATGTGATAGAGCGCGGCGCAGCCGAGCACCCATACCAGAGCGATCACAGCGAACGCTCTGACCAATGCGCGCTTCACTAAGTTGCGTCTTGTACTCAAAGTCCTCTCACTAGACTTTGTCATCCCGAGCGGAGCGAGGGACCCTATTCCGGGCACACATTCTCGGGTGAGTAGGGGTCCCTCGCTTCGCTCGGGATGACAATTTGTAAAGCTTCCAACAAGCGGCCTAACTGCTAGAACAGAAACTTCAGCGCCACCTGAATCACACGTGGGCTCACATCCGACTGGATTTGCCCGAAATTAGGCGATTCGATGTCGCTGACCGGCAAACGGAAATTGGTATGGTTCAGCACATTGAACAACTCGCCACGGAATTGAACCTCTTTCGATTCCGTCAGCCGAATGTTCTTGAACGCCGAGAAGTCCCAGTTTACGTATCCCGGGCCGTGAACTGCGTTACGGCCTTCGTTCCCGAACTGCTGGACCGGAGAATTCGGATCTTGGGTAATGCGCTGAAAGGCATTTACGTTGAACCATTGCGCCGCGGTATGCGTCCCGGAATTCGGATTCCCAACAACATTGGGCCGGTTGCTGGAGAATCCGGAAATCTCCGGCGCCTGCCCTTGCAGCGACACGTCGTTAGAGTCGAATACGGTGAACGGAGTCCCGCTCATGGCGGTTACAATCCCGTTCAACTGCCAGTTGCCCAGAACGTGCCCGTACCAATTGCCCGAATGTTGCAAAAAAGGAAGGCTCCACTGATAACTCAGCACGAAGCGATGGCGCGCATCGAACATGGACCGGCCGCGTTCCGCCGCGAGGTCGAACGGATTCTGGGCCAGATCGTTTTCTCCCGCTACCGGCTGCGAGGCTGAGCCGGTGATGTTAAACGAGGAAACGTCATCGATGGAATGCGACCATGTATACGAAGCCAGGAAAGAAAGTCCGTGACTGAAGCGCTTTCGCAGGCTGGCTTCCAAAGCGTTATAGCTGGAGTTCGCGATGCTGGCGATCTCGCCGACCGAACTGTAGATGCAACTGCTGGGCGGGTCCGCCAGCGTGCATCCGGAATAGAGGCGGCGCTGATTCGCGTTGCTCGATGTGGATAGCGGACACGGCTGGGCCGGCCGCGTACAGCCTGGGCTGGTAGTGTCCACGCCGGGGATGTAAACCGCCGGATTCCCTTCAATGAAGCGTGGCAGTCTCACGCCGGTGGTACCCACGTATCCGATCTGAAGCAGCCAGTTCGCGCCAAACGAACGTTGAATGTTCAGATTCCAATCCTGCGCGTACGGCAGATGCAGGTTGCGGGAGACCACGAGCAGCGTCATCGGCTCCGGGAAAGGGACCCCGAAAGGATCGGGGGAATAAAACGGATTGGCAAATGAGTGGACGGGAAAACCGATTTGCAGCGTCTTCAGGTAGGGTGGCGCGCTGATGGGATCCTGCAGCGGACCGCCCTGTCCGGTGTAGTACGGCTCGTAGAAAATTCCATAGGCTGCACTCACCACCGTTTTGGCGTCGCCACGCGGGTCCCAGGCAAATCCTACGCGCGGAGCGAAAGCTGTCTTCTGCGTCGAAATCAATCCCGCCGGCACGCCCGAATCGCCGGGATAGAGAAGTCCCGCGGGTGCGCCGGGAATCACCTTCGACTGTGCTCCCGGAACGAAGAGATTTACGCGGTTCTTATTCTCGGTGGCCGGGAAGGGCAGTTCGTAACGAAGTCCTAGGTTCACCGTCAGGCGAGATGTAACCTTGTAATTGTCCTGACCATACAAATCCATAGCTCGGTCCCGGATTTCGCGGCCAAAATCGCCTCCGCCTTGCAGGAAGACCACCGGATTGCCGGAAAGAAAGTTGGCAAAACCGTCGTTGTAGAGGAAGTTCGCCTGTGAGGGGATGCCGGCGAATACAAAAAAGCCGTTGGTGGCGATGCCCTGCAAGGCATTAATCTGGTCGCGCCGGTAGCCTCCACCAAATTTGAACTCGTGGCGGCCATGGATCCAGCTCAGAGAGCCGGAGAAGTCGAACGTATTCTGAAACGTGTTGCGCGGTCCCGTAATCGGGTCGCCAACCGTGGCGTATCCTCCGACCTGGATAAACGGCGGTCCAGCAGCCGAAGGCAATGTGGGATCGTACTGAAAGCCTAATTCCGACGCTGGCTCATGATTGAGGTGCTGGTCAAGCAGGAACTTATTGCGCAGATAGGAAAAGCGCGCGACGCCGATGATGGTTGGCGAAAAGATGTGAGTCTCTTGCGCGACAAAATTCTGCGCGCGATCGTATTCGCCCACCGGAAAACCGGGGACGTTGGCGCCCGCAGGCGAAAGGGGATCGGTCGTCGGACCGCTGCTATACATGTAGCGGAAATTCAGCGTGTCCTTATGAGAAAGATAGTGATCGAGTTTCACTCCGAATTGGTCGGTATTTTCGCTTAGGGTCTGCGTGCCAATGAATCCATTTTCTCCCTGGTTAGGCAGCGGAAAAAACGGCGTGACATTCGTCGCAACGGGATCAATCGGAGTGAAAAGAGTCATTTGGTTGAACGGCACGGGCTGGCCAAAAAAAGTAAGTTGCCCGGCGGGATTCCCGCAGATGCCGCTGGGATCGAAGCTGCTCGTGGCGGTGCACAATTCCCCAAAGTCTCCCCCTCGCTCAGCTTTTGAGGGCACGGTTGCTGGCACGGATTCGCCTTGCCGGTTGCGAAAGCCCTCGTAGTATCCGAAGAAGAAGGTCTTATCCCGGATAATCGGTCCGCCGAAGGTGGCTCCGAACTGGTTCTGCTTCAAAGGCTGAACGCTTCGCGTGAAAGCGTCGGACGCATCCATGACATCATTGCGTAGAAATTCCCAGACCGCGCCGTGGAATGAATTGGTGCCCCCGCGGGTGATGATGTTGGTCGTGGAGCCTGTGTTGCGTCCAAACTCCGCATTTGCGTTGTGAGTGAGAATCCGGAACTCGACGATCCCATCGATAGGAGGCTTAAGAACAAATCCGCCATCTGCGGCGCTGACATTGTCGGCGCCATCGATCAGGAAATTGTTCGACTCCGGTCGCTGGCCGTTAACCGAATAAGCCTGGTTTTGTCGCGCGGGACCCCCGGCTTGAAGAAGTCCCGGGGTCAAAGGCACGACGCCGGGCTGAAGAGTCCCCAACTGGGAAAAGTTACGGCCGTCCAGCGGCAGGTCGAGGATCTCGCGCTCCATCACAGTTTGCCCGAGACTGCTGACCGTGCTCTGCACCAACTGAGCATCCGCCTTCACTTCAACTTGCTGAGTCTCCGCCCCGAGTTTGAGGTGAACGTTAACTGTCGCCGTCTGGTTGACGTCCAGCGAGATTCCTTCTTGCAGATATTTCTGGTAGCCCTTGGCCTCAGCCCTGATCTGATAATGTCCAATCGGCAATTCGACGAGGACGTACGCGCCGTCGCGATCCGTAAATGCCGTGCGCGTCAGGCCCGTTTCGGTTTGTTGGGCATTTACCGCCGCGGATTCGACGACCGCGCCGCTCGGGTCAACCACGGTCCCGCGAAGGCTTCCCGTGATCTGCTGCGCAACAACCTCCAAACCCGCAAAAACTGTAAGGAACAGACAGGCCAGGCTTCTACGACGAATCATGCGTTTTCCTCACCATTAGCAAATCGTTCCCCGATGCTTCTCGTCGCCGAAGGTGTGGAGCAGCGCGAAGAGATTTCACACCGGACTGAAGTGCGGTGATTATAGGGAGACAAATTCGCAGGTCAATAATCTGAAAGTAGTACTTTGTCGTCGCGGGAAGCCACGGAGAAGAAACCGTGGCCCCGTCCGATCACCCACGCAACCACATAATGCAAGCAGCCGCCAATGCGGAGCTCCCGTACCTCCGATGCGGCTTTGACCCACGCACGCCAGTCTAGGACTGATCGGCGCCGGCGAAACCAGGTGATCGCAGAAGGCGATTTTGGCATCCTACCCCCATGCCATTTGACCTGCGCCAATTTCCGGACCCCTCGCCTCCTCCCGTAAAGGAGCCACCAGACAGTCCCGAACAACCTGACGTTCCGGTGCGAGAGCCTGATCCAGCCGAGCCTTCTGAAATCTGAGCTCGTGTTACTCGATCATTCGCTTGCGAGGGGTGATTTTCACGTCCGTAGTGAACGGACTTGGTCCACTTACCGTCCTTTCGTGTATCTGTCCCGGAACTCAGCGGAATCGCGCGGTGTCGCGGATCTGCCGGGCTGATGCCTCGAGAAAATCGTCCAGAGATTGATTCGGGCCACGCTGCAATCCCGTCTTTTCGGTGATTCGACTGGCAATTTTGTAGGCAACCTGATCGCGGAGCATCAGATCCATGTCGACTCTGCGGTGCAGATAGGTTTCGATCAGCACCAGTTCCTCCGAGGTAACGAACGAGAGCTGCGGATTGGCCACTGCAGGTTCCATGACCGTGTTCCAATCAGGTTTGACCTCCTCGGTGCGCTTATCGTGCACCACAACTGTCCCTGCCACATAGTCGCCGATCCGGCGGTTCTGGCTATTCAACATCATGCAAACGATGCCGACACCGTACATGCCAGGCAGACCATCAATGGCCCGGAGCAAATTGCGCGCGATGGCCTCGTAGGCATTGATCGGCCGGCCGGACTCCTTGATGACTCTGATCTTCGCCAGTCGTTTGCCCGGCGTTTGCCCCTTCCAGAGAATCTCGAAAAAGGCAAAGTATCCCCAGTAAACAGAAAACATGAAGAGGATGGCGACGGCTGGGGCCCAACTTACGGGAATCCATTGGAGATAGCGGCCGATCCCGGCCGCACCGGCGAGCGCTGCCGAGAACCCAACTGCCAATGCTCCGATGATGTACAGTACAAATTGAATTAGAGTGTCGATTACCAGGCCGAGGAACCGGCTGCCGATTCCCGCCAGGGGCAACTCCAGGGCAATTTGCTCGGGAGTATCAATCTGTAATTGGTCGTCTTGTAATTGATCGGACTGCACTCGTGATCTCCACTCGCTGGTTGGAAAAACGCAAGCCACACTGGAGCCGGCTGGAAGAACTGCTCGAGCGCACTACAAAGAAGGGATTCCAATCCCTTTCACGCTTCGAATTGCAGGAACTCGGCCTTTTATACCGCCAAATCGCTGCTGACTTAGCCGCGCTTCGCGAAGACCGCGGTTCGGTCCACTTTGCCCGCTACCTGAACCAGTTACTGGCGCGCGCCCACAATACCATTTATTCCGCTCACAGAGCGAGTCCGGCTGCAATGGTTGAGTACTTCAGGTACGCCTACCCGCGGATATTCCGTCAGAATCTCAGTTACTGCTTGGCCGCATTTCTAATCTTCCTCGGATCCGCCATCGTGGGAATGGCACTGACGTATCATGATCCAGATTTCAAAGTGAAGATCCTGGGGCCTGAGATGGTGGAAACCATCGAGCGCCATCAGATGTGGACCCACTCCATCGTGGGGATCAAGCCGGTCGCGTCGAGCGCCATCATGACTAACAATATGGGCGTCGCATTCATGACTTTTGCGGCGGGTATCACAGGTGGCATTGGCACAATCTACATGATGATTTTCAATGGACTCCTGATCGGAGTCATCGGAACCGCGTGCTGGTTTTCGGGGATGAGCCTGCAGTTGTGGAGTTTCGTCGCACCACACGGCGTCCTCGAATTGCCGGCCATCTTTATTGCGGGCGGGGCGGGACTGCGGCTGGCCTACGGCCTGCTCTTCCCGGGCTTTCTGCCGAGAGGTGAATCGGTTGCCCGCGCCGGAACGGAGGCGGTCAAACTATTGCTCGGCACCATACCCATCCTGATAATCGCCGGAGTGATCGAAGCTTTTGTTTCTCCCACAGGCTTGGCAGTCCCCTTGAAATTCGGCATGGCCGCTGCGCTGTTCGCATTGCTCCTCGCCTATCTGTTCTGGAAACCAGCGACGCCGGCTAAAGCTGACTTCGCTGCTTGATCTCAAGGTAGGAATTCACTACTGCGGTGGAGAGTTTGCCGGAACTGGTTTCCATGGCCAGCGCACCGCGCTCTCGCAGACGCGCCAGCAACAACTCGCGCCGGTGGACCACTTCCTGAGCGGCGGCAATCTGATACATCTGATCAACGTTTTCTGGTCGCCGGGCTGCCAGCTCATTCAGGTCGGGCTGCCCGATGACGACAAACAACACCAGGTGGCGAGGCATCAGACGAGAAGCGGCTTCAATCACTTCCGGAGTCATCGCGGTTTCTGCCAGATCGGTGATCCAAACCACCAGACTCCTCCGCTTCTGATCGTTGAGCAGCCGGCTGGCGGCTTGCAAATGGTCGCCCTCCCACTGGTCTTCTTGCACCAGCGCAAGTTGCCCCATCATCTGCATCAGGTGTCGACCGCCGCGCGCTGCCGGAACCCTTTGCCGGATCCCGCGCCCATAGGCCAACAGCCCGACCCGGTCTCCGGAATACGAAGCGACTTGGGTCAAGGTCAAGGCAGCGTTGACGGCATAATCCAATTTGCTGAGGCCCGCGACCCGTGTACGCATGAGCCGGCCGGAATCGAGCAGGATCCAGATGGTTTGACTCCTCTCAATTTCATAGAGACGAGTGACCAGCTTTCCGCGACGCGCGCTGGCCGTCCAGCAGATGTCACGGAACTCATCCCCCTCGCGGTATTCACGAAGACTTTCGAAGGCTCGACCGGCGCCACGGACGCGCGTGTAACGCTTTTCCAATTCTATTTGGCGGCTGCGGATCAAATAAACCGAATGGCGTTTGGCCTCCTCCAGGTTTGGATAGGTCGTGACGGTCTGCGCCATCGGAACCTTCGCCCAACGTTCAGCGATTCTCATCGGACCCTGGTAACGGATGTAAACATCTCCAAGATTAACTCTCCCGCGAGCGATCGGCAGGATCGAATATTGTGCTTCAGCCTCACTATGCGGTCGGGCAGTAATCCCGAGTTGCGCCGGCCCAAAACGTAGCTGGTGCGGCAGGTCATCGAAAATTCTTGCGTGCACGGTGGAGTTCGATGCATTGACCAGGGTTAGCCTGACCTTGGATTCCACGGACAGAGCAGATGGGGATAGCCACGACCGGCGAACCTTCAGCGCTGCGGGCCTCGGCAGCCTGGTTAGGTCGAGCAGCCAGGCGAGAAATATCAGGAGATCCCACGCGAACATGGCAGACCCGAAACGCTTGTCGGCAAAGGCAGGGACCAGCCACAACAGACCAACCAGCAGAAGAAAGAAAAAGCGGTTCGCAAACGCGACTCCGGCCCGCTTGAATGGGACGGCCTGACCTTCGGCCGATGGCGGAATTAGTGCGCCCGCATTGCCCCCGCTTGGTTCACGAGGATCGTATGGAGCGACGGGCGTCTCGCCCGTCTGCCGGGCGGGGACGCCCGGCGCTCCATCGGCAGAATGAGTGGTGCCCAGGCTCACTTGGGTACCTCGACGGCTCGCAGGACGTCTTGCAACACCTGGTCTGACGTGATGCCTTCGAGGTCGGCTTCAGGCTTCAACACAATGCGATGGCGAAGGACGGGTAGCGCGGATTGCTTTACGTCGTCGGGAATGACGTACTCGCGGCCATCCACAGCCGCAATGGCTTTGGAAAAAACCATCAGGCTCACTGCCGCCCTTGGGCTCGCTCCGAGAGAAAGCGCGGGCCATGCACGCGTGCGCCGCACCAGTTGCACAATATAAGTGAACAGTGATTCCTGAACCTTGACGGTTCTGACCTCCTGCCGGGCCTGCTTCAGCAACTCTGGATCAATCGGACTGAGTCCCATGCTCTCCAGATCATGAGAATCGAATCCGCTCTGGACGTTCGAAAGCAGTTGCACTTCTTCGCTCGCCTCCGGATAGAGCACGCGAATCTTCACCAGGAAGCGATCGAGTTGCGCTTCAGGCAGGGGATACGTGCCCTCGAAATCCACCGGGTTTTGCGTGGCAAATACGGTGAAGAATGGAGAGAGATCGTGGCGCGTGCCATCAATCGTAATTTGGCGTTCCTCCATGCACTCCAAGAGCGCGGCCTGAGTGCGTGGCGGCATGCGGTTGACTTCGTCCACCAGCAGCAGGTGAGTGAAAACCGGTCCCTGATGGAGTTGGAACGTGCTGTCCGCCAGATTGAGCACATTGGTGCCGATGATGTCGGCGGGCATCAGATCGGAAGTGCATTGCACGCGCTGAAAATCGAGCCGCAGAAGATGCGAGAGAGTCTTGACGGCAAGTGTCTTCGCAATCCCAGGCACGCCTTCCAATAGAGCATGACCCCGGCACAGCAAGGCGATCAGACACTGCGTTTTGAGTTCTTCCTGTCCCACCACAACCTTGCTCATTTCGCTCCGGAAATGCTGTACCAACTGGGGAACGCCTTCCATTACTTTTTCTCCTTAATTCTTGTGCCGGCCAGACTTGGAAAACAATTTCAGTTTCGCCGCATAGTCGTCCAATAACCTTACCAAGCGCAAAGCGGCACGTGGTTTCAGCGTGTAGTCGTAGGGAGCGGACTCGCAGGCGCGGAGAGTCGCGCTGAAATCGTCGTCGTGGAAATTCGCGCGCTCGCCGACGGCGCGTTCCAGTTCGTCCACCGGGGCATTGCTGGCCATTCCCAAGCGTCGCGTCAGCCAGTAGCGAAAACGGTGATAAGAGATATCCACCACTACGGACGCGGCATTGGCCTGCTTGTACAGAGCGCCCAGCGTGCGCACAAACTCCAAAGGCGAAAGCCGAATCTCCCTGGCCGGAATGCTGATGGGTCCGCTCCGCCTCGAATAGGTGACAAGAATTGCTAATGTAAACAGTGCGAACTGCAGGAAAATCCATTTCACCGGCGAGCTCTTGATCGAGGCCGTCAGCGACTGCCGATACCCATGAAAATATTCATCCCAAAGAATTCGCGCTGACGGTTCGCTGCCGATACAAGCCAGGAAGAACTCCAGGTTGCCGGCTTCTTTCAGCCCGGCGTTAGTGAGCGGGGTCGCCGAAGCCCACCAGATAACCTCTCCCTTGCCAAATTTGTACTTCACCACCATCTGCTTGTCGCCGTCTCCATAGAGCGGCAAAATGACCGGCAAGGCTGACGACTCAGGTTTCCAGTACGCCTGCGGAGCAAGCGTGATCTGCGATGCCGCATGGGTGATGGAGGATGGCGACTGCGCGGAAATCCTTTTCCATGTCATGCCGGACAATGGGTCGGGCACAATTCCGCTCTCCGGCAGAAAGAGCCCCACAAACGGCCCCGTAGCAATGACGCGTCCGCCGTTTTCCACAAATTGGCGCAGCCGGTTGCGTTCCTCGGTCTTGGGTGCGTCGGACGGTTCCGCAAGAATGAGCGTTGCGCCGGCTGCTTCCGGCAGGTCGCTAGGCGATTGCTCCCATCGTTCCACTCTGTACCCCGATGCCTTCAGTAACAGGTAAGCGGCTTTGGCGCCACCGGAACCGACGGAATAAGTAGTGGGAATTTCGTCGGTGGACTCCGGTCCCTTTCCGAGAATCAGAGCCGTTGCCACTAAGAGCAGAAACACTGCACCCGCAATCAGGAATAGCTTTCGGTCGCCCGCGCTCAATTGGATTGGCAACCCAGTTTCCCCAGTTGGGCTAAGGCCTCGGAAAACGCATTTTCATCGGCTTCCTGCGTGCCATACCAAACCAGCTCGAAGGTTCGCGTCAGGGCGCCAAGCGTCTGGCGATGTTCGCTGGCGCTCGGCAAGAGTCGCAAGTATTCCCGCGGAGTGCGCGCCGTGTCCGGCCGCCACAATTCCTGCGCTTCGAGGAAGGAAATCCCGCACCAGTACCCGAGATGGATGGCATCGCGCCAGTTTCCGCTCTCTGCCGCCAGGCGAGCCTCCTTCATCCAGAGCTTCCATCCCTTGCTCGAGACACTCAGCGAAAGGGGCGCTATCGCCTCCACTCCGGCGTTGCTCCGGATCGTCCGGTACATCCAATAAGCCACCGCGAGCAGTGCCAACGCCATCAGACCGTAAACCACCGCATTGCCGATGGTGGGAATCGCCGAGGACTGAAAGACTCGGCCCAACAATTTGATCACTAGTTCCACCAATCGTTGTTTGAGCCGGTCCAGCCAAGTCGGTCCATGGATATTCTGGAATTCCCGACCGGCAAGAATTCCGTTCAGTAGAACGCGCTTCGGCGAAACATCCTTTGGGGAGCCCTGGAATGAGGCCGCTTCTGAACGCAGGCTTTCGAGCCGGGCGAGGATGCGGTCCTGAATCTCGCGGCTCGGCATTTTCTGCCAATCATTCAGTTCCCGGCGCAGCCATTCGGATGACACCTCAAATATTTGTTGTGGGGTTTGGATCCGCCATACCGGAGGAATGCTATTCAGCAACTTCGGCACATCTTCCGGATGGACCAAGCGCTTGGCGGAGGAAGCCAGACCGTCGAGTTCGGCGACGTACTCTTTAACCGTGACCGTGCCTGTTTGTGGTGGCAGAGGCTCCAGGTCTGCAGTAGAAGCGGCGCACAGGCAGATCGACAGGAAGAAGAGCGACAACAGAATGAGAAGCGTACAGCGCCGACCCATTTGGCAGCCTATACCGCTGCCGGCGCCGTCGTTCCGCCTTGCGTGGCGTCGATGGTCGACATCATCAGTTGCAGGTCGAAGGCTTCTTTCCGCACTCTCTGATCGTAATAGACCAGCGAAAGTGCGATCGTGAGGAGCGGGCCGACCAGGCATTGGCTAAGGAAGGTGCACACCGGGAGTGCGACCTGAGTCCAAACCGGCAGGACCGTCGGCGGCCGCTGGCCGCTGCGCGCGAATATCCCGATCGCCGCGAAAATCGGTACTTCCCAGAGAAGAATCACGATGTACATCAGAACGATAAACAGGAAGTAGACCATGAATATCCGCCCGCGATTGCCCTTGGTCAGTTCGGCACTGCGCGCGGTTGCGTCGCGCAGCCCTTTATCCTCCAACACTGCAACCGGGATCGTCAGAGCCCACATCAGCGCAAGAATAATTCCGGGAACAATCAGCAGGACCAACCCGATGCTGACACCGATTCCCACGCCGATCATTATCAGGGCCAAATAGAGAATCCTGCCCTTGATGCCGGCGAACGCCTCGGAAATACTGGTGTCAGTTCCCAAGTGAACCTTGGAAACCGCAACTACGGTCGCGCCCTGCGACGCCGCAGATGCACCCAAGTAAAGGACCAGGGTTGCGAAGAGCCAGACCAGACCCGTTGCCGTAAACGCCCTTGTCGTCCCGCGATTCACTGCAACCCCAATGAGTTGGAAGGCCAGCAGTACAAGATTAGGCAGCGCAATGATCCCGACGAAAAGGGCGAAGTGCTTTCGATACAGGAAAAAGCTCCGGTCGAGCAACTCGCCTAAGCTCATGGGGCGCAACGAAGTGGTCATAAGCCCTATCCTTCACGTGTAACTGCAAATCGGGAGGAGCATAACATAGACTCCGCGGTTTTTTGAGTACTTCCTTGGCTGAACTGCGTGTCTCGGGAACGGTGCTCGTTTACTGGCTCCGAATCGGCTTCAAAGTGTATTGCGCTCCTCCACTCATGCTTATCTCCCAGGTGAGACCAGCGGAATCCTGCACGTCTGCCGCAACCACTTGGCCGGCATGATCCAGCGAGTATTGAATCGTGTACGCGCGTCCGTCAGGCAAGGTCTGGCGGATCACACGGTCACCAGCGTCGTACTCATTTCTAAGAATCAGGTTTCCATTCTCCATCACCGTGATCATCCGGTTCTTCGAATCGTAGGAGTAATCCGTCATTTGCCCGTCCGCATTCTTGACGTGGACCAGGCGGCCAACCGGATCGTAACTGTAATCGGCATGAGGGCCTCTCCGGTCTCGGACGCGCGTAATCCTGTTCTGCACATCGTATTGAAAGTCCAGTTCTTTATCCGAGTTGCGACCGCCAAGCGCACGAATCAAGTTACCGGCCGAGTCACGCGGCAGATTCAACCAATTGCCTTGGCTGTCTTCTACGGCGAGCAAAGCCGATTGCTCGGGACGCTGAAGGTATCCGCCCTCCGGAAAGTAATAGGTTCTGCGGCCAGGTTCGACAAGCTTCCACCCCGGCCAGTTCCACGAGACTTTCGAGCCAGAAAATTCGCTTCGCCCAGAATTTGATTCCGAGTAAGTGGCATCCCAGTAACCAAACCCCCAGTTGGAGCGTTTGTAATGGACGCGGCCGCCGTCGGCCAGAATCATGTCCATCCAGGTGAATGGCCAACGATTACCGACGGGGAAAATATTCAGGTTGTGATTTCCGCCGATCCCGAAAGCTCGCGACCGTGAGTCTTGCGTACGCAATACCCGCGTGAACTGGAGAGGAATTTGGCCCGGATTGTAGAATTCTGTTCGACGATCCAGAAACAGTCCATAGCGCAGGTCCACTTCCATAATTTCCAGGTTTAACTGCTTCGTTTCCCCACTGCAGCCGGTTAATATCCCGGAGTCGGTGCGGGTCTTGTCGGGAAGGTCGTAGTGACGGATGGTGAAACACGGATCTCCGTCCTGCAGGCGCCGTTCCGCCCGAACTTGTGTATCGGATGTAAGGAAGTCTTCGCCCATGTCATCGAGATCTTCCACATCGTCGATGTCGTCATAGAGCGCGCTGGAGAAGTCATAGCTGGGCTGCAGGCGGTAGTGGAGCAGCCCAATATCCTTCGTGATCATTTTCCGCGCGCGTGCTTCCACGATTTTTGGGTCCGCTGGCTCTTTCGGGAAGGCGGGGTCCATCCGCGCCGTGGAGACGATTGCAAACCGTTCCTCTTGCCGCCAGCTAAGGGCATACCTCCAACTCATCTCCGAGATATACATATCCTCATCCGTAACTCCGATAAGGACGGCATCGGGATCAATGGCAAATTGCGGGTACGCCCGCTTCATGGCCTCGACCAGTTCCTCAGCGATAAGTTGCTTGCGAATTTCGTCCCTGGTCCACGGGAGCAATGGGACAGGTGTCAAAACACGGAGTTCCAAGCCGTATTTCTTGCGGTAATAGGAATGGAGAGAGGCCGAGAGAATGCTCTGCGGTTTGCCCAATGGCACCAGATAAACCGCGCCGTGGCCGTCCAGTTCACTAATGGGCGCCGGCTTTGCCGGCTGGGTTTTCGGGACTCCTGCGGTCGCGGTAGGTGATCGCGCGGCTGTGCGCCTGAACGTTGGACTCAAGAAGTTGTGAATAGAGCCCGCGAACAAAGCCATCACGAATAGAGCCACAACCGCCCATGTCGCCGTGAGCTTCAATAGCAGAGCGTCCGGATTGTCGCGGCGACCTTTCCCTCTCAATTCGGCGCGGATTCTCTCGGTCCACTGGAGCATATCGCCCATGGGAAACGCGCGTTTGGGAAGAATGCACAACTCTCCAGCAGGTCCGAGCAGCAGAAAAAGATTGCGAGTCTCGTAATACCGACGCACAACCGGCCAGGATAACTCCGATGCTTCTGGATTAAACTTGATCCCCTTCTCTGTCAGTTCGAGCTCAAAGGGGCCGAGCCGTTCAGGGTTTTGTTGGAGTGCGCGCCGGACACGCCGCTGCCACCAGAACATCCGGCTGGCCAGCAGGTACACGGATGCCAGACACAATCCAATTCCCCAACTCAGATTGACGGCAACGAAAAACGAGTAGGCACCCGCAACTGCTCCTCCAATCGCAATCGGGAGCATCATCCGAAAGAAAAGTCTGCCTCGGGCCAGATGCGCTTTGAAGGCTCGCTGCGCATCGAGATATTCTTGTTCGGCAAGTCTGTACGTCAGGAGCACGGTAGCCTGGGCAGGGAGGACACAACGAGAAAAGCCAAGTCAGTTTACACCTCTCGAACAGGTGTGTCGCTCAAGCGCTTATGCAGCTGACCTACCTTGGCCGTAAGCTTCCTTGAATTTGGCAATATCGAACTTTTTCATTTTGAGAAATGCTTCGGTCACTCGTGCCAATCTTGTCTTGTGTGTATCCCTGAGCATCTCGTCCATAACCATGGGAACAATCCGCCAGGAAAGACCGAACTTGTCTTTCAGCCACCCGCACTGTTCTGCCTTCGGGTCTGCCGAGAGGTTCGACCAGTTAGCGTCCAGGCTCAGAGCAGTACCGGCTCGAACTCCCTAGCGGTAGACAGTCTCCTGTTCGAATTACTTTTTCATCGCGGCAATGGCAAGCACCGCTAACTCCCGCAAGCGCCGCTCAAGTGCCTTCCGGTCGCCCTCCACCTTGGAATCGTGCTTGGCCCCCTCTGCCGCCCGCATCAAGATGTGGACAATCTGCTCCACGGTAAGCCCCTGCGGAGGCCCTCCGATCTCGCCCGTTTTCCCGAGCGATCGCAAAAACCTCGCGAGCCGATTTTCGTACTCCGTATTCAGGCCGCCGATCTTCGTCCGCGCCAGCTTGGAGAAAGTCTCCTCCAGTTCCGGCATGTGCTCGGACTTGCTGAAGAGATCAAACCCCATTCCAAAGTAAGCATCGAGCAACCCCGTCAGCCGGTCGACTGGCGTGCCTCCCTCCAGTTCGGCTACAGCGCACCGCAGTCGCACCTGGTCGCCTAGATATTCAAGGATTGCCAGAAAGACCGCCGCCTTGTTCTCAAAGTGCAGGTATACCGTGCGCTTGGCCACTTGCGCCGCCCGGGCAATATCATCAATCGAAGTCTTGCGATATCCGTACCGGGTAAACAGCTGCAGTCCCGCCAGCACGATGGCATTTGGCTTGGCCGACCCACCCTCCCCAGCTCCCGCATTTTTTTTATGAGCCTTTTTCACTGGCATCCCATCCAATGATACTGAGTATACCATAAACGACTATACGGTATACTATGAAATCAAGGGGAGAACGTACTTGTCCGGTTAATCCGCAGGCGAATTTCCAAGAGGTTATGCCAAACAATCCGAATGGCGGGTTGGGGAGTCTAATGAACCATGCGTGTACGAAAAGAGTTAATCGGTTTCGTTGCCATCACTCAGTCCGTTCTTTTTTTGACCCATTATCTCCTCTATGAGACTTGGATCTTTTCGCCCGCGGGGAGCGAAACTGCCGGCGCGCTCTGGATCAAACTGGTCCTCGGGTTTTTGTCGGTGAGCTTTATTGCCGCTTCGCTGCTGGCCTTTCGCTATACGAACGCTGCTCTGCGCGCGTTCTACAGGGCGGCTGCGGTTTGGATGGGGCTGGTGAGCTTCCTCTTTCTTGCGGCGGTTTCCTCCTGGATTATTTTCGGAATTGCGCGGCTGGCGGGCTTCAACATGAACTTCCATCGGACCGTAGAATGGCTGTTCGGTGCCGCAGTAGTGGCCGGACTCTACGGTGTTTTCAACGCAAGCTGGACGCGGATCACGCGAACGACAGTGCGGCTTCGGAACTTGCCGGCCGCCTGGCACGGGCGAACCGCGGCGCTGATCAGCGATGTGCACCTGGGACATGTCCGAAACGGCAGTTTTCTGCGGCGCTTGGTGGCGAAGATTTTGAAGGAAGAGCCGGATGCGATTTTTATCGCTGGAGATTTGTATGACGGGACGGCCATCGACGCGCGGCGGGCAGCGCAACCGTTGAGCGAGCTCGTGGCGCCGCACGGCGTGTATTTCGTCGCCGGAAATCATGAGCAATTTGGCGACGACAGGAAGTATCTGCATGCCATCGCGGCGGCCGGAGTGCGCGTCCTTAGCAATGAGAAGGTGGAAGTCGACGGTTTGCAGATTATCGGTGTGCCGTACCGGAACGCGACCCGCGATGGCCACCTTCGGTCGGTGCTACAAGGCATCCGCCTGGATCGCGACCGCGCGAGCATTCTGTTGACGCATGCGCCTGACCATCCCGAGATCGCAGCGGCTGCCGGCGTCTCCCTCCAGCTATCCGGGCATACGCACCTAGGGCAGTTCGTACCTTGGAGTTGGATGGCGCGGCGGATTTACCGGCAGTTTGTGTACGGCTTAAGCCGGATCGGGAAGATGCAGGTTTTCACTTCGAGCGGAGCAGGAACCTGGGGACCGCCGCTGCGGCTGGGATCGAATCCCGAGATTGTAATGCTTCAGTTCGAGTAAGGGGTTCGGAGCTGTTTCCCTTCCCCTCGAAGCAAGGCAGACTGAATTGAAAGGCGGTCCTATCTGAAGGTGATTCTTCTGGGGGCGACGGGGATGGTCGGGCAGGGCGTCCTGCGCGAATGCCTGCTCGATCCGGAAGTGGAAATCGTCCTCACCCTTGGGCGCAATGCCACCGAACAGCACCACGAGAAGCTCCACGAAATCGTGCCCAACGACCTTTCTGATCTCTCCGCAATTGAAGGTACGCTCTCGGGTTACGACGCATGCTTTTTCTGCCTCGGCGTCTCCGCCGTAGGGATGAACGAGGAGGCGTATCGGCGCATAACCTACGATCTCACGACTTCCGTGGCTAGAACCTTAGCCAGGCTCAACCGAGCGATGACTTTCATTTACGTGTCGGGCTCGGGCACCGACAGCACCGAGCGCAGTCGCATGATGTGGGCACGGGTAAAAGGCAACACAGAAAACGCGCTGTTGCAAATGCCGTTCAAGGCTGCATATATGTTCCGTCCCGGCTACATTCAGCCACTCCACGGGATTCGGACAAAGACGAAATGGTATGGAGCAGCTTACGCGATGATGGGGCCGCTCTATCCCGTATGGAGGTTGATTTTCCCGAAGTACGTAACAACGACGGAATGCGTAGGCCGCGCGATGCTGAACGTCGCCAAGCGGGGTGCTCCCAAATCTGTGTGCGAGAACCAAGACATCAACCGTATTTGCCAGGATGGATCGTGACCTCTTTTTCGCGGGCGTGCCCTCACTCGTCGATTTTGATCTCGGGTCAGCCTTAACGGTCTCCGAGCCTGATCGTCCTGCCTGTTCTTGCCGACTCTCGCGCGGCCTCCAGAATGCGGACCACGGTGACATTCGTATCAAGCGCCGAAAGGCCGGCGGGCTTGATCTCTCCGGAGACGACTGCGATCAGGTATGAGATGGAATCGTTGTACGGAGCGGCGAGCGCCGGAGCGGATTGCTGCCGCTCTTCATCGTCTCCTTTCCGACGTACGCGGAGGTCGTCGCGGCGGACAGTCGTTGCCTCGCCAGTCTCTCCGTATACTTCCATGTCTTTGCGGTCGAATGGCCAATTCCACGATGCTTGCAGAATGGCCTGCGCCTTCGGATAAGTGAGAAGGACGGTCGCCTCATCATCAACGTGCGGATAAATTTCAGGCTTGAGCTGTTGGGTGACCGCCGTGACAGTGATCGGCACTGCCCCCTGCATTAGCCACGTCATGAGGTCTGCGCCGTAACAGCCGAAATCGAACAGCGCTCCTGCACCGTTGCGCGCCGGATCCGTCAGCCATGAGAGGAATTCGGGGGTGACATTGATCTCCTTCGGACCCCTATGGCCATCATGGACGACAACCTTGCGAATATCGCCGAGCCGACCATCGCGCACAAGTTGATACACCGCAGCATTGCTCGGATACCACGTGGTTTCGTAGTTCACCAGCACAGGAATGTGCGCAGCATCGGCGGCCCGTTTGATCGCCAGCGCGTCTTCCACGCTGACTGCCAGGGGCTTCTCCATCATCACCGGAATGTCATGGCGTGCCGCGGCTTCCACAATCCGGCGATGATCGCGCGTATCGGTGTACACCAACACGGCCTGCGGCCGCACCGTCGTCATCATCTGTTCAACATTGCCATACAGCAATTGCGGATCGAGCTTGAACTGGTCGGTGTAGCGATGTGCGAGCTGTTGATCCGGTTCGACGATCGCGACAATCTCGATGTCGCTGCGCTTTAGGGCGGGACCGAGAAATCCGGCAACATGCCCATGCACCAGTCCAACGATGGCGACGCGTAAGGGCTTGCCGGTAGACTGAGTGGAGGACTCCGCCATGGTCATGGCAGGCAGCGCGATACCGACGACCGCGAGTGCCATGAAGGAGATGAATTTATACACGAGAGTCTCCTGTGATTTGATTCCGGGCTAACCCGGCTCCTGCGAGCGCGGTAGCGTCGTTCCAGAACAGGTTCCAGAATACAAGACCTGCCCTGCCCTTACACTGAAGATGCATTATGACCGGCGTACGAATCGATATATGGCTCTGGGCCGCCAGATTTTTCAAGACGCGGGCACTGGCCAAACGTGCCTGCGAACTCGGCAGGATCGAGTCGAACGGCCAACCGGCTAAGCCAGCACGCGAGGTCCGTGTTGGCGACCGGCTGCGAGTGACAACGGAGGGCGGCGAGTATCAGGTGCAGGTTCTGCTATTGAGCGCAGTGCGTGGGCCGGCCTCGGTTGCCCGAGGACTCTATTTCGAGACGGAGGTCAGCCGTGAATTGCGGAAGAAACTGGCAGACGAGCGAAAAGCGATGAAACAGTTCGAAGAGTTGCCGGCAGGCAGACCGTCAAAACGCGATCGCCGGAAGATCATCCACTTCCGGGGGAGAGCCTGATCCAGGTGAATTAGCGCCCAATCCAGAAGTGATTCAGGAGACTCGAATCGGGCCATCCATTCGTTCCGGTCGGCCGACCCCACCGAAGAGCTGGTCCCTGGGCGCAGAGCGTCTGCAGCGTCCAGGAATTCGAGAACGCCCGCGGCAACGTCCCCTCAAGCCACTTTGGATTTGCCCTCGGATTTCTCCTGGTGTCCGCCAAATTGATAGCGCATCGCGGACAAGAGCTTGTTGGCGAAGTCCGCTTCGCCCCGAGAACTGAATCGCTCGTATAGCGCGGTGGTGAGAACCGGGGCTGGTACTGCTTCGTCGATCGCAGCTTTAATCGTCCAGCGTCCTTCCCCAGAGTCGGAGACATGGCCGGCAAACTTTGAAAGATTCGGATCCTGAAGGAGCGCGCCGGCTGTCAGATCCAGCAGCCACGAGGCAATCACACTTCCACGACGCCAAACCTCCGCGATGTCTCGCAGATTCATGTCGTACTGATAGTGCTCGGCATCGCGCAATGGGGTAGTTTCCGCATCGGCTCCGGCGTTTGCTTGTTTGCCCACGTTAGCGCTGCGCAGAATCGAGAGTCCCTCCGCGTATGCCGCCATAATTCCGTATTCCATTCCGTTGTGGACCATCTTGACAAAATGGCCGGCGCCGTTCGGGCCGCAGTGCAGGTAGCCTTGTTCGGCCGTACCACTGATCTCACGGCTCATCTTGTCCCGTCCGGCGGTGCGCGGAACGCCGCCTATTCCCGGGGCGAGGGCAGCGAAAATTGGATCGAGCCGCTGGATAACCTCGGCCTCGCCCCCAATCATCATGCAGTAACCCCGCTCCAGACCCCAAACTCCTCCGCTGGTTCCCACATCGACGTAGTGGATCTTTTGAGCATCGAGTTGCTTTGCACGCCGCAGATCATCGACGTAATAAGAGTTGCCCCCGTCAATGAGGATGTCCCCAGCCTCGAGATGAGGTGAAAGATCGGCGATGGTATCATCGACAACCGCCGCCGGCATCATCAGCCAGATCGCTCGCGGTGTCTCAAGTTTCGCCACGAAGTCTGCGAGCGACGTGGCGCCGATCGCCTTTTCCTTGACGAGTTCGTTCACCGCTTGTGGGGATCTGTTGAACACCACGCAGCTCTGACCTTTGCGGATCAGTCGCCGCACCATGTTTGCGCCCATCCGTCCAAGACCGATCATGCCTATTTGCATCGTTATCTCCTTTTAGTTATGTCTTGTTCAAGTCGTCAGGTGGTGCGGCTCCGAGGCGGAATCCAGGCGCCGAATCTCTCGATATCGGAAACAGTCGACGAGGTGATCGTTCACCATGCCGACCGCCTGCATGTGCGCATAAACGACGGTCGAACCAACGAAGCTGAACCCCCGCTGTTTGAGATCCTTGCTCAATGCGTCCGATTCACTTGAGGTAGCCGGAATCTCCAGTATCGCCTTCCACCGGTTGAGTTTGGGTCGTCCATCGACGAACCGCCAGCAATAGGCATCAAAACTTCCCAACTCTTGCTGGATTGCGAGGAGCGCCCGGGCGTTGCGCACCGCAGCTTCGATTTTCATCCGGTTCCGAATGATCGCCGGATTCAATGTGAGCTTCTGGATTCGTTTCTCGGTATATCGCGCCACTTTGTCAGGATCGAACTCGCTGAAGGCCCGGCGATACCCTTCCCGCTTTTTGAGCACGATCGACCAACTGAGCCCAGCCTGAGCAGCTTCTAGGACAAGGAACTCAAAGTGCTTTCGGTCATCGTGGACTGGCACGCCCCATTCGCGATCGTGATACTCGAGCATAAGCGGATTTTCCAAGCTGACCCAGGTGCATCGTTTCGTAGTCATAGAGTGTAGACGTCTTTCATCCTGCCCCTAGAGACTCCAGCTCTGTGGCCTATTTCGCGTATTGCGCCTCACCGTTGCCAAACGACCAGTTCTCTTTGCCGACCTCAACCAGACCAATGAACACGTCTTCCCGGCGCAGGCCGAGACGCCCGTGCAGCCCGTCTGCGATTGCTTTGTAAAAGGCTCGTTTCTGATCCACGGTTCGCCCAGCGTTGAGCGTGATTTGAATAAAAACGCAATCTTTCGATCTCTGAATGCCCAAGAAGCCGGGATCAAAGATGAAATCTTGGGTTGGATGTTCCGTGATGACCTGGAAGCGATCATCCTTCGGGGCCTTCATGACTTCAACCAATGCCTCATAGACCACTTCTCCGATGGTCCTGCGGTAGTCGGCAGTCTTACCCTCGGCAAGATCGATTCGAGCAAGTGGCATGATCGGTCTCCTTGGCAGTATTGATGGCTTACTTTGCGGCATGCACGTCCGCCAGGTCAATGTGCCAGAGCAACCGGGCAGCAGGAAGCCGTTAGAGGCCAAGATCGCTAAGTCCCCGATGATCATCCGGACGGCGCCCTGGTGCCCAGTGATACTTGCGCTCCGTCTCCTTGATAGGCAGATCATTGATGGAAGCAAACCTCAAGCGCATCAGCCCGTTCTCATCGAACTCCCAATTCTCATTTCCATACGAGCGACACCAATTCCCGGAGTCATCGTGCCATTCATAGGCAAAGCGCACGGCGATACGGTTCCGCTCGAACGCCCAAGGCTCCTTGATCAGCCGATAGTCCAGCTCTTTCGTCCATTTGCGTCTGAGAAACGCAATGATTTCTTGCCTTCCGTTCACAAATTCCGAGCGGTTTCTCCAGCGGGAGTCAACGGTGTAAGCCAGGGCGACCTTTTCCGGATCACGACAGTTCCAGGCATCTTCTGCCAGTCGAACCTTCTGAATCGCCGTTTCGTGCGTAAATGGCGGCAACGGAGGACGCTCGATTGTGGCTTGGGGGGCGGCGGACATCGCATTTCTCCTTTTCCACCTCTGCTGAAAACGCGTGTTCGCCAATCAAAGGCAGCGTTGCTCCTTCCTAGCTGGCACGCGCCAAGCCATCGAGTTCCTGCACCTTGTTTGCGTCAATCTTTATTTCCGCTGCCGCCACATTTTCTTCGAGATGTTGAACCTTGGAAGTTCCGGGGATCGGCAGCATAACGGGAGATCGGGCCAGCAGCCACGCCAGAGCCACCTGGGATGGCGTAGCTTTCCATCGCGTTGCGATACGACTGATTGGGCTCTCAGAACCGAAAACACGACCGGCCGCCAGCGGGAACCACGGAATAAAACCCATTTTCTCTTTTTCGCAATACTCCAAAACATCTTCCGCTCCACGGTCGGTGATGCTGTAACGATTCTGAACGCTCACAATCGGAACAATTTTCCGCGCGTGCTGAATCTGTCGCACACTCACTTCCGATAAACCGATGTGTTTGATTTTTCCTTCCGCCTGCAAATCCTTCAGCGCGCCGAGCTGATCTTCAGCCGGCACCTTCGGATCGATTCGATGCAACTGATAAAGATCAATGCGCTCCAGGCGCAACCGGCGCAGGCTGCCTTCGCAGGCGGCTGTCAGGTGTTCCGGCTTTCCATTTTCAACCCATTGGTTGGGACCGGGCCGGTCAAAGCCGCCCTTGGTGGCGATCACCAGCCCCGTCGGATAGGGGTGCAGCGCCTCAGCTATGATTTCTTCACTCACGCCGGGACCATAGGAGTCCGCGGTGTCGATGAAATTGATTCCCAATTCGACAGCGCGCCGCAAGACCCCGACGGCCTCAGCCCGATCCGCAGGCTCGCCCCAGATTCCATCTCCCGTGATACGCATCGCGCCGAATCCCAGGCGCGTAACGCGAAGGTCGTTTCCGATCAGGAATTCGCCAGCCTTTTTAGCGGGCGCCTGGTTTCGTTGCACGTTTGGTCGCGCTGTGGACTTGTGATTCTGCATAGGTTTTCCCCCAACGATGAAAATTGACGTGTCCAACTCCTCCTCTCCCTTGGAGTAACGCGACGCAAGCAGCGTTGCAAAAAAATGCACGTCCGTTTGCGTCTCCCGCAATTCTCCGAGGATTATCGCTTTTTCGCGCCAGCTTCGGCACCCATTTGCCCCCATCCATATATGAGATTCCGTCACGTTGCACATTTGCATGACGCCCTATGGGCGTCCCATGATGTGCACATGCGATGTGACTCGATCTTCCTTGTGGCTCGACTGATGTCTCGTGGGACGCCATAACTTCCCCTGTCATGTCGCCTTCAGCGCACTCTGAGAGACTCCGGTTTTTGTAACCAACACCACGCGGAACCGTGCTTTGCCTTCCATCATGCGAGCGTAAGCATCAGCAGCCTTTTCGAGAGGAAATGTCTCGATCATGGGTCGGATATTCTCGAGGACGCTGAAGGCAAGGGTATCCTCGCTATCAATCGGCGTGCCCGTCAGGCTCCCGTAGATCGCGCGCCCTCCAAAGACGAGCGGGAACGCATTCAATTGGATCGGGTCCTCCGGTACACCGACCACGATGAGTTTCCCGCGGGCTGCAAGACCGGACACGAGTGGTCCCATGGCATCACCGCTGGTTCCGGTTGCAAGAATCGCTCTCGCCCCGCCCATGCGCTGCAGCGCCGCAGCGCCATCCTCGGCGGCGGTATCGATGTAGACATGCGCGCCCAAATCCTTCGCCAGCTTTTCCTTCTCGCGCCCACGCCCGATTGCGACAGTATGAAATCCCAGGTGCCGAGCAAACTGGACACCCAAATGCCCGAGGCCGCCGATGCCCTGCACGGCGACCAAATCTCCGCCGCGCAAGCCGGCGTTGCGAAGAGCGTTGTAGGTCGTAATGCCCGCGCACAGAAGAGGAGCGGCTTCCGAGGAGGTGAGCTCGTCCGGAACAGAAGCGAGGGCGCGTGCTTCAGCGATCATCACTTCCGCATACCCTCCATCCGCGGTTACTCCCGATACCACCGGGTTCTGACAATTCACACTGTCTCCGCGCCGGCACGGTTCGCATACCCCGTCTTCTCCGGCAATGAAGCCGACACCGACCCGTTGACCGATTTTCCATTTGGATACTCCGTTGCCCAACGCTTCAATGCGGCCAACCACTTCGTGTCCAGGAACCCGCGGCAGAGTCAGACCCGGATAGATTCCCATCACGGTGGCGGCATCGGTGTGGCAGACTCCGCATGCTTCCACTCGAATGCGAACCTGAACCGCTCCGGGCTCGGAGACTTGCCGTTCCACTACTCGAAGCACGCCGGGTGCGGAGACTTCCACTGCTTTGTATGTGTTTTTCATTTGTGTGCGCCTCTCATTTGTATTTCATTCGCTAAACGACAAGCGCATCACTGCGCTCGAGGAACTCGGACACATGGCGGGCGTATACAGCAGTGTGCCGAAACAAGGCTCCGTGACCAGAGTCAGGGTAAATAATGAGCCGCGCATTGGGCAGATGGGCGCTGAGCGTGAACGAATTGACAGTAGGAATCAAAATGTCGTGTTTTGCCATGTCGTGAGCACCCTGGCACGCAAGGTGGCGATCAGTCACCGTGCTTCACCGGACGGGCCCGATGCCGCCAGATGACTAGGTCGGAACCAGTGGACGGAGCGGAATCGCGACGTTCGATTATAGGCTACGAAGTATCTCCATAAGACTCTCAATCTTGCGCGCTGACGAGGCCTTGCCGGATTCAAGATTGCGCTCAATGCATAATCCGGAGAAGAAAGATAACACCATCTCCGCAAGCAGGCGGGGATCCATCTTGGGGTTCTCCGCCTCAATATTCATGGCGAGAAGGCTTCGCAACGCCGCCCGGTTCTCTGCCACGAGCGCATGAGCTTCGTCCGGAAGGATGGCGAACTCCCGCATGGAGTTAACGGAAAAGCATCCCTTCTGTTCCCCCTTGTTGAGAGGTCCATGTTTGAGAAGTGTTTCCACGTTATCCCAGCCCAGAGGCTCCTTAGTGAGAAGCCCCCTTTTCTCCTGGCTCTCGAGATAGTGCCGAAGACATGCAACAAAAAGATCTTCTTTGTCCCGGAACTCTGAATACAAACCCGATTTGTTCACGCCCGTGGCTCGCTCCAGCTCCTGAAGGCTCGTGTCGGAAAACCCATGCTTCCAGAAGACAGGCATAGCCTTCTCCAGCACTTCCTCTCGATTAAAGTTCTTCGGGCGCCCCATATGCGTATTATGCTATATCGAACTAAATAGTTCACTATTTGTTGCATCCTCGTTGCGCCTTCCTCATCATATAGAACTGATTGGTTCATAACCGCGCAGTCCAACCTGATGGCAAGCTCGCAGATGGGCATCATTGGAGGGCTTTACGCCAGACACGATGTCTCGGCTGTCGCGATTTTCAAACGGGACACAGGATTTTGTGTCCATAGCCACCACATCAGCAGGACAAGGAGAGTTTATGTCAGACCAAGTAGTTTTGATTACGGGAGCACTAACGGGAATCGGACGCGCCGCCGCAGTAATTTTCGCACAACAAGGCGCCCAAGTTATGGTGTCCGGTCGTCATGATAAAGAAGGGCAAGAATTGGTTGCGGAACTCAGGGCACTCGGGGCCGAGGCTGAGTTTGTTCGTACCGATGTGCGCCTTGAAGAAGACGTGCGTAACCTGGTGGACCAAACCGTCAAACGTTTTGGCCGCCTGGACATTGCCGTCAACAACGCTGCTACCGAGGGGCCGCGGGGACTCGTAACCGAGCAGACAGCAGAGCTTTACGCGGCCACGTTCGATACCAATGTATTGGGCGTGTTGTTGAGCATGAAGCATGAACTGCGCGTGATGCTTCCGCAGGACAGCGGGAGCATAGTCAATGTCTCATCGGCCTATGGAAGCGTCGGCGCTCCCGGCGCATCGGTTTACGTGGCGAGCAAACATGCGGTCGAAGGGCTGACAAAGTCCGCTGCACTGGAAGTCGCGGGGACCGGTGTGCGCGTGAATGTAGTAGCTCCGGGCACGACGGATACGGGCATGCTCACCCGCTTCACCAATACGGATGAAAATAAGGCCGCACTCGTCTCGACCGTGCCAGTCAAGCGTCTCGCAACACCGGAGGAGATCGCTCATGTCATCGTCTTTGTAGCCTCCGCAAACGCCTCCTACATGACCGGCGCGTCCATCCCGGTGGATGGAGGGATGTTGGCGAACTGATTCCGGGGCCGCCTCAGGCAAATAGACTCCGAGGAGAACTGATATGAACACACAAGTTGTTTTGATCACTGGCGCACTAACCGGAATTGGACGCGCCACAGCGTTCGGGTTCGCGAAAGAAGGCGCGCGTGTTGTTATTTCTGGCCGGCGCGAGGAAGAAGGCAAGAAACTTGTTGCTGAACTCCGCAAGCTCGGCGCAGAGGCCGAATTCGTGCGCTCCGACGTGCGTCACGAAGAAGACCTGCGCAGCTTAGTCGATAAGGCTGTCGCGCGCTTTGGCCGTCTGGATGCTGCCATCAATTGCGCTGGGACGGAAGGCAAACCCGGCCCGGTGACGGAACAGACTGCAGAGACCTATGCCGCGACCTTCGACACTAACGTCCTGGGTACACTCCTCAGCATGAAGCACGAAATGCGCGTGATGCTTGCCCAGGGAAGCGGCAGTATCGTGAACGTGTCGTCCACCTATGGCCATATTGGCGCTCGTGGCGCGTCGATATACTCCGCGAGCAAGCATGCGGTCGAAGGACTGACCAAGTCGGCCGCACTCGAGGCCGCCTCTTCCGGGGTACGCGTCAACACGGTGGCCCCAGGTCCAATCGAGACTGGGATGCTGAACCGCTTCTCTGGTACTGCCGAAAGAAAGGCCGGTCTGGCGGCGACCGTGCCGCTCAAACGAGTAGGGAGACCCGAAGAGATCGCCGAGACCATCATGTTTCTCGCGTCCGACAAGGCGTCGTTCATCACGGGTGCGTCGTACCTCGTGGACGGCGGCAAGACGGCTCAGTGATTTGGGTCCGACCGTTCCTAAAGCGCTGAGCACGAGCAGAAGAGGAGAAACCAAAACATGAATGAAAAGCGGATCAAGCTTCCAGGTCCAGATCATCCGATTTCAATCCAGCGCAATCCCGCTCGCGTTGTCGTGTCCGTCGCCGGCCGTGTGGTGGCCGATACCCGCAACGCCCTGACGCTCCGCGAAGCGGCCTATCCGCCCGTTCAATACATTCCAGGTCAGGACGTTGATTTTTCCCAATTGGAACGGACGGATCACGCCACCTACTGTCCCTATAAAGGCGATTGCAGTTACTACAGCGTTCCCGCTGGAGGAAAGAAGTCAGTCAACGCGGTGTGGTCATACGAGGATCCGTTTCCTGCTGTTGAGCAGATCAAGGGGCATATTGCGTTCTATCCCGACCGGGTCGACGAGATAGCAGAGCAACTGCCAACGTGAAGAATATAGACCGACCGTAACAACATTCTATTAAGGCTAGGAGCAGGGGTATGAACCTGACGGGAAATACGATCTTCATCACTGGCGGTGGTTCGGGCATCGGTCGCGGCTTGGCTGAGGCGTTGCACAGGCTTGGTAATCGGGTCATCATCTCCGGTCGGCGCAAGGGTCATCTCGAAGCGACAACAAAAGCAAATGCAGGAATGCAGTCGGTCGAGTTGAACGTGGAAGACCCCGCAAGCATCGCGTCGGTTTCCAGTCGGTTGGTCGCTGATCATCCGAAGCTCAATGTGCTCATCAATAACGCGGGCATCATGCAAGTTGACAACGCGGCCGGCGTCATCGACGACGCCGTACTCACGTCCACTGTTACAACGAATTTGCTAGGGCCGATTCGGCTGACTTCGGCGTTAATCGAGCACTTGAAGAAGCAGGAAAAGGCAGCCGTCTTCTACAACACATCTGTTTTAGGGTATGTCCCGCTCGCGCTGACCGCAGTGTATTCGTCCACGAAGGCGGCGCTCCACACCTACGCACTCTCGCAACGGTACAAGTTGAGAGGTACTTCGGTCAGCGTTGTGGAGATCGTGCCACCGTGGGTGCAGACCGACTTAATGAACAGCAACGAGGAACCCAGAGCAATGCCTTTGAAAGAGTTCATCGACGAGACGATCAAGGTGCTCGGCACGGATGCGGAGGAAATATTGGTTGAACGGGCAAAACCACTGCGCAATAACCCTGGCCCGAATGAGGGTGCGTTTGTGACGCAGTTCAACGATCTCATGCTGCAACCGCAATAGCCGGATGTTTCACGGCAGATTTTCGGGCTTTGGCGCACCTGTGAACTGGATCGCAGTGGACATTGTGGTTATCAAAGACGGGATTCTGATCGAGCATTGGGACGTAATTCAGGACGAGGCCACTAAGGATCAGTCCACGAGCGGCCACCCAATGTTCGGGAGGTCTTTTCCGGTATATGCAAGAGTTGCAATTCAATGTCGCTGGGCGGACGACATGAAATGTGAAGGAAGGTGGATGTGGGCAAGCTTTTGAAATTGGTGGTCGAGGCGCATGGAGGATTGAAGCATCGGCTGCTTCAAGGTTGAGAACTTTCAAGGAGTGAACAGCGTAGCTTCCTCTTAGCTGATACCTTTGAGCCCGATCCGTACACGCGCTTCCAGATCGCGGATGGCGCCTTAAATGCGGCCATCGTTCAAGCCGAGATCACCGGAAGCCTCGAAGAATATCTTGAGATCTTCGACGAATTTTACGCCGATGATATCGAGGTTCTGGGCGGCCTACACTCTTTTCTAATCACGCCATTTACCGAACAGAACCGGCTCCAGCGAGAAGACGGAATGCACGAGCTCGGCTTTTGCGGGCGCATCGAGCGCAATCAACTCATCGTCATTCGGGAAGCGATAGGCACCAATAAGGACATTCTCCCCCACACCGTTCACGATCACTCCGTAATACTGCCGCGCGTCGGGACACTTGCGCGAATTCTCCGGCGTTATGAATTTCGCAAACCCGGCGTATTTCGCGAAGCACGCATAGTAATCCGTCGCCATCTCCAGCGACTGGCCGTGCGTGCCCCGGTAAGCATGGGCGTTCAACCCGGCTATTTTCATGAGCTCAGCGGCCATATAGAGGCCTTGCAGCGAGCCCATGGGATAACCGATGGTTTGCGCCGGGTTCGCGTGACGATAGCGGTCGTTGATCTCGCCGGGGGCCACAATCGCGGTGCTGTAGGCGGAGTGGTTCTTCAGGGGATCGACGCTCGTATTGGGCGTGATATTAAGAAAAGGAGTGTCATTCTCGCCGTAGATGACATTGTTGAAAAGCTCAATCCACGGCAACTTGATCGCGCGGGCGCCGTCGCCTCCGTTGAGCGCGGCTTCAAAGTCCGGTTCTTCGCCGAGGAGGCGCGCGATCGAAAGGAGCGCCGTGAGATGGCCGACGAACTGATTGTTGTACACCTCATCGGAATACTTCCACTTCATATTGAGGTCGTATTCCTGGTTATGAATGGAGCGAATCGTCTCGAACATGTTGCGGTGAAACGCATCGAGCCGCTCCCGCTCGTCACGCGACAACTCTCCGATGCCTTGCAGCAAATCCTGAGCATGGACGGAATAGATAACTCCGCGCGCGTGTGTAAGCGCGCCGTTGAAAGTTCCAAACCCTGTGACGTGAGGTTTGCCGTCGGGGTTCAGGTCACAATATCCTTCCTCGGTTCGGCGGAAGGCGCCCTTTTCGTCGCGAAATCCATGGTCAGCCCAAGCCAGCAGAATACGTTTGGCGAACGCTGCCGCATCGCTGGCCGAGAGAGCATCCTTAGGCGGCGCGGCACCCGCTTGCACGAGGGCCGCATAGAGGGCGGCGCGCGCCGCGACAATGGCCGCGCCGTGCGGCGGGGCTAAGCCGCGCTTGGTGTGCATCGCCGCACCCAATTGGTCGTCAGAACGGTCGTTGCCGTAGGCGGGCTTTTGCTCGTACGCAAAGCCGCGTAAGTAGATCTCCAGATCGCAGCCCGAGTAAGTCGCCTGCCAGTCGACCTTGGCTGAAAGATCCCGCCGAACGCGATCCGCAAGCGCCGCGTACCGGCCGGACGAATATGTTCCCTGCTTCCCGGCGCGCCGCGCGATGTCCTGCAAATCCTCACGGGTATCGAACACGCGCGGATGCGCGTCGAGACTCACGTAGTGGCCGGCCAGATGTGGATAGGACGTCGGCTCGTGCCTGACAGGCGGCGCATCCGGAAATTTTGCGGCGCCCGAGCCTGCGATGGCAGAGTTCTCGACGTTACCGACCGCGCGAATGCCGTGCACAAAGAGCGGCATGCCATGAAGTTTTAGGAGAATCGCGCCGGGCAAGGGGATGTCGAAACGATGCTTGCGCCCAATGGTGTCCTTGCAGGCATCATCGACCCCGGGTTCTTCGTCGAGATCGGCTTTTCCGGCCAGCGCGAAGATTCCCTTTTGCGCGTCATTGCCGCCCTCGTTGGCGTAAATATGAACGGTGAGCGACTCGGGACGGCCCTGTTGACAAGCCCAGCCTCTGATATGCGCGCCTCGGGCGTCAATGGCGATGCCATCAATGTGGCCGACAATACGGCCGGCTCCGGCTTTCTGACCGAACACGCATGGCCGGACCAGCGAAAGACACAGTGCGACGGCGGCGAACGTCGCAAGCAATCGTGGACTCTTCACGGCAACTCCAGAGTTGTTGAAGGCTGCGCCCATCACATCGGACTCAGGGCTAATTTTTCGGCGTCGGTGAGCGCGCCGCAGCAGAAGATGGCCCAGCTGTCCTCTGCTTCCGCATAACAACGATACAGTGGCTGCGCGCCGGGCTGCGGACTGGAAAAGACCCAGCCAGCGGTTCGTGACCGTTGATAACCGTGACTCTCACACACGCCTTTCTGCACCAGTAGGTGGTCAGGGTTCCCTGGCCACTGGCTGACGCCGTCTTCCAGTTCGACCGAGGGCTGCTTTGGATCCGCCGCAGTCATCAGGCATCCGAATCCGTTTGCCGCTTCTTTGATGTTGCTTGCTCCCTCCCGCGCATAGTATGGCGTTGGGGAATCGCCCGGGATGCTTTTCAGAGCCTAGCATCTGGAGCGTTGCAGCGCGGCGGTCTTTCACGCGACCTTTATGAACTCTTCATTGCCTTTTCACCAACTTCATCACTTTTCGACTCAGGAGTCCACGAAAAGCAACTGCAAGAGCCCGATGTGACGCACCTTTACGAAGAATTAACGAACCCCTTATTCGAGATTTACGGGTTTGGGTATCGAATGAACTGGGTGAGCGATTCCAAGTGACGTTTCAGCGCTGGGATCGATCCGGCCGGGAGGCCGAAATGTTCATGATCGCGGCAATGACGGTGCTGTGCACGGCAGGTATCGCGTTTTACATACGATTCCTAGTCGCGCTTTCGAAGGAATGCAAACCTCGGCGGATTGCTTACTGGCTGCGTATGCGACTTGGTGCGGGCGAAAACGCGATCGCTGAACTGCAGGAGCGGCAAAAAGCACTTACTCGCGCGGCGTGAGAACGATTTGATTGCAGACTGCTCTCCAATCGGAGCAAGGTTAGATGCAACAACGATTCATCGAGAAAGGATGTCCGATGTCGATCCAAGAAGTACCCGCAGAACAATTGGCAGAACTCTTCCACCACTACCACCAGGCGCTGGGGCCGGATTTTGGTTGCGCGAGCAAGCCTAACGCCGAAGCATGGGAGCAAATACCACACCCGGAAAAAAGTCGTCTGGTGGCTGCTGCCCGTCTAGCATTACTGGAATTGGCCTCAACGGCCCGGGAACGGGAAGACTCAAGGCGCTATTTCGCAAGGCCGGGTGAAGCCGAATGGGGCTGCTGAGATAGGGATTCGATGCAATCGGAACTACGAGATGAGAAAGCTCACATGACCAGAAGCTGGAGTTTGCGGCGATTATTTCCCATGATGTGGAATGGGGCACCCGAGCAAGGTGCTTTGAAGGAGAAAGTTGCGGCGGCAGGGATAATCCGATTCGGTGAGTTTACGATTGACATTGACGAGCGAATCGTGACCTTGTGCGGTGAGGAGCTGCCGCTGACCTCGGAGGAATTCGATGTCCTTGTGTTTCTGACTGACCATCCTCAACGCTTGGTTACGCCTCGCACCATGTTGGCGACGCCCGGGATGGCCAACGGAGTCCGGAAAACCGAGTTCTTAAGAGCCTTGATTTCCCTCCGCAAGAAGCTCGATGCTGCGGGACCTGGCCAGCACTACCTTCGGACTGAACCGTGGGTCATATACCGCTTCGATCCGACCTCTTCGTCTACCGCATAAAAGCTGTACAAACCGCGAAATTTAGCACTTCCGATAACGTACAGTGCGAAAATTTCCCTTGGGGCACGTTTCCGTGCCACCTTGGCTGCAAGCAGCGGATTCGATTAGCCGTCAATGATCGCATTGGCATCGAGCCGAATCCTTGAGCTGGGGGCGGTTTTGGAAGGTTGGCCGGCAAATCGGCCAGAATCGTCGCATCGTCTGTAACGTGTTTACGCGAGCTATAATGGCCCGCAGCGATGGCCCTTACCCCTGGCACGAAACTTGGACCCTATGAAATTCAGTCTCCGCTAGGAGCTGGCGGGATGGGCGAGGTGTACAAGGCTCGCGATACCCGCCTCGACCGCAAGGTCGCCGTCAAGATCCTCCCTTCACATTTGTCCGAGAACCCCGAAGCCAAGCAGCGGTTCGATCGGGAAGCACGCACGATTTCTTCGTTGAATCATCCGAACATCTGCACGCTCCACGATGTCGGCGAGCAGGACGGTGTTGATTACCTGGTGATGGAATACCTGGAAGGCGACACCTTGGCTGATCGTTTGCGCGGGGGGCCCCTGCCGATGGACCAGGCCTTGAAATATGGAATCGAAATCTGCGAAGGGCTGGAGAAGGCGCATCGCAGCGGCGTTGTTCACCGCGATCTAAAACCAGGCAACATCATGCTGACCAAGACGGGGGCCAAGCTGATGGACTTTGGGCTGGCGAAGGCGTCGCTGGCGGGCCCCGCGGCCACTTCGGGGCTCACGGCAACTCTGACCACGCCGCCCGGCAGCCATCCGCTGACCGCACAGGGCATGGTGGTGGGAACGTTTCAATATATGTCGCCCGAGCAAGTAGAGGGTAAGGAAGCGGACGCACGCTCGGACATCTTCGCTCTTGGCGCCGTGCTCTACGAAATGGCGACGGGCAAGCGCGCCTTTGAGGGAAAGACCGCAGCCAGCGCGATGGCGGCCGTCCTTGAGCGCGATCCGGCTCCGATCTCCTCGATGCAGCCGATGGCCCCGCCGGCGCTCGATCGACTGGTCAAGACCTGCCTGGAGAAAGACCCGGATGAGCGCTGGCAAACCGCGCACGACGTCAAGCTGCAACTCCGGCAAATCACCGAGGGCAGATCGCAAGCCGGTACGGCCAGTTCGACATCAGTCGTGGCACCGCTCGCGACTCGGAAGAACAATCGTTTCTACAGGTGGGCCGCCCTGGCATTGACCATTGTCGCGGCTGCGGCCGCGGGATATTTTGCTCGCGTCTCCGATACCGCACCACCTGTGTGGGGAGGGTTGAACATCACCGGCGAACTGGGCGAGGAAGGAAGTTTTGTACTCTCGAGCGATGGCCGCCAGTTGGCCTATGTGGCTGCCGATCCTCAGGGTCGGCTTCTTATCTGGGTGCGAAAGCTCGATTCACCGAGGGGCTTGCCCCTTGAGGGCACGGCAGCAGCGGAGTATCCATTCTGGTCCGCGGACGGCCGCAGCGTTGGCTTTTTCGCGGATGGCAAGCTCAAGCGGATTGAGGCCGACGGACAGAATCTACAGACGGTCTGCGGTGCTCCGAACGGACGCGGCGGCACTTGGAACCGGGACGGTCTGATTGTATTCACTCCCAATGCCGTCGGTGGACTAGCCAAGGTTACCGCTGCGGGTGGGACAGCGGTGCCGATCACACAGACCAGTGAGAGCATGAATCATCGCTTTCCTCACTTTCTCCCGGATGGACGTCATTTTTTGTTCACGCAAGCGTATGGCAAGCAGGGCGAGGACGGGATCTACGTGGGCAGCATCGATTCGCCGGAGTTCAAGCTGGTTTCAGCAGGTCCAAGTTCCAATCCTGCCTACGCCTCCGGCTATCTGCTTCTCGTGCGCGAAGGCAAGTTGCTGGCACAGCCGTTTGATCTCCGGCGGTTGCAGTCAACCGGTGCGCCGTCGTTAGTCAGCGACGGCGTACGTATGGCATTCGATCGTCGCGCCGCGGATTTTTCCGTCGCACAGAACGGCACGCTCGTCTTCCTCTCCGCGGTGGGCAGCGGGCAGCGGCTGGTGTGGTTCGACCGTGAGGGAAAAGAATTAGGAGTTGCGGTTCCGGACATTGGGAACCCCACCAGCGGCCTGATGGTGGGTACGCTTTCGCCGAGCGGCGAGCGCGTAGGGGTCGCTCGCGCCCGGGGCACCGGCTCTGATATTTGGATGTACAGTCTGAAGACGGCCCTCGGCACGCGTCTGACCTTCACCGACGATTTCAATGAAAGTCCGGTCTGGTCTCCGGATAGCGACAACATCGTCTTCACCCGCAATCTGACGGATCATTATGAACTGCGGCTCAAATCCGTTTCCGGTGCGGGCGAGGAACAAATACTCGTGAAGACCACTGGGAACACGCTGGCAACTGCGTGGTCCCGCGATCGCCGCTATGTCTACTATTCCGGCGATGTTTTCGGAGCCAATGGCAAAGCGCAGGGCATGGTGCTCGACATGGAGGGAGTCGGCCACAAGGCGATGGCGGCCACTCAGTCTCAGGGGAACGTGTTTGGCGGATCGTTTTCTCCCGATACGAAATGGGTCGCTTATCTCTCCGACGAGACCGGTCGCCTTGAAGTGTACGTGACCTCATTTCCGAATCACGTCGGCAAATGGCAGCTTTCGACCGGCGGGGCTGACGGTGCACTGGGCACGATCTGGGCGGGCACGAGCGCTGAAACAGAAGTCATCTTCCGGGACCTGCAATCGCATTTGATTTCTGTGCCCGTGCGCGAGGAGAGAGGCTCTTTGAGCCCGGGCGCGCCGCGCGTTTTGCTCGGCGGCAGATCGCTAGCCAGCTCGCGCTTTACCGATCTGACGCGTGACGGCAAGCGGATCTTAGTGGGACTGCCCCAAGAAAATGCCAGTACTCCGCTGACGATGCTGCTGAATTGGACGGAAAATCTTAGGCGCTGATCCTGGGCAGACTGCCGCTCAACTTACAGAGCCGCACACTAGATTGCGAGCGGGTGACGGGCAACTCTTCTCTAGTCTTGTAAGGGAAGGTTTGCCGTTGTGTAACCGGGAACTGACCGGGTTGGTGAACACTTGGGTGTCGATCGAGATCAATTTGAAAAATGGATGGATGGCCTTATGGAATGGGAAGCCACCGAAAAGCGATGCCCGGCGTCCATCCTTAGGATTCCCGCTAACTGGCAATCCCCTAGCGGATTCGTTTGAAGCCGCCAGGTGCGCGAGAAATGAGGCAGGTTCTTACTGGCCCATCGAAGAGATAAGCTGCGCCGCTTTAGAATGGCTGTGGGACTGAAGATCACCATGCCGCGCGCAATCTCAGGCCCGTGCGCCTGAGTCCATGAAAACTAAAACCTACCCCGACCCTAAGCCTTATCCCGAGAAGGTGCGGCTCGTGATCTTGGACCTGGATGCCTTTCTCTACCCTTACGACAAGGCATACCGCAAGGCCATTCTGCGAGCCTGGCGGGCGGTACAAAAGGAATACGGCCTTCCCATATTCCGGAAGAAAATGGCGCAAAAATTGATTGAAGAGGCAAAGGAAGAATCGAAGAAGAATCCAGATGACGCGTTATGCCGCTACATCTGCGAGATGGCGGAACGCCTGGAAAGCATGGGCCACCCCGGTGCCTCCGTGATCGGCATGCTGGGAGCCTATCGTCGCAGCCGGAGGGTAGCGCGCTCGGGTGGGGTGGAAGAAGGTATGCAGCATGATCACTCTCTTGACCCACCTTACAAAGACATGATCGCCATGGCCTTTAATCTGAGGCTACTTCGAGACCACAGGAGCGAAAAGAAAGCAGTACTCACGCGCGACGAACTGCGAGGAAAAATCCTGGAGGGAGAAAAAGGGGTTACGCGGCTGTGGAATAGGCACATGGGCAGCGGGTTCATCCGGCCCGATGCCGGATTGGTGAGCAAGATACAGCGGCTAAATGACGCTGGAGTCGAGGTTGCTGTCCTCTCGCATTCGTTCAAGCAGGGCGAAGGACAGGCAATCGAAAAGTTGGAAAAGCTTGGCCTCAACGGGGTGGTTCCCGAGCACAAAATTTTTGGGCTAGAGGAGATTTCTCCCTATAAAAAAGGCAAGCACCCGGAGGTTTTTGAGAAAACGCTTGCGGCCATTAACAACATGCGCGGCCCGGCGGACCCGATTAAGCCGTTCGAGACAATCATGGCAGAAGATACGATCGGCAACCTCCAAGGTGCCAAGAAAGCAGGTATGCAAACCGTGTGGGTGCCGCGCAGGCACAAAGACATGCCAGGTCATCCCTCAGAAAAGCTACAGAAAAAGCTCGCGTCGGTCGATCATATCTACGCTACGCCGCATCAGTTTTTGGATGCACTGGATGCTGCGATCCATGCTGCGAAACATGCTTCCAGAGAAGACCTGTAAGGGCGGAGTTACTCCCGAGGCGAGAGTGACGCTCTCGGGATGTTCTCAATCCAGATCTCATTCCCGAAAAACCGGGCTGTCGTAGTCCACGACTCGTTCCGCGACTTGCCATCAAGAGCGCCTTGCTCGCTTTGGCAAGCCCCCAGGCCACCAGTTCCAATCACCGGCAATACGAAGCAGTGCGGGACCGATCACAATACGAACGAGTGTGGCGTCAATCAACACGGCGACCGCCAACGTAAATCCGATCATTTTGACCACCAGGAAACTTCCGAAAGTGAATGCCGCGAATACCACGATCATGATCGCGGCGGCGCTCGTAATCAGGCCTGCGGTTCTAGCCAGACCCTCCGGGATCGCATCCATTTCACTTAGCCCACTCCTTCTGGCTTCGAGAACGCGTGCAACCAGAAATACCTCGTAGTCCATGCTTAATCCAAAAACGATTGCAAAGGCAACGATCGGAACAAGAGGAAACACGCTACCGGTTCCCTCAGGAACTCCCAGGAATCTGCTTCCGTGCCCGTCTTGGAAAACCAAAACCAATGCTCCGAAGGACGCGGCAACCGAGAACAGGTTGAGTGCGACGGCCTTCAGGGGGGCGAAGATAGATCGAAACCCGCACAGTAGCGCAAGGAGTGTCCCCCCGACTACCAGCGCCATTACCGACGGAAAGCGGTCTCTAATAATCGTTTCATAATCGGCGTTGAGTGCCGGAATGCCCCCAACGAGAAGCGTTGCGCCAGGCACTCCGGTGAGAGCTAGCGCGCCCGTCTTCCGAATCTCCCGCACCCAATTGACCTGGTCGCGCAGGGAGACTGAGCTCGCGGGTAACACCTCAATCAGCGCCGCTCGTCCGTCGCTACTCAGAAATGTTCGACGGGTCTCCCGCGAGAGGTCAAGGAGGGAAGACCGGTTGCCCTCCGCAATCGTAGTGATAGAAATCACGAAGCCAGAACGAGGGTCGCTCCTGAGGCGCTTGGTGAGACGATCCAGCGCATTCCACCCAGCGTCGGTTTGCGCGATGGAGTCGGTTGGAAGCTCGACAATGATGCGCAACGATTCAACAACGCCTTCCCGATCCATTTGTCTCAGGGTGTGGAGGGCATGGACTGATTCCGCCGCCTGCGGAAGCCAATCTCCCCGGGGGACACTGGTATCCAGTCGCCTGATCTGCCAGGCGAGCAGAAGCAAAGGAGTGCCTGCCACGAGGAGGGCAAGCCAGGGATGCGCGACAATCACCTTTCCCCATTGCCGCCAGCGCTTTCCCGTACTCGCGGCCCGATGCGCATCCAACTTTGGAGTAAAGGGCAACCGGCCAAGATTAATCCGCGGACCGAGCAACGCCAGCACTGTCGGAACCAGGGTATTTGTAAGCAACACGCTCATTCCCGCCACCAAGAATCCCGCGATACCGATGGAACGGATTTCGCTGATCGGAACCGTCAAGAGGGCTAAAAATCCGATGGCTACCGTTGAGGCTGAAATCAAGAGCGTGCGACCTGCCTGACCTGCCGCGATGACCGAGGCTGCGGGTCCATCGTTCCCGGCGGAAATCGCTTCCCGGAAGCGGCTGACCATGAGGAGCGCGTAGTCAATGCCCAAGCCCAGGCCAAGCATGGTGGCCAAATTCTGAACCAGAATTGACAAGTGCCACCGCTGCGCCAGGAATCCCGTAATCGCCATAGTGGTCGCGATGGCAAGCTGGCCAACCGCCAATGGAATCAGGGCGGCGATCAGGCTACCAAAAGCGACCAGCAGAAGTGCGAGGGTCGCGGGGATCACCAGACTTTCGCCGCGTTGCACGTCGTCGGAGCTCGCTTTTCGAATGTCGAAATTCAGTGGAATCTCGCCGGTGAGTTCGAGCTTCACCGCCGAATAACGGCCCCGCAGTTGAGTTTCAAGCGAGCTTGCCAGCTGGTGAAGCTTCGGAACAAGCAACTCCACGGGACCGTCGGTCGACGTGAGTCCCATGAGAACAAACGTTCCCCCTCCGCGGCCCATGAAGATGGGATCGCGAGAGTCGAGATAGGACACTACTCCCGAAACGCCGGGTTGCTCTTTCAATGCTGTCACGATGGGTGCTAATGCTTGCCGGCCTTCCTCCGAATCCGCAGGCGGGAGTCCCTGAATCACCAGGACCACTTGGTCCACGAACGGCGAGCGAAAACGGTCGGCCAACTCTTGCCGGACAGTTTCAGCTTGGCTCCCTTCGACACGGGTCGCGGTCTCCAGGTGGCGCTCGGCATGAAAAGAGAATGGAAGAAGCGCAATGGCTGCTGCGAGGACGATCCCTGACACCCATAAACGGTTCACATCCATGGCACTCATCATGTCATACCAGATCGTCGCCGCTAAAGCTCTCATGCGGAGAGCAGGAACCGCTGAGGCCGAAAAGGTGTTCCGCCCGCAAGCAATTCATATTTTCGCGCTTCGTATTGGGTAGACATTGCGCACGACTCACAATCACAAGCAATGTGAATCTGCTAGACTTTCGACATCGGCGTAGGAGGATCAATTCGTACATTATTGTTGTTTGGACTGCTTGCCGCCGTCCAACCCGGAGTGACCGACCCTCGCGTTGGCGTTTGGACGCTTGTCTCTGCGCAGTCTAGCCTGGATCCTCCGAACCGGCTCTCCATTACACACCTGCATGGCGGGGTGCATGTAGTCATGTCAGGCGAAACCCATTTCGATTTCACTGCGAATCGAAAAGGACACGATTCGCCCGCACCCGGCAATCTCGGTTTCAATCAAATTGATCTGCATAAGATCGATAAGAGGCATGCTGAGGTCACGGAGAAAAAGGACGGAACTCTTGTGGCGACGGTTCGCGAACAACTTTCGAAGGATGGAAAGGAGCTAACGGCCACGACTGCGACCGTGGGCCATCCCGATCGGATCACCGTGTGGACGCGAACCGGAGGTGCGAAGGTCGCCAGTGACCCGTTTGTAGGCGAGTGGACGCAGGATCTCAGCAAGACCCGTTTACGGCAAGGGTTGGTGCTCAAAATCGAGGCGGACGGAAGCGGTGGGGTCCGTTTTCTGGGCGACTTCAGCTATACCGCCCGTTTTGACGGAAAGCGATACGATCTAAAGAACTCGCGCAACGATACCGTGACGCTCGAACTTGTCGATCCTCACACGCTGGAAGCAATTTACCGGCGGGAGGATCAAGTTACTCAAAAGGATAGGTGGGTGGTTTCCGCGGATGGGCACCAGATGACCCTATCCACCACAGCCACGTTGGAAACCGGCCTGAGGCTAACGGAAAAGCTCGTGTTTAAGAAGTAGCGGAGAATGTACCTGTGCGGTCCACAGAAGCCGATCGCTCTGCTAGCGCGTTGTATCGTTCGCCGAGGATAGCCATCTTGCCTCACGATAGACAGCTCCCCTGTTGTAGACAGCCCATCTCGCTCATTGACCCCGCGATCATCTCACAGCTGCTCCGAGGCTTCGATCTTCGGAATCTCCTCGATACACTCAGGATCTCCTGCATCGGCCAAGCATTGGAGGCAATGCACACCGCAATCCATACCTCTCCGATGGGTCTTGCTGTTCAGGTCGCGCTCGCAGATCGGTGACACCGCGTTGACCTCACGAGCCGCGACCGAAATGATCCCCTTGCGATACATAAATTTCAGAATGCCGTTGACCGTATCTTCCAGAGACGGGTCCGGTTTGCCCCACTCGGAGGCATCCCGGGCCATTTGATAGGAAGAGCTGTCATACCGTTTGAACTCCATCGAGGAGATGTTGTCGACAGAGCCCACCAGAAAATCGAGCAGGGGAAAGAGAAGATCTTCCTTCCGGCATCTCCGGATCAGCTCGGGAACGAAATCGGGAAGACTGAATCTTTCGAACTGCCGGCCAGTTGCTTTGGTAATAAGCCCGGTGATATCCATCATGTTCGAATAATCGTCCCGAGTGACATGGTAAGTCTTATTCGCTGTACCTGGAGTGGTAGAGATCGCAATGATATTGTTCGCCACAATGTCGGCCGGCACAAAGCTGACCTGGTTGAGAGTGTCGACGCCAATGCCGTGATTCACCATAAAAGCAACTAAGCGAACGGCGATATCGAAATTGTTACCTCCGCCCGTGACGGAAGGACTCACGAGAGCCGGCCGGAAAATCCGCGCGGAAAGTCCCCGGCTGCGCGCGTCGACAACCACTTGTTCCGCTACCCATTTCGATTGACTGTACCCAAAATCGAGAAGCTCCATATTCTCGTTCAGGTCGGTCTCATACAAGACTGATTTGATCGCCCAGCCAAACACGAAGGTAGTCGAAACATAATTGAACCCTTTGGGCCTTCCCTCGAACGCCAATCTTACGACCTCAGCGGTTCCCAGCACGTTCGCGTCGCGCATCAGGTCGTAATTGAACAGGTAGTTCACGGTTGCACCGTTATGGAACACCGTGTCGATTTCACTCGCGAGGAAATCCCACACGTCCTGCATCAGGCCAAGCTTTGGCTGCCCTAGATCGCCGGAGACGGGGATCACGCGGGCCTCGAACATCTCCATCAGCCCTGCCCCGCATGGTCCCATTGACTCCATTGCAGCTCTCAGCCTTTGCTTGCCATGCTTTTCGTCGGAAGACCTGACGAGAACATAGATCTTCGCCCGTGTCTGTTCCAGCAAGCTTTTTATGAGGAATGGCCCTATGAAGCCGGTCCCGCCTGTGAGCAGCACCTGTTTCAGTATCGGTATCTCCGGCATGGGCGCAGGCACCGGAGGCTCGAAAATGAGCTTCCTGTCGCTGCTCATCATTCGTTTCTCAACCCCGTACTGCTCTTCACGGAAAGCCGCAAGGGAATGGCGCAGATGAACCAGCGCCTCTTCGGGAGCGCGCTCCAGTTGTTCGGCTAGTTGAAACAACTCGGCTACACTGACACGCTGAATGACACCAATATCTACCTGCCTCGCCAGCATCTCGGCGCCTTTATCTTTCAGGAGTTCCTTGAGTTCATGCATGAACACAACAAGATCCAGGGAATCCAGGCCGGCTTCGACGAGGTTGTACGATTCCTGACCTGTCAGGTTGTATCTGGCTTTCAATTCGGCGAAAGTGGAATGCATGTCGGAATCGGACGCAGAGTTCCCGGCGTCCTTCGCCCGCGAAAAATCGGAAAGAACGGTGAACTGACCTTGCAGCCACATCTGTTTGGTCTTATGGCGCATGATCTTCCCCGAACTCGTTCTCGGGATCGCACGAGGCGCGATAAGGGAAATCATCGCCACTTCCACGTTGAGATAATTCCGGACCACAGCGGCAATCTTTCGTGCTTCGGGAAGCGCCCTAGGATTCTTGACTTCGGCGACGATTGCTAACGCAGGTTCGCTGTCTTCCTGAACCTGGAACGCAGCGACGCAATTGTGCCTAATCAGACTGGATGATTTCTCCACGACGTTCTCAATGTCCTGCGGGTAATAGTTCTGCCCGCGGAGAATAATCATGTCCTTGATGCGGCCGCAGACGTAGAGTTCGCCGTTGTGGATGAATCCTATGTCGCCGGTCCGAAGGTAGCCGTCGTCATAGGGAGTATCGTCCACGAGCCGCGCACGAAATTGCTTCAGAGTCAGTTCAGGATTATTCCAGTAACCCTGGCACTTACCGCTTCCGGCGACCCAAATTTCGCCGATGTGCTCAGGCTTAAGAGCGAAATGTCCTTCCGGATCCACGATCTTAATGTCGAAACCCAGGAGCGAGGTTCCACAACTGACAATCTGCGTGGCGCCGCCGATTTCTGAGACCTGGGTAGTCATACGGGCCTTCCCCAGCGCCAGGCCACGCTTGTTGACGGAAACGATGTTGCGACCGCCCAGTGAGACCGCCAGAGTATTCTCGGCCAACCCGTAGGCGACATAGAAACTCTCGGACTTGAGTCCATAGGGCTGAAACGCTTCTAGAAACCGGGTGTAGGTATCCGGTTTTACGGGTTCTGCGGCGCACATCAACACGCGAAGCGAGCTGAGATCACAAGCCTCCAGGCTTTCCTTGGAAAGCCTCCCGGCGCGCAAGCAATAGTCGTAGGCGAAGTTGGGGGCCGCCGCCGCAGTGGCGTGGTAGGTCGTTATCGCATTGAACCACAGGATCGGCCGCTGAATGAAGTCCATGGGAGCGAACCCGTACGTCGTGCCACCTTTCAGTGCTGGATATAGGTAGCACCCGATCAGTCCCATATCGTGATACTGCGGAAGCCAGGAAACGACGACCGGCGCCGGATGGTCGATCACGAGCGGATAGGTATTCAGGATGTTTTGGTGCGTCACGATCACGCCCTTTGGCTCCATCGTCGAACCCGACGTGTACTGGAGAAACAAGATCTTCGAAGGATCGACAGGTGGTCGGTCCGAAATCGTGTCCACGAAATCTTCCGTGGCGATCCACGGAAGACCGGAAATATAATCTACGTCGACGCCCGACGCCGAGACTCTAGGTCTGGCGAGATTCGTCTTGAGAGATGCGTGGTAATCTCTGCTCGTTAAGATCCCAGCCGCCTGGCAATCCTTTGCGATGTGGACCGTCTTGTATAGGGCGCTCTGGAAGCCGCGCGAACTGGGGGGATAGACCGGCACGGGGATCAATCCGGCGCGCACGCACCCAAAAAATGCGCAGATCATTTCGAGCCCCGGCGGGTAGGCAAGCAGAACCCGATCGCCCGCCGCGAAGCGACCCTCTTTCCGCAAATGTCCGGCGATCGCTTGCGTTCGGCGGAGAAACGACGCGTAGGTGTGGGTTTCGGTCGGATCGCCGTTTACGTCAAGGTACGAATAAAGTAGTTTGTTCGGGTGCTCATCTGCCAGCCTATCCAGGTGGTCCAGAATTGACGCCGTCATCAATCAGCGATCCTCCAAGCTCGAATAGAACGCAAGTCAATAAACCAAACATACCTCGCCAGCGAGCGAGGTGAAACATGACTGAGTCTCGAAGTGCAGGTCGCAGTGCAGACCTGGAATGTGGGACTGTGAGAATGCACGCGTATTGTTGTTCTCACCACAAGCGTCGCTCGATTAGCTGGGGAACGGACGTTCTCCTTTTTGCCGCACAGGACGCGAAGCAGACTTGCGGAGCTCCTATACCACATGCAGGAGGCCCATTTCACTATGGTTCATTAGTTGGTATATTAGCAAAACGCTTGCACAATACCACGCGTCATCGCTTCCTGGGGCTTCCTGGGATGAGGCATCAGCCTCCATGCACCGTTCCGTTCTGAATTTTCTTGATTGCGCTTCATGGCTCGCACTAAAATAATGCAGCGAGACTGTCGACGGCGCAGCAACAATTTCGCTGCGGGTCAGAGCGACGCATGCGGCATATGGAACGCATCGCAGTCCCCATTTAGCAGGTCGCGGAGGCGCCGGTGACGTTCCAACCCGAAGCGATGATTGCCCATCAACCGGACATCGCGGATCTTGTACCATCGGAAACTTCAGTTTCGCCGATTATCGAATCGGCCGGTGCGTCTTCATTCCCGAAAGTCTTGCGTAGCCGCCTGGATAGGTTTTTTGCCGATCAGAGCATTTCTCCCAAAGCCGACCGCACAATGTGTGTCAAGATCGCCATGGGTCTGGCGGTCCTCGTGGGCGGATGGATTGCTCTGTATACGCTCAGGCCCGGCTCATGGAAATTTGTCGCCCTCTACCTTTTAGGCGGCCTCGCGCAGACATTCCTTTTGCTGAACATCGCCCATGACAGCAATCACAACGCCATCTCGTCTCAGTCACACGTCAACAAAATCCTGAACTATGTCTTCGATCTGTGCGGAATGAGCTCGTACATGTGGCGTATCCTACATCATCGGGGTCATCACTCCTGCATCAATCTCCACGGTGAAGACGACGCGCTTTCAGGACGCGGCATCTTTCGCTTTACGCCTTATGAACCCCGGGCGCCATGGCACCGGTTCCAGCACATCTACGCGCTGTTCGTTTACGCGATGTTCTCTTTCGATTATGTGTTCTTTAGGGACTTCCAGTGCTTTTTCTTTCCGACCCATGAATATCTGAGACGCACTAAGCATTCCCTGCGCGAATATGCCATTCTCTTTGCCGGCAAGGGTTTCTACCTAACTTACATGCTTATCTTGCCGGTGATGGTGCTGGGAAAATCGCCTCTGCTGGTCGTCGGGGCGTTCCTCCTGGTCCATTTGATCGTCGGTTTAAGCGTAACGCTCGTATTCCAGTCGACGCATACCGTCGATAGCACCTACTTTCCATCGGATCGTGGCGAGTTTGAAAACGGCGTGTATCACATCTTCGCGACAACGGCCGATTATGCGACAGAAAACCCGCTTGTAGGTTGGTTCGCGGGCGGGCTCAACCATCACGTCGTCCACCACCTGTGTCCTTTTGTGTGTCATACCCACTACGCTCCGCTGACTAGGATCGTGAAGGAGACTGCCAAAGAGTTTGGGGTTCCCTATAGGCAGCACTCCACTATGACCCTGGCAATCCAGCATCATCTGATACTTTTGAAGCAACTGGGGAATGCAGACTGATTTTTGAGCGTCATATCTTTTCTTGTATGGGCCAGCTAGCAGTTCTTTCTAGTGACATGAAATCTCCGGCGGTTCGAGGCAAGTATCGGGACGACTGGGTATGAGCTCATCCGTGCCTGTCCCCGTTGTTTCCCGACTCCGCTGCTTTGCGGATTCTCGCGCAATGGCCCGCAATCCGGTGCAGGTTTGGTCCCGGTACAACGAAATCTTCGGCGACACATTCTGGATCCGTTTGGGTGGTCTCAAGGAGGCGATGGTTACCATCGATCCCGCTGTCATTCAGCACGTGTTGAAGACCAATGCGGAGAACTACCAGAAATCCGAAATTCAAGTGAAGCGAATGGGCCACTTCCTCGGTAAAGGCCTGCTCACGACCCACGGAGAAGCCTGGCGCACGCAGCGCCGTCTCATCCAGACGGGCTTCGATCGAAAGCAACTCGATGCGTTGTCCTCAATCATGCAGGACTCCCTTGCCGAGTCGCTGCGCGATTTCGACAGACAGATCCACGGTGGCCCCGTGGATATTTACCCCCACCTCATGAAAATCACCTTCGCGATGGTGGCTCGATCGTTATTTGGCGCACGGTTGAAGGATGAAGACATCGATCTTGTCAGCCATACCATCTGCACCGTCCAAGAATTCATCGTACGGCAAACCCTTCAGCCCTACCTGAATCCCTGGTTCGCCGTCTCAGGCGAACTGCGCAGACACGAAGACATGCGAACCCGCGCCGACGCCATTCTGCTCGAATACATAAGGAAGCGCCGCAACGAACCGCCCGGCCACGATCTGCTTCAGACTTTGTTGGATGCGCGTTACAGCGATGGCAGAGGCATGAGCGATGAGCTCATCCTGAGCGAGAGCATGCAACTTCTGGTTGCTGGACATGAAACATCGTCGAATGCTCTATCTTGGCTTCTTTATCTTTTGAGCTCGCGTCCGGATTGTCTCGAGAGGGTACGGCAGGAGTTTGACTCCGTGCTCGGCGAAGCGCCCCTCAGCCACAGCGACGTTCCCAAGTTCGAATTTGTGACTCAGGTCATTCAAGAGGCGCTCCGCCTCTACCCGCCATTTTGGATGGTCGACCGCATGGCTGTTGCAGACGACCGTGTAGGCGACGTCGCGATACCGCGCGGATCGATGGTCATTGTGTATGTGTACGGTGCGCACCATGCTCCGCGGTACTGGCAGAATCCTGAGAACTTCGATACAGAGCGTTTCACCAAAGCAAACGAGAAGCTGCGCACACCCTTCACCTTTCTTCCCTTCGGAGCCGGACCGCGAGGCTGTATCGGCGGAAATTACGCGATGCTGCAGATCCTTATGATTTTGAGCGATCTGCTCAGAAAATATGATTTTCAGTTGGCTCCGGCCCAAATGATCGAAGCTCGCCCGATGGTCATCCTGCGGCCGAAACACGGAATCCGCATGACATTCACCAACACCATCGCTCCCGCCCCGCGCGTCGCATAAGACGCGATCTGGGAAGGAACGGACTTGAGTTGTAAAGCGCAAAACATTGAGACGGTAGTTGTTGAAAAGCCGCTTCCAATGGGCAAAATTGCATCATGTGCCAATTGAAGGTGCATTCGCGCGGATAAGTCGCCATATCTGCATTGACGAGTGGCCAAATCCCGATTACTCCCGGATGACGGCTACCCTGAAGTAATCCAAAGGTAAGGTTTGCCGACCCCCAGAATTGCCGGCTTCGCTATGCGCAGACGAACAGCGAAAGCCTTATCGCCAAATGTGCGGCCGTCGTGAAACAGAGAAGGCTTGCTTAAACCGTTTATGAGTGGGTACAAGGGTTCACGGGGCGCACAGAAAGCGTACAATTCTCCGCGCTTTCGAAATCACGAAAAAACAGAGTCTTTCGGTTTGAGTGGGTCTCCAGATGGGCAAATCCAAGTCGCTGCCTCCCACCGGTCACTACAACGCCAACTACGGGAATTTTCAGACGGAGCTATACGCGCAGATCCGACGTGAAGCTTTTGGCGAGGATATTGGACAAAACAGTTGGCTTACCTCAGACGAGCAGGACAGGTTTTTGGAGTGGCTCGACCTTTGCCCAGGGAAGACCATGCTCGATGTTGCTTGTGGAGCAGGGGGCCCGGCGCTGCGAATCGCCGCTAGCAGCGGCTGTTCCGTTGTCGGTATTGACGTTCACGAACAGGCTGTTACGACGGCGAGTTCACTTGCAGCCCAACGCGGCTTAGCCGAACGCGCCGAATTTCGGTCTACGGATGCTACCGGGCCTTTGCCATTTTCTGACGCCAGCTTCGACGCCATCACCTGTATTGACGCGATCAACCACTTTTCCGACCGGTCAGGTGTCATGGCGGAGTGGGCCCGGTTGCTGAAGGTGGGTGGACGACTGTTGTTCACCGATCCCATCACTCTGACCGGGCCGCTGACGAATGCAGAAATCGCGACACGCAGTTCAGCGGGTTTCTATCTGTTCGTTCCCCATGGCTATGACGAGCGCCTTATTGAGCATTGTGGATTGCGCTTGCTGGTCTGCGAAGACGTAACTGCGAACATGGCCAAAGTCGCCGAGGCGAGACGCACCGCCCGAGCATCGAGAAGCATTGTCCTTCGTGAAATTGAAGGCGATCAGGCATACGACAGCCAGCAGGAGTTCCTTGCGGTGGCTGCTCGAGTCGCTCGAGAAGGCCGCCTTTCCCGCTTCGTCTATGTTTCGAAGAAGATGAACCGAGTATTAACAACGCCTTCATAGTGGACGGAAGGAAGCGCATGAACCCGCATGGACGGGCAGCTCTGGCAACGGCCGAGTTAAGTGATGTTGGCCAGCGAGCGAGACGGCGAATCGCTTACCGTCTGCCTCCTTTTGTCTTTCTCATCTACGTCGTTAACTACTGATTCCAGCTTTGATGGGAATCGCGGTATGCTCATCAACGGTTGGCACTCCGACAAGACGGCCGAGCGGCACTGGCACAGCGCTATTCCACTGGTCGCTGCCGGATCGATGTTCGCTCCCTTGACCGTCTTCCGCCACGAAGTCCCGTTGGCAATTGCGCGTTTGCTTTTGGGCAGCGGTTTCTTCTATGCGTATTACCCTGTTTTCTGGGCGATACCGGACGACGATGCTCAGCCGGGCAACGGCCGCCGCTTCATTCGGACTAATCAATTCAATCATTCAATCGGGCAACTCGGCGGATTTGTTGGAAATTGCGCGATTGGGTTTCTCAATGATCGAACACACTCACTGGCAGCCAGCTTCGCGTTCATAGCCCTCGTCTATGTTGAGGCGGGAGGCCTGGTCCTAAGTCTAAGAGTTCGCGATCCCATTGGTGTCCCGCAGAGACCGAACTAGCTCGAAAACTATCCCTGGCGAGCCGGTCGGAAAGTGTGGATCGATCTTCCATTGCGGGGACTCTTCCCGGTTTACGGACAACCCTTCCGTAATCCGGTAAGGGAAGGCTGGCCGTCTAACCGTCCACTGGCCCGCACAAGGAGTTGTGGGGGCAAACACACTATAACCTCTGAACCCCTGGAAGTAGTTGGCGCCGCCCGGGTAATGGCGGCAAACAAAGGCCGACGGTTTTGAATCACGGCTTGTCCGCCGCATCAACGCGCGGGATGCGGGACCATCCGGCGGGCGTGCGCTGGAACTGCGCGGTCACGGAGGGGAAGAAAGAATTGCGCTCGCGGTTCCAAGTGAGGCATTGGATGGCAACGGATGAGCGATCCACTTGAATGATATTAAATGAATTGAGTTCGCCGCGAGCGCGCGTTGAGGTGGCGGTTCCGGCATGGATGACGAGTGCGGAGTGGCCCGGAATTTTGTAACGCTTTGCGCTTTCGCTGGTGCTGCTGATATGCAAATGGCCGGAGAGGATTAGATCGATACGGCAGCGCGCAAAGCCAGTCATCGCCATGCGCGCGCGCCCGACCAAACCGTGAACCTCGTGGGTTTCGGGCAAATCGAAGGGGTGATGGGAGACGACGACGCGCGTCCGATTCTCGCCGCACGCTTCGAGCCGCGTGCAACTCCGGGCGACCTGCTGGCGGCTGATGCGGCCGCCTTTAAAAGTGAGCGAGCGGGCGGTATTGATGCCTACGATCGCGATTTCATCGTCGCAGTAGAACGGCTCCAGCTCCTTGCTGATGTAGAGCTGGTAATTCCGGAGCGGTTTTAGAGCGCGGGCGAGAACGTTGTACAACGGCACGTCGTGATTGCCCGGGACCACAATTTGCGGTGAAGGGAGAGCCTCCAGAAACTGACGCGCTTCCTGAAACTCGCTCCCTTTCGCGCGCTGGGTAAGATCGCCGGAAACAACAACGATATCAGGCCTGGCTTCGGTGACGGTGGCGATCAAGGCCTGTACAGTGGCGCGATCAATGCGACCGAAGTGAGGGTCCGATAGGTGAGCGACGGTGCGCATATTACTTAGAGTGAGTCAGCCGTTTCTTATGGGCACGATCACGCGCAGAGCGCCTGGATGGGTGCGGTAATTCAAAGGACTATTCATTTGATTTACTTCGCCGTCGGTGGAAACGCTTGTCGCGCTTCTCCGCATCTCGATCAAGAATTGTGTCGTAATCAAAGCATCGAAATCGCCGGCTTCGTGCAAGCGTCCAAGAAGTGCCCGAAAGGCAAGTCGCAGCAGGTCAACACGGCCCGGGCGTTTTGCCACAAACAGGCAGAGCTCGCCCGCATCGAGCCTTCTGCGCTCGCCGATATTCAAACCCTCCATTTCATATCTATTATTGCCGATGAATACCAAGGGCGTCTTGCGCACCAGCTCTTTTCCGTCCAAGAGCAGGCGAACGCGAAGAAGTGAGTAGTGCCGCATAACCGAGACGGAGGCTTGGGCAAAAGCTGCCCACTTGTTGCGGCCTTTCGTCTTCTTCTGCAGCTCCTCGCAGTGGCGCACGATGCGCGGATAGATGCCCAGGCTCGAATTGTTGAGAAAAATGCGACCGTTGACCTCGCCGACATCCACGGGTATGGCGCGGCCGCTGATGAGATTGCGAGCTGCGCCTTCGAGATCCTGGGGAATGTGCAAATCCTTCGCGAAATGATTCAAGGTCCCAAGTGGAAGAACACCCAGCGTGACGGATGATCCCATGAGCTCGTTCGCCACGGCATTTACGGTGCCGTCACCGCCCCCGGCCACGATGATTTGGCTATTTTCTTTCACGGCGCGATGAGCCAACTCCGGGATTTCGGCGCCGCTGGACGCGAGGAGAATACGCGCCGACGTGCCATTCTCAGCAAATATTCGGGAGAGCTTTTGGCGCAGTTCCGGACTCGGGCGGCAACCCGAAGCGCTATTGAGGATGCAGGTTAAACCAGAGGACGCCACGTGGTTTCACTGTTTGCAGATCGCAGAACTCTCCGCACGATGCGTTTGATGCACTGGAATCAGCAGCAGCGAAGAAAAGTCTACCACACACGTGTCCTCCATCGAGCGGCGGTGCACGAGCTTGACATAGGCGCTCGCACCCGATTGCGGGCAGGTGACGTTAGCGCCGTAGCAGAAGCGAACGGCACGACGGTTCCGGTTAGCCTCGACCTCGGGAGTTCGCCTTCGATACAGCCGTCAGAAGGAACCACATTACTTCCCGCCTGTAAGCGCCATCACTCCTGCTTTGATAGGTTTTTCCCAGCCACCACCCTCCGCTCGGTGACCATGATTCGCCGTCATCCCAAGACTGGAGCATGCTGTGGATTTCGCCGGACGCTGAACCTCGGAATTCGGAGGCGGCTCGCTCCTTTGCTGGACAATGACGCGGGCGCATAGAGTTAATGAACGGGATGCTGATGTCGTTACCGGGCGCTCCTATCGTCGATTACGGCGATGAAATCGGAATGGGCGATCACGTCAATTTAGGTGACCGTAACGGAGTAAGGACTCCCATGCAGTGGAATGGGGGATGGAACGGCGGCTTTTCTAGCGCTGATCCAGAGCGTCGGTATGCCCTCCTGATCCAGGATCCGGTATCGTGATTTTGGATCCTTACCGATGTATCCTAGGCTCCAAGAAGCTTCCTTCTGGTACGGTCGGAGGAATCCAAGATAGATGTCCAATGAACCTCAGCCCATCGTTTGGCCTGGCCAACCTTATCCCTTGGGATCAACCTGGGACGGCGAGGGCGTCAATTTCGCGCTCTACTCAGAGCACGCCGAGAAAGTGGACCTTTGCCTGTTCGACAGTTCTGGGAAACGTGAGACACTTCGTGTCCAGATCCGCGAGCAAACGGACATGGTCTGGCACGGCTATCTGCCGGAACTACGTCCGGGCCAATTGTACGGATACCGGGTGTATGGCCCCTACGCCCCGGAGCAAGGCCATCGTTTTAATCACCACAAGCTCCTGCTGGACCCTTATGGCAAGCAAGTTCAGGGAGCCCTCCGGTGGAGCGACGCCCACTTCGGATACAAGGTCGGACACAGGCAGGAGGACCTGTCTTTTGACCGGCGCGATGATGCCATTGGAATGCCCAAGAACCGAGTGATCGACTCCGCTTTCACCTGGGAATCTGATGCGCCACCTAAGATCCCTTGGCACGATACCTTGATCTATGAGCTCCATGTCAAAGGATTCACCATGTGCCACCCTGACGTTCCGGCCCATTTGCGGGGGACGTATCAGGGTCTGGCCACAGCTCCGGTTATCGAATACTTTACGCGCCTGGGAGTGACCGCGATCGAACTCATGCCCGTGCACAGCTTCATGGACGACCGCCGACTCACCGAACGCGGCCTCCGCAACTACTGGGGTTATAACTCCATCGGATTTCTTGCGCTCGAGCCGCGATACCTGACAACCAACTCCATCTACGAATTCAAGACCATGGTCAAGACCCTGCACTCCGCGGGACTGGAAGTGATTCTTGATGTCGTCTACAACCACACCGCGGAGGGCAATCATCTTGGCCCCACGCTCTCGCTAAAGGGCATCGACAACAGCACCTACTACCGCCTTGTGGCTGATAACTCCCGCTATTACATGGACTACACCGGCACGGGAAACACGCTGAACATGCGGCATCCGCGGGTGCTGCAGCTGATCATGGACAGCCTGCGCTACTGGGTTCTCGAGATGCACGTGGACGGCTTCCGCTTCGACCTGGCTGCCACCCTCGCCCGCGAACTGCACGAGGTTGATCGCCTGGGAGCATTCCTCGACATCATCCATCAGGATCCCGTGCTCTCGCAGGTAAAGCTGATCGCCGAACCCTGGGACCTCGGCGAAGGAGGGTATCAGGTCGGGAACTTCCCGGTGGGGTGGACGGAGTGGAACGATCGCTACCGGGATACGGTGCGTGCTTATTGGAAGGGTGACGGAGGACTGCTCGGAGACGTGGCGTATCGCATCACCGGTTCGAGCGACCTCTACGCACACAGCGGCCGGCGTCCTTATGCCAGCATCAATTTCATCACCGCGCATGACGGCTTCACTTTGCAGGATCTGGTCAGTTACAACGAAAAGCACAATGAAGCCAACGGCGAAGAGAATCGGGATGGCAACAACAATAATCTCAGCTGGAATTGCGGAGCAGAGGGGCCCACGGCCGATTCCAACATCCAGGCTCTGCGCGCCAAGCAAAAGCGGAATCTCCTGGCCACGCTGCTGCTATCCCAGGGCGTACCGATGCTGTACGCGGGTGATGCCATCGGCCATACGCAACTGGGAAACAACAATGCCTACTGCCAAGACAATGCGACAAGCTGGCTGAACTGGAATTTGCAGCCTCAAGATCGCGACTTGCTGGCGTTCGTGCAGCGAATGGTCGGCCTGCGCAAGAGGCATCCCGTATTCCACCGTCGGCGTTTTTTCCAGGGCCGCCCGATCAAAGGTGCAAGTGTAAAAGATGTGTTGTGGCTCGATCCCAGCGGCAATGAGATAGGCGAGGACGAGTGGCGCGATCCTTCGCTACACTGCCTGGGAATGTTTCTCTCCGGGGAGGGAGTGGATGAGACCGATGAACGCGGCCGGAAACTCCGCGACGAAAACTTCCTGGTGCTTCTCAACGCTCACCACGAAGATGTCGGATTCACTTTGCCGGCATTCGCTGCTGGTTCTCGCTGGACCGCATGGATGGATACCTCACGAGAAGGTGGTTTGCGCTCCCTCGAAACGTATGATGTCGGCACCCCCTATCCGCTGCAGGCGCGGTCGATGGCCGTGTTGCTCGAACGACGCGGAATCGGCAAAAAGGAAGAGCCGAATGAAGCGCCGCTATAGCGTGCCGTTCGGCGCCGAGTGTCGCGAGGACGGAAGCGTGCGCTTTCGTTTGTGGGCCCCGGCCGCACGTCAGGTTGAGCTCTCCCTTGCCGGTGCGAACAGGTCGATGCGGCTTCCTCTGGAGCCATGCGGTCAGGGTTGGTTTGAGTTAGCCACCGATGCGGCCAGTCCTGGGACTCAATACCATTTCCGGATCGATGGTGGGCGGGAAGTCCCCGACCCAGCTTCCCGGTTTCAGCCTCGGGACGTGCATGGACCGAGCGAAGTTATCGACCCCGGCGCCTTCGACTGGCAGGATCGCGACTGGCATGGCCGCCGGTGGGAAGAGGCTGTTCTATATGAATTGCACGTCGGAACCTTCACCCCGTCCGGGACGTTCTCCGCCGCGGGCGAGCGGCTCGCCTATCTCGCGGATCTGGGAATCACTGCCGTGGAGTTGATGCCGGTTGCCGACTTTCCCGGCCAGCGCAACTGGGGTTACGACGGCGTCTTCCCCTTCGCTCCCGATAGCACTTACGGCCGACCCGAAGATCTCAAAGAGCTGGTCCAAAGTGCCCATGACCGCGGACTCATGGTTTTGCTGGATGTGGTTTACAACCACTTTGGCCCGGAAGGAAATTATCTCAGGTCCTACGCGCCACAATTCTTCACTGATCGGCACTCGACTCCCTGGGGAGACGGCATCAACTTCGACGGCCTCGACAGCCGAGTCGTGCGGGACTTCTTCATCCATAACGCCCTCTACTGGCTGACCGAATACCATTTCGACGGATTGCGTCTGGACGCGGTTCACGCGATCATCGACGACTCCACGCCCCATATCCTCACTGCATTGGCCGATGCCGTCCGGAGTTCCGTCGAGCCGGATCGCCACGTCCACCTAATCCTGGAAAACGACCAAAACCAGGCGCGTTACCTTCAACGTACCGAGCGCTGCCAGCCGCAGGCGTACACCGCCCAATGGAACGACGACGTCCACCACGCGCTGCACGTGCTGATCACTGATGAACGGGACGGTTATTATGCGGACTATTCGCAACGTCCAATCGATCAATTGGGCCGTTGCCTGGCCGACGGATTCGCGTACCAGGGCGAGGGGTCCCTCTACAGGAATGGCGAAACGCGCGGTGAACCCACCGAGGGCCTGCCGCCTGCTGCATTTATCTCTTTCCTTCAGAATCATGACCAGGTCGGAAACCGTGCATTCGGCGAGCGGATCATTCAGATTGCGGATCGCCGTGCGGTACGCGCGGCGGTGGCGATCCTCCTACTCGCGCCTTCCCCACCGTTGCTCTTCATGGGGGAAGAGTTCGGGGCGGAAACACCGTTTCTCTTTTTCTGTGATTTCGAGAAAGATCTGGCTGCTGCGGTTACCGCGGGCCGACGAAATGAGTTCGCTCGCTGTGCCAGATTCAGTGACCCCGCCGGACGCGCGCGGATTCCCGACCCCGGCGATGCCAGCACCTTTAAGGCCTCGCAGCTCAACTGGAACGTCACCGGGCAACCGGGCCATCGAGACTGGCTGCTCTTCTATCGCAAATTACTGGGATTACGGGGTGAGTACATTGTCTCCCGTCTTTCCACTGGATGCGCCGTCAACGCGGACTACGAAGTCCACGGGGATCGTGGCCTCACCGTGCGTTGGAAGTTTTCAGACCAGTCGGAACTCATTCTGATGGCGAATCTTGGAACCGATTCCCTCTCTGGCCTGATTCCCCCGGCTTCGCAGGTCATCTATGCCAGCGAGCAAGTGGACGCCGATGCTCTGAAGCGCAAGGCGCTGCCGGCTTGGTCCGTGGTGTGGTTCTTGGAATCATGAAGCCACGCTCGCACATCCCGCGTGCGACCTACCGCCTGCAGCTCAATCGCGACTTTACTTTCGCCCAAGCGACGGCGATCGTCCCCTACCTTGCCATGCTCGGCATCAGTCATTGCTATGTCTCTCCGTGCTTAAAGGCTCGTGCCGGCAGCATGCACGGCTACGACATCGTGGACCACGACTCGTTAAACCCTGAAATCGGGAGCCCCGAGGACTTCGACCGTTTTGTGACTACTCTCGACGAACATGGCATGGGATTGATACTCGACATCGTGCCCAACCACATGGGAGTGATGGGCAGTGACAATTCCTGGTGGCTGGATGTTCTCGAGAACGGCCAATCTTCCGTCTACGCTGGCTTTTTCGATATTGATTGGCATCCGCTCAAGGACGAGCTCCATGGCAAAGTGCTAATTCCAGTGCTCCACGATCATTACGGCGCGGTCCTCGAGAGCGGCGAGCTGAAGGTGGTCTTTCACCATGAGCGTGGCGAGTTCGATGTGTCCTACCGCAATCATCGCTTTCCCGTGGATCCCAGGGAGTACCCTCGCGTCCTGCAACACTGTACGGACGCACTGGCAGCCAAACTCGGCGCTCAGAATCCGGACTTACTCGAGTTCCAGAGCCTGATCACCGCCTTCGGTCACCTGCCGGGAAGGCGGGAGGCGAACAGCGATCGCATCGCCGAGCGGAATCGTGACAAGGAAATCGATAAGCGCCGACTGGTCGAGTTGTGCGCGCGGTCCCCGGTAATCGCCGCTTGCATTCTTGGAGCGGTCGACCGGATCAACGGTAACCCTGCCGACCCCGCAAGCTTCGAGGAACTCCACGAACTCATCAAAGCGCAAACCTTCCGCCTGGCTAACTGGAGGGTCGCCTCCGATGACATCAACTACCGGCGCTTTTTTGACACGAACGATCTCGCAGGGATCTGCGCGGAGAATGAGACAGTCTTTCAAGCGACGCACCGGCTTGTTCTTGGTCTGATGGCCGACGGCAAAGTGGATGGCTTGCGCATCGACCATCCTGATGGCTTGTACAATCCACGTCAATACTTCGAACGCCTGAACAGTAGCATCGCGCTCGCCGCAAAGAATTCCGGAAACCGGTCCCACTATGTGGTCATCGAGAAAATCCTCACGGGCGCGGAACGGCTGCCCGCCGAGTGGCCGGTGTGCGGTACCACGGGCTACGACTTCGCAAATCTCGTGAATGGAGTGTTTGTCGAGCCAGGCGCGGCCATGAGTTTGAATCGCACGTACCGAACCTTTATCGATGAAGAAATCGATATTGATGACCTCGCCTATCGGTGCCGAAAATTGATCATCCGGGTTGCCCTGGTCAGTGAACTTAACGTGCTTGCCAATCAAATCGCCAAGATCGCTCTTTCCAAACGGCACACCTGCGACTTCACCCTCAACAGCTTGCGCGACGCGCTGACCGAGGTGGTGGCCAGCTTCCCTGTGTACCGCACCTACGTCACCTCCTCCGGTGTTTCGGATACGGACGTACGCTACATCCGCAGCGCCATCGCCTCGGCCAAATGGAGAAGTCCGGCCGCTGACGCCAGCATCTTCGACTTCGTCGGCGAGGTGCTTCTGACTCGCATCGCCGAAGGACAAGATCCCACCTACCAAAATGCAGTGACAACCTTCGCCATGAAATTCCAGCAGTTCACCAGCCCTGTGATGGCCAAGGGCCTGGAAGACACCGCCTTTTATCGTTACAACCGCCTGGTCTCGTTGAATGACGTCGGAAGCGATCTTCACCGGTTCGGAACCACGACGCAGGAGTTTCACCTCGCCAATCAGGAGCGCCTCGGCTCTTGGCCCCACACCATGGTGGTTACCAGCACGCACGACTCCAAGCGCTCCGAGGATGTGCGCGCCCGGATCAATGTGCTCTCGGAGATATCGGGGCAATGGAAGGCTCGGGTACGGGAGTGGAAGCGCTTCAACCGCAACCACAGGCGCCTGGTCAACAACAAACCCGCACCGTCGCCGAATGATGAATACTTGCTCTATCAGACGTTGGTGGGCGCTTGGCCAGCAGAGCCTCTGAACGATACGGACGACTGGAAGATTTTCTGTGAACGGATAGAAAACTACATGCTGAAGGCTATCCGTGAAGCCAAGCAGAACACCAGTTGGATCAATCGAAACACTGAATACGAAACCGCAGTTTCCTCGTTCGTAGGGACCTTGCTGAACCCGAGCGCCGGGCACCGGTTCCTCGACGACTTTGTGCCCTTCCAATGCCGTGTCGCCCGCATTGGCCTCTGGAATAGCCTGTCGCAGACGCTTCTCAAATTGACGTGCCCGGGCGTTCCCGATATCTACCAAGGCAATGACTTGTGGGATTTCAGTCTGGTCGACCCAGACAACCGGCGTCCAGTCGACTATATCCGCCGCCAGCAAATGTTAGAGAGTATCCGTGTGTGGGGCAACGACTCTGATGCCTTATCAATCGGCCGCTTGCTGGAAACTCCTGAGGACGGTCGACTCAAGATCTATTTGATTTGGAGAACTCTGGGCTTGCGTCAACAGCAACCAGATCTCTTTCAGGAGGGCGAATACCTGCCGTTGGCCGTGGAAGGCGCGAAAGCCAATCACGTTGTTGCGTTCGCCAGGAAGTTCGGAACCACGAGGGCGCTCGTGGTTGTTCCGCGCCTGGTTGCAGGCTTGCTCAACGACATCGATCTCCCACCAATCGGACCGCGAATCTGGGACAATACTCACGTTCTGCTCCCATCCCGCAGTTGTTCTGAAAAGTGTCAGAACGCATTTACAGGAGAAGTCCTGGACCTGCAGAAAACCGATGAATATGCAAAGATCGCTGTCTCCAAGGCCTTGGCGGAGTTCCCAGTCGCACTTTGCTTCTTAGACCAGTCTTAGAAATTCATTCGTTCCGCGAGCAGAGCCGCTCATTACCACTCCAATGCCAGACGGAACCGGATTCCCGAACGAGCCGCCATCGAGAATTTCCTGCCCGGGGCTTCGAGCAGCTGTGGATGGAATTGTGGAAAATCGGAAAGAATTTAATCTCCCATTCATTAAGGAGCGACGATTCAATGGCTTGCGTTTTCGGATTTTGCTCCATCGCAGCAGGCCGTTTGCACTGAAAAAGGGCATTGACAATCTTTGAGCAAATCTCTAAGGTTGCTCGCGTCGACGGCTGAAAGGGTTGGCTCAATTAAACTTTTGCCAGTCCGAAGTAGGCTGAGTGATCCGCTAGG
>Ga0210402_10000188_pt1 | contig 71350 bp, 76 predicted proteins | sample IncBWC7MmetaG_FD_161055 | JGI IMG/M metagenome (GOLD analysis project Ga0210402, IMG submission 161055) | Forest soil microbial communities from Barre Woods Harvard Forest LTER site, Petersham, Massachusetts, United States - Inc-BW-C-7-M | ecosystem: Environmental > Terrestrial > Soil >...
ATCCACGCCGATCGTCAGCTTTTGCTCCTTGAAAATTTCACTCCCAAATGCGTGCACAGTGCTAATCTTCTTCATCGCCGGTCTCCTTTTCTTTGTGCCTCGAGCACGTCGAACATTGGGAGCGTATTGCATCCCGCGGAGACCGGCCTTCTCATCCCATCTGATAAACGCGGCCAGCTCAACCGGAGAAGTGGGTGTGGGTGCTGTTTGGCGAGGCTTACCGAGACTCGCCAGTCGGTGTATTCAGCTTCGGGAAGAGCAACCGGCGTGTTGCGTGGACAAAGGCGTTTAGCTGTAATCGCAAACTTAACCAGCCGGAAACTTCGCCGAATCCCGCACTCGCTCTGCCTGCAGTAGATGGCGGCGCTCGTGGCCCGCAATGATCTCGAATCCAGTGCCGACCGTGAATCGAACTCCCGGGACAATAGGATTCCAAAACCGAATGCGGTTTACATCCTTGCCACGCGTTCGGACGAAGAGTTCGCGGCAGGATCTGTTCTCGGATAGGAATCGGTCGAGAACAGTAAGGTCGACGTGCGCTGCCGGTCTGATTTTGGGCGGAGCGGAAACACGCTTGCTGTTCGGCGAGGGCTCAACGAAGCTGCGGATAAACCAGCGAGCGAACCACCCGGGAGTGATCTGCTCCACCGAAGAATCCGACCTCCCTTTGAGCGCGGCGTAAATCGAGGCTAAATAGGCTTCGTTCGTGATGCAGAGATGTTCAAGACACTGCCCCACGCTCCACGAGCCCGGCGCCGGTTGCCAATTGAGCTGTTCATTGGTAAGTCCAGCAGCCACCGCTTGCGCGGTTTGGTCATTTGCGATTAGTTCGAAGGAGAGCCGGACGGACCAAGCAGGGGCGCGTGTTTCCGGTTGTGCAGTCATAGGGGTTCTGCAACGGATTATAGACCGTAGAACGCGGTGCTGGAACGGGCAAACTTTGAGTGGCACAATTGGGCACAGCCGGAAGGTTTAGCGAGACATGTTCATGCCAAAACGTCCTGCCGCACTGTTAGCATGAGAATCGTATGAGTGCGAAGCGTCGCAAACGGGAGCGGAAGCCCGGGCCGGAATCGAAGCCCGCGGACCAGGCCGTGATCCACGTTGACACCGAGCAGCCGGCGAGTTCCGTTGAGATACAGGATGAACTGGAGAAGTTTGCGGGTTCTGTGAGTCTTCGGGATAAAAGCGAGGATCCTGCCAGTCCTGTCGTGGAGTGCGCGGATAGGGAAGAGGCCGCTCCCGATTCCGCGCCGAAAACCGGGGCCGACCGGCGCAGTCATCCTCGATACGCGTTTACTGCTGCCGTTGAGGTGATCGCGGACGTGCCCGGCGCACGGCTGAAAACTCGTGTTCGCGATTTGAGCCAGCAGGGCTGCAACGTAGACACGGACAATCCATTCGCTTTAGGAACAGTCACCGAGGTACGCATCACGAAAGGCGCCGAATCGTTTGAAGCCCCCGCGAGAGTCGTCTACAACCAACCAGGCAAGGGCATGGGTCTGATGTTTACTGTGGTGGAGCCGAAACAGTTTGCGACACTGAACAAATGGATTGCCGAGTCCCGGGAGCTCTCGTGGCTCGCGGCGAATCGCCGCAGGAGTCAGCGAGTGCTGATGAAACTCCCGGTGCGAGTCTCAGGTCAGGGCGTTGGCGCGTTGCTCTTTGAAGAAGACACTTACACCCTGGCGATCAGCGCGCATGGAGCTTTGCTTGCGATTGCGGCGCCAGTGTACCGGGGGCAGAGGTTCACCCTGTCGAACGTCCAGACAAAGGGGACGCTGGAGTGTGTTGTGGTCCACGTGGACAAGACTCCGGGTGAGCAAACTCGGGTCGGGGTCGAGTTTATGCTGCCGAATCAAACGTTCTGGCGCGTGGCGTTCCCGCCGAAAGACTGGACCCAGCGGCACCCCGACGCGAAATCGAGGTAAGAGTTCGCGAACCGCGCAGAAATCCCGGAAGGATTAGGTGGCGCAGCGAAAAATTCTCTGCCCAGCTCCAGTCCGCGGACCTCTCAACCAGCGGCGGCCTCTGCCGATGTGCTTGTTTGTGCCGCCGTTGTCGTGCCGGCAGACTTGGCCGTGATTTCCAGGCCATTCTTATTCATATCGAATCTCTGCTTCCGGTCCAAGCCTTTGACGAACTCACGTACCGCCTTCCCAACGGCTCCGGGAAGACTCGACGCCTCCACCTTTACCGTCGATTCGACCGTTTCTTCCGTTCGATCTTGATAGCGAAATTGCACCTCAAACGATTTCATGCTCCATACCTCCTTTTTTGACGATGAGAATAGAAACCGGTTCGCACAGCTGAAACAACGTGCGGCTCTTAAAATTACCGTTACTTTTAGGCCCGATGGCGTTTTCGACTTGCAGCTTTCTTTCCGGAACCCTTCGTTTTCAGGGCCTTGAGTTCCGCCTTAAGCTTGTCGTTCTCTTGCGTCAAGTCATCCCGGGCAGCTGTCATTGCGTCCAGATCGTTTCTCAATTGGCCGTTCTCTTTTTGAAGTTCCGCCACATGGGCCTTAAATTGCTCGTTTTCTTGCAGAGTTTTTGTGTCTTTGCAGGCAGCCAAGGGCAAACTCAGCACTACTGCCATGGCAAATCTCACCCAGGTGTTCTTGCGCGTCATACGTCATCCTTCGTTGACAGGAATCTGAATTGCAAGTTGAGCAACCGATAGCGGGTGAGGAGGGGAGCCACCGCTGGCAACTGACTCAGCGTAACGAAGTTTGTTAGTTCGCGCAAGCCGGATAAATCCGGATGGTGGAAAAGTGGAATTGATTGCTGGGTAGATGGCCGGTAAGCCGACTAATCGAGACTTAGCAGCTGCACACCGAAGATCCTGTCGAAAATACCTATGCAGACGTGCATCTACACAATGGTTCTCTTGTCGGACTCTGGCTGGATTCGTTATGCTTGGACAACTTATAGGGTCACGCCGTCATGGAGAGAAGAACTCAAAAGCAAGTCTCAGTAGGAATCGCTAGCGAACTACTGCAAGTCTTTTGGCCAGACTTCATCGAAGAAAGCGGTTGTGTTTTCGCCTCCTTCCACGGCGAAGCGGGCCCTGCCGGAAGTGACACAAAGACCGCCTGGGAATGCTTCATAAATCACACTCACGTCATGGACGAATTTGTGAACAATGCCACTTTCCAACATCGCGAAAATATATCCAGGGAGCTAGACGAAATTGAAGAAACCTACGACGAATCGCATCCCGACTTCGTCACCGCCTGCGAACTCGGAAAGACAATGGCCCGGATGTGGGCAATAAAACTGAAGGCTGACTTCCCGAACGAACAGTTCCGTGTTTACTACACGCAGTATGACAATCCGATTGTCCGTTTCCATAAGGTTCGGCCAAATGAGGATGTGTGGCTCACGGATGAAGAACTCCTAGATGCGACGGACCCGTCGTTCCGAGATGCCCTCATCTACGACACAGAGCATTTGGCGGCACCGGTCGTGAAGAAGTGACTCGGGCACATATTCCGCACTAGGTCCTGATAAACGCTGCCAGCTCAATCGGTCGATGCAACACCATCTAATCAGTTGATCCGACAATACTTCCCCTGGAGGACCGCCCTGTTTGGGTGTACTTGGTCAAAACCTAGCCAGGGTAGCGTTCCGGCTGATCTAACCTAGCGAGCGATTTTAGCTTTTGTTTTCAATGCAAGGTGGGTTCGAGTTGAGTGTTGCGTCGACCCATTGAGACCACCGCGCTTCTCGGACATTTGATTTTCAGTTGCACACGATGAAGAGCTTGCTGGTTCGGGTTTATTCATGACGGTATGATTCTAAATCACTAAGCAGCTACGGCATGGCGTGTGCTTTGAAGCTCTATTACTGCTTCAAGTTCACCGTTTTGCCGGTTGCGGCGGACTGGCGGGCTGCGTCAAGGATTTCCGTCACGATGATGTTGGTTTCGAGCGAAGACAAGGCGTCCGGCTTCAGGCCGTCGAGGACGACAGCGCGGAGATAGGTTAGGGAATCATCGTATGGGACTGGCAGTTTCCGGGCCGCGATGAGTTGTTCCTCTTTTTCGCCTGGCCGACGAACTTTCACATCGTCGCGGCGAATGGTAATCACGTAGCCCGTCTGTCCATAAACTTCGATATCCTTGCGGTCGAAGGGCCAGTTCCAGGAAGCCTGCACGATCGCTTGCGCCTTCGGATAAGTAAGAATGATTGTCGCCTCATCATCGACGCGCGGATAGATCTCCGGCTTGATCTGCTGGGTGACGGCGGTGACCGACAGCGGCCTTTGGCCCTTCATGAGCCAGGTCATCAAGTCGGCTCCGTAGCAGCCGAAATCAAACAGCGCGCCACCCCCGTTCAGCCTGGGATCCGTGAGCCACTTCAGGAACTCCGCGCTGACGCCAATTTCCTTCGGCCCCTGATGACCGTCGTGCACCACAACTTTTCGGACATCTCCTATCGCACCCGCGTGCACCAGGTCGAACATGGCGTGATTGCTGGGGTACCAGGACGTTTCGTAGTTCACTAGCACCTGAGTCTTCGCCTCGCGTGCCACGCGTTCGATCGCCTGGGCGTCTTCAAGACTGACGGCGAGCGGCTTTTCCATCATGACCGGGATGTGATGTTTGGCGCAGAGTTCTACAATCTTGCGGTGATCGAAGGTGTTGGAGTAAACCAGAACCGCTTGCGGCTTGGTGGTACGCAGCATCTCTTCCAGATCGGCGTGAAACAAGGCGGGATCCAGTTTGAACTGAGCCGCATAGCGATCGAAGAGGCTGCGGTCCGGATCGCTGATGCCGACGATGCGTATCTCTGGCCGATGGATGGAATTCGAAAAAAAACCCTCCACGTGGCCGTGAACCAGCCCGGCGATGGCGACTCGCAAAGGTTCTGGTTCAGCCGCGCACAGGACAGGGACGGCAAAAAGCGCCCACGCCAGCAAAAATGCGGAACTGCAGAACGCGAGTTTCATAAAAACCCTCCGGAAATCAGGTTGCAGGATATCACCGGGTAATTCCTCGATGCGATCTGATGAGCATGGGTAGGGTCAGTTGGGGTTTGAGGACTGGGCGAGGAGTTGCTGTAGATAGGTTTGCCAGGCGACGGCGTGGGTGTGGGTGCCGTGGCCGAAGGTTTGTTCGGAGACGGGCAGGAGGACGAACTGGCCGTGTTTCACGCGCTTGATTTCCCGTTCGGCGATGCCGAGCTCGGGTGGGTTGATGAAATCGTCGGCGGAGTTGATGTACATGACGTGGGCCTTGATGGTTTCGAGTTTGGCGGAGGGATCGTAATTGCGCGAGGAATCGACGGCATAGAGAAAATCGTTGGCGTCGAGAGTGGATGTGAAGCGCGCCATGGTGGTGGACAGGTATTTATCGGCGGCATCCCGCGTGGGGAAATCTTCCTGCATGTGCAGGGGAGCGCTGCCGGCGATGATCAGAAAATCGGCGGAGATTTCGAGGGCGGAGCGCGGTTCCACGGTGTAGTCGCCATTTTTCCAGTCGGGATCCTGGCGGATGCCGTCGGTGACCATCTTGCGCCAGATGCGGTTGCGGCCGGCGATCTGCACAGGCAAGCAGGCAAGCGGCATCATCTCGTCCATGAAATCGGCGTAGGTTTCGCCCCAAACCCAGGAATGCATACAGCCCATCGAAGTGCCGAGGATCAGGCGAAGGTGGTTGACGCCCAATCCTTTTTCGAGGAGTTCGTGCTGGAGCGCGACCATGTCCGCGTATTCGTAACGAGGAAAATGCGCATGGAGGCCGTCGCTGGGTTTGCTGGATTTGCCGTGGCCGATGTTGTCGGGAAGGATCAGAAAATATTTGTTGGTGTCGAGCAGTTGGCCGGGACCGAAGAGCGCTCCGGCGAAGATGGGCTGAAGAAAATTGTCACCTCTGCCGCCGGTGCCGTGGAGGATCAGCACGGCGTTGGTGGTGCGGCCGGTGGCGTCCTTGAGGGGCTTGCCGAGGGTGCGGTAGTGGAGGCGGAGTTCGGGGAGTGTTTCGCCCGATTGGAAATGGAAATCGTGGACGGTGTAATCGCCTTCCTGCGGGGCGGGCCAGTTTTGCGGGGGATTCGTTGCGGTTTGAGCGAGAGAGGAAAAGGCGCCGAGAAGAAAAATGAGAAACGCCGTGCAGGATGATGCGAGGGTGTACGGTCTGTGGTTCATGGGGCTCCCGGGAAGTCGCTGCGCGTAATGCAGCCGGCGGATCTAGGCACAGCGGCAACGGGAAGGAGTATATCCTGATCGCTGAAGCGTCGGTTCGCAGGGAAATTCTGAGTGAGTTTGGCGGCCGATGTCAAAGCCCACAAAGTTGAAACTCAGGGTGCGGCAACCGGTAAGCTAACTAACCAGGATCTGGCCGCTACCTTTATGCGTCTCGAGCGCGGACGTTGTTCGTAAAGCTCTTGCGACGAACCTACGGAATATCCACTTCGTGGAACCCAAAGCCTTTTAACATGCCAGAGATTGTGCTTCGTGCGTTGGCGGCAGCGGTCTTGAGGATGCCATCTTGCAGCGCGGCTTGCTGCAGTTGGCGCTCAGCTTCTTCGCGAACTTCGCTTTCGAGGTTGGGGTCGGGGGAAGAGAATAGGCCGGTGTCACGGGAATATACTTTCGTCTTAGCATTATCGATGCGCGTGCTGAAGACTTCCGCGGCGGGCAAGTGAATTGACACTTTCTGACCTTGTACCAGGACATCGCCGGGCTGCAAGCCCGCGAGATTTATCCCCGCGACCACTTCTCCGTGCACCACAAGTAGCAGGCGGTCACCCGCCAGAAATTTCGGCAGGTAAGCGTTGGCGTGTTCACCCGAAATAATCTTATCCATAGTGTAGCTTACGGTTTCCAGCCGCTGGAGTTGCTGAATTTGACGAACCACGGTGGGCTGATCCACGTTGATCAGCGTGCGCCCTCCGCGCAAAATGCCAATCAGGTGCAATAATCCGAGCCCGCTCGACAACCACACCAGGGCCCCCGCCAAAACAACGGTAAGAACGACGCCCAAAAAGGTCCCCAGAACCCAGGAGCGCAAGTTGCTGGAGTTCCTCCGCTTTCCGCGGGTTGCCGGTTCGATAGCCGGAGTTGCGTTGTCAATCGTCATCTGTTTGCCCAACAACTTCAGTCTAGACCAGGCCAAGAATTAGCGCCCTCATTCGTTCGCGACCGCCGCTCAGCCGTTACTCCCTAAGCCCACGACAGGAAACTTTCCGTCCGTTCTTCCCGGCGATTCTCACTGTCGCCACTCGGAAGCTCGTTTCTCTATAGTTGCCGGCGCAGAGACCCTAGTTTAAAAGAGACCGCAGAATCCAAATCGAAATACCAATGGGAATCGCCGCCGCAGCAATGGCTGCGAATAAGATGACTGCGAGGAACATCCAATCCTGCCTGGTGTTGGCGCCGGGGTGCTCCCTCTCTCGGATCAGCAGGCGGTAGTTGCGTCGATTCGTCTTCCAAAAGACGTGGAAGATGTCGCCTGCTACCGGTATTGCTCCCAGTGTGCTCTCCAGAGCTACGTTAGCAATCATGCGAACGAGCGTGACCCCTTGCACGCCGCGACGCCAGGCCGCGAACACAATAAAGAAAGATGCGATGGCCGCCATGGCATCTCCGATCCCGGGAACCCATCCAATCAAGGCGTCGAGCCCAAATCGAATTTGGGTTCCAGGGATCCGGAATATGTCGTCCAGAAGGGCGGCAACGTAATCGAGGTGCTCGTTTGACGAGAGTTCGAGGGGCATAGGGCCAGTTCCCTTAATACTATACCGGCCCGCATAAACCTGCCGAAGAGTTGCTCCTATTGCACTGAACGGGGTATCGGGGCAGAGCACATATCCGATAATCCGACTTCCCATGACTTGAGGTTCGTCGGCTTGTGGAATGAGCGGAACTTTTGTCCTATGGAACGCGTAGCATGTAGGACAAGGAGAGAAAATGAGACAACGAAGAAAAACCTTTCGAAGCATAAACATGATCGCTTCCCGCAGCGGCGCGTTGGCGGGAATCGTGCTCGCGGGGATAACCTCACTAGCCGCGAGTGCACTTTCGGGACAGGAAAAGCCGCAGAAGGACACAAGCAAGGATAAGGAGATCTCGGTTACCGTACAGGGCCCAGACACCGATGCTGGTCTGATTGTTAGCGCGCGGGCAACCGCCAAAGAAGTGGGTCTGCCCATTTACCCTGGATCGATTCCGCACAAGGAGCAGGAAAAGGATAATGATAGTCCAGGGCTGAAGATGGGTCTGTGGGGCACCTCGTTCGGCTTCAAGCTCGTTGTGTTGAAGATGGAGTCGAAGGACTCACCGAAGAAAATTGCCGACTATTATCAGAACGCGCTGGCTAGGTACGGGACGGTTCTCGATTGCACGAATACTGCACGGACTCAGCAAGCAAAAGACGACAAATCCGAAAAACTCACATGCGGCGACGACAAGCCAGAAACGGGAGGGATGCTCTTCAAAGCTGGCACCACCGAGAAACAGCACATCGTCGGAGTCCAGCCAAGAGGAAACGGCGCACTGTTTCAGTTAGTATACGTCGAAGCTCGCGGAGAAAAGAAGAAACCCGACTGAATCCAGAATCGACTTCGTGCCGAATCAGTGCCGCTTACTGAGAGGTGTAGGCAGGAAATCGGGCGAGCGAAACCACTTTTGTTTAAGTTTGACGGCCACGGCAAGTTAATCAAACACTCGGCGAAAGAGATTTTCACAGGCCCTTAGGCCAGAGCAATCGTTCCATACAGATTCCCGAAGACCCGAAGTTACCATTTCCGAGTAGGTCCTGATTGACGTGCCGGACATCCGCCCTCCCGGGAAGTAGAAAATTGAGCACCTACTCTCCCTTTGGTACGAGCGCTCAACCGCCCCACCTTCCTATAAAAAAATAACCTTGCCTTTTATACCAAGCCAGTTATAGGTTCTCCCTATTCAGTGTCGTTCTCTAACCCCGAGTTTTGCAGGGAGGCTTAATGTCTGATCACAAACGCGATGACGGAATCAAGCGCCGCGACTTCATCAATGGGATGTTGATCGCCGCGGGGACAGCAAGCGTTGGCAGTTCGATCCCGATGAGGGCATATGCCCAACTTGCACCCTCTCCTACTTTCCCCTGCGATGGCCCGATCGGAACGGATCCAAATGTGACCCGCGGCGGCAACCTGCGCTCCGTTTTCAATATTGCGCACTGGTTGCGAGACAACCGCCTCACTTTCAAGACCAGCTCGGTGGTCATCTCGCCGTCACCGTGTGACACCTATCAAGGCAGCCAGCCGATTCTCGCAGACAACGGAAACTATGATGTGATCATCGTGGGAGCGGGAATGTCCGGATGCTCCGCCGCGTTCTACATCACGCAGCAGCGGCCCGGCACCAAAATTCTTATCTTGGACGGACAGCGCACCCCGGGCGGCAACGCCAACCGCGACGACGCGCCGCCAATTCCGGACATCGCCTCGACTGCCACGGCCTACGCGGTCCAGCCGTACGCACCGTTCCTCACCAATATTTACAACACCACGGGAATTCTTTGGCAGAACTACGTAGTGCCATCGCCGTTTTACAGCTACTTCTTCGATAGCATGACACCGTATGTCAATCCCGGCACCGCGAGTTGGAACATCGACACCTACGGCGGTGGGCTCAACAGCGTTCCTTATCCCAACAATATCGTCAACGACCTTAAAGCCGCTCGCGCCGACCTGATGAACTGGTATCACAAGCCCGGTTCACCGACCGACCCCGCCGATAACAGCGATCCCAAATATGATTACCTCTCGCCCATGACCTGGGATCACTACCTCACCCAGGTCCAGGGTTATCATCCAGCCGTCTCGGATTTCTACACGCGATACGCCGTCGACGCTTTGGACGGAACCACCAGCCAGGTGAGCGCGTACACGTCCATCAGTTTTACCGCCGCCGAATATTTTCCAGAGTTTGCTTATCCCGGAGGAAACTCGGGAATGCTGCGTCACGTTGTGAAATGGCTGATTCCTTCCGCGATCGCCGGGAGCACGGATGCCGAATTGCTCGCCAATCCCTACAATCTGGCGGCGATGGACAGCGCCAACAACAATGTGCGCATCCGCCAGGGCGCCATGGTCCTGCGCGGCGACACCACCAGCAGTAATGCCTCCGTCGTGTATTTCCTAAACGGCCAGTTCTATCGCGTCTCGGCCAAAGCGGTTATTTTCGCCGGGCAGTCGCACACCGCGCGAACCGCCTGCGCGCAATTGTTGAGTTCCTCGCAGGCTGACGCCTTCGACCAGGTAACCCTCAGCCCCGTGGTCACCGCAAATGTAACCATCCGCAGCGCCGCGCCGGTCGTCGACCTCGGCTACGACGCCTACTACTGGGGCAGCCAATACTGGGCCGATTTTGTCATCGCGGACTGGGTTGGCTCCAATCGCCTCAACCCGAATCGTCAGACCGTGCTCACGTTTTACGGCGGAAATACCGCTTCCGTTGCCGATCAGCCAAACGAGCGGATCAAGCTGCTCACGACGCCGTTTTCCAGCTACGAGGATTCCCTGCGTTCTGACATGAACCGCGTACTCGCCGGCCGCAATTTCGATTTCGATCGCGACGTCATCGCCGTGTACCTCTATCGCTGGGGCCACAGCATGGTCTATCCGAAACCCGGCTGGCCCTTCTCCGCTCCCATCATCGGCTCGGGTGGCCAGGTGACGCGTGTGCCCTCACCGCGCTTTTACGCGCGCCAGCAGATCGGCCGCATTTCCTTTGGCGCGCAAGACGTCGAGTCCAGCCCCGCCAACGAAAGCGCTATCGGCGCCGGCGTGCGCACCAGCGGTGAAGTTCTACCCCTGCTTTAAGCCCAGAGAATCAAAGAAAGGTGCCCGCAAGCGCCGCCCTGTTTTAGTAACGCGGCCGGCGGGCTCAGAGACCGGTCATCTTCTCCAGGCGTTCAGGGTATCGAGCCCCTTCTACCTTGATCTTCGAGGCAGCGCTATCAATGTCGCGGAGGTCGTCGGGCGATAGTTCGACTGCCGCTGCTCCGATGTTCTCTTCGAGGCGGTTTAGTTTCGTCGTGCCCGGGATCGGAACCATCCACGGCTTTTGAGCGAGCAGCCAAGCGAGTGCGATCTGAGCCGGAGTGGCTTTCTTGCGCTTCGCGATGCCGCCGAGCAAATCAATCAGCGCCTGGTTCGTCTTGAGAGCTTCCGGCGTAAAGCGAGGGAGAGTGCTGCGGAAGTCGGAGCTGTCGAACGTTGTGTTTGCGTTCATCGCACCCGTCAGGAAGCCCTTACCTAGTGGGCTATATGGAACGAACCCGATTCCGAGGTCCTCAAGCGCCGGCAGGACTTCTGCCTCGGGGCGTCTCCACCAGAGCGAGTATTCGCTTTGCACTGCAGTTACGGGCTGGACTGCGTGTGCGCGGCGAATCGTCTTCGCGCCTGACTCGGAAAGTCCGAAGTGCTTGACCTTGCCTGCTTGGATCAGCTCCTTCACAGTGCCGGCGACGTCTTCGATCGGCACGTTCGGGTCAACCCGGTGCTGATACAGCAAATCGATTGTCTGTACCTTGAGCCGCTTGAGCGAGCCTTCGACAGCCTGCTTGATGTGCTCCGGCCGGCTATTCAGGCCCGGTGGTGCATCCTTCATTCCGCGAGGATCGGAGTTAGGACTGACGTCGAAGCCAAATTTGGTTGCGATCACCACTTGCTTGCGAAATGGAGCGAGAGCTTCGCCCACAAGTTCTTCGTTCAAGTACGGACCATAAACTTCGGCGGTGTCGAAAAATGTGATGCCGCGTTCCACGGCGGCACGGAGGAGAGAGGTCATTTCCTGCTTGTCTTTGGGAGGGCCGTAGGAAAAGCTCATTCCCATGCAGCCGAGTCCGATTGCCGAGACTTCCAGATTGCTTTTTCCAAGTTTGCGCTTGTGCATTGTTTCTCCTTCGCGGGTCTCCAGGTGCAAAAAGTATACTCTGCTGGGGAACGCCGGGTTTCTGGAATGAATTCTGGCCAGATAGCCGGCCACGCGGAGCTAAATCTTGCACGCGATAGTGAACAGAGCCTAAGTCCCGGCTAACCAGGCGAGTACAAAATTAATTGAATGGATGTCCGGCAACACTTCCATTCGCTTCACCGATCAAGTGGGGCTCCCTGATAGGCTTGCTTCCTCTTTGGACATCCGTCGGCCCGTCGTCACTCGCAGACTGAGCCAATTGGGGGCGTATGTTCTCCGTTTGCCCATCCCTCCTTAAATTTCAGTTACTTCCAGTCATGACAACTTTGGCATCTGGTTTGCTTTTCTCCAGAGTGAGGAGAAACTTATGCGCTATTTGAAATTTCTTGCCCTTCCTATCCTGATTGCGGCTTTGCTGAGCATTCCGAGCTCCGCAGGGCCTCAGGTCTCTATCAATGTCGGAGCAGAACCGGCTTGCCCGTATGGCTACTACGATTTCGCCCCATACAACTGCGCGCCATACGGGTATTACGGGCCCGAGTGGTTCAACGGTGGCGTGTTCATCGGAGCCGGCCCCTGGTTCCACGGCCCCCAGGATTTCAACGGCCACGTTGATAACCGTTTCGATCCACATCACGGCTACAAGGGTCCACATCCGGAGCGTGGAGACAAGCCCTTTAATCATTTCCACGGAAACGAAATGCGTAATGGGCGGGGCCACGCGGGCGGAGGCCACGGAGGCGGAGGCCATCGCTAGAAACAGCGACAAGTTGAAAGCAAATGGGTGCTACGTAGCGGATCTGAGCGCAGTCGCCAGATGCTGGGGCGATGCTCCCGCAATGACCGGGCGACTTGAAGTCCAGCTTCGACTGTGTCACTGACCGGCGGGTCCTGCGGAGTCAGGATTGTAGGTTCGACTCCAAGGATCTTCGTCGCCTCAATGGATTGAGCATAGCGTTCTCCCCGCGCGGCACGCCGCGCGGGGCTGGAACGATAGCGTAATTTTGCTTGAGCCTGGAGCGTAGTAGTGGACAGGGCCCATGCTTGAGCTTCTAGCTGCGATTCTTGAAATATTCTTGGAGATTCTCCTTGAAGCTGCGTTTGAATTCGCGGCAGAGTTCGTTGGCGCCCTGGTTTGGCGCGGGCTCGCCGCAGTATTTGATACGTCGGAATTCAGAAATCCCGTGCTGGCGTGTGTTGGGTACCTATTCTTGGGTGGAGTAGCCGGTGGATTGAGCCTCCTGTTCTTTCCGCATCCTCTGTTTCATCCGTCCCGGATTCCGGGGCTCAGTGTGGTTCTCAGCCCCGTCTTAGCGGGATTGGGAATGCGGATGGTGGGGGCCGCACTGCGGAAGCGGAACAAGAAGGCGATGCAAATAGAGAGCTTTGGATATGGCTTCGCATTTGCATTCGGAATGGCCCTCGTGCGATTCCTCTTCGCCAAGGGAAGCTAGGATTTCACATACCTGATCGATGCTTATAGTTGTGAATTTTGCGGCGAAGGTCGGGCCAAAATTCCTTGGCTACGTTGCAGATTGTGTTTAGAAGGATGTTGGTGCCCCAGACGCTCATGGTGTTGCCGAAGGTGCGCTGGTATTCCGGATGATAGGTGTTTGAAATGCCGGCGGCGACGGCGTTGCCTACGATCTCGGAGTAATTGAATTGACGCGCGCCACTGTCGGTGCGAGTGACGAAGATGCGGCTGACGGAATACTTCGCGCGGTGCCACTTGCCGCCCGTGCCGAGCTGGAAGTAGCGCGGGTCTTGACGCAGGAGCGTGGGGAAGACGGAGGTCGTCATCAGCGTGCCGACACCGGTGTCGGCGAAAATTGTGGCATAGCGCTTGCCGTAACCCCGAAGGCCCTGGCCGTAGGACGGATCACTGTTGCGGGCTTGCCCCATCAGCGCGATCACTCCAAGGAAAGAAACCGTGATCGGATCGGACATTGTTTTTGCGGAGAGCTTGAATTTGGTCTTTGCGGAAAGCGTGCCGAACTGATCCTGTTTTTCGACGGTCGAATAGTTCGCGAGGACGTAGAAAAGGCGATTGTTTTTTAGAGCGCTCTCGGATGGGACCGTGCCGGACGGTTCAACGCCGGGGCTGGTATTCAGGGTGATTTGCTCCTGGACGGGAGCAACAAGCGTGGCGTCGGAGTTGGCAGGCGATGGTTCCTGGGCTTGGATTGGGAGCGCGCACAGAAGTGCGAGCGGAGCGATGGCGCGGAAGGGGTTGTCTACTGCGCGTAATAGCGAATGGATTTTCATGCGAGTCATTCCCATTCAAACCAAGACGTAGCCGATAAGGCGATTCGATAGTGACAGGTTCGATTTGTGGGGGAGCACTGACCTGAGGTTCAGGTGTTCCGAGGCAGCAACTGGCCGCGGTAAATCTCACAGCGTGATCAAGGCCGTTGCCGGACGAGTGGTTTCGGACACGATCCACTTGTCCGGTCACGCGCCATGCCAAGCTCGGGTGTATACATCCCGTTGATTGGCCTTGACATTAACCAATTAAGAGAACAATCTCCCTCCCATAAGTCGTACCCACCAAGTACTGCGTTTATCGAAGGTCCGACTGAAACGTCTCTTCGGTGCCGCAATCGTCGCTTTTGGAATCCCGCAAATTTCACTGAATTAAGTGACTGGAAGATTTCGAATCGGGCCCGGGCCTTTTGAATGCAATTGTGAGGCGGCTCTATGAAAAAATCCCTGTTACTTCTGACCTCGATCTGGAGTTTCTGTCTGCTGAATAGTTGCGGCAGCGGAAGCAGCACTCCGCCTCCCACTATAGCCACGCACTTCTCCCTCACAGCTCCGCTCAGTGCCACCGCCGGGATGCCATTCAATGTCACTGTGACCGCGCTGAATGCCTCGAACAGCCTGGTGAGCAGTTATTCCGGGACCGTGCAGTTCAGCAGCAGCGATGGGCAGACTGTGCAACCGGCAAGTGGGATGCTGACGGGCGGCACGGGGACATTTCCGTTGACGCTGAACACGGCGGGCAGTCCAACCATCACCGCGACTGCGGCTTCGCTCAAGGGCTCTTCGAATGCGATTGCCGTCACGTCCAGGGTTTCGACAGGATTTACAGTACTTCTAGCAGGCTACAATTACGCAACTGTCGGCTCGCCCTTCAATATCACCGTGACCGCGGTGGATGCCATGGGGAACGCAGTCACCAATTACGCCGGGACCGTGCACTTCGCCAGCAGCGATGGTCACGCTGCCTTGCCGGGGGACTCTACGCTGAACAGTGGAGCCGGGACATTTTCCGTAACGCTGAACACTTCGGGCGGCCAAACAATCTCGGTGAACGACAAGGCCTCCAATTCGATTAACGGGTCATCAAACGTAATCCAAGTCAGCGGTCCCGCGACGCACTTCAGTGTCAGCCCGACGAACTTGGCGGCCACTCGGTCAAACCTCGTACTATTTGTAAACGCGCTCGACGCGTCGAATAACACTTCCACCGGTTACACCGGGACGGTCAAGATTACGAGTTCAGACGCCAATGCCATTCTGCCTACCAATGGAACGCTGTCATTTGGATCTGGGAACTTCACGATTATCCCGGAGACCGCAGGTCCTCAAACCGTCACCGCTACCGACACAGTTATCCAGTCGATTGCCGGAACTTCGAGTTCGATCGTTGTTGCTGCGACGAAAGCCCTTGCGATCACTTCCGGCCCTCCCCCGAATGGCACTGTCAATTCGAGTTACGGCTCGACCAGCATCCTATATGAAAGATGTGTCCCACAGTTGCCTGGTCGCAATGGGGGGTGCACTCCCTGTATCCCAAACACCATTGCGGGATGTGGCGCATCTCTCCCCAGTTGCCGGCGTGCATCACCGTATGAAGCCTGCATCCTGACAGTGATTCTCTCCGGCTTCAAATTAACAGGCACAGGAGGAATTCCACCCTACAATTGGACCGCATCCTCGCTCCCACCAGGACTTGTTATAGCGTTGGAGTTCGGCGGGGGAATGTTCATCAAGGGCATACCAAGTCCTGGGGCGGCCGCAACCTATCAAACGAAAGTGACTCTGAATGACTCTGGGACGCCGCAAACGCCGATGACCATGGTTTACCCCATCGTGATCGCGAACCCGCCGCCTCCAGTCGTTGACACGACACCGGGGCCTTCCTTCGGCGCGATAAACCAGCCCTACAGCTTTACGTTTACTGCCACCGGCGGCCTTCCGCCACTCGGTCCTTGGGGTGAAACTGGCGCACTTCCTCCCGGATTGCAATTCATGAACAGCACTGGCGTGCTTTCCGGCACACCGACAGTCGCCGCGACTTACCCCATCTCGGTGACGGTGCAGGATTCGGCCAGCCAAACCTCCGCTGCACAAAACTTCAACATTCAGATTTTTCCACATGGCTTCGGTGCCACCGGCAGCATGGCAAACGCGCGGTTCGCGCACACCGCGACGCTGCTCAACAGTGGCAAGGTGCTCGTGGCCGGGGGAGCAGATGCGAGTGGCAACCCCATCGCCACCGCAGAGCTCTATGATCCCAGCACCGGGAAGTTCTCCTCGACCGGCAGCATGGCAACGGCGCGCGACTACTTCGCGGCGGCCTTGCTGAACAGCGGAAAGGTGCTCGTGACCGGAGGACTAGACACTTCCGGGAACCCGCTTGCGTCGGCCGAGATCTATGATCCCAGTACCGGAACTTTCTCTGCCGCGCAGCACAACATGACCATCGCGCGCGCCAGCCACACCGCGACATTGCTCAACACAGGCAAGGTGCTCATCGCAGGGTGGGGCAACGCCTCCGCGGAACTGTTCGATCCGGTCACCGGAATATTCACCGCAACGGGAAGCATGCTAATGGCGCGCGTTGCGCACACCGCGACGCTGCTCAGCACAGGAAAAGTTCTTGTGACGGGCGGAATTTCGGGGGCACCGCCGGCCACCACCGTGCTTGCGGAGGCCGAGCTTTACGATCCCGTTGCCGCAACTTTTTCGCAGACGACCGGCAGCCTGGCAACCGCGCGTGAGTTGCATGCCGCGAGTTTACTCACAGACGGAAAGGTTATTGTGGGCGGAGGGTTGGACAGCACGGGGAAGTCCCTGGCAACGGCAGAAGTGTTCGACCCAACCAGCGAAACCTTCACGGCAACGAAGGGTCCCATGGCAATCGCACGTGACCTTCATACCTCTACAACGCTCAAAGACGGAACCGTTCTCGTCATCGGCGGAGACGATGGGACGGCCCCGCTTGCGACGGCGGAGGTCTATGACCCCGCCGCGGGAACTTTTTCACCAACCGGCAGCATGGGAGCGGCGCGAGCCGTTCATACGGCGACACTGCTCAACGATGGCCGCGTGTTGGTGGTGGGTGGAAACGGAGCAGGCGTCCTTGCGACGGCGGAGATCTATCAGTAGCTCCGACCTCCGCTAGATACTTTCATATAGGCTTCGGTCGAAATTGAATAAGCCGCCTCAAGAAGATTGAGCCCTGATCAACGCGTTTCTTCAGCGAATTGATCCACGCTTGGCTGGCAGTCGTGTCTACAGGCAGTCGGCGGTCTGATAATCTACGCCTTGGCCGAGACGTCTCCAGAAGATGCTCATTCCAAATCCATCGCCCTTGCGCTCGTCCCCCCGCGCGCCGCTCACGTTAGTTTTCTTGATTCTTGCTGGTTGTATGGGCTTGCCTGCGGTATCGCGCAGTTTTTTAATGACGAGGAAGCCGGCGCTGACAGCCTCGCGGAAATTGCGATAGAATGAAGTTGGCCGGAAGAGAGAATCCCCGGTCCGACCCAATACCAGCCCAATGCCGCGGCGCCAGATTTCCCAGCGGCTAGCCTGCGGCACGGAGTTCCAGGAGAGCCTGGCTCCTGGCAACAATAATAAATCAATGAGGAGGAGATTCTCATGATCCGAACAATAGGGTTGCTGCTTGGCGTTTTGCTCCTTGCGTCGCTTCCAGCGGTGGCACAGGACAAGGTGGAAGTGTTCGGCGGGTATTCCTATATGCGATTCCGTCCTTCACCCGATTTTAATTTGAATGGGTGGGAGGCATCGGCGCAGTACAAATTCAAGGATTGGCTGGGCGGAGTGGCGGACTTCGACGGGCACTACGGATCGCCGAGCGGGATTGGGACGTCGGTGTATTCGTACTTGTTCGGACCTCAGGTGTCGTTGCCTTCGCGCGTTTCTCCCTTTGCGCACGTGCTGCTTGGCGGGGCGCATTTCAGCGCGGCGGGATTCGGGGATTCGGCGTTCGCGATGGCGATCGGAGTAGGAATGGACGCCGAAATCAAGAAGGGAATCAGCTGGCGGATCATTCAAGGCGACTATCTGCTGACGAGGTTCGGAGGCGAGACGCAGAATAACGGGAGGATCTCGACAGGCGTTATCTTCCGGTTTTGAGAGAGACGTGAGTAGCGCTCAATTCGGCCATACGGCATGTGGCGGGCACCGAGTCGTATGGTCGGGATTGAGACCGGGATCCGAAAATATGGGAATCCGAGGCTAAAACTCGGGAAAATGAATCCTTAGCTTAAAGCAAATGTAGAGAAGCAGGATCGCACCCAGTGTGGATAAAATGAGGCCGGCGGGATGGTATCGCTCGTTTGTGGGACGCGAAAACATGTGGGTGACGCCGCCGCCAAAGATTGATCCGACGACGCCGAGGACGACCGTCCAGAAGATCGTCATATGTACGTGCATCACTGATTTCGCGATAAGGCCGGAGATCAGCCCGATCAGAACGTACCAGAGTAAGTGAAACATCTTTTCCCCTCCATCGTTGCCATCAGACCGTCGTAAAGTAACCGTCAGGGCTTTGCCGTCAAAACGGAATTTCCAACTTGAACCGCTAGCTTGTGCAGCGTAGAGACTGTCAAGGGTGAGTACTGCTCACTTTTGTACAGTTTGCAGAATTATATGAATTGGAGGTGAAAGCGTCGAAGAAGCCGCGTTCGCGGAGATTGGGGCGAAAGAATCCAGTCTCCGCAACCCAGGTGTGACCCGTCCAGATTTGCGTTTGCTGAAAGTCTGACCGAGGCACGCATTTACTGGGAATCCAGTGTCGAGACTTGGTCTAGTGGCCCTTGGTCAAAGTTCCGAGGGGGTGCATGGACCTGCCAAGGTCACTGCTCGGAATCCTTATGCGCAGCCTGCCGAACCTTGCAGCGAGACCTCGGAAAGGCATAAGGATTTCACCGACTGTGCGACGAACTCCCGCCAATGCTACTGGGTCACGGACGCCCCAGAAATCTATCATTTGCCTGGTCTTGTAGTTGTAGGCGAATTTTTGGCCACAATCCAGGCAAGTGATGTAGGTTCCTGGGCCATAGTCTGATCGGCCGGGTAGTTTGGATGGGATTGGCTCGCGCAGAGTTATCGGAGGCCCCTGATGCCGATGGGAACACGCAATAAGAAGACGAAGCAATGTCCGTAGAAAGAGCGGGATGCCTAAGACCACACTCCACCACGGCTGCGCAGGGAGGGGAGATATTTTCGCTTTGAATAGACTTCTCGCCCCCGGGCGGTACAGAACTATAGCCCCCTGAATTCTAGTTGCGCGGGCCACTTTTTTCTGGAGATGAGATTGCACGTCAGCGCCTCAATAGGATGCTAGACGGGGCGAAGACTTGTGTCTGTTCCGTTGTGGACATTGACGTGCCTGGGCAAGATTGACTGCTTCTCTTGAGATTGCCTTGGCTCCCAGCCACGGTCCCGGCGCAAAGCCATTCGCGTGCACGCGCAACTTGATTCTCTGACTTCTGCGGGCAACGGGCTTTTGTGGCCAGAGATATGCGGGTTACGGGACGACCGTGAAATGTGTGTAGGGTGAATTGAATCAATGACCGGATTTTGGGGTTTGCGGGGTAGGGAAGACGCGAGAACCGAGAAGATCCTTCGCGTCGGAGAGGCTGAGATCGCTGGCGACAAGGCGGAAATCGGATCGCCGTTCATATTCGTCTCTGCTGATTGTCTTGAATAGTGCGACGCGGCCCGAGAAGTGAATGTTGATGAATGCGGTCTTCCACTGTTTAGGGCCGACCTCCACTCGTCCAAATTCCATGGTGCCGCTGTCAATTCGGCCCAACAGCCCGTAACCGAACACCACTCGATTCTCCAGATGGCCCACGACTTTCGTCAGGCGCTTGCGCTCCGAATCGATCAGAATCGTTCCGGCGAGGCTGTGGATTACCCGCGTTTCGTACGTTGGCGGAGTGTATTCCGGATTGGGGCGAAATTTGAGCCGGAGAAGATTTTCATCGACGCCATCATAGTCATAAAGGAACGCATGCGGCATCATGGTCAAGAGTTCCTGGAGCTTGAGCTCATCATCGTCCTGGGCTTGTTTTAACTTCAGCAATAGGCCCGGATCTTTCAAAAGGTGGCCGAGGCGCGCATCGTCCTGCTGCCGCTGGCCGGGGTTAAGCGCCGCGCCGTCGATAGCCAGCACACGGTAGATTGGGCCATCGCGGGTCTCTACTTGCTCTTCGGTGAGAGTTTCCTTGCCTACGCGTTTTTCGATGATCCAGATCCACTTCAGGAGCTGCTCACGGTCCGCCAGTTCATTTGCGACGACCGCAGCTACGAGTTCTCCAGCGGTTAGCGGATAAGATTGACCGGGATATTGGCGGGCAGCAGAAGCTGTCCGTGCAGCGAGGGCACTGGAGATAAGTTGTGCAACGGGGGAGGCGCCCGCCGGCTTTCCGGGGAGCGCGTGCATCGCCGTAACCAACAAGAGGCTGCCGGCGGTCAACAGGAAAAAGAAGAGCAGTGTCCTGGCCGGCTGCCCGGTTCGATAAAGCAAATTAGCTGTCCGAAAATTCTTCATGATTGAGTGGCTTGCCATCTGTCTATTGAGCCGGGATTTCCGCACTTCATTCGAGCGAATCCTGCCCTGACTTCTGTTCTCGAGGGTGTGTATCTTTATTCCTAGAAACGGCCGGTCCAAAATAGAAACAAGATGAGAAGAATGATCAGACTTACGCCGCCAAGGGGATAAAAACTCCACTTCTTGCTATGCCGCCAAATCGGAAGAACAGCCACAAGGGCTATCAGGAGAAAGACCGGAAGAATGAAGGTCAGCATCTCATGGGCACTCCTTTGGCGGCCCGGCACGTTCGGATCTAATCCTTTTTCGATTGGCGCGTTGCGTCAGCAGGAAAACCGGTCAAGTCACAATCGCAATCCGCCGAAAAAATACAGGAATAAAAGGATAATCGCGACCATCCCGACAATTCCTATGCCGCCGCCCGTTCCCCATCTCCGGTATCCGTAATAGCCGCCGCCACCGCCGAACAGAAGCACGAGAACAACAATCAACAGAATAAGAAACATGGCAATCTCCCTTCCATCGCGAACGGGTTCCGATGCCGGCCGGCGCGCTGGTTGATCCGTCGTCTCTGACAAGACAATAGTTTTTGCGCGTTTGACCAGGTCTGCATGCGGATCACACCATGTGACGTGGTGATCCTCACCTCTGACGATCTCATGACACAGTGTTAAAAAATGTTCCTTTTGAAACAGGGCGCAGAAGTCTCGGTTGCTTACACAACGCCACGTTCCAGGCGGCTGGCTAATCCCATGCGCAAGTTGCTGAGTTGAACTGATCGTGCAAAGCCAAACGGAAAGAGAATGTATGTTTGCGAGTCATCCCACGCTGGAGTTAAAGCCGAACCATGCCAAGGAGTGGCGCGCTATGCTGCGAGCTGTCCAATTCAGTACAGACGCGTTGTTGGGCAGAGAGTACGCTGGAAGACAAATAGTACACTTCAACCCGACCTTACCTGTATACCCCAACCCTGAGCCCCAAATGCTCAGGGTGTGCGAAATGGATTCACGCCGCGGATCCCACGAAGTCCCCAGGTTTTGCGCTTAAGAAGTGAGGGCGACTGGCCAAACGTATGCGGTCTTAGCGGGCGATTCGCGGCAGACCGGCTCGCCGTGAGAGCTGCAAAATATTTGGGATCTGGTTTCTAGTTGACCCAGCCGAATGCGCGCAAGGCCTGGCTGGACAGTTGACGGACACGCATCCATTCGGCCGAATCATGAACACCGGAATCACTCCAGCATTCGTGGCCCATTTCTATGAACATTTCCTGCAGGGAATCGAGGCAGGCAAGTTGTTCAGCCGCAAGCTCCGATTGGAAACCATTCAAAAGCTTCGCGCGCCAGTGGTCGAAACTCAGATAGAGCTCATCTGCCCTATAACCAAAGGCGGGCACCACCCGAAGCTGAAATTCAGGTGGCGCAGCCAGGAGTTGAAGAGAATGCTTCAACCGATCGAAGACCCAAGCCCTGTCTGCCATGACAAGTTGCATGGTGAAACCTCCGACGGCAAACTATTCCATTATTTTATAAAGCATTTTGAAAGGGAGTGTTGTTCACTTTTGAACACCATTGTAAGGATGCCTTGCCCTGCGTGGTGAAGTCCTGATCTGTCGGTTTGACGGATAAATCTAGCGCTTGTACCGGGTTGCGGCTCCCCGGCCCTGTCGATGCGAGCCGTCCACGCCGCGGCAAGTCCACCTCTTGAAATAAGCTGGGTCTTGCGAGTAGGATTGTGGTTCCCACGTAGGTTTGACCGCCGGTTGGTTGATCCTCAGCCCCCTTTCACAACGGCGGTGAACAGAACGCGGTTTCGCCTGGAAGGGTGCAACATGAAGCTCATACTCGAAGGAACTCATCCCGCCCACTGCCCGGACTGTGGCAGTGCATCAATTCACCGGTCGCGGAGAAGAGACTTTGTGGAGTCCATTCTCCATTACGCCCTCTTCATCAGTCCTTACCGGTGCGACGAATGTTACGAGCGCCACTTTCGTTTTCGTTCTACAAAACGTGTCCAGCACGCGTCCACGCAGCGGGAAAGACACGCCGCCTAAGCCCAGGCTGGCCGATCAACATTTGTGGGCGGCAGTGGTCGGATCAATGGTCTTGCCGATCTCTGTCACTTTGGTGGCGGGAAAACCGCTGAGTTCCGCGTGGCGGTGGATGAGGGCTTCGTCTTTGGCGAGATAGACACAGAAGGTCTTGTCTTCAGCCACAAAAGACTCCACCCACTGAATATCCGGGCCAAGCTGTCGGAGGGCCTGGTTGGAGCGGGCCGAGGCCTGCTGCAACTGTTCCTGCTCCAGCGTGCCGACTTTGGGGATTTGCCGCTCGATCATGAACCTCTTCATTGCATCCTCCAGTTGATGCCTACATTAGTTCCGATTGGTTAAAGGTAGCCGAGAAGCGGTCTTGCAACAAGATGGCGGATTTGCCATTCTACATAGGTGTTTCAGCCACCCGGAAAGAGGCCAGCCATGATCGATGTGACGGTCGTGATTCCCGACGGGACTTTTTCATCCACGGCGGTGGGACCGATGGAAGTGTTTCGGCATACCGGGGCGTTATGGAACAGCTTTGCCGGAAAGCCACCGGCACCCCGGTTTCGGGTGACCACAGCATCGGTGGATGGACGGCCGGTCCGGTGCGATGGGCCTATCTATATCCGGCCGGCCGCGGCCATCGCGGAAATTCGCAAAACGGAAATCATCTTCATCCCATCGACGGGACCGAGCCTGGGCGACCTGGTGGAACGAAATGCGGCGGCCGTGCCCTGGCTGCGGCGGTGGCATAAGCGGGGAGCGGCGATCGTGAGTGTGTGCTCGGGTGTGGGCCTGGTGGCAGCGAGCGGACTGCTGGACGGAAAACGCGCCACCACGCACTGGGGCATCGCGGAGGAATTCCGGCAGAAGTTTCCGAAAGTGCGATGGATGCCGGAATTGATGGTGACGGAGGATCGCGGGTTTTATTGCGGTGGAGGCGTGAACGCGTCACTGGATTTGAGCTTATACCTGGTGGAACGGTTCTGCGGGCACGACGTGGCGATGCAAACGGCAAAGGCGCTGTTGATCGAGACGCCGCGTTCGTGGCAGGCGGGGTTCGGCATCGTGCCGCTGAAGACGAAGCATTCGGACGACGCCATTTCTGGCGCGCAGGAGTGGCTGCACAAGAATTTTCACCGGGATTTTCCGCTGGAGGCTCCGGCGCGGTCGGTGGGTATGAGCCTGCGGAATTTTGTCAGGCGGTTTAAGCAAGCGACCGGAGATACGCCGCTGATCTATTTGCAGAAGCTGCGCGTTGCCGCCGCGAAACGATTGCTGGAGGGCGAGCACCGGGTGATGCAAGAGATCAGCTGCGCCGTCGGGTATCAGGACGGCGCGTTTTTCAGGAAAATTTTCGAGCGGCACACGGGTGCATCCCCCAGCGCGTACCGGCGGAGGTTTGGGCAGTTAGGTGATTAAAGTGTGCCGGGTGGTCAGGCGCGGCGGGCGGCGTCCGGCTTGAGGGCGAGGCGGCCGCTGTCCAGCGAGTAGTCCTGCTGAGTGAAGATCTGGCGAATTTCGGTTTCGCCTTCCCACCCGGGCCAGTATTTGCGATGAAGTTCCATAAAATGAAGAGTGCTTTCCAGCGCTTCCTGCTTGGACTTGAATTCAAGAACAGCGTAGCCGCCGACGAGTTCCTTGGTTTCGGCGAAGGGCCCATCGATGGCGGTGATTTTCCCTTGAGCAAGGCGGACGCGTGTGCTCATAGCGGAAGGAGCCAGGCCGCCGCTTTCGATCATGGAGCCGTCTTTGGTGGCCTCTTCGGCGAGCTTGGCCATCGCGTCCATTAGCTCTTTGGGCGGGGGACCGGAATTTTCCTTGGATTTGACCAGCATCATGAAGCGCATTGTGGGGTCTCCTGTCATTGGTTGAGAGCCGATCACCAGGCGAACTGCGTCCGGCGACACCCAGCATCTACCAATAGATCGAACGGGGGGCGGCGAAATCGACAACCGCGACAGCTTTTTAACACATTTTCTTTACGAAATCCGGCAAATCTCGGGGCCGGGGATTCAGCGGCGCTTTTTGCCAGCGATTTGGGCGAGGCGGGCCTTGACCATTTTCTTGAGCAGGGGGGCGGGGAAGGGCTTGTCGGTGGGGAACTGGATGGTGCCTTTGGAAATGGTGAAAGGCTTCAGGTCGATCTTGAACTGTTCGATGACGCGTGCGGTGGGGAAGATGCTGCAGTGATTTGCGAAAGCGGCGAACCAGATGATGGTTTCCCCGTGTTTGAAGGCCGGGATTTTATAGCTGATGGCTTCGGTGGCCCCGGGAGGCAGGGCGGAGCGAATGGCTGCGCGGACTTTTTGCAGGGTGCTGCGGGCGGGTTCGGGAACGCCGGCAAGGTAGTCGTCGATATTTTTCGGAGCGGAGCTGGGCGTGGGCTTCGCCGCGGAACTGGGTTTGGCAGATTTAGAGGTTTTCATGCGGGGAAGGCTACAAGAAGGCGCGATTGCTGTCCATCCCCCGAGTCAGCTTCCGGAGACCTCCGCGGCTGAGGGCGGCAACCATGGATGGTCCCCCAACATCATGTTTGCTGGCCAAAATTTGACTTTACACGGGCACACCCTTTTTACATACTTCCTGTCCCCTGGAGGTATCTATGTCTCTTCGTTCAAGGTGCATGCGCCTCCTGGTCGCGCTCCTGATTTCGCTTGCCCTTTTCACGCCGGTTGCCAGGGCCGATTCGCTTTCCATTGTTTACACTTCGCCGCAGAATCAAACCGATGTGGTGTCGTCGGGATTCACTTCGGTTGTTTTCACCGGGTACCTGGTGAACAACACCGATGCGCCGATAACGTTTCAATTGTCGTATGTGCTGGGGCCGCCTTCGTCTTTTTATGTGGCGAGCTTGATTCAAGGAATCGGTTTTCCGGGGATCACACTCGCGGGGGGCCAAAGCACGTCCATCTTCGATCTTGCGACAGTTAATCTAAATCCTTTCGATCCGAGTCTTACGTATCCTGGCGTTGTGAATTTCAATCTTGACGCGATCTCGCTGCCGGCGGGCGGACTGATAAGCGAGAGCGCAGACTCGATCCAGGTCGTGACCGGCGTTCCCGAGGTGTCCACGCTGAATCTGCTCGCCTTGGCCCTGTTGGCCGGATACCTTGCAACCTGGATAAAGAGGCGTGATAGGAGACGAGAAGCCATCTCATAAATAGAGGCGGGTTCTTGCAAAGCTTTCTTCAGGGGTTCCGCCAAAAAACTGGCGGACGCAAAATACGCGAAAGCCTGGCTTTTGAGGCCTCAAATGTCAGGCTGAAGCCCCGCTCCTAAAGAAACATCTTTGAGATTACTTCTGGTTCCGCTGAGATAAGCGGCGCGTTCAGCGGGGACTCGGAAGGCCAATCGGCATTATTTGCCTCGAAAACCAGTTGAATCGGCCAACGCCGGGGAGTAGAGTTTCGTCATTCCCGGCCGGGCCCCATTCTGACAATCTGACAAATTGATTGGAGGGATCATGAGTCGCTTGCCTCGAGTCCTTTTGCTGGCATTCCTTGTATTTGCAGCGGGCCTTATTTATTTTACCTCTTATGCCCAGGAAAAATCGTCGAAGTCCGATTTCGAAATGACCGCGAGTTATATCGAAGCGTGCAGTTGCGACATGTTCTGTCCGTGCTATTTCAACACGCATTCGACGAATCACATGGACGAGCACCACATGGACGCGCATTTCTGCCGCGGGAATCTGGTGCTGAAGGTGGACAAGGGACGCTACAAAGAGACCAAGCTAGATGGCGCGAAGGTGTGGCTCGGGCTCGATCTTGGCAGCGACTGGAGCACCGGCAAGGATTCCTGGTTGGTGGTGAATTTCGATCCGAGCGTCAGCAAGGAGCAACAGACGGCTCTGCTTGACATTGTCACCCAGCTCTATTCGGCGATACCCTTTCAGAAAAAAGCAGTGAGCAATACAGCGTTTTCGTGGGACGTGGACACGAAGACCGGAGTGGCGCACGCGAAGATGGCGGACGGCAAGGGAGAAGTGGTACTGGAACGCGCGGCTGGAAATAAGCCGGGGCAGGAAGTGGTGATGGAGAATTTGAAATATTGGAGCGCGCAATCGAACGAGGGGTTCCGGATGTGGAAGTCGAAGCATGAAGCGTTTGAAGGCGACGGACACAAGTTCGCGTATGACGGAACGAACGGGTTCCTGATTACGATTCATTATTCGGGGATGGCGAAGGCCGCGGCGGCAGATTGAGCGGCGAATCGAGCACGGCCGGGAATCCAAAGTTGGTCTCATTCGGGCAGCGCGATTGACGGCGCGCGGTTTCGGCTGGGGATCTGACACACGAAGGACAAGAGTGGCCGATCTAAAGATCGGCCACTACAGTTCTGTGCCCTCTCACGCTAAGAATTACGAAACGCAGGCCGGTGCTACCCGCACAAACGAATCCAGAAAATCAGCGGGGGCCTTCGGTGTAGAGGCGGAGGACGTTGCCGGCGGGGTCGCGGAAGGTGGCGATCCAGGCGGAGCCGTCCGCAGAGACTGATTGCACCGGTTCGAGGATTGCCCCGCCGTGGGCGGCTACCATTGCCAGGCTCACATCGATGTTGTCCACCCAGATGGAGGGCAGGAGGCCGGCGTCGCGGGCGACTTCGCGGTCGGTGATCCAGGTGCCGCTGATGTTTCCAGTGGCGTCGTCGAAGCTTGGGTGGGAGGAGCCTTCCTCGCGGATGTTCCAATTGAAAACCTTTGCGTAGAAGGCGGCGGACTGGTGGACGTCCTTCGCGGGAATTTCGAAGTAGCAGAAGCGGGGGCGGGGAAGCAGGGCGAGGCGGTAGGCGGGTTGCGCGATTGTGGCGCCCCACTCGGTGGGGCTGACGTCGCGGGCGTGGCGGGAGAAGAGCCAGTGGTGGCCCGCGAAATCTTCGGCGGCGTATTGGAGTTCGCCGTAGGCGGTTTCATGGAGGTCTTCGACGATTTTTGCGCCAGCGGATTTGGTGCGCTGGAAGTGGGCTTCGAGATCTTCGACGAAGACGGTGAGGCTTTGGGTGTGTGCGCCGAGTTGGGCGGGAGTGCTGCGGCCTGTTAGGGCTTGTTTGAGCATTATCCAGGCGTTGCCGAGGTGGAGCTGGGCGCCGGCGGGCGGATCGCCGTAGTGGTAGTGTTCGCGGAAACCGAATGTTTTGGTGAGCCAGGCGATGGCTTGAGCGATGTCTGGATAGACGACGTGAGGGAGGATGGTTTTTGGGGGAACGGAGCGATTTTCGATCATCGAAGACACCTTTGGGAGTGGAGTGTTTGGTGGCGGTCCTTGGAATGGTAATGAAAACTTTAAATTTGGGGGAAGAATTAAAGATGACGCAGAGACGCAGAGAGCGCGGAGGCTCGCAGAGAAGAGCAGGAGGTCGGTGAGAAGGCACATTAGGACCCGAGGGGAGGGAGGAGTTGGTAGATTGGAGATTCCAGAGAGTGGGCCACCTGAAGGTGACCGCTACAGGAGAAGCCAGACGGGGAATGGTGGGCGCTGATGTACATGCTGATATTGGCATTGAAGATTGGGATTTTCATGGGGATCCTGGTGTTGTATCTGCGGTGGCGGAAACGGTTTACGTCTTCGGAGAAGGTGCTTACCGGAATTCAAGGATTCGCGGCTTGGGCGGGGAACAATCGGGAAAAAGTCTTGCGCTATACGCGGCTCATGGAAGCCGCGGTGGGATTGTTTCTTCTGTGCCTGGGTTATTACATCGGGAAGGAACATTTTCATTTGATACGGGATGGGGCGAGGGCGGAGGGAACGATCGTCGGCTACAAGGAGGAGTACTTTCCGGGGAGTTATTCGGGGGCTTCAAGGAGCGGTTTTACGGCGTTCATGCCGATCGTGAAGTTTCAGGTAGGGGAGCAGGCGGTGGAGTTTAAGGACTGGATGGGGACGAACAACGCCGTTAAGAATGTGCGCGTGGTCGTGCTGTATGACCCGGAGAATCCGGGCGTGGCGATGATTGACCGGCCGGTTTGGAACTGGATTCCGTGGGCGCCAACCTTGGGAGTAGGATTGTTTTTGCTTTTTGTGGGAGTGAGAGGATGGATGGCGTCGAAGTAGAGTTGATGGGGAGGATCATCCAATCTTAATTTGGGCGAGAGAGTTGACATTGAGGTTCTTCGGGCATGCCCGTCGCATGCCCTCAGATTGACAAGGTTAAGAAAATGAAAAGGGCGGCCCGGTTGAGAGCCGCCCAGTTGTTGGGTGAGGATTTTTTTCTGAACGCTGGCCGGGGAAATTCCGGAAACGTTCAGGATTCAATTAGTGATGTCCACCACCGCCGTGGGAACCCCCACCGCCACCGCCGTGGTATCCGCCATTCCCACCGCCATGATAACCGCCATTGCCATGGTTGCCGCCACCTGCGTAGGCCCCGTGGTATCCGTTATTCCCGCCGTGGTTGCCTCCGCCGACGAAGCCGCGGGATTCGCCGCCTCTGTAGCCGTAGCCTCCGCGCCCATAATTGCCATTATGTTCGTAGGAGCCGCCACGTCCGTAGTAACCGCGGCCGTAGTAACCGCCGCGACCGTAGTAGCCGCCGTGATACCAGGGGCCGGCGCCGATGAAGACGCCGCCTGCGAAGTAATCAGGCCCGTAGTAGCCGTATGGCGCGCAAGCGTAAGGATAGTAGCTGTAGTAGCCATAAGCGCAGGCCGGCGCTGGGCCGAGTGAGCCGTATACGGGACCTACCCCAACGCCCACGGAAAATTGTGCGTGAGCGCTTCCCGCCGCAAAAAGGAAAACCCCAAACAGAGCGACATATTTAAGATAACGCATTGTGTCCCCTCGATCCCGGCCTGAGCCTCGTGGAGTAAAACGGGGCGGCCGGGGCGCTTCCCGGAAATTGCCCTGGGGAAACGCCTTACAGTCCGTTAAACCCGGGAGGGGGGAAAGAGTTGCGCGTGGGGTTGGCAGGTGTCTGGTAAGTTGTTTATGTACAGTTGTTTATGGGGATGCTAGCGCGGCAAGAAGGAGGGCAGGGGAGGCGTTGTCGCCGAAGGTTTGGCTGAGGTGGGCGAAGCGGTCGACGTTGCCGGGGCCGAAGATGAAGGTGCCGCCGAGTTGGAAGGGATTGCGGCCAAGCTTGTGCTGGCGGTGGCCGGCGGCCCTGGCGAGCTTGCGGCTTTTGAGATTGTCGCCTCGGAGGAGATGGAGCAGGTTGGCTGACTTGAGATTGGCGATTTTGTAGGTTTGGCGATGTTCGTCAATTAGGAGGGGGAAGTCGATGCCGGTTTCCTGTTGGAAGATGCGGGCGTAGTGGGCGTCGCCAAGGCTGATGGCGGCGAGGGAGGCGCCTTTTCCACGGAAGGCTTGCTGGTGTTCGCGCAACTGCGCGACGTGCTCGCGACAGAAGATTCAGCCGTAGTGGCGGAGAAAGACGAGGACGGCAGGATTGTATTCCCACAGGGAGCCGAGGCGGATTTGGTGGCCAAAGGCGTCGGGGAGAACGATGCCGGCGAGTTGCTTGCTGAGGAAGTCGGACATGATTGGCCATGATTGAGGTAAGTGGGCCGGCGTGTCAAGGCGGCGTAGCTTCGGGGAGTTGGCCGGTTTCGGCGTTTCTCGGCACCTATTCTGCATGGCAGCATTTGCAGCAAAAAAGGCCGCGCTTAGAAGGCCTGCACGGGAGTGGAGTTTCGTTGCTCAAATGAGCTTTCCCGTTCGACTTTGGCGTGCCCCACAATCACGCTTTGCGTCTTCCATCCCTCGGCGGCGGAGAACTGTAACCCATGATGGAGTTCCAGGTTGAGGTGCAGTTCCATTGTGGCGTCTGGCAAAACCAAGAGGGAATCGCTTTCTGAGTCTCGGGGAAGAATCAGAAGCTCCGGGGAGTCACCAGGGAAGTGGAGCTGCCCGATGTGCCCATCGGCGATAACGGTGCAATTCCATCGCGTGACTCCACAGGGATTCTCGGCGGGAAGCGCTTCTGGGCTTGTAAGGGAGCCGGTGAGAAATTGCAGGCGGAGTTCTCGGTAGCTTCCTGCGGGAACCATCGCATCTTTTACCAGAATCGCAGGCAAGGAATCGCCCAATAAATCAACTTGTCGGGGTTCGTTCGCCAGGTAAGGTGCGAGCTCAATCCAATCGTGGGAATTTGGGTCATCGTTGGTACTCTGGCGAAGTTGAATTCCCCGCAAGGTTACAAAAACGTGATTCACACGGGCAGGAACTAAGCAGGATTCGCAGACGGGGGACTTGACCGCTAGCACCGTCACAGCGCCCTTGGCTTGCGAAAGCGAACAGGTGGGGGGCGGATCTCCCGCTCTGACGATGACGCCGCCGTTGCCGTTGATGGAAAAGCCGACAACGCAGGTGTTGCCACAACCCGCAAGGCCGGCGCCGGCGAATACGACGGCACCAAAGAAGACAGTCCGAAGATGAAATCGAGAGAACTGCATGGAACGCCCTGAGGAGACAATTGACCCTGGTTAGAGCCGACAAGGGAAAGGTTAGCTCTACTGGCCAGAGGTTGTCGAGCAGGAAAATCTCTGGCTCATTCTGCCGGGTGGATTATGATGCGGTGAGCCGAGGCGAATGCCTGGCGAGAAGGAGAACACGAGCCCGCGGGGAGATTTCATCCAGACGACGAACGCTAGTCAGGAGGCTTGGGAATGGCAAATCGAAGCAGCTTCGCAGAGATGAAAGCCGAGCAGGCAAAAATGACCGCGAGTTGGAAAGCGGAGGGCCGATTGAGCGAGGCGTGGGTCGTCGCAGACCCGGAGATTGTCGAGATCTTCTCCGCCGGCGTTGCCTTTGGCATGGAAGTGGGACGCCGAGGCCGCACGGACCCTGCCTACTCTCCGGACGAGTGGCGCAGAGCGCTGCGCGCAGCTGTGGAAAGCGCCGCGGCCATTGAAGAGAAACTTGAAAGAGCTAAAGAGGAAATGCCAAAGAGACCTAAAGAATAGGCGTTGAGATTCCGGTGGTCGTTATGGCGGAGTTTCTGATTCTTGCGCTCGTTGGGTAGTGGACTGCCGGTTGGCGAGTGGCGTGGTATTGGTTGGCGCGTGAACGGATATGGATGCTGAGACACATCGGCCGGCGTGGAAGACGCTGCTGGCGTTCGGGATTATTTATTTCGTGTGGGGATCGACGTACTATGCGATCCGCGTGGGTGTGCGCGAGGTGCCGCCATTTTTGCTGGCGGCGATGCGATTTTTGATCGCGGGGCTGGCGCTTTATGGGTGGACGAGGGCGCGGGGAGAACGCGCCCCGAGCGGACGGGAATGGGCGTCGATATCTATAGTGGCGTTTCTGATTTTTGTGCTCGACTACGGACTGGTGTTCTGGGCGGAGCAACGCGTGGCTTCGGGGCTGACTGCGGTGATGATGGCGACGATTCCGGCGTTCATGGCGCTTGGGGAGATTTTTATTCTGGGGACGCAACGGCTTACCGTGCGTCTGGTGGCGGCGCTGTTGATTGGCCTTGGCGGAGTTGGTGTGCTGGTGAACCGCTCGCTGGATTTGGGCGGGGCGCCGATTGACCGGCTGGGGGCAGCGGCGTTGATCGTGGCGGCGATGAGCTGGTCGATTGCCTCTGCACTGGCGCGGAAGCTGCCGCTGCCGGAATCGAAAGTGGTGAGTTCGGGAGCGCAGATGCTGGCCGGCGGAGCGTTTCTGACGGTGATTTCGTGCTTGCTGGGCGAATACCGGAATTTTCATCTTGCGACTGTTTCGCGCGGGGCGTGGATTGCGTTGGTGTACCTGATTGTGGCGGGATCGATTATTGCGTTCACTGCGTATGTGTGGCTGCTGCATCATGAATCGCCGACGAAGGTGGGGACGTACGCGTATGTGAATCCGGTGGTGGCAGTGGTGCTGGGATATTTTCTGGGCGGGGAAGAGTTGGGAGTGCGGACGATACTGGGGACTGTGTTTGTGCTGATCAGCGTGGTGGTGATCACGACAACGAGAACGAAGAGCGCCGCGGCGGCGGCGATCGCGGAAGAGGCGAACTAAGCCGGAGCCTGCTTATCGGGACTTAGGCACCATTTCTCGGACCGAAGAGTCACTTGACCCTCTACTGGACAACGCTCCATTTCCTAGCCAGCATAAAATACATGCGACTCCTCATTGATGAGTACGCCGCGTCTCTCCTGTCCCATGCCCAGGTACTATTTAGGAGCAATCCTCGCCACAATTCGTAGCCCGGCCGCTGCCAACCTTTATGATAAAGGCAGGCATTTCCCCATAAAACCTTTCGCGAGGTTTAAAATGATAAAACACCTTTGGATCTTACCGTGCGCCTTGCTAGCTATTCCCGTGCTTTGTGCTGGTCAGAACGCGCAGCCCAAACCTGTTTCCAAGAAGAGTTCTACGTCCTCGGCAAAGTCGGCAAACACCCCACCTAAGCCGGTGGAGCAATCCGGCAAAATTGCTTACGCTGAATTAAGCATCGCTGAGTTGATTGCCGAGGATGCCAATCGCTGGTCCGATAAAATGTCTGCGCATGCCGCGGTCAGTGGATTCGTCACCCAGGTGTCAAAAGAAAACGACGGCGACACTGACATTCGGATTTGCGAAAACCCCAAAATAGATGGCATGGATCGCGCGCGTTGCATTGTGGCGAAGTGCATAGCCAAGCTTCCCTGCGTTGCGCCACAAGTCGGTAAGCCCATTACAGTGAAAGGAATTACCCGATACGACGCTAAAGTCGGCACTCACTGGTGGGAGATTCATCCGGTTGAAGAAATAGAAAAGTAGCCGCGAGTCTTAACAGCCGACAACGCCGGGCGACTGCTGATAAACGCGATTACGGCACAAGTGGAATCTTGCCACGATGTGACTGCGTGGTGAACGCGATTGGTTCATCACAGCCTGAGCTTCATTTCGTGGAAACCCAGGGTTTCGTAGAGGGGGCGTCCCGCGTGGCTGGCATGAAGCGAGACGGCGCTGAATCCTTCGCTCCGGCACCAGTCGATCATCACTTCTAAAATGCGTTTTGCCACGCCCCGGCGCCGTGCTTCAGGCTCCGTGTACATGTTCAGAATCCAGGCGCGTTTTGCGTGATTTTCGCCGGGATAGCCTGGCCAATTCGCGATTAGAATCCCGCCACCGCCGATGATCCGGCCGTCTGATGCCTCGGCGAGCCAGGCTTTGTAGCTGGCGATTCGCAGGGCTTCGGTGAAATACTCTCGCGACACATCGTCCACCCGGTCGAGGGTGGCGAGATCCTGGAATCCCATTTCCTCGAACATGGCTCGGCGATGATGTAGAAGGTGCTTCAAGTCCTTGAGGCCTGCTTTGCGAACATTAATTTCCATGGCTTCCGATGTTGTTGGCGGCGGGTTGTGAAGGGTAGAGACAAAATGGTCTGCACCAATCGGTTGTTTGAAGGATGGGGAGTATTGGGCGGGGCCGCCTTGAAGGGGTTTAGGCTACATGCTAGCATTCGTGCGAGACGGAGAAAATTCATGCCGAAGTTTGTGATCGAACGGGAAGTGCCGGGAGCCGGGAATCTGACCGACGCCGAATTGCGGGAAATCTCGCAGAAGTCTGTGAATGTGCTGCGGGGATTGGGGCCGGAGATTCAATGGCTGCATAGCTATGTGACGGGCGACAAGGTGTACTGCGTGTATATCGCGGCGGACGAGAAGATCATCCTAGAACATGCCAGGCGAGTAGGGTTGCCCGCGAATCGGGTGTCGGCGGTGCGGCGGTTGTTGGATCCATCGAGCGCGGAGTAGTTGCAGACGAACGTTTCTCCAAATAATTGAATGCGTTTTGGTTTGAGTGTGGAGGTGTGCGTGAAACGAGCGAGGAAAGGGCGAGAGAACCCAAGAGGGCGGGGCAAGCCCCGCCCCTACAAAGCGAGCTCTGGTCAACCGGAGATTAGTTGCCGGTGGCGGCGCCGGTGTTCGCGTTGTTGCATTTGAGGAAGAAAGAGAGTTCTTCGCGGAAGATTTTCCAGGAGGGTTCTTCGGCGAGGAGTATGTGATTGGCGGCCCGCTCGGACCGCGACGCTGGGGAGATGAGATCGTGATTTCGAAAAACCAGGAGCATAGAGCGGAATTTGAAGGGCGATTCTCGAGATGCCGTAACTCGCTGTACTTCCTCGCGTGGGGCGCACTTGGGAGCGATGGCGAAGCGGAGAAGGCGATGGAGATTTGTTACCGCAAAGCGTGCCGCCAGCCGCAGAGGTTCGTGTCCGACGGGGAGTTTGGGAGTTGGATGATTCGGCTGCTAATCAACGAGATTGTGCTTGTCGCAAACCAGCGAAAGTCCGGAGAGAGCGAGTTGAGCGAAGCAGAATGCCAGGAGGCGCTAGCATTCGGGACATGGGCCGGACCTTGCGCGTGAACTTACCGCAGGCGGTGCGTCCGGGGTCAGTCGTGGAGGACGACGCTCAGCAGGGAAGTGTTGATTTCAATGCTGCCGTTGTACTTGATGAAACCCAGCTTACGAAACTTGTTCATGAAGAAATTGACGCGGGGGCGCGTTGTGCCGATCATTTCCGCCAGGGTCTCCTGGGAGACATTCGCGAGAACTCCGTGGGGCGAATCCTCTTTGCCGTAACGGGCCAGCAGGAGAAGAGCGCGGGCGAGACGCTTTTCGCTGGAGTTGAACAACTGGTCGACAAGGTCTTCCTCGATGCGGATATTTCGCGTGAGCATGAAGCCGATAAAGCGGTCGGAGATGGCGTGCTGCTCGTGAAGCACTTTCAGCATTTCCTTTTTGTCAATGAGGAGCAGGGTGGAGGGATAAATGGCGACGGCATTGCCAATGCGAACAGTCTGGGCTGCCAGGCATCCCTCGCCGAAGAAGTCGCCGGGCCCCAAAACGGCGATGACCGCCTCTTTGCCGCTTTGATTGACCACCGAAAGTTTCACACCGCCTTTTTGTATGTAGAGGACGGTCGTGGCGGGGTCACCTTGGGAGAAGATGACGTCGGCTTTTTGAAACTCTTTCACTTTCCTTGATACGCCCGCGGAATCGAGGAAAGCCTGGGCGTCAAAATCGCCCTTTGAGGGATAAGCGCCGCGGGATTTTTTGCGTTTGGTATTCACCATAATGTCCATACCGTTAACGGAGAGCGTTTGCTAGATTTCTCAAGCGATTTATCGGGCGCGCCCTGGGGGTCTGGTTTCATGGCGTTACTGCCGGTTGCCGGCTCCCCGTAAGTGTACTCTTCTCGCCGGTTTTGTTCTGCAATCATCTTTCTGACCATCGCCAGCGGAACTTGTTCGAAATGTGTTTTCTGGGTAGTCATAAAAACTCCATTGGATGAGCTAGACGCTAGCAGGCAGGAAACGCTACGGGTTAACTCTTTTGTACAGCGACCTGTGGCGTTAACCGGGATAGAACACCTCATGTACCTAACGGGGGGGCGGAGTCGGGCCGAATCTCGCCGTGGCCGTCCGTTTACGCCAAATATTTTACTTGCAGGACTCGCTGCGAAGAGATACGTTAACGTCACGTTTGGTTAGCGAATTATCGCAAGGGAGGACGCCATGGGGCGAATCCAAGCGAAAAGCGTGCCGATGCATTTCAAGACAATGGTGCAGACGGAAGTGCCGCAAGGCCGGAATGGCAAGCACAAGCTGATCGTGACCACGATCTTGAAGGATCTCGATAATCTCAAGCCGGGCGCCGCGCTGAAGGTGCCATTGGCTGAATTGGCGCAATCGAAAGAGAAGGTACGCTCGGCGCTGAATCGCGCAACCCGGAAGGCCGGGCGAAATGTCGCGACCGCCAGCGACGGCAATTTCCTGTACGTCTGGAACGAAGGCGCATAGAGGCCGGCGCAGGGTTACCAGGCTGATGCGTTTGCAGGACTTTTGCACAGGCTTGCACAAATTTCCTCAGAGTCGCAAAGAGAAACCACTTGCCAAGTTTTCGGTCTGCTCCTACTATGCGCACAGATTGATCGGGAAGAAAAACTTCACGAGTCAATTCAGAGAAGGCGGCAAGGGTAAAACCGAGCAAGCCATTATCGAGTTGAATTAGAAGAGCGAACTTCGGAGTTCAGTTCAGCATGGAGGCGAGGGTAAAACCGAGCCGGCGTGTACGGGATTGGATTCTGAGGAAAAGCGCCACGATTCGATGCGTTGCGAACAGCGAGGGTAAAACCGAGCTAGTTTCCGGCGCGCGGGTGGTGGAAAGAGCTTCGCAGCGAGGTTCACGGCGGCACGGGTCAAACCGCGTTGGCGGGAACGAAAGCGGGAGCGTAAGGCTTGGAGGAACTTTCAAAGATGCGGCTTGGGTAAGACCGAGCCGAGATCGTGAGAGGCACCAAAAAGAGGAGCTTCACGAGGAAATTTACGGAGGGCGGCGCGGGTTAAACCGAACTGGCCTTGCGTGAGTGGAGACGAGGAGCAGCAGCTTCGCGAATCAATCAAAAGAGGGCGACGCGGGTTAAACCGAGTCGCCCTTATTTTTTTGTGCGACCGTGGTCATGGACGAGTTGAGGAAGAAGAAAAGAGAAAGAGCACCCTTCGCAAAATACACTCAGGGCAAGCAGAGGTCACAGAGAAGATTGATCCAAAAGCACAGCCAGAGGTTTTGCACAGCTTGACCTACCGGACTTGACCGCCTAACATGCGCTGAAATGACAGACCTCCATTTGTTGCGTTCCCCGCTGAATTTCTTGCAGAGCAGGCTTCCGGAAATTCCACATCGTGATTTGCTGGCCGCCGAGGAAGCGTGGTGGAATGGCGAGGGGATTGCCATTTCGGGCGATATTGACCGGGGAGGAACGCCGTGGTTGCAGATGTTCGATCGCGGCGGAAAACGCGTGGACGAAGTTCTTTACCCCGCTGAATATCAGACGATTTTGAAGCGGGGTTACCGGGCGGGAGTGGTGTGGCGGGCGCTTGAAGAGAAATCGCTGATTTCCACGTATTCGCTGATGCATGTGATTTCGTTTCACGATCCCGGGGTATGCTGCCCGTACACCGTGTCGCTTGGGACGGCCGTGCCGCTGACGAAATATGGCAGCGCGGAATTGCAGACGCGATTTCTGCCGCAACTTTTGAGGAAGAACGATTCCGTCTGGCAGGGCGCGACCTGGATGACGGAGATCAAGGGCGGATCGGATCTGGGGGCCGCGGTGGAGACGGTTGCGCGGCGCGTAGGAGACGACTGGCGGCTGACGGGCGAGAAGTATTTTACGAGCAACGCCGGGGCGGAACTGGCGGTGGTGGCGGCTCGGCCGGAAGGCGCGGCGGCGGGTGTGCGAGGAGTGGCACTGTTTATGGTGCCGCGGGTTCGCGGGAATGGGGAGCTGAACTATTTTGTGCGGCGTCTGAAGGACAAGATTGCGACGCGCTCGGTTCCCACGGGAGAAGTGGAGCTGAAAGAGAGCGAAGGGTACCTGCTGGGCTCGGCGGACTCGGGAATTTACATGATTCTGGAGGTGCTGAATCTTTCGCGGGTGGCGAACAGCGTGGTGAGCGTGGCGCTGGCGCAGCGGGCGATGGCGGATTCGCTTTCGTATGGGGAGCAGCGTATCGCGTTCGGGAAGCGCATTGTCGAGCATCCATTGTTGCGGCATCAGTTTGAAGAGCGGATGAACGGGCTGAAAGCGGCGTTTGCGTTGGCGTGGGAGTCCGCGAAACTGCTGGATGAGGTGTGGATGGAGCGGCCACCCTACTCGGAGCGCTATCACTTGTTTCGGCTGGTGGCGCACCTGGCGAAATATTGGACGGCGGAGTTTGCGGTTGATACGGCGAAGTGGGCGATGGAAGTGCACGGCGGGTTGGGCGTGCTGGCCGAGTATGGCGCGGAGAGGTGGCTGAGGGAGGCGATGATCCTGGCCATCTGGGAGGGAACTTCGCACCGGCAGATATTGGATGGAATGGAAGTGATGGAGCGGAAGCGGGCACACAAGTTGCTTTTCGGTCGGCTGGAGGAGCACGCGCTTTCCAAAGAGGTTGAGGAGATGGAGGCGGAAGTGGAGCAGCACCTGCGATTGCCGACGGAGGAAAGGGAAGCGCTCGCCGAGCCGCTTTTCCGAAGGCTGGCGATTTTCACGGCTGAATCGCTTTCGCGCCGATCGAAATAGAAGTAGCGGATGAAGGAATTGCTGAAAAATATTGACATGCGGGGTAAGGCAGCATACTGTTCGGCAAGTTCGTTACCAGGGCCCGCAATCCAGGCAAATTCCATAAATCTATAAAGACAACTTGGCAGGGTGTCTAGTGAAAGGACCCAAGGAGGGTTATCCATGAAGCGTGTTCTAACAGTTGTCGCGGTTGCTCTTTTGGCTGTGGTTGGTGCTTCTTCTTTGCATGCTCAAAGCAATCCAGTCGCCGGAACCTGGAAGCTCAATTTGACAAAATCGAAGTTCGATCCCGGGCCGGCACCAAAGAGCCTGACGCGGAAGGTCGAAGCGCAAGGCGATGGATTGAAGTATACGTTTGAGGGCGTTGGCGCGGATGGAAAGGCTTTGTCGTACAGCTTTGCCGTCAAATTCGACGGCAAGGACAATCCCATCATGGGTTCGATGCCGGCCGGGGCAGACAGCATTTCCGCCAAGAAAATCGACGCCAACAATTATGAGGCGACGTTGAAGAAGGGCGGGAAAGTGATTGGAACGTCCAAAGTGACGGTTTCACCGGACGGAAAGGTTACGACGGTGGACGCAAGTGGCACCAACGCGGCGGGCGCGAAGACGCACGACGTGCAGGTGTACGACAAGCAGTAAGAGCCGGTCGCAACCTCCAGACATCCAACATGCAGTGCAGTTGCGGGGCGGCTCCCATGCGGAGCCGCCCTTCCTATTTTCGAGAGCACTCCTGAAAAAAGCCTGCCAGATCTAGCGGAGGGTCTCTTTGGGTCCAAGATAGAGAGGCATCCGTAGCTGTACCGCGTGTTTGGTGGGTTCTTGAATGGAGATGCGAGAGACCGGGGAGAAGACTTCTAAGCGTAGTAGGAGGCGAGCATGGTTCGCCCACGCGTTGGAAAGTATTCGTAGCCCTTGGAGATGAGCGCGAATTTTGAGACCACGGAGGCGTCCAGCCAGCCATTCTCGGCCTCGGCGAAAAGGATGGATAAGGCCTCGTTGTGAGGGAGGGCTTCGCGGTAGGGGCGGTCGGTGGTCAACGCGTCGTAGATGTCGACGACTTGCAGGATTCTGGCTTTGAGGGGGATGGCTTCTCCGCGAAGGCCGTCCGGGTAGCCGCTGCCGTCCATTTTTTCGTGATGATGGCGAATGACCGGGAGGATGGGGCGAAGGGATTTCAGGGGCGCGCAGATTTGTTCGCCGATGATCGGGTGCTCGCGGACAATTTTTGTTTCCGCCGCGTCCAAAGGCCCGGGTTTCAGCAGGATTTTTTCCGGCACGCCGATTTTGCCAATGTCGTGAAGCCAGCAGGCGATGCGGAGTTCCCGAATGTCTTCGTCTTGAAGACCGAGGCTTTTTCCCAATTGCTCGGCATAGGTGAGCAGAAGGGCCGAATGGCCGTTGCGGAGGTTTTGGTTCGAGTCAACACTGTGGGCGAGAGAAAAGAGGGCGGACCTGGCCTGTTCGTCCATATAAGCTTTGAGGCGCAGAAGAGTCTGGATGCGCTGCAGAGCGTCCCAGAGACATGAAGGAGTGGCCCAGATATCCGATGCGCCAGCTTCGTGGCCACGATAGATGTCCGATTGATCGGGCGAGGGTTTCACCAACACAACGGGAGTGAGTTGGTTGAACGGAGCTTTCTTCAACTGACGGCAAAGCGCGAAACTGGTGGTCTCCGGAAGGGTATCGAACAGCAGAACCAAATCCGGCTGGAGCTGACGGCAATAGCTGACCGCGGATTCGGAATCGTGGGATGTAGTTACATCGCAGCTTTGGTCTTGCAAAAAAGACTTGAGTTCTTCGCGATCTGGCGAAGCTATATCCACTAGCAAGATGGCCGGGTTCATTCTTCCCTCGGTATTGATCTGCGCGAGGAATGAGGAAGTCACCACTCCCTGCGCAAAAAGCAATTTTGGGAGGATTGGTCTGGCTTGCGTTCTCCAATCCCAGTACTCGGAGGCCCCCTGCCTCCGCTTTCTGGGGACGAGAAAGGTTGTGGTGGCTGGCAGGGGTAGACTTTGCGTTTGAGGTGCCAAACTGGAGTTCCAGAAGTGTCTAAGAATCCAGGTTTTGCGAGCCGGCTTCACCAAGGGCGGGATGCTGGTAGGGAATTATTTCCACAGGGCCCGCAGTCTTTACCTCATGCCACACGAGGGGATTCCCCGTTTCGCTGCGCTTTCGCCGGAGGGAAATAATGGAAGAGGGTTGGATCCTTTTGGGGCCCGTGTGCATCAGCTACGTTGAGTGAATGACGGTTATTCGAGAGAACCGATGTTGCGCTTGCCTGCTGGTTTAGTCGACCGGTCGCAGGGAGCGGCGTCGGGAAGTAGCCAGCGCGAGGACGAGAGGAAGTGAATGCCATGTATACGCTACGCGGTGTATTGCAGGATACGCAGGCCAGGGGAGTGGCAGTCGGGCACTTCAATATTTCTGACCTGGTTCTGTTGAAGGCGGTGCTTGGGGCTGCGCGGGACTTGAACGTGCCTGTCGTGGTTGGTTTGTCGGAGGGCGAGCGTGAGTTTGTGGGAACCCGGCAGATTGGGGCCTTGGTGCGAAGTTTGCGGGAGGAGTTCGACTTCCCCATTTTTCTGAATGCAGATCATACCCACTCGCTGGCGAAGGGGATTGAAGCTGCAAAGGCCGGGTTTGATGCGATTGTGTTTGATTTGTCGGCATTGCCGTTTGAAGAAAACGTGCGGCAGACGAAGCAGGCTGTGGAAGCGCTGAAGGCGATCAATCCTTCGATGATGGTGGAGGGAGAAATCGGGGACATCGGCACGGGATCCGAGATACATGATTCTTCGCCTGACTTGTCGAAAGGGCTTTCGACTCCAGAGGAAGCGAAACAGTTTGTGGAGAATACAGGAGTGGACATCCTGGCTCCTGCGGTGGGGAACATGCACGGGATGCTGCGGAGCATGGTAAAGGGAGAAACCAAGAAGCGGCTGGATATCGAGAGAATTGCCGCGATCAAGCGAGCGACCCGCACGTTCCTGACGCTTCATGGGGGATCAGGAACTGACGATGATGACTTGCGGAGAGCCATGGCGGCGGGAATTAATATTGTTCACATCAATACGGAACTGCGGGTGGCCTGGAGGCGTGGTTTGGAGGAAGGCTTAGCCAAAATGCCGGACGAAGTTGCGCCGTATAAGATTTTGCCGCCGGCGGTGGAGGCTGTGAAGCAGGTGGTGCTGTCACGCTTGCGGCTGTTCAACGAGAAGCGGCGGGCAGCTTAAGAAATACTCGACGGTTTTAGTCGACATGCTGCAACTAGGCGGCCTGCCGCGCCGCCGATGATTTTCAAACAATGCGCGGCGAGATAGGCCAAAGGCTCGGGGCGGCCCTTCGTCAAGGCTACGTACGTAAAGACGGATCTCTTCCGCGACATGCGCCTTACGGGCTTATGGAGAGTCCGCTTGTTCGAATCACGTCCACCGCCTGGTGGCGGCTACCCGCTCGAAAATGCGTCATGACCCGGCGGATGTGGTTCTTGACCGTAAACTGAGACAACTGCAAGCTCGCAGCAATCTCTTTGTTCGTCATTCCTTTGGCCACCAGTGCCATCAACTGACGTTGCCGGCAGGTCAGATCATTCACCATTTGGGTGCCTCGCTCCACTGTTCCCAAGCCTGGAAGAAGGCTCTGAGAGACGAGTTCGAACAGCAATTTGCAGAGCTTCGGAGTGCAGACTGCTTCCCCTTGCATAACATTTCTCACCGCCCCAATCATCTGCGCCGAGGATGCGTCCTTCAGCAGATAGCCGCACACTCCCAAGCGCACTGCCTGGAGGAAGCATTCCGGATCTTCTTCCACCCCAAATAGCACAATTTTGACTTGCCTCAAGCTTGCGGCCACCATGGCCCTTTGCCCGATGGCTCGAAGCGTATCCATTGAATCCAACAGCAGCACGTCGCATGGGATCACTGCTAATTCCTCAATCGCCCCGGCGCTATCGTGATTGACTCCCACCACGGTGAGGTCCATCCGCTTCCGAAACATACGCACTAGTACTTCCCTCACCAGCCGGTTCTGCGCCAGAAGATAAACCCTAATCGGAGGTTCGCCTGTGTCATTCGTATTCACAATTGGCTCCTTCGGATTCTCCGTGTCTGATGTTCTCCTCATCTTTTGGGTAGCACGAATCGAGATCAGTGGTTTCAAAGTCACTCAGTTGCGTCGCTATTGGCGCCAACCTCCGCAACCTAGCAGGTCTCCCAAACCATGCAAGCGACAAGGCACGACATCCGCGCCATTGCCGTGAATTGTCGCCCGCGTACTGGATGGCAAGCCCGAAGACTGTGCCCAAACCGAGTGGGCCAGAAGGATCACTGCCAAGGCGACGAAAATCCTCGCCATTCGAAGGCATGGGTTCATACATGCTCCTTTGCAGAGTATGAAAAACCTGAGTGAGGGCCTGTAACGAGCGGGGTTGCCGATTAGTGGCACAACTTTCTTCCATTCCGTTGCGCCTGTCAACCTGCAATTGGATTGCGGGGCCCGCCACGGGGGGTGGGCCGTACGAGATAGGAGGGAAGAAAAACCCAAAAGGGCGGGGTAAACCCCGCCCCTACCAAGGCGGTCGTTAGGCTGACGGATGCTTCAGGATTTCGACAAGAGCGTGCAATCGGGCAGCGTCGGCCGGATTCTTTGCTGTGCCGGCGCTTTTTTCGAGGGACGGCGCCATCTGCTGAAGCTTCGCCAGTTTTTTCGGGTTCATGTGGGAAGACTCTGCACTCTGGATCGCTTGGCGCAGAGATGCGATTTGGTTTGCCGGCAAAGCCTGCGAGCGCGACAACTGGTCAAGGTAAGCCTTCGCGACCACCAAGTTGGCAGGCCACTCAATCTTTTGCTGGTTCTGCACGTTCAGGTCGGGCACGTGAACGGACTTTGCCGCGTCGATCTCGTTCTGGGTGAGAAATTTGCTGGGCGTCAGTTCAAATACGTCGAGGCCGCGGGCAATCTCCGAAGCGTAAATGTTGCCATTGTACCAATAGGCCGACCAGTCGCCGCCGAGCACGAGGATTTTTGGATCAATCGGGCCGCGGTCGAAGTAGGCAATTTCGAAGGGTTGCGCCGGGTCGGTGAAGTCCACGATGGAGATGCCGCCCTGGTACCAGGCTTGCACTTCTATATCGCGGCCAGGGACGGGAATCAGGGAGCCGTTGTGGGCGACACAGTTTTCAGAGTCGCCTTGCGCGGCGGGCAACTTGTAATAGTTCGCGAAGGTGAGCTTGTCGTCCTTCAGGCTGAAGATGGCATCCGCGCCCCATTTGTTCGGGTCGTTCGGACGGCAGCGCGCGCCGAGGCCACCGCCCCACTCATCGGTGAAGATGACTTTGGTGCCGTCGTTGGAGAATGAGGCTGAGTGCCAATAGGAGTAGTTCGGATCGTTCACGGCATCGAGACGCTTTGGATGGACGGGGTCTTTGATGTCGAGAAGAATTCCGTTGCCGGAGCACGCGCCGGCTGCGAGTCCAATCGCGGAGTAGACCGTGATGTCGTGGCACTGATCGGTATCCGCGGGCTTCTCCTCTTTGCCATTCTTCCCGTGAGAGCCGCCGCTGGTGAGACCGTTCAAAGCGCCGGTCCGCGCATCGATAAATAGCCGGGGAGTGGAGACGATTTTCGCGTCCTGCGGCGCGGCCACCGGGACCTTGATCACATCGATGCGGAAGAGCGCGGTGTTCGGATCTTTGTCCGGCTTTTCACCGGAGCAACCGGCGAGCTCTTCGGGTTGGCGTACAAAGGATGTGCCGGAGACGTAGATATAAACATTTTCCTTGTCGTTGGGATCCGTGACCAGCGTGTGCGTGTGCGAGCCGCGGCAGGTTTGCACGGCTGCGACTTGCCTGGGATTTTTGATGTCGGAGATGTCGAAGATGCGCACGCCGCGGAAGCGGTCCTTTTGCGCTGCGGGGATGCGGCGCTTTTTTTCTTTCTGGTTGTCCTTATCCTTTTCCTCCGTTGCGGGCGGCGGAGGCTCGGGAGGAAATCCCTGCGTGCCGCAGTCAAGACGTCCATTGGGCATTTCCACGGACATGAAGAGGAGATTTTTATAGACAGAGACATCGCCCTGGCCGCCCGGGCAGACCATCGAGGTGAGCAACGTGGTGTTCGCAGGGTTGGAGATGTCATAGATATTTATTCCGTAAAAATTACCGAGGAAGAGATGGTTGCCCTGGAAAGCGAAATCGGAGTTCGCAAAAGCGAGTTCCGCAATCGCCAGGTGGACGGATTTGGGAAGTTTCGCGATGTTGCCGATGCCGAGCTGGCTGATTGTTTTCTGCACTTTCGGATCGTCGGGATCCGTTGCGCCGAGTTGGAAGGCGTCGGGTTTCTTGAGCAGAAGAAGATGCTTGATGCCGAGGGAGGTTTCGCCGGCGTCGTAGAGACCCGGAGTGAGCTTGGCGCGGGGATCGCTGGTGTCGGAGCCCTTCATGCCCGGAGGGAGAGCCGGCGACGGCTCCGGCTCAAATGGATTGGTGTCCTCATCCGCGGCATCGGTTTTAGCAGGTTCCGGCTTGGAGGTGTCCTGCTTTGCGGGTTCCTGCTTGGCGGTATCCTGCTTCGGGGCCTCCTGCTTCGACGGAGTGGATGCCGGATCCTGCGCTCTCATCCGGTTGGTGCCGGAAAATAGAAAAATTGCGGCCACGGCGACACGAAAAGCAAGACTGGGTGCTCGGTTCATTGTTTCTCCTCGGAAGGTTTTTGGTCCAACATGGTTTGCATAATTTTGATTTCGGCGCGCTGGGTGTTGTCCGCGTCGGTGGCGAAGTTGAAGAGGTCAGCGTCCTGGCCTGCGCCGGCGGTGTCGAACAAATCCTTCACCATGATCAACGCGCCATTGTGGTGTTGAATCATTCCGGTCAGAAATAGATGGTCGAACTCGGCGCCTTGGGCTTTGCGCAACGCTTCCATTTGCTCGGGCGAGAGCATGCCGGGCATCAGGGCCATCGGGTGGCCGGACCGGTCCATATCCGGCATTCCCGGCATGGACATGGAAATGGGTTCGCCGCGAGCTGCCAGCCAACGTTGCATAAACTTGATTTCGCCGGACTGGGAGCTGCTGATTCGCGCGCCGAGCGAGCGGAGATTCTTGTTTTCGGTGTGCGAGGGAATCAGAGCGGTCATCACGACGGCTTGAGCGTGATGCATGATCATGCCTTGCATGAATTCCACATCGGCTTGCGAGCGTGGCGGCAGGGTGGCCTTGGTGGAGGGCGCGAGCGTCCTGCTGGGCTTACCCGGCGCGCCCGGCTGCACGACAACTGGTGCGGCGGGACCGCTCTGCTGCGCGCGCAAAGGGGAAGAGAATAGACCTAGGGTAGTGCTTGCGACGAGAAGGATGGCCCATAGCACCGCAAATCCTCTTGCTGAGTGCAGCTTGGGTTTGCGCCGAAAACGGTGAAGCTTCCACTTCGATGGGAAGCTAAGCATTTGGCCAGCTAACGTTAATTGTGACCTTCCCGCGTTTTTGTACCAATTTCAACGACAAAGTTTATATCACGGCAGCGGACTGGTCAAACCAGCCTCTTTGGGTTAATTCCAAGGTTCAAGCTATTCGGTGCAGTGGGTGATCCAGAAAAGGTGATTGAACTTTTGCGGGTGGCGGGGATCGGAGAAATCGGTGCCTTTGTGCTTGTACTCGATCTCGGTGCACGCGGTTTGCGTTGCCGTTCTCTTTTTTCCTGTTGCGTGGGCGGTGGCGCCGTCGATGGGACAACTGGCAGTTTTTGGATAGGCTGAGTTGGCAAAGGCTAATGGAAGAGCCAGCAGGACCGCTGCTGCCGAAATCAGCATCAAGCGGACAATCGCCTTTTCCATCTAGTTCTCCTATCGGGGTTCAGATTTTAGGCGTCTGGCAAACTGCGGCGACGTTTCCGACAACGAGATGATAGTTCGAATGGCGGCAAAGAGACACAGAATTGAGGATCCCGGGTGGATCAAGCTAGCGGCTCCCACTAGGTTACTCACTATTCGAGACGCTAATTAGCGAGCGCTTCGGATTCATGGTCATATTGGTCATGGCGTTTCTCTTGGGCCTTCTTGCGGGAAATCGACAGTTGAAGTCATGAAGAATCTGTATGCAAAAACGTTTGTCAGTCTTGTCGCGCTTACTGTTGTTATGGGGCTCTTGCTTTTCTCGCCTGCCGGAACGATGCACTATTGGCAAGCATGGGTGTACCTCGCCATCTTTACCGCGGCGTCGGGCCTTACCTCCCTGTATCTCATCAGAAAAGATCCTGCGCTTTTGATGCGTCGTATGCGCGGGGGACCGACGGCGGAAAAGGAAACCACCCAAAAGATCATCATGCTCTTCGCCTCAGCGGGATTCATCGCCCTTCTTGTCGTGCCTGCACTCGACTATCGGTTCGGCTGGTCGGCGGTACCTCTCGCTGTTGTGGCAGCCGGAGACGTTTTGGTTGCGATAGGCTTCTATTTCATTTTCCTGGTCTACAAGGAGAATACATTCACGTCAGCACCGATCGAAGTCGCTGAAAATCAGAAGGTCATCTCAACCGGGCCCTATGCGCTGGTGCGCCATCCAATGTACGCGAGTGCATTGCTGTACCTAATTGGCACGCCGCTGGCCCTCGGCTCGTACTGGGGGCTGCTCGCGCTGGCATTTATGGTGTCGTTCCTGGTATGGAGGCTGGTTGAGGAAGAGAAGTTTCTCGCGAAGAATCTTCCCGGGTATGTGGAGTACCAGAAACAGGTCCAGCATCATCTTGTGCCGTATCTCTGGTAGTGGGATCGGCCCGGACAGGAAGGAACTCCCCCGTCTGACCTTTTACACCGACCAAAACTCGATCATTAGCTGGGTAATCGCCCTGCCCGAAGTTTGTTTTCCCTATTCGAAACATATCCCTTACAGGACATCCGTCCGGCTGCCGGGGTGGAATACTAGGGGAGCATAAGAGGAGTTCCAATGACGAGAGCTACAGTTTCGCCGGTTGGCGGGGGCGAGTCCCTTCCTGCCTCTACAGGTACAGAGTCCGTGGCCGACATTCTCGAACAGGAACTCGACCCTACGATTCAAGAGTGGATCGGGCTTGTGGAGAAAGAGCCAGACTTAATCCACATCCCATTGAATTTCGAAGAACGCACGGGCCATCTTCCGAAACTCCTCCATGACGTGATTGCCAGGCTGCGTCTCGAGAAAGGATCGAAAGCTCCGGTTTCGGTCGCTGCAAGGCATCACGGAAAGCTGCGACTCAAGCAAGGCTACACGGCTGCAATGGTCGTAGATGAATCCCGAATCCTGCAGGTCTGCATTTTTTCGACGCTCCACAGGAATGAGCGTCGTGTGAAATTCAGCAAGTTGCTTCCGGACGTCGTGACCATCGCAGACGAAGTAGACGCGCAATTAAAGCAGCAGATCCTCTGTTTCCTGCCAGTCAAGGATACCCAGAAAACTACGAAGAACTGAATTTGCTCCAGCGGAGAGTTAATCGGCAGTCAGGACTGTCGGTGCTTCGCCAAAGGGATTGGCGGTCGGGGTTGTGCGAGGGAGTGGGCTTCTGGAATGAAGCTCCCGTTTCCGGGTCTTGAATGAGGCGAAAACGAGTTTCTCGTTGAGTTAGGAGATGACGCGCCGTACCGCAGTTGGGCCACTCTCGGTGCCCGTATGAAAAATAAGCAATCCAAGACGGAATCGTTCGAGTTGCAGACCTTTCTCGATACTTCGGGAACGGCGAGAAAAGTTGCTGAATTTCGGAAAGACGAGCAAATTTACAGTCAAGGTGACGCTGCCAAGAGCGTCATGTATATCCAAAAGGGCAACGTAAAATTCTCCGTGGTTAGCGCGTCGGGCAGGGTGGCTGTGGTCGCGATGCTTGGTCCGAGCGATTTTTTCGGCGAGGGCTGCATGGCGGGCCAGTCGATCCGCACTGGCACGGCTACTGCCATTACGCCAACCAGCCTTCTTACCATCGACAAGAACGAATTGTTGGATATGCTCCGTACGCAAGACACACTATCAAACCGTTTTGTCGGTTATATGCTTAGCCGCAACAATCGAGTCGAAGAAGATTTGATCGATCAACTCTTCAATTCGTCCGAAAAGCGGCTCGCCCGAGCGCTACTCGTGCTCGGGCGTTATGGAAAAGCACAGCACCAGCCAGACGACGAACTGCCAATTGTTTCCCAAGAGACTTTGTCGGAAATAATCGGCACTACGCGGTCTCGCGTGAATTTTTTTATGAACAAATTTAGAAAACTCGGCTTCATCGAATACCACAACCTCAGGATCAAGATCAATAAGTCGTTGTTGACATTTGTTTTGGACGAGTAACACCGCTATGGCGTGTCAAGAGAGGGTCCGCATTCAACGCTTCCGTCCTGGCCAAAGGCAAACATGTCAGCACCGAAGATCTCACTGAATTGCTTGCTGGAGACTTGGCCAGGTATGGCGTTGCCACCGTGCCGCTTGGCGAAAACGCGGAAATAGTCCGGTGCGCCATACCAGGGGCGATCGCGGCCACTGAGCGCTCTGTGGCCGCTCAACGCATCCCCGATTCATGTCGAGAAAACTTCTTATCTCCAGGTGATTCTCCCCGACAACGGCAAGCTAACTCCCGCGTCGTCAGATTACCCAACATGTGGCGGATGGAACGGGAAAGATCGTTGTTGATGCCGGCGGCTAGAGTTCTACGATGAGTTTGCCGATGTTGTCGCCGCGGAAGAGCATGTTGATGGCTTCGGGGGCTTTTTCGAGGCTTTTTACGATGGTCTGGCGGTCTTTCAGCTTGCCAGTCATTTTCCACATGCCGAGTTTTTGGCCGGCGTCCATGAAACGAGAAATATAATCGATGATCAGGAAGCCTTCGACGCGGAGGCGCTTGATGATGATCTGGCCGAAGCTGGCGAGGCCGGGATCGTGCTTGGTATAGCCGGAGATGAGGCCGCAGAGGACGACGCGGCCGTGGAGATTCATGCGGTCGAGGACGGCTTGCATGATTTCGCCGCCGACATTTTCGAAATTGATGTCCACGCCTTTGGGAGTGGCAGCGGCTAGCTGGGCTTTCCAGTCGGGATGCTTGTAGTTGATGGCGGCGTCGAAGCCGAGATCGTCTTTGATCCATTTGCATTTTTCGTCGGTGCCGGCGATGCCGACTACGCGGCAGCCGTGGATTTTGCCGAGTTGGCCAACAATGCTGCCGGTGGCGCCGGCGGCGGCAGAGACGACTAGGGTTTCGCCGGATTGCGGCTTGCCGACTTCGAGGAGGCCGAAGTAGGCGGTGAGGCCGTTGATGCCGAGGAGGTTCAGGAAGTTGGTGTCTGAGAGGAAGGGAATGGAAGGAAGTTTCTGGAAGGCGCGCTTTTCGTCGCCGGTGAGGACGCAGTATTCCTGGAGGCCGGTGAGGCCGGAGACTTTGTCGCCTTTTTTGAAATTGGGATGGCGGGATTCGACGATTTCGGCGACGCCGAAGGCGCGCATGACTTCGCCGATTTGAACGGGAGGCATGTATTGGGGGAAGTCAGTCATCCAGACGCGCATGGTGGGGTCGATGGAGAGATATTTTACTTTGGCTAGGGCTTGGCCGTCGGCGATGGCGGGGATGGGGGAGTCGGTTAGTTGGAGAACGTCGGGAGTGATCAGGCCGGTTGGGCGATTGGCTAGGAGCCATTGGCGATTGGTGGTTGGCATGGAGGAAGAGTAGAGGAGGAGTGGGAGGGAAGTCAAAAGAGGAGGAGAAGAGTTCACACAGAGAACACAGAGGAAGAGCACAGAGGGCACGGAGAGAGAGACCCAAGAGGGCACGATGTATCGTGCCCCTACGATGAAATTGATTAGGGGGTTTTGAGGAGGCGCATAAGGTCGGCGGCGGATTTGGTGGCTTTTTTGATTTGGGAGACGCTGCGGGTGCCATTATGGGAGGCGTCGAGCTGGTCGGAGAGGATGTCGGCGTTGGCGTTGATGACGCAGAGGAGATTGTTGACGGCGTGGGAGATGGCGTCGAGCTTGGAGACTGGGCGACCATCGACGGCTGCCTGTTCGAACGGGAATGACATGGAGGTTGCCTTTCTGGATGAATTGCGAAGAGTTTCGGTGTTGATGGCGGTGACCAGGGCGTGTTGCAAAGAGGCGACGTTCACATCGGCGAGCACCAGCGAAGCGGCGGCACCCGCGGATGCGGCGGCCTCCTGGAATTGGGAATCGGAGATGGGAAGAAGGGCTACAAGGGGGACGGAATACAGACCGTCATGGAACTTCCGGGCGGCCAGAAGCTCCTGAGCGGACGGGTGGCTGAGATCGAGGAGAAGTGCCTGCCACTGTTCGGAATCGAGGCGGCGAAGCGCTTCGGTGAGAGAAGGGGCACGACAAATCTTAAAGGAGGAAGATGGCGCTTCCACAATGGTCTGGGAGATCTTGTGCCAGAAGGGTAGTTCGCCCAGGAAGAGAACTTGAGAACCAGCGTTTGACATCGGTGTTTCTAAACACTCCTAACATTTGAACTAGAGCCGTTAACGGCTTCGGTGACTTCAGGGGCTAAACCCCCGGACTCCTAAAGAGAAGACGCCCACCCCGTAAAACCATTCGGGATGCAAAATACGCGCCTCGGAAGGCGGCCGCTACAACTGCTAACCGCTTTGAATTTCGGCGCGGGAAGCGCGGGGAAATTCGGGAGCAGGTGCTACTTACAAAACGGAACCCGGGAACAGGCGACGGATTTCCTGGAGCAGGCCGTCGGGAAGGCGACCTTTCGAAACGTAACCGTCGGCACCGTGGCTGCGACATTCTTCTTCAAGCGTGGAGCCCTGGATTTCGGAATAGATGATGACGCGCAGGGTGGGGTGCGAGCGGCGAAGTTGCTGGGCGGCTTGCAAGCCGTTGAGGCGCGGCATCCGGAAATCGAGGAGCGCGAGATCGGGCTGATGCTTGGCTACAAGTTGGAGGGCGTTGAGGCCGTCGCTGGCGGTGCAGACAACTTCCAGGCCTCCGGCGAAATCCAGGTAGTCGCAGACGGAACGTAGAGCTGTGGGGGAATCATCGGCTACCAGGACGCGGATTGGATCGATGTGCGGCATTGCTGCTCCAGGGTTCGACATTGTTAAAGCACGTTCATAATGCGGGGAAAGAGGGGGATAAGGAATGGGGGAGATTGCGTAGTGAAAATTCACTAGAGGGAGGGAAGGCGAACGGGTAGCAGCGATCAGATAAGAGGAAGTGAAGAGAAGAGAAGAGAAGAGTTCACCACAGAGTTCGGTGAGGGCCGCAGAGAACGCGGAGAATTGGCAGGTTGTGGCAGCGAGTTGCGAAAAGGATGATTGGTTGCCATGGTCCCTCCACTCCGAGCCGCAAACGGCGCGGCTCTCCGGTCGGGATGACGGAATCGGAGAGGGTCAAGTTCGGATGATGTTGTTGCGGATGGCGTACATGATTAGTTCGGCGAGGGAGTGGAAGTCGAGCTTGAGCATGATGTTGGCGCGGTGGGCTTCGGCGGTGTTGACGCTGATGTTGAGGAGGTTGGCGACTTCCTTGTTGCTTTTGCCTTCGGCGAGGAGTTGAAGGATTTCGCGTTCGCGGGGGGTGAGGCGGGAGCGGGAGGATTTGGCGGCCTCGGAGGAATGGGAGATGACGGCGGCTTCGGAGACACGCACGGAGAAATAGGGCTTGTGCTGGCTGAGGGCCTGGACGGCGTCGAGGAGGGCGCGGTCAGCTTCGTCCTTGAGGATGTAGCCGCGGGCGCCGGCTTCGACGACTTGTTGGACGAGATCGTCGGACTCATGCATGGTGAGGATGAGAATTTCCGTGGCGGGCGAGGCTTTACGAATTTGGCGGGTGGCTTCGACGCCGTTGAGGAGAGGCATGCCGATGTCGAGGATAGCGATGTGCGGCTTGTGCTGACTGGCTTTTTCGACGGCGTCGCGGCCGTCAGCAGCTTCGGCGCAGACCTGCCAGCGGGTGCGCGACTCGAGAAGAGTGCGGAGGCCGGCGCGGACGACGGCGTGATCATCCGCGATCAGGATGGAGAGAAGCGTCATAGATGGAATCCTTGAGAACAGGAGCGGAAAAAAGAATTCTGGCGCGGATAGTAGTGCCACCGACGCTGGAATCGATTTCGAGGGAGCCGCCGAGCTGGGCCATGCGCTCGCGCATGCCGGGAATGCCGACGCCGAGGCGGGGCTGGCCGCGATGGGGAGCGCCATTTGCAGGGACAACCATGCCGCTGCCGAAGTCGGTGATTTCGAGGGTGACGCACTCCGGATCTTCGCGGAGGATGACCTTGGCGCGCGTGCTGCCGGAATGGCGCTGGATGTTGGCGAGACTTTCCTGGGTGATGCGAAAGAACGCGGTTTCGGCGATCTGGGGAAGACGGTGAAAACTGGTGAGGAGTTCGAGCGAGGTTTCGATGCCGCTGCGTTCGCTGAAACCGTTGACGTATTCCTTGAGTGCGGAGACGAGGCCGAGATCGTCGAGCAAAGGCGGATGAAGGAGATACGAGAGAGTGCGGATTTCGCGGGACATCTGCTGGAGGAGTTCGCGGGCTTTTTCGAGGGCGCGGTGAGAGGCTTCGTTGAGAGGTTGGGCGGATTGACGGAGCTGGGCGAGGCTGAGATTTACGGCAAGAACGGTTTGCGCCATGCCGTCGTGAAGTTCGCGGCCAATTCGGCGGCGCTCTTCGTCCTGGAGCTTGAGGAGTTCGGTGGAGAGCTGGTGGATGGCGCGCTCGGCGTTTTTCAGGTCGGTGATATCGGTGAAGGTTCCGATGACGCGGAGAATGGAGCCGTCGGGATTGAATTGCGGGACGGCGTTGCCGAAAATCCAGAGGAGTTCGGGATTGCCCGGACGGCGCCAGCCCATGGTGGCTTGACGAACGGGGCGCTTGGTGCGGAGGACGGTTGGGACGGGGCGATCGGCGAGGGGAATCTCGCGGCCCTGATCGTCCAGGGGAATCATGCCTAACTCATGAGCGCGGCGGCCGATAACCTGCTCTCCAGTGAGATTGAACATGTTGAGGGCTGCTTGATTGACGAACTCAAAGGCGGCATCGGGGCCCGTGAGGATAACCCCGACGTGAAGATCGCGGACGAGTGTGCGGAAGCGCTCTTCGCTTTCGCGGAGGGCTTCGGTGGCGCGCCGCTGCTCGGAGAGGTCGGTGAGGGAGACGAGGATGTTGGTGACTTCGCCGGAGGAATTGAATTGGGGAACGGCGTCGAGAAGAGTCCAGATCGTTTTTTGGGAATGCAAATGGCGCCAGCCGACGACACGATTGTGGATTGGACGGCGGGAGGCGACGACCGTGGGGATCAAGCCTTCGGAATCGGGGAGGACGGAGCCATCCTCGCGAAGAGGCTCGAGGTTGAGATCGATGAGCATTTTGCCGGTTACCTGCTCGATGCGAAGGTCGAAGAGATTGAGAGCGGCGGGATTGCCGTAGAGAATTTCGCCGATGGGACTGCTGGAAACGATGCCGACGTGAAGATTTTCGACGAAGGAGCGAAAGCGTTCTTCGCTTGCGCGGAGGGCGTCGGTGGCGGTGCGCTGCTCGGTGATGTCGCGGACGACGACAAGAGCGCAACGGCGGCCGTCGAGTTCGAGGAGGGAACCGGAGAGTTGGCCAATGCGAAGCTGGCCGGATTTGGTCTGGAAAGAGAACTCAACGTCGCGGACTTCGGCGTGTTCGCTGAGCTGAGAGAGAATACGGGAGCGCAGGCCCGGGTTTATCCAGAGATTGAGTTGGAGAGGAGTTTTACCGAGGACTTCCTCGCGGGTGTAGCCAGTGAGGCGGGTGAAGCCGTCATTGACGTCGAGGTAAGGGCCGTCGGGGAATAGATTGATGGCGAAACCGTCGGGGCTGGAGCGGAAGGCGGAAGAGAGAAGATGCTCGGAGTGGGCGAGGGCCCGCTCGGTTTCGAGAAGCTCCTCGGAGACGCGGCGCTGCTTGCGGTTGGTGAGGATGAGACGAGCGGCAGAGCAAAGGAAGGATGCACTGATGGCGATCCAGGCGACGGCAAATTGATCGAGGGCAATAGCGCGCCCCATGAAGAGGACGAGAAGGGGGATCACAACGGGGAAACCGTTTGTGACGGCGAGATCACCGAAGCGGGAGACCGGCTCGGCGATGGAATTCTGCCCGAGACGCGGCCAGGCGACGGCAAGATAAATGACGGCAAGCCAGGGAAAGAGGAAGAAGAAGTCTCCCCAACTGGCGACGCCGAGGGAGGTCTTCAGAGTGAGGAGGAAATCGGCATCGGAGAGGAGGGCAAGCAAAAACACGAAGAAGAGTCCGAGGGAAAAGAAGCGAAGGCCAGGGGAGGCGGAGCTACGCGAGCGAAAGAAGAAGCCGAGGGAGATGAGCGCGTCACGAATGATGTAGAGGATCAGGATCTGGCGAGGTAAGTCCGAAGAACCGGCGAGCCACCGGGAGGGGGAATAAAAGAAGTAGAGATAGGCGGTGATGGCGACGATGGCGATCTGCGCAAAGTCGAGAATGCGGAGCCAGTCCCAGCCGCCGGATTTTTCGTCGGCGGCGGGAAGAAACATCATGACGACCGGGGCGGCCCAGACGAAGAAGAGGATGTCGGAAGGTACCGGCATCTGCGAATAGCCGGGAACGTAACTCTGGTAGTAGGTGGTAATGGCCTGGGCGAGTGCTTCGAGGGAGAGCGCGATGGCAAGAAGCGTCCACAACTGACGGGCGTAGCCTAGGGAGCGGCTAGCGGCGTACGACGAGGCGAGAGCGGCGAGGAGGACGATGGAGAAATCGAGGGAGTTGCAGAGGAGGAGGCGCGTTGCGGAGTTGCGAACGGAGACGAGGTCAAGGAATTGGAGCGCCGCTACGAGGAGGGCGAGGGCGATGAGGAGCTTGGAGAACTTGCCGAGGGGTAGCAAGCTAACCTCAAAGGGCGCGCCTGGCGGAGCGTGCCGAGTAGTGGAATTGCAATAAGAGCGAGTGTACACCAGCGGGGTGGGAAGAGGAGAGGCCTGTTCACGAAATCGTAAGGGAGCAGTGAGACCATGGAGAAGCCGCGAGCAGCACAGAGGGGGAGGCATGAAACCTCAGAATCCGATTGAGCATGTGGTGATCATCGTGAAAGAGAATCACAGCTTTGATAATTATTTCGGGTCGTTTCCGGGGGTAAATGGAAACGTGCTGCCAGCGGCGAAAGATCCGCCCGCGGGAGGCGACCCGCGGCACGATCACACCGCCTGGCTGGAGCGGGCGACGAAGGCTGTGAAGTTGCAGTACAAGGAGACGGATATACCGGCATACTTTTCGTATGCGAGGCAATTTACGCTGTGCGACAACTATTTCACGGAAGTGGCCAGCCAGTCGGAGCCGAACCACCTGATGCTGATCGCGGCGGACTCGCCGGTCATTGACAACGCGAACAAGACGCGAACGTACCAGCCACAGGAACCGTTTGCGATTGCATCGTTGCCGGAAAATCTGCAGAAGGCGGGACTGAGCTGGGCGACGTACGGCGACCCGGGATTCAGCTATTTCGAAAAAATTGTGGCGCTGAAGGGGAGCAAAAACATTCTGCCGTGGACGCGGCTGGATACGGATGCGGCGGCGGGAACTTTGCCAAATGTTTCCTGGGTGTATGCGCCGAGTTCGCCGCAGGAGCTTTCGGAGCATCCTCCGTTCGGGACGCATGCGGGGCAACCAACGGTGAAACTGGGGAGTGCATGGACGGCGGCGCGGGTGAGTGCATTGGGCAAGAGTGGATTGTGGCCGAAGATGGCGATTTTTATCACGTGGGACGACTGGGGCGGATGGTACGACCACGTAGCGCCGCCGCTGCGGGACAAGTGGACGGGAGGTAGCCCGAAGTCAGGGCCGAGTTACACGGGGACGCAATTCAGTTACGGAACAAGGGTGGGATGCCTAGTGATAAGCCCATACGCGAAGCGGGGGATCTCGAGCAAGTTTCATTCACACGTGAGTTTGGTGAAGTTTTGCGAAGTGACATTTGGGCTGAAGCCGATCAATGCGAGAGATGCGGCGTCGGACGGCATGGAAGACTGCTTTGATTTTGGACAGATGGCGTTGGGGCCACCGAAGTAGACGAGGTATTGATCGGGTGGGGTGACAAAAGGGGGAAGAAAAAGGCTTTACCGCAGAGATCACAGAGGAGCCTCAGAGGACACAGAGAGGGAAGGCAGATCACGCGGAAAGGGGGAGAGAGATGCGGCGGGAGATTAAGATTTGGAGCGGGGTGTAACGGGATGGGATTGGAGGCATCCGAATGAGGAGCGGGTGGCGGAGGTGCGGGGTGCGGCTATGGAAGCTGACGTTTATGGTGATTGCTGGGGCGTTGTTGTGTGCTGAAGCCCAGTGCCAAGAAAGTGCGGCTGCACCGGACAACGGGAATTCCGAAGAGATTCCAATTGAAAAATGCGATGTGCTGCCGGTGGTGAAGGTGAAGATTGACGGGACGGAGATGAGGTTTCTGTTGGATACTGGCGCGACAACGATGTTGAACCTCGGGAGTTTTTCGACAGGACGGTCGAAGGACATAAAGGTTACGTCGTGGAGCGGAACGGTGGCGACGAGCGCGCGGGAAGTGCGCCTGCCCGTGCTGGTATTGGGAAGTCACCAGCTGACAGATCTGAAATTGCCGGCGATTGATTTGAGCCCAATTGGAAAAGCGTGCGGAGGTCAAATTGACGGAATCTTGGGCGTGGACCTGCTAGACAGAATGGGAGTGACCATTGATTTAAAGCGGCAGGTAGCTTCGACGAGTCCGGACGCGGTGGATGCACGGGCGATGTTCGGCCAGATGGAAGGGCAGATGCACCATTGCGGGGAGGCGTTCGAGCAGGGAAAGGCGGAGGAACTGGAAGCGTGCTTCGACCCGGAGATTGTGCTGTACACCCCGGACGGCGAGTATCATGGGCGGAAACAGGCGATCGAGTATTTTAAAGAGCGATACATGAAGTATGCTCCGAATCTTTCCTACAAAATGATCCTGGAAGACGTGAAGAGCTTTGGGGATGCACTGTGGTATTCGTACGAATATGAGCTCACGGCACCGCAGGTGCACGTGGTGGGACACGGGATGTCCATGTGCAGAAAAGACAGCAATGGAAAGTGGGTGGTCTTGAATCTTCATAATTCACTGAAAGGGTCGGATATGGAGGCCGGAGTCGCGAAGAATCGCTGAGCAAACCCGGCGCGGGTTGAAAAAGACAAGGTTGGAATCGACTTCGTGACTGGAAATCCCTAACTTACACAAGCGAGGAATCATGAGAATGCCGATGCTGGCCCTTGGGGCGGTTACTGCAGTCGCCGCCATTCTGGGCGGGGGCGATTTTGTCGGGCGAAAGGAGCAAACAATGGGAACGCAGAGCGCAAGAGTGCAAGAAGCGAAGCCGTTTCATATCTTCAATCCGGAAACGATGGCCAAACCCACCGCGGGCTATTCGCAAGTGGCGGAGGTCGGTGAAGGGAAGATCATATACATCGCCGGGCAGGTCGCCCTGGACAAGTCCGGAAATCTGGTCGGCAAAGACGACTTTCGAGTGCAAGTGCAGCAAGTTTTTGAGAACCTGAAGGCCGCGGTGGAGGCCTCAGGCGGCGATTTCAACAGCGTCATCAAATTGAATTACTACTGCGCGGCAAGCGTGGATCCTTCACAGCTGCCCGTGGTGCGCGAAGTGCGCGACAAGTACGTGAACACCGCAAATCCCCCCACGAGCACCTTCGTATTCGTGCAACGGCTGGTGAGGCCGGAGTGGCTGATCGAAGTGGATGCGGTAGCTGTGGTAAAGAAGTGAAATGAGAAGGAAGCAGGCCCCGATTTTGTAGGAAGGCTCCAATAAGAGCGCAACTAAGAGAATGGAGAATGGAAAGATGGCAAAGAATCTTGTGGCGCAGGTGGGCAAGGCAGGCGGAGAGTTTGAGCTGGTGGAACGGGAAATACCCGCGCCAGCGGCGGGCGAGGTGCGGATCAAGGTGAAGGCTTGCGGGATCTGCCACAGCGATCAGGTAGTCAAAGCAGGCATGTTTCCCTGGATTACGTATCCACGGGTGCCGGGGCACGAATTGGTGGGAATTGTAGACGAAGTGGGCGCGGACGTGACGGAATGGAAAAAGGGCGACCGCGTTGGAGTGGGATGGCACGGCGGACATGATTTCACTTGTCCAAGCTGCCGGCGCGGAGATTTTGTGACATGCGCGAATCAACAGATTACGGGCGTGACGCGGGATGGAGGATATGCCCAGTACACCATTGCGCGGCATGAGGCGGTGGCGCTGGTGCCGGAACGGCTGGATTGGGCGGAGGCGGGACCTCTAATGTGCGCGGGGATCACGACGTTTAATGCGTTGCGGAATAGCGGGACGCGGCCGGGAGATTTGGTTGCGGTGCAGGGTGTAGGCGGGCTGGGACATTTGGGGATTCAGTACGCGGCGAAGTCCGGATATCGGACGGTGGCGATTGGACGCGGGCCGGAGAATGCGGCGCTGGCGAAAAAGCTGGGGGCGTTTGCGTACATCGACAGCAAGGCGACGAACGCGGCGGAGGAGTTGAAGAAACTGGGAGGAGCGAAGTTGATCCTGGCTACGGCGCCGAGTGCAGCAGCGATGTCGGACGTAGTGGGGGGACTCGGCGTGGGAGGCAAGTTGCTGGCCGTGGGGGCGCCGCCTGAACCAATGCAGGTATCGGTGCTTGCGATGCTGTTTGCACGGCTGACCATACAGGGGTGGCCTTCGGGGACGGCGATGGATTCGCAGGAGACGCTGGAGTTTTCGGCATATTCGGGTGTACGGCCGATGATCGAGAAGTATCCGCTGGCGAAGGTGAAGGAAGCGTACGAGCGGATGGAAAGCGGGAGGGCGGAGTTTCGGGTGGTGCTGACGATGGAGTAGGAGAGAGTAATCGGTAATCAGTTATCAGTTATCAGTAAGAGCGGGGAGGCAATGTGGCCTCTCCGCTTTTTTTTTGGGAGGAGGATGACAGCGATCAGCTAACAGGTAGCAGGAGGCGAAGAACGGCTCGATGGGATACGGCAAATTGACAGTTTGGAAGCGGAGAGAAACGAGGGACTTAACGCAGAGTTCGCGGAGGAGACGCAGAGGGCGCAGAGAAGCGGCGAAGAAGAGAGCGGCGTAAGGCCTGCCTGCGTCTGCCTGCGGCCAGCAGGGCAAGCAGGCCGCCCCCGCATTGGCTAGAAGGGGATGTCTTCGTCGGAGATTTCGGGGCCGGAGCTTGGGCCGAAGTCTTCGGAAGGGGCAGCGGGGTGATCGAAGTCGTCGCCGCCGCGGGGGGCTGTGGTGCCACCGCCCGCGCTGGCGCCTGCGGCCATGCCGTCACCGCGGCCGCCGAGCATGCGCATTTCGTTGGCGACGATTTCCGTCGTGTACCTCTTGACGCCTTCCTTGTCCTGCCACTCTCTGGTTTCTATTCGTCCCTCGATGAAAATGAGCGATCCCTTTTTCAAGTACTGCTGAACAATTTCAGCCAATTTCCCCCACGCTTTGATGCGATGCCATTCAGTGCGCTTTTGGCGTTCACCGTTGCGATCTTTGTACGAAGAATCGGTTGCCATATTGAAGGTCGCGACGGCCTGGCCGCCGGAGGTGAAGCGGGTTTCGGGATCTTTGCCGAGACGGCCGACGAGGATGACTTTGTTAACGGACATGCCTAGCGCTCCTTGACGTTGAATGCGGAGAGGACGAAACGACGGAAAGGATGAAGATAGCACGGTGGGAAGGAAAAATGAAATGAAGGGCGGGGAGCGGCGTGGGTTCTGCTGTGCCATTTTTGTATTTGGTGGAAGAAAGAGGGGGCTTAACGCAGAGGGCGCAGAGAAAGCGCGCAGAGAACGCTGAGGGAAGAGAAGAGAGGAGGAATACGGAGAAGAGCAGCCCGCCACGGTCTGCGGGCCCTACAGTGCGTAGGGGGATTAGCGGGCGGTGGAGGCGGTTACGGCTACGCCTAGTTCTTTTAGTTTGGCGCGGGCGCGGCGCTCTTCTTCGGTGCCGGGGTAGCGCTTGACTACTTCGCGGAGTTCCTTGACGCCGGCGTTTTTCTGAGTGAGTTCGATGAGGGCCATTCCTTTCTTGAGGCGGGCGGGAGCAAGCTTGAAACTTTTGGGATAGTTGGTGAGGACTTTGTCGTATTCAGCGACCGCTTGCTGGTATTGATGCTGGGAGTAGGCGATTTCACCGAGGTAGAACTGGGCGTTGGAAGCGAGGTCGGTGTCGCTGTAGTACCTGAGGTAGTCCTGAAATTCGGAGCGGGCGAGATCGTATTTGCCGCTGGTGATGTCGCGAAGGCCGTTGGAATAGAGATTATCGGCGGAGGGCGCCGGGCCGGAGGGCGCGGACGAGGCAGCGCCGGGATCGCCACCGGGTTTCGGAGAAGAGGAACCCGCAGGAGCGCCGGTGGTGTTGCCGCCGGCGAGGCGCGCGTCAATGCTCTGCACCGAATTTTGCAAATCCACTAACTGCTGATTGACTTTGCCGAGGCGGGATTTGATTTCTTCGAGATTGTCGGAGAGTCCCTGAACCTGGGTGGACATGGTGTCGAGGCGTGTGCCGGAGTTGGCCTGGACGTCCTGAACGGATTTTTGCAGGGAGCTCATGGTGGTGTTGAGCTTGTTGACAGTGTCGGAGGATTGCTCGATGAGGGTTTTCTGGACAGTGTGGTCCTGTGTGAGCTGGGTCTGCATATCTTTTTGACCCTGGAGGATGGTGGTGACATCGCGCTGCAGCTCGATGATTTCTCGGGCGACGGCCAAGACGGGCTTGGGGCCGATGAGGCTGCCGGCGACGGCGCTGGCAAACATGGCGCCGGAGAAGAAGAGAATATTGCGAACACGCATGATCAGGACCTCCGAAAGTTGGGCATGGGCAGGGGGACAATTTGGGATAAAGAGCGGATTGAGCCCCAATAATCAAATGTACTGGCAGATTGAGTGTGGGGCAAGTGGGGAATGAGAGGATAACAGATAGCAGTTAGCAGATAGCAGGAGGCGAAGAGGTTGAGGTGATTCCATCGAGTTGAGGTGGGGAACGTCGGTTGCCACGGTCCCTCCGTCCCGGTGAAGCACGCGGGACGCAAAATGCGCGCTCCTGTCGGGATGACAGCGTCGGAGAAGAGAGGTGAAGAAAGAGGGGCGGTGTTAAGCCGCCCCTACGAGTTCAGAGGGACAAGATGAGGTTAGGGTTTTGCCGGGACGAAGTGGCCGCGGCGGTTTTGCTGCCAGCAGGATTCGTTGGATTCCATGCAGAATGGCTTTTCCTTGCCGTAGCTGACGGTGTTGAGGTTGGCGGCAGGAATGCCGAGGTTGACGAGATATTGCTTGACGGCGTTGGCACGACGATCGCCGAGGGCGAGGTTGTATTCGGTGGAGCCGCGTTCGTCGCAATGACCTTCTATGGTGACATGAGCCAATGGGTAACCCTTGAGGAAGGCAGCGGTCTTCTGGAGGGCATCACGGGCGTCTGGACGAATTTCAGCAGAGTCGAGATCGAAATAGGCGTCGCGCACTTCCTTCGTGAAGAGTTCATCGAAGCTTGGGCCCTTGGGAGTTTCGACGACAGGCGCGGGGACATTGACGGTGATGCGGACGTTGGCATCGGCATTGCCGCCAGGGCCGCTGGCAGTGATGGAGTAGGTGGTGGACTCGGCAGGGGTGACAGTGGTGGAGCCCTGCGGAGTGACGGCGCCGACTTCGGGAGTGATGGAGACGTTGTTGGCGTCCGTGGTGGTCCAGGAAAGCTTGGCGGATTCACCCCTGTTGACGGAGGTGCGATCGGCGGAAATGCTCACGGTGGGCTTGGCGGCGGCCGGTGGTGGTGGTGGGGGTGGCGGAGTTTCTTTCACTTTCTTGGGGCCGCATCCGACGGCAAAAAGAAGCGCCGTTGAAGCGAAAATGAGAAGCGAACGGTGCAGCGGGGAATGCGGATGATTCATTCGTGTCCTCCTAGACACCACAAATTGATTGTCGAGCGTAATCCACCGGAAGGGGAATCATACCACCGGAGGCAGGGTTCCGGGAATATATCGCCATACGATATATTGTAGAGTAGGACATCGAGGGAAGGCAAGTAGGATGGATCGCAAAAGCGCACAGCCAGGAATGGCTGTGCCACAAGAGGCTAGGGAATTGATGAGTTGGCGATGGGGCTGCACAAAGGGTGATAAAGCGGATAAGCTGGGGTTATGACGCACACACTCGAAGAGCTGATACCGGATTACATTCAGGGGCTGCCGGCTTATGTGGCCGGGAAGCCGGTGGAAGAGGTGGAGCAGGAGCTGAAGATTCATGCGGTGAAGCTGGCGTCGAATGAGAATCCGCTGGGGCCTTCGCCGAAGGCGATGGAGGCGGCGAGGCGGGCGCTGGGAGATGCGAACTGGTATCCGGATGGGGGAAGCAAGCGGCTGCGGGAAGTGTTGGGAATGCGGTTTGGCGTTAAAGCGGACGAAATTTTTGTGGGATTGGGATCGAGCGAAATTATTGATCTGGCTTCGCGGGTGCTGTTGAAGCCGGAGAGCGAAGGGATTACCAGCGAGGGGTCGTTCGCCCTGTTTTCGATTGCGATCCGGGCGAGCGGCGGGAAATTGATTTTGACTCCGCTGAAGAATTTTGGATTTGACCTGGAGGCGATTGCGCGGGCGGTGACGCCGCAGACGCGGATTGTGTATATTGCGAATCCGAATAATCCGACTGGGACAGCGTTTGGGGCGGTGGAGTTTGGCGCGTTTATGAAGAAGGTGCCGGGGGACGTGCTGATTGTTTTGGACGAGGCGTATCGGGAATATGCGGACCGGGCGGATTTGCCGAAGGCGATGGAACTGTTCCGGGAGTACAACAATTTGTTGACGCTGCGGACGTTTTCGAAAGTTTATGGATTGGCTGGGCTGCGGATTGGGTATGGGATCGGGCACCCGACGCTGGTGGCGGAAATGAACAAGCTGCGGACGCCGTTTAATGTGACGAGCGTAGGGCAGGCGGCGGCGCTGGCGGCACTGGATGACTCGGAGCATGTGGAGCGGTCGGTGGAGATTAATCGGGGGGAGCGGAAGCGGATGTATGAGGAGTTGCGAAAGCTGGGGCTGGCGCCGGTGGCGAGCGAGACCAATTTTCTGTTTGTGCCGATCGGGCCGCGGGCGAAGGCGCTTTGTGACGAGCTTTTGCTGGAGGGCGTGATTATCCGGCCACTGGGGTGGATGGGATTGCCGGAGGCGATCCGAATTTCGGTGGGGAGTCCGGCGGAGAATACGAAGCTGATTGGGGCGTTGGCGCATGCGTTGGCGCGGCCGGCTGCGAGTGGGAAGACTTCGCTTGCGGATGAGTTTTCGAACCGGCCGGTTTAGAAGCGGAAAATAGAAAATGACGGGGGATGGGTGCGGGCTGGCTTGGGTAGAAGAACGGATTTAACACAGAGGGCACAGAGAAAGAGCACAGCCAGGAATCATCCCGCGAAATACGCGGGATGGAGCGGCGGTGGCTGTGCCACCTAAGCGACTTGAGTCATCGAAGAGGCATGAATCTATATATTCCGGAAAACCTTAATACGAGTAGCGATGTTGTGACGCAGATTTTGCGCGGGGCGAAGACGATCGCAGTGGTGGGGTTGTCTTCGAATCCGATGCGGGCTTCGCATGGGGTGGCGGAGTATTTGAAGAGCGCGGGGTATCGGATTATCCCGGTGAATCCGAATGAGATCGAGGTATTGGGGGAAAAGGCTTACGCGCGGCTGGAGGATATTCCGGAGCCGGTGGATATTCCGGAGCCGGTGGATATTGTGGATGTGTTCCGGCGGGCGGAGGAGGTGCCGGCGGTGGCGGAATCGGCGATTGGGATTGGGGCGAAAGTCTTGTGGATGCAGTTGGGGATTGAGAATGATGGGGCCGCGGAGAAGGCGCGGGCGGCGGGATTGGTGGTGGTGGAGGATGCGTGTTTGCTGGTGGAGCATAAGAGGAGAAGAGAGTGATTGGTGATTAGTGACTGGTGGGGAGGAAGCGAGCGGTGGCCGGCGAAGGGAGAAGATTTAACGCAGAGTTCGCTGAGGCGCCCCGACCGGGTCGGGGTAAACGCCGGACACAGAGAAGAGAGAAGAGAGAAGAGAAGAAAGCTTGCGGCGTTAGGTCGTAAGAGCCCACCCTTCGCAAACTGCGCGAAGGATGGGGCACCCTCAAGTTCATTCGTTTGTTGCCGCTACTGGAAATCGAAGAACACAGGCTGAAGCCTGTGCTACCCGGAATTAGAAAGAGAAGACTTGGAGGTTGCGCTTGCCGGGGAGGACTACGGCTAGGAAGCGGCCGTCTGGGGAGAGGGAGAATTCGCGGATGGTTAGGCCATGGAGGAGCATGCGGGGTTCGGGTTCGAGGACGGGGATTTCGGAGTGGGGCGGATAGGCGCGGAGTTCGGGAAGCTGGAAGGTCACGAGGTCGGCGGATTTTTTTTCGACGGTGCGTTTGAGATAGAGGCGTGACTCGTCGGCGGACCACTGGAGAACACCGAGGCCGATGCGCAGGCGTGCGATGCGAACTGGGGCGGTGAGGTCGCGGATTTCGAGGACTTCCTTGTCGAGGAAATAGGCGACGCGGGTGCCGCTGGGAGAGACGAGAATGCCGCCGGAGTAGGCGTCGAGAGTGGCGACTTCACGGTCGTCCTGAGAGAGAAGATCGAGGCGCTGGAGACGCGCAGGGCCGTCGAAGGTGCGGCTTCGCTCGACGGCGAGGGCGGCGTTGCTGCCGGAGATGCGCGAGGCTCCTTCAAAGGTGCGGCCTTCAAATGCTTTTCCCGCGGGGCCGCTGGATACATTCAAATATTGCATGGCGTAGAGACCTTGCGGGGTGTCTTCGCTGGTGAGGTAGACGAGCGTCTGGTTGTCGCGGAGCCAGAGGGGAGTCCGCGCTTCCATGATCAGGGGATCTTTTCCGGAGGGGCGGAGTTCACGGCCGGAATCGTCGAGGAGAAGGAGAGCGGGGGCGTCCTGGCGGGCGCCGGCGTCGGGATCCATTGTGGTGGTGAAGAGTTGGACGGCGATGATGTGGGCGTTGGGGGACCAGGTAAAAGATTCGACCTGATAGGTGAAGAGTTTGTCCTCGCGGGTGAATTTCTGGCCTTCGAGGAGGCGCTTGCGTTTGCCGCCGGAATCGAGGAGCCAGATGTCGTCGCGCTGGAGGTCGTATTTTTTGGCTTTGAACATGCGGCGGACGGAGAAGACGATGTTGCCGTTAGGGGCGTAGGCGAAGGCGGTGACTTCTTCGTCGATGTTGGTGACGGGTTTGTCGAAGTTTTGGGCGCGGGAGGGGGAGGGGAAGAAGGTGAGCAGGAGGCAGAGAGTGACAAGTGGCGAGTGGCGAGTGGCGAGCGAAAGGAACGCGGAGAAGATATTTGAGTTTGAGGTCCTTCGGCTATCCTTGTCGGATAGCCTCAGGATGACAGGTAGTGGTTGTTGTTGAGTTGGGTGGTGAGGTTGAATGCGTAAAAGCGAAAGCTTCGCTTTCGCACTCAAAAGTTTGGGATGATTTTTTAGCGACGCGATCATTGTCTCGGGTGAGGTCCAGTGTACTCGCTGCAGCAGGGTTTTTCGACGGGCGTGAATTCCATCAGTTCGACGCGCGTTTCGTCGGGGTCGAAGAGATTGAGCTGCCATTTTCCGTCGCGGCCGATTTTGGGTTGTTCGGTGCCCTTCCAGCCATTTTTGATTAGTTGTTGCTGGGCGGCGTGAATGTCGGGAACCCCGAGGGCAATGTGGTTCATGACGCCGAGGGTGTGCTTGTCCGCGTTAGGAGGAACGTTGAGCATGTATTCGAGCCAGTCGGTGCCGTCGGGAACTTGCATGTCGACCCAGTTGGTTTCGTCGTCCTTCATGCCTCCGTGCCAGTACACGTGAAATCCCAAAATGTCTTTGTAGAACTTATCCTCGGCCGCTCGGTCGTGAACGACAAAGCCTGCGTGAATAATCCGCACGTACCATGGCGCGCCCGGTGGAGGGTCATCAACAGGAAAGGCCGAACGCTGGATAAAGGACATCAAGTGTCCTTCGGGGTCGCGCACTTCGAAATGAGCGTCCAGAAGGCTTTTTCTGTAGCTGTCCTTCGTAATTTTCGTAGCGGCTACGCCATTCGATACAAGGTAGTTTCGCATCTGCTCGATATTGTCTGTGGCGATAGCAATCTCTGCGAGCAAGTCTCTGGTGTCCGCAGTGGGCGCCTGTTCTATATCAATTGTCTGGCCGTGTGCCCAACCGACCGTGAAGCAACGATTGGAAGTGTCGAAACACATTCCTCCTTTGAGACGGATACCAAATAGCTTTGAATAAAACTCGCGGGACTTCTCGATATCGGAAACATATATCCGGACGTGGTCGATGCCTGTGATTTTGGGACGGGTGGGAGGAGGAGAATTTAACGCAGAGCGAAGAGGGGAGGAGACGCAGAGGGCACAGAGAAGCAGGGCAGGTGGAGAGAACTGCAGTGCGCGGGCGATTAGCTTGTTTGTCATTTTATCCGGCATTGCCCGTGGCTTTGGATTTGATTTTGCGAATTTCGTCCATTCGGGAGCGCAAACGGGCCTCGAAACCCCGGTCAGTAGGTTTGTAGTATTGGCGGGAGGAAAGGTTGTCTGGGAGGCAGGTCATGTCGGTGACTTTGTCTTCGAAATTGTGAGCGTATTTGTAGCCTTGGGCATAGCCGATATTTTTCATGAGGCCGGTGACGGCGTTGCGAAGATGGAGGGGCACGGGATCGGCTTCGGTTTTGTGGACGTCCTCGAGGACTTCGCCGTACGCGGTGTAGAGAGCGTTGGATTTGGGAGCGACCGAGAGATAGACAGCGGCCTGGGCGAGAGCGAGATTGCCTTCGGGGGCGCCGAGGAAATCGAAGGCGTCTTTGGCGGCGAGAGTGACGGCGAGGGCGCCGGGTTCGGCTAGGCCGATGTCTTCGCTGGCCATGCGCACCATTCGGCGGGCGAGATAGAGAGGCTCTTCGCCGGATTCGAGCATGCGGGCGAGCCAGTAGAGGGCGGCGTCGGGATCGGAATTGCGGACGGATTTGTGGAGTGCGGAGATGAGATTGAAGTGCTCTTCGCCGGCTTTGTCGTAGCGGAGCATCTTGCGCTGGAGGAGGGCTTCGAGGAGATCGGGCGTGATGTGGATGGTGCTCGTGGCGTCGGGGGAAGCGCTTTTCGCGCAGAGTTCGAGAGTGTTGTAGGCGGTGCGAGCGTCGCCGTTGGCGAAGGAGGCGATGCGGAAGAGGAGGTCTTCGCTGGCAGAGATTTTTTCGTTGCCGAGACCGTGGTCTTTGTCGGCTAACGCGCGATGGAGGAGTTCGACGATTTGCGGGGTGGTGTGGGCTTCGAGGACGTAGACCTTGGTGCGGGAGAGGAGCGGGGAGATGACTTCGAAGGAGGGATTTTCGGTGGTGGCGCCGATGAAAAGAATGTGGCCGGCTTCGACGTGAGGGAGGAAGGCGTCCTGCTGGGATTTGTTGAAGCGATGGACTTCGTCGACGAAGACGATAGTGCGGAGGCCGGAGCGGGATTTTTTTTCGGCTTCGGCCATTACTTCTTTTATTTCCTTGATGCCGCTGGTGACGGCGCTGAAGGGAATGAATTCGCTTTTGGTAAGGCGGGCGATCAGGCGCGCGAGAGTGGTTTTGCCGCAGCCGGGAGGCCCCCAGAAGAGCATGGAGGAGAGATTATCGGTTTCGATTTGCACGCGGAGCGGCTTGCCGGGGCCGAGGAGTTTTTCCTGGCCGATGAATTCGTCGAGGGTGCGGGGACGCATGCGCTCGGCGAGGGGCTGGAGGGCCGCGGAGGTCTCGGGTTCGGGGAGGCCGGAGAAGAGGCTCATCAGGATTAGAGTTTAAGAGGTTTTGGGGGAGGAGTCGAATGGAGCGTGATTGGTGATTGGTAGCTGGTCTTCGGCGAGTAGATAACAGATAGCAGCGATCAGGAGGCCGGGGGTTGCGTCCAATGATGATTGGACGAAAGAGTCCCTCCACTCCGAGCCGCAAACGGCGCGGCTCTCCGGTCGGGATGACAGTTTGGCGGGGGAATTTAAGTGGGGAGGTCTTGTTTTTGCGGGGACGTGTGGGATAGGCTAACGGGCGGACAGGAAACCCGAGGCCCTCTCATGTTCTGCTCACGCTGGAAGACCCTTCCGATTTTTCTGTTCCTCACGGCAAATATATTTGCAGGATGCGGCGGCGGTGGAGGCGGCGGCACAACGACGCATGCCACGCCGCAGTTTACGAGTACGCCAGTGATGGGGGCGGAGGAAGGAACGACGTACACGTATCAGGTGACGGCGAGTTCTTCGGACATGAGCGCGATTACGTTTGCGCTGAGCAGCGGGCCCATTGGTGCGACGCTTGCGGGGAACACGATTACGTGGACGCCAACGCATCCGGAGTCGCGGACGGCGAATGCGTTTTTGGTGACAGCGACGACGGCGGCAGGAGGAAGCGCGACGCAGACGTGGAGCGTTACGCCGAACGGGACGATCAACATCAAGGCGGTGATCACCTATTGGACGCCGGCAGGCTCCACGGATGTGCCTAGGCAGTGGTTGGCCGACCTGCCGTATCCCGCGGCGCTGGTTCCGCAAACGGATGGTTCCTTGCAACGATTGCAGGGGGCGACGAATGCGGACGGAACGTTCAGTATCCCAAATGTCCCAAGCGGGTTTTATTGGCTCCAGATCAGCCCAGCGGCAAACTTTTGGACGAGCACGAGTGATTTTGATTATGGGTTCGACACGATTGGGCAACCCAGGGCGACAACCTCATCGAATACCACAACTTTTCAATACATCATCATCCAAACGGTTCCGCCGAACGTGGCGGGTTACCTGGTTGGGACGACCGATGTCCAAAATCTTAGCCTGCTCGACTTTATTAGTTTTCCGTTGTTCACATCTCTTGGTTTCAGCAGGGTAATAACTTCCCCGACTGACTGGTCGGAAATAAGCACGGCCTATTTTTCTGAGTTCTTGCCCGTGTCTTCCGGAAGCTTCAGTGGGTACGCGCTGGGACGGGCGCAAACCCTCACGAATGTTTCGATAACCGATGGTGACACCAATCCGGTTAACGTAACCTTGTCGCCGACTCCGGCGGCATCGCTCCCGCTGAGCATCATGGGGACGGCGTGGGTCAGCGCAGCGCAATCAATTGGGCCAGGGACGCCGAGCCTACAAGGTTCCGACTATGCAGTTTACGCGCAGCCATACGTCATTGACCGCAATGCGTATCCCGTGTCAGTGCTTTTTGTAGGCCCTGACCTTCCCTTGCTTCGGCCGAGCGTTCAATCGAGCACGGGGTCCAATTTTCCTTTCCCGTATTTATGCAGCACGACGACTGGGCCAACTGGGTTTCCTGTGTTGCTGACCCAGATCCCTCCGATCACTACCGACGTGGACTACGGGAGCGTTTCGTATGGGGACCCGTACCCAGCGGGGTGGCCGCGGATGCTTCAATACTGTGAGATGTCCATTGTAAGCGTCCCGCGACCGAATTCCACTGCGACTGACACTTTCGTTGTCACCAACAAACAGACGACAGCGCTTCCTTCCGGCGCAGTTACGCCGCTGCTGACGCCGGTTCAGAATCCCACGCTGAACGGGAACAGCTTGTTCACAGGGGCGTCGCTGAACACTACGAGCGTAACGTTGAGTTGGACGGCGCCTGCCACCGGGCAACCGTTTGGGTTTTACGTGAGCGTATATGAATTGGCGACGACGCCCTTGGGAACGACGGGTTATCTTCCAGCGGGGCGTTATGGGACAGCACAGACGTCTGTGAAAGTGCCGTTCTTGACGGCGGGGAACACGTACGTGTTTACGATCACGGCGGAAATGGATGCCGGGGCTGACATGGAAAAGAGTCCCTTGCGCTCGAAGGTTCCGAGCGCGGAGACGGGAGTGGTGTCGGCGCCGGTGGTGATTGCGGCGGGGGCGACAGCGGCGGTGAAGAGGTAGCAAGTAATTTAGCGCGGGCGATTATTTGCGGTGGCGGAGAATGGCGGCTAGCACTCGGGGGTTGCGGCGGGTGTGGAGCACAGCGACGATCAGGAGTGGTTTTCCTCCGGCGCATAGGCGATTAGGAAATCGCGAACTGGAAAGAACCGTATGGGCTTCGATGTCAGCTCCCATCCAGAATACGGTCAGCCGCATCAAGATTTTCGGCGGCGATGAACTCCCATATTTCGTTGATTTCGAGGAACACAGCGGGATGGACAACAAAGCCGCTCATTTGCGGCGGCGGTCTTTGCTCTTCTTTCGCAATGATTCAAACGCTTCGTCGCCTGACAATGGCTTGATCGAGCCAGATTTGATCTGATCGTAACGGCTATCCAATGTGGTTCGCACTTCGGCGAGTTCCACGAGGTAGCCGGCCATGGCATCTTCGACCAGTTCCGCCGGCTCGCGACCGGTTGTTGCGGCGAGTTCTTGGAGGCGAGATTCCGTTTCGGGTTTGAGTTTGACGACCATCGTGTGAGTGTAGAAGGCGGGTTGGCGAGTGTCAAAATGATTTTGGAAGCGTTTGCTTATTTGCGCTGGCGCTGGCGGAAGGCTTCGTAGAAGAGGACGGCGGCTGCGGCGGCTGCGTTGAGTGATTCGACGTGGCGCTGCATGGGGATTTGGATGCGGGCGTCGGCGGAGTGAACGACGTCTTCGGGGAGGC
>Ga0210402_10000189_pt1 | contig 71308 bp, 54 predicted proteins | sample IncBWC7MmetaG_FD_161055 | JGI IMG/M metagenome (GOLD analysis project Ga0210402, IMG submission 161055) | Forest soil microbial communities from Barre Woods Harvard Forest LTER site, Petersham, Massachusetts, United States - Inc-BW-C-7-M | ecosystem: Environmental > Terrestrial > Soil >...
CGAGTCGGATTCAACAGCCACGATCGTACACTGGACACAAACTCCCAGACGTCGCCCTCCGACGGCCTGACATAGGTTGATTTATCAGAATCCTCGCCCATTTTCTCGAAAACATCAATGAGCCAAGATGGGCCATGTCCAGTCGCACCCAAATGGCAAAGCCACGACTCCAACTCGCCTCCCGGAACGACGAACTGTCCGTACTCACTTAGCTGAATCAGGAGGGCCCGTGCAGCCTCTTGGTTTTCGCCGTCGAGGATTGCGAGGCCGCCATCGCGCTTCATGTTGCGTCCAGTGCCGTCCATCGCCGCCTTGACTGCAGCGCGCCACGTTGAGAGTGACTGTTGGACGAGCTCGGGTATATGCAGACTTGAGCACATGCTGGCCCAGACCTTTCCGCCTTCTTTCAGGATATCGATGTCTACGATGCCGACAGCGGGGATCCCCATTTGCCGAAGCGGACGGATGATCGTCGGCACTGTCTGCTTATTCTGAGCATTAAGAAACAGGCAGTTTGGGATACCCCACTCGGGTCGAAACCGCAGCAATCTCTCATTCACCTCTTGATAGAACGCCCGATCCGCGTCAGATTCCGTCACCACCACGAACTCGTAGAAGAGACCGCTCAACACTCCCGTAGATCGCAACAGCGGATTTCTCATCATCTGAAGGAGCTCCGAACTGGACAGGACCCGCGCTGACGCAACACCGGTGCGATAGGTGAGTCGTACTATGGTCACCGGAGCTCCAGATTGTATACACCCCATTACACCCCATGACGAATGTAGGACTATGTGTGGAGGCGAAAACCCGTTTATCAGCGCGCAGCGCAATGCGTGAAAGCTCGTGGCCAAGCTTAAACGCGAGAGCGGGGTGCAGAAAAGCTTCCGGCTCATCGATGAGCAATACACTCGGATCGCCGGCCGCAACTTCGGCAATCAACCCGGTGAACGCCTTGACTCCGTCGCTGGTTTCATCAATCGGTAACGCGTCTGCGTGAAATCGAACTGCCTCTTCGTGAATGCCTCTTTCCTCCAGGTTAGATGAGGGAGGACGCTGAGAGAACCGGATTCGGAGTTGGCCCAGGTTGGTCGCATCAATGACAAAGTAGAGGCCGAAAGCTTCCTCCAGAATTCTTCGCACCTCCTGTCGCTTGGCGTCATCACTGAACAGGGCCTGGAGACTTGTTCTCGGCTTCTGCAGGTCGCCGCCAGGCTGTTGAGAAACCATGTTGATGCGCCTGGTACCGTCGAGCATGAGCGTGAGGCGATCTAGGAACATGGGGCAGAAATAGGGAGGATTTATCGCTGGATCGGAGACACACTTGATTAGGAACTCGCGGTCAAATTCGGTCGGTTGCCCCCGTGCGGTTTCCATTAGGACGTGTCCGGGCAGACAACGATAGCCTGGACCTGGGACGATGATTATCCGGTCAACTGCTCGCGCTGCGGCTTCAGCGGCAAGGCCGGTGAAGGTCACTTCGTCTAAGATCACAGTGTTGGCGTTCTTCTGACCGGACCGGCAGTACTGTTCGATCTCGGTTAGAACTTTGCTTTTGCCGGAGTTGTTCGGTCCGACAAAAACGGTGACCGGCGTGACTTTGATCACCTCAGGCGGAGACTGAGCCGCGTGGCCGAATTTCAGACGCAGTGTATCGAGCATATTCCATGTCTAAGGATACTATCCAACAGATCGCGGTCGCGCATTGGCCAATTCCTAGCAAGCGCACATTCACCCAAAGCCAAGCCAGTGGGGGCGGATTACTCCCGCGAATCGGGCAAGGGCCGATGCTCAAATGTCAACCTTGGCCGAGAATGGGCACGAGAATTACGTCACAGAAGCCCAGGATCAATCGCCGCGGAGAAGCTCTCGTTGATATCGTTTTATGATATCATTATCTGGTGGGCAAACATCAGCGCGTGCTGGAAGCGATTTTCGAAAAGCGCGCCAATATTGCCTGGGCGGACATCGAAGCATTGCTGTTGTACTATGGGGCGGAAATTTCGGAAGGCCGGGGATCGCGCGTGCGTATCGCACTGAATGGAGTGCGCGCTGTTTTCCATCGGCCCCATCCTCAGAAAGAAACCGACCGGGGCGCGGTCGCTTCCATGAAAAGATTTCTCACGGAGGCGGGTATTGGGAATTGAGGAAAGTCATGACCTATAGGGGATATCAGGCAAGAGTAGAGTTGGATGAAGAGGCCGGCATGTTTCACGGCGAGGTGATCAACACACGAGACGTGATCACGTTTCAAGGTTCCTCCGTACAGGAATTGAAACAGACCTTTGAGGATTCGGTGGATGACTACCTTGAGTTCTGTGCTTCTCGCGGGGAAGACCCGGAAAAACCATTCTCCGGGAAGTTTCTGGTGCGGGTACCGCCCGAAGTGCACCGCCAGATTATGACGGAAGCCAGGCGGCAGGGCAAAAGCCTGAACGCCTATGTCATCGAGAAACTGGCCACGGGGTGAATTGCAGGAGTTTCCGGGATACACGGCGGACAATATGGCGAAGTTCAAAGAGCAGTATCAGGCGGCGGGCGCGGAGCCGAGCCATACGCGATATGGGTTGGTGCGAACGCAAGGCTGACCGGGCGGCCAAGAGGCGCTCACTTCTGACTTTCATCCGGGTTCGAACCGCCTAGAAACAGCCGCGTGCCATCCTCAGTTGCCGCCAAGCTGAGCGGCGGCGGGCATAAGCCCGAGCAGGAGTATGACGAACCATTTCGCATCCGCACCTCCAATTACTGCCCCAACCACCCAACCGGCCACCGGCATCCGCCTTCCTAGGGCTGCGGTATGCCCAACCCAAATGCATACAGCGTGCCGTCGTGCGTCACGGTGTAGACCCTGCCCCCCGCCACCGCCGGGGCGCTGAAATGCGAGAAACCCCGGATGGTGTCGCCGCTGGAAAACAGCACCTTACCGGTGGCTGCATCCAGCGCATAGATGACTGAATGGCCGGTCTTCACCTTCCTCTGCTGGGTGCTCAGAAGGTTGCCGGCGGCGCCAAACTGCGGCGCATAGTCGCCGTCGGACATCGCGAATACCAAGCCATTGGCGATCACTACCGGCGCCGGCACGGACATGTCGACGGAGTTCCAGGCGGGCGTCAACGCCGGCTTGTCATCCCGCAGTTCCACTTTGAAGGCCATGAGGCTGCCATTGGGAGTTTCGCCGTACTGAATCGGAAATTGCGTCTTCGACGTTGGCGGTCCCCAGGCTGGCGCGTACAACCAGCGCGTCCCTGCAGGATCTTCCCACGTCGAAAAGGCTCCCCAGAAACCCTTGGTGGCGAAGTTCACCTCCTCGTTCGTATAGAGCGGGCTGCGGAACAGCGGCGTGCGGTGGTCGGCGCCGCCGAGAGACTTGGTGTCAAGCAGGAAGATCACACCTTCCTTGCCGCCGGCTGCCGCCAGTTCCCAGCTCTTGAAGCGAAAGATCGCCGGGCCGATGCTGCCCATATCGAGATCCTTCTTGGTAATCCAAGACCGGTTCGACGGCGTGAAATAGTCGGCCAGCTTCAGATCCTTCGGCGAAAGGCCGATGACCGAATCCGAGAGCAGGCCCTTCGCCACATCGTTCGGCCCATCGCCGGTTTCGACGATGATTTTTCCGTCCGATGCGATCGCGGCCCCGGCCCGGCCCCAGATTCCGGACCCGGTCGTGCCCGCCTGGAAGAATGCGGTCTTATGGCTTGGGTCGCTCAGATCCATGCCGTAGACACCCGATTTCACCCCGTTGCAGCCCTGGGATGTGGTGGCGTAGAGAAAGCCGTTGACCAAATTCAGGCTCCATGCCTTGGCAAACGGCGGAACCAACGGAGCCGGTGGCAGAAGGTCCTCACCGCTGACCAGGTTAAAGGCATGCAGTTTCCCATCGCTGGCTAGCACGTAGAGTGCCTGCCCTCCCATTCCGGACCCGGTGCGCGGGGCCGGACCAATCGCCGGAGTGGCGTTGAGCGCGTTGGGGCACAGCCAGGTGTCTCCGCGTTCCGGCGTACCTTCGATGGTCAACGTTTTCTGCCAGTAGAGTTTGCCGGTGTCGCCATCGATCACGAAGACTTTGTCGGCGGCGCCCGCCACCACTACCAGGTCCTTGACCCCGCGGGGCGTGGCCATGGTTGCCCGCACCAATGGCACGGTGGGGCCGGTCAGCTCCTTCGGCTGGGTGTCGAGCTTCACGCTCCACTCCAGCTTGAGGTCCTTCGCGTTGGCGGCGCTCAGTTCGTTCTCCGTCCGGTTCCATCCGGTGCGCTGCGGATCGCCGCCGAACGTGGTCCAACTGCCGCGGCCGAATTGCGCCTGGGCCGCTATGGGAAACAGGGAGAGAAACAAAAGCGAACGAGCCAGCGGCGCGAGTCTCATCGGCATCAGCTTTCAGCGCGGCCAGTCTATATCGCCGGCAGTGTTGTTGTCAAACAGACTGCAATATCAAACCTCGGGCGGAGGCGGGTTGCCAACCCGCCGCAGGTTAACAGCCTGTCCCACAGGAAGCGAAAACCAAGACGGCATTGACATATCAGAAAAAGACGGATATATTCTATCCCGAGAACGTTTCAAGCCACGGCTTCTGTGGACGGCTGGACTGGGTCCGTTAGGAGCCCGGCCGCCAAGGGTCTTTTCGGGATCAAGTAGCTAGAATCTCACTGCGACGGGGGATACGTCCGATGCGATCAATGTCGATTGCGTTCTGCGCTCTATTGCTTGCCTGGGCTGTGTTCGCCCAGAGCGACCGTGGCACCGTTACCGGTACCATCACCGACCAGGCCAATGCCGTGGTGGTCAACGCGGCGATTGAAATTGCCAACGCGGAAACCGGCGCTCAATACCAGACCATCAGTACGGTTACGGGCAACTATACGCTGGCTCAACTACCCGTCGGCACGTACCGGCTTTCGGTGATGGTTCCCGGATTCAAAAAGTTTGTCCAGTCGGGCCTCACGGTGGAGACGGCGCAAACCGTTCGAGTGGACGTCAGTCTGCAAATTGGCAACGCGTCGGAGTCGGTAACAGTGATGGCGGATGCGTCCCTGCTGAAGACAGAGACGGCCGACATCAGCCACAACGTGACCGTGCAGACGCTGGACCAGCTTCCCATGTTGGGAGTGGGCAGCGCGGCCGCCGGCAGTTCGGGTGTTCGCAATCCAAATAACGTGTTGAATCTGGTCCCGGGCACTTATTACGTGCCGAATTCTCAGGTCAAGATCAATGGCGCGCCCACCAACACGCAGGCCTATCACGTGGAGGGCATGGATGCCACCAACCTGGGCTTCCCATACGCCGCCGCGCAGGTGCAGCCGAGCGTCGACGCGATTCAGGAGGTCTCGGTTCAAACTAGCAACTTTGCGCCCGAATTCGGAACCTCGGGCGGAGGCTTCTTCAACGTCACCATGCGGTCGGGCACCAACGGCCTGCACGGAAGCGCCTACGATTACTTCGTGAACGAAGCGCTCAACGCCGGTACGCCCTTCACCAACGATGGCAATGGGCACCTGGTGCGCCCGCCCGCGCGGCGCAACGATTATGGCTTTACCGTGGGCGGTCCTGTCCGGATTCCGCATGTGTACAACGGGCATGACCGCACCTTCTTCTTCTTTAATTTCGAGCAATACCGGGAAACCATCCACGTCAACAACATTCCCGTAACGGTTCCCACGGCGGCCTATCGCCTGGGCGATTTCAGCCAGGCGGTCACGGCTCTTGGCAACCACTCGCTGGGCACCGACGACGATGGCCGCTCGATCATCCAAAACACCGTCTACGATCCGACTTCGCTGCGGCAGTCCGCCAAGGGAACCCTGATTACGGACCCGTTCCCGAACAACACGATTCCCACCTCGCGCCTGGATCCGGTGGCGCTCAAAATCCAGAGCTATCTCCCGCAGCCAAATCTCTCGGGACTGACGAACAACTACCTTCCGTCGTATCCGGCCACCCGGCACACCACCATTCCGGCGGTCAAGATCGACCACAACATCGGCTCCAAGGCGAAGCTCTCGGGCTACTGGTCGTTCACCCACACGGATGCGCCGTATTCGAATATCTACGGTCAGTCCGAAGGCTTTCCCGACATCATTACGGCTACGCGAGGCACGTTCATCCACTCCCACGTGGAGCGCGTGAACTTTGACGATACCCTGTCGCCAACCCTGCTGCTACACGTGGGCGTAGGCTATCAGCAGAACAACTTTTTTGACGATGCTCCCTTATTGAATTTCAACGCGGCCCAGACATTCGGCCTGAAGGGAGCTACGGTCAGCCGCAACGTGCCTATCTTCACCGGGTTTTGCCCGGCGGGCGCCGCGCCAGGTACCGTGGCCTGCTCGGCGGCGGGTGGCCTGAACAACCTGGGCCCCAACGCGGGCCAGAGCCACAGCTACTGGGAAAAGCCGGCGGCCAACGCCAGCATCAACTGGATCAGAGGCAGCCACAGCTATAAGCTGGGTGGCGAGATGTTCCTGGAGGGCGTGCCAGCCATCACGTACACCAATACCAACGGCGCTTACGGCTTCAGCGCCAACGAAACCGGTATTCCCGCGCTGACCACATCCGGCGGCCAGAGTCTTTCGGGTGGCACCGTGGGCTTCGCGTACGCCAGCTTCCTTCTGGGCGCCGTGGACCAGTATTCCATCGCGGCGCCTTCGGAGGTTCGCAACGGGAAATCGCAGTGGGGACTGTTCCTCCAGGACTCTTGGAAGGTGACTCGCAAACTGACGCTGGACTACGGCGTGCGCTGGGATTACGGGACCTATTTCAGGGAACAGTACGGCCGCGAAATGGATTTCTCCCCCACTACTCCCAACCCGAGCGTGGGCGGCCGTCCGGGCGCATGGCTGTTTGAGGGCAATGGAACGGGGCACTGCAACTGCTCCTTCGCGAAGAATTATCCTTATGGCATCGGCCCCCGTGTGGGCGGCGCTTACCAGATCACGCCGAAGACGGTGGTGAGAGGCGGCTGGGGACTGATTTACAGCCAAACCGGCACCACCAGTCTGGGGATAGCGAACGCCGGCACCGCGGCCACCAACACGGTGCAGTCCACTGGTCAAGGCGTACCCTCCATGTTCCTGCAGACTGGCATACCCGCGCAAACCATACCCTCATGGCCCGTGATTTCCACGGGGATTTTTCCCGCCGCGGGAACCACACTGACGCCGAGCCTTCCCACCGGAGTCGGGATGCTCGATCCCAATGCGGGCAGACCGGCGCGGCAGAGCCAGTGGAGCTTCGGCATCCAGCGGGAGGTCACTCGGGACCTGGTGGTGGAGGCTTCCTATGTGGGGAACCGGGGCGTGTGGTGGCAGGCGCCCGGGCTGGTCAACCTCAACGCGATCACTCCGGCGGCGCTGGCGGCGCACGGAATCGATCTCAGCAAACCAGCCGATCAATCCTTAATGACCTCGCTGGTCACCTCCGCAACCGCGGTCAGCCGCGGGATCACGCTACCCTACGCAGGGTTCCCGACTAACCAGACCGTGGCGCAATCGCTGCGGCCGTTCCCGCAGTTCGGCACCATTCCGGTGACCGCGCCGCCGCTGGGCAAGACCTGGTACGACTCGTTGCAGGTGAAGGTGAACAAGAGACTCTCGCACGGCCTGAACCTTACCAGCACCTTTGCCAGGCAGAAATCCCTGCAAGAGGGTGTGGATACGAATGGCACGGTGAACAATATCCTGTTGACTCCGGCCAACAGCAAGAGCTTCTCCAGCTTTGACCAGCCGTATCTGTTTACGGTTGCGGGCAGTTATGCGCTACCCAAACTGGCAACCAACAAGGCATTATCCTATGCCATCCGGGATTGGCAACTGGGCACGCTGCTGCAGTACGGCAGCGGGTTGCCCATTGCGACTCCCCAGGCGGCCAACAGCAGCACGCTGAACAACCAGATTTTTCAGAATACGTTGGCCAACCGCGTGCCGGGCGTGCCGCTCTACACCAATGGGATGGACATCAACTGCCATTGCTTCGACCCCGCCAAGACCTTTGTGCTGAACCCGGCGGCGTGGACCAATCCGGCCGCGGGCACATTCGGAACAGCGGCGGAGTATTACAACGACTTCCGCTACCAGCGGCATCCGGTGGAGAACCTGAATTTCGGCCGGACCTTCCGGGTGAAGGAACGAATGAGCCTGAATCTTCGGGTGGAGTTCAACAACGTGTTCAACCGGACTTACCTGAACAATCCGACGGCTACCGGCTACACCACTCCGCAGTCCAAGAATGCGGTAACCGGGCTGAACAGCGGCGGCTTCGGATATATCAACCTGGCGGTTGCCAGCAACCAGCTTGGGCAGCCGCGCAATGGAACCCTCGTCGCGCGCTTCACGTTCTAAGTGGCGCAGGCAGTGTTGCCTGTGTTTCTTGATTTCATTCCTTGCCCTGGCTCAGGCACAGGATCTTCCCGAGGGTAAAGGGAAGGACTTAGTCGAACAGGTGTGCGTTGTCTGTCACGGCCTGGAAGTTATCACCGGGCAGCACGCCACCAGTAAAGGATGGAGTACCATCGTCGACAATATGATACAGCGCGGGGCCACGGCCACGCCGGAAGAGATCCACACGATTGTCGAGTACCTGGCCGCGCACTTCGCTAAGACGGCGATGGTGAACGTCAACAAGGCCACGGCCAGGGAGATGGAAACCGGCCTCGGGCTTACAGGCAAGGAGGCCGAAGCCTTGGTGAAGTACCGGCGCGAGCACGGCGACTTCAAAGATTGGGACGGCCTGGTCAAAGCCGATGTTGATACCAAGAAGCTGGACGCCAAGAAAGACCTGATCGTGTTTCATTGACCTGCCGGAGGATTACGCCCGCAAGCGAGCCGATTGCCTCAATACTTGTCTTGCTCCAGGCCGAGATGATCCACCATGTACTCATAGTAGGGGCCTTCTACCAGGAAGGTGAGGAAGATCTCATGCACCGTGTGGATCAGTTTGCGAGCGGCATATTCGAAATCGCCGTCGTTTAAGGTGATGGTGAGTGAGATGGTGCCGCGCCGGTTCGCGTTGCGGAGACGAGCTTTGGCGGGGTCAATGCGGCGATGGTCCGGTAACTCCTCCGAGTGCCGGGATGCAATGAAGCTCTTGAGATCTTGGTACATGACTGAGTTCGCCTGCACGGCCGGCAGCAGGGCGGGGAAGGAGAGCGTCTTCTTGCGGGTGTCCAGAAGCAGCGCAACTTGACGGTCGTAGTGCCACACCATTCGGAATAACGCGATGCCGTTTTCGGGCGGCCCGCTGCTGAATCCACGAAAGACGCCGCGGGCTGCGTAGTCTTCCAGAATGGCGGTCACGAGCAGCACCACGCGCTTACTGGATCTGCCGGGCCTGGTGGGCACGCGCGGCTTGGCAGCCAAGCGCGACTTAGTGGGCAAGGGCGGCTTAGTGGGCAAGGGCCCCGACGCTGGGCTCGGGGTTGATCATGTTACCCGGCGGATAGTTTCTGGCGGATGTAAACTCCTTGAGCGCTTGTACATTGATCAGGCTCGACACACGCTCGTTGGCGGCCGCCGTATAACTGCGCTTCAGCGCGTCGCGGAATTCATCCTGCGTCCGGACATACTCGCCGCGGGCGCCCAGCCCCTCCGCCATTTTGTCGTAACGCAGGTTTTCCTGAAACAGGTACATATGCATCGCGCGCGGCGTCCCCACCGCGCTGGGCCACATCCCCCAGGCGTTGTTATTGTAGACGATGCACACCACCGGGATTTTGTACTTGGCCGCGGTGTCCAGCTCAAACATGCTGTAGGCGATTCCGGCATCGCTGGTCACCACCAGCACCGGCGCGCCCTTGTAAGCGGCTTGCGGACCCACGCCCAGTTGCACGGCTGCACCCGCGCCCACCATCATGGCCAGATCGGGGCCCACGGCCGAGAACTGGTACGGGCAATTCACTTCCTGCCCCGGACGGTAGGCGCGCAGCCAACGCGCCGCGCAGTTGCCGATGGTCCAACCACCCCAGCCGGTTACGGTCTGCTTCGGATCGATGCTGCCCTTGTAGAGGAAGTCGTGGACCTCCTTGCACAGCACCGCGTGATGCAGCGTGTTGGTCGCCTGGCTGTGCTTCACGCCTTGTTCGTATTCATCCAGCAGCCGCTTCTCATATTTCTGCCGTGCCGCCGCCAGTTCGGACACCCAACTCTCGCGTCTCTTTCGGGGCAGGTCCTGGGCAAGCAGTTCGAGGAAAGCGGCCTCGTCGGCGACGATTCCCAGATCTAGCGGCCAGTTCCGGCCCAGGTCTTCCGCCGTCGGGTTGACGCGAATCGCCTTCACGTCCGGGTTGAATTTATACTCGTTCCGGGCCGGCATGCTGTATTGGCCCACGAAGATCACCAGGTCCGCGCTCATCAGCGCATCGGTCGAAAGGCTGGCGGACAATCGATGCTCGTCGGGAAAGTGGCCGCGCATGGGCCCGGAACTGACCACGGCGATGTCGTTCTTTTCCGCCGCGGTCATCAGGGCGTCCCAGGCTTTGCGCAGAAACACGCCCTGACCCGCGACGATTACGGGGCGCTCGGCCTTGCCAATCATGTCCAGCGCCTTCGCCATGTCTTTCGGCGCCGGATGAGGCCGCGATTCCGTGCGATATTTCTCCTTTCCGTAGTAGTCCGTCAACTGCGAGGCATCGGTGAAGCGCGCGCGCACGATTTCTCCGGGGAAGTCCAGGTGCACCGGTCCCGGCACGCCGGTCTTCAAATACCGGAATGCGTAGGCCGCGTACTCGTGGACGCGCTTCGGATCGATGAGCCGCTTGCCGTACTTCTTCAGCCCCTCGGTGGTCGGCTGCTGATATCCGGTCTGAATGAAGTACTCGCGATCGTCGGTGGCGAGGGTCACATTGCTCGCCAGCACCAGCAGCGGCGTGCGCGCCCGGTGGGCCACGGCGATGTTCATGATCATGTTGGTGAATCCCGGGCCTTCGGTGCCCGAGCACGCCGTCACTTCGCCCGTCACGCGCGAGAATCCGTCGGCGGCCGAGGTCATCGAGCCCTCAGACCGGCCGCCGTAGGCCGGAATTCCGGCCGCGGAAATTGCCTGAATGACGGGATAGTTTCCCGGGCAGCAGAAGAGGGCGGCCAGGTTCTCATCCTTGCAGGCTCTGGCGAAGACCTCGGCGCCGGTCATCCCCTGCCCCTCGAAGGATCCCAGGCGAGTGGGCTCGCTGACGGTTTCGGTCACCTCTTTGGGAATGCGTATCGAAGGGATCGGCATACTGGCGGCAAACAGCCTGCCTGGGCTTATAGCCCCTGCTACTGCGGCGCCGGCGGCGGCGCCCTTGGCAATCGGTGCCATGAAATTCCGGCGGGACGGGTTCTTCTCATTCATGTTCGTGCTCCTCTATTTGCCCTTGTCTTCCAGCAGTGGGGGACGCATTGCCGGCGGCCAAAGGCTACGGACGAAGTTGACAAGCTGCCAGATGTCTTCTTCGTTGTCGATCTGGGACTTGAAGGGCGGCATCTGGTCGCCCGCGCCATCCCGGATGCTGCGGAGGATTTCGCCTTCCGTGGTCCCATTCTTGTACAGCTTAGGCGATGTAAGGTCGGTTGCCTCGGCGATCACCGCCACCTCCGCCTTGCCATCGGTCCCATGGCAGCCCGTGCAATTCTGCGAATAGATGAGGCGGCCGCGATCGATGGACTTCTTCGTATAGGGAATCGGGCTCTTGAGTTTGCGGGCCTCTGCGGCGGTCAGCCGAGTGTCGTCGGCAGCACTGGCCGCAACCAGACAGGCTGTGACCAGAAAGATCGCCGCCGCGGCCAGGAGAACGGCGGCGCGCCACCACTCCCTAACGGGCATGGCTCTGAATGAAGCGTCGTAGGTGAGAGCGCCCTCGTTCGGAGCCGTGACCGTTAGGGAGCGGTGGCCCGGTTGCCAAGGCATACTCCTACCGTCCCTCGTCTATGTCGCGCAACAGAGGAATCGTATTGGCCGGAGGCGATTCGGGGATCGTCTTAATGTACGCCCACATATCGGCCAATTCTGCATTGGACATCGTCTTCTCTCGATAGGCCGGCATCTGGCGCGGTGCGCGGACGTACGCCGTGAACACGGGAAGCAGCAGTTTCATGGGAACAAGCCGCGCGCCGGCGCCGCCGTGGCCATCGAAACTGTGGCACGCATAACAACTGTACTTGACGTAAAGTTCCTTGCCTCTGGCGGCGTCTGGAGCGGCGTTTTGAGCCAAAAGGTTCACGCCGAAGATCAGACCCGCGAGTATCAACTTGTGCGTAGCAGTTACCTCCTCACCGCGGCTGCGTCACCACGTCGATCAATGCCGGTTCGCCCCGCGCCGTGATGGAAACATCGTTCACCTCCAGGCACAGCGTGACATCCGGTTGATAGCCCGCGCCGCCCGTGCCCGCCAGCGGATGATGGGACGGAAAATTCATCCTCTCCTGGCTATCCACCGGCGCCTGCAGCGTTTCCGCCAACTCCACCAGCAGCTTGACGCCGTTCGGAGTCCGGGCCGCGCGCTGGGCGATTATCAGGGGCCTTTCGGCTGCCGCCAGCAGGCGGGCCGTTTCGGCCACAGCGCCCGAATCGCCTTGCGGCGGCGCCGTCGGCGTGAGTCGCGGGATGCGCAGGCCCGCCTCCGTATTCGGCCTGGATTGCAACTCGTGGTTGGCTACCAGAAGCACCGGCGACATCGGCGGCGTCATGGCGATCTTGTAGGCCCGCACCGCGGAATCGGCGAAGTGTTGCAGCGACTCCGGCCGGTCGTCCCACTTCACGAAATCGCGGACCATCAGGGCCAGATCCTGCGCGCTGTGGTACCACTCCACGCCGGGCCTGCGCGCCGCGGCGTCCTCGTGATTGCCCACAATCATGTAGACCGGCACGCGGTCGGCATACGCGTTATAGATCGCCATCGCGGCATGTTGCAGTCCCACGGTGCCGTGAAGCAATGCCATCATCGGCCGGCCTTCGATCTTGGCGTAGCCGTGCGCCATGGCCACCGCCGACTCTTCGTGGCAGCACGTCAGAAACTCCGGCATCGTATTATTGCCGTAGTTAATCAGCGATTCGTGCAGCGATTCGAAGGTCGATCCGGGGTTGGAGCCGAGGTACTCCAGGTTGAGCGTCTTGAGCACGTCCACCATGAAGTCGGAGCCAGGGTGCTCAATGAACTGGGACGGAGCGGGCGCCTCGCGTCCACCGGCATCGCGCTCCAACGCGGCGGCCGAGGGCGTGGGCGCAGTCCCATTGCCGCGGTTCTGCGCGGATTGCTGCGCCGCTGGTTGACCCGCCTGCTGCGCGGCCTGCTGACCGGCTTCTTGAGCCACCGCGCCCGGCGCCACCAGTGCCGCAGCGCCCGCCGCGGCACCGGCCGCTGCGCCCTTCAGGAATCCGCGGCGGCCCAAGGCAGGCCTCTTTGCTTTCGGCATATTAGGCCACTTTCCGAAGCTTCGTCACCCGCTCGCCCCAGTCGTGAATGGCTTCATACTGGAATTCGCCTTCCCCCACGATGGGCGATCTGGTCCGCGCTTTGTCGTCCGCGCCCGGCAGGAGCGGTGCCGCCGCCCCTGCCGTTGCCAGAAAGTTGCGTCGCGTGGTTTTCATGCTCCCTGCTCGCGTTTTCGGTAAGCCCCCTCCAGGCCGCAACTTCTCTAAGCCGCAACCATGCGATGCGGGTCGAGCACGAATTTCTTGGCCGCGCCTTTGTCGAAATCCTGGTAGCCTTTGGGTGCCTGATCGAGCGAGATGACGGTGGCGTTGACCGCTTTTGCGATCTGCACCTTGTCGTACAGAATCGCCTGCATCAACTGGCGATTGTAGCGGAGCACCGGGCATTGGCCGGTGGTGAACGAATGGGATTTCGCCCACCCCAGCCCAATCCGGATGCTGAGATTGCCGGTCTTGGCGCTGGCGTCCACGCCGCCCGGGTCGTCGGTAACGTAGAGACCGGGGATGCCGATGGCTCCGCCCGCCCGCGTGACGGTCATCACCGAATTCAACACCGTGGCGGGCCGCTCCACCCCGGCGTCGTGCCCGTGCCCGCGGGCCTCGAAGCCGACGCAATCCACCGCCGCGTCCACCTCCGGAACCCCGACGATCTGCGCAATCTGGTCGCCCAACGACGCATGCTTCTTAAGGTCGATAGTCTCGCAGCCGAAACTTCTGGCCTGGGCCAATCGCTCCTCAATCATGTCGCCCACCATCACTACCGCCGCGCCCAACAAATGGCAAGAGGCGGCGCAAGCCAGGCCAACCGGACCGGCGCCGGCCACATAGACGATCGAGCCTGTGGTTACACCCGCTGTCACCGCACCGTGATAGCCGGTGGGGAAAATATCGGAGAGCATTGTCAGATCCGTGATCTTCGCCAAGGCCCTCTGCTTGTCGGGAAACTTGATCAGGTTGAAATCGGCGTAGGGAACCAGGACGTACTCCGCCTGTCCGCCAACCCAGCCGCCCATATCCACGTAACCATAGGCGGCGCCGGGACGCGCCGGATTCACGGTCAGGCAAATGCCCGTCTTGCCTTCCCGGCAATTGCGGCAACGGCCGCAGGCGATGTTGAACGGCACGGTGACTAGGTCGCCCACTGAGAGGAACTCGACGCCGCTCCCTTTCTCGATGACCTCTCCGGTAATCTCGTGGCCCAGCACCAGACCCGACGGAGCCGTCGTCCGCCCACGGACCATGTGCTGATCGCTGCCGCAGATATTGGTGGTGACGATTTTAAGAAGAACGCCGTGATCGATCTTCCTGCCGCCAGGACTTTCCAGCTTGGGGAAGTCAATCGATTGAACTTCGACTTTACCTGGTCCGAGATAGACCACTCCGCGATTACTTGCCATGATGTTGCTCCTTTTTTCGTTCTTACCTGGAACGTTAGAATGCCGCCGCCCCGGCTTCGGCGACAGCGTGATCCTGATCTCCCGAACCGCCGCTGACGCCAACCGCGCCAACCACCTTTCCATCGCGCTTCAACGGAATGCCACCGGCGAAGATCATGATCTTGCCGTCGTTCGAGGCGTGAATTCCAAAAAACTGCCCGCCCGACTGGGAATGGGTCGCCAGATCCTTGGTGGTGATGTCGAAGGCGCGAGAGGTATACGCCTTCTTCATCGAAATATCGATGCTGCCGATCCACGCGCCGTCCATGCGCACGTGTGCCACGATGTTACCGCCCGCATCGGCAACGGCGATGTTCATGGGCTGTCCGATTTCCACGGCTTTCTTCTCCGCTGCCGCGATAATTCTGCGTGCGTCCGCTAATCCGACCATCTTATCTCCTTCAACGTCGTGTTTCAGTCTACCCTGGCCGCCTTCAGTGGAACCATCGTGAGCGGTCCCGCCTCCCGGCTATTTCGGTGGCGCGGCGGCATCCGCAGGAGGCGCCGTCAGCGGCATCGTCGCACCGCGATGGCAAGTGTAACAGCTCACACGCCGCTTGCCGTCCTGCGGGAACTTGCCGTTGATCTCACGCGCCATGGAAAGCATGGTGCGCGCGATTTCCTTTTTGGGATTCTCGTCACTTGCAAAATCCGGAGGGCCCCCTGTTCCGGCCACGTGACAATAGGTACACTGAACGCCTAGCGCCACGCGGAACGATCGCATGGTTTCAAGGAGTTGCTCTCCGGTCAGGCCTTTCAAAAGTTTTAGGTTCTTCGGTTCCGGCATGGGCGGACCCTTTTTGGGGGCATCCTGTGACAGGGCACAAACCGGCAGGAAAAGCGCGACAGCTACCAGTAAACGCATGGGCGGAATACTATCACACGGGTGGAATGGTGTCAACGTGTCTGATATGACAGAAATCTGCGGTTGTTACATTTGCAGATCTCGCCGGGTGACGCCGCAAATCAAAGTCCAAAGCGAGGGATATTTGACATATCAAAACCACCGCTCTATCATTCAGGGAGCATTCAGATCCCCCTCGAATGGAGGTCCGGTTGTCCTTCTACAGTTTCTGCCTGTGGCTGCAAAACACGCCCTGGGGCACGGGCATACGCGAGTCGACCCTGGTGTTTCCGATTATCGAGACCATGCATGTTCTGGGGCTTGGCCTCTCGGTAGGGACGGTCGCGGTCTTCGATCTCCGCCTTCTTGGCCGGGGCCTGCGGCGCGAACCGGTGTCGCAAGTGATGAGCCAGATTATGCCTTGGTCTATAGCCGGGCTTGTGTTGATGTTCCTGACGGGCGGGCTACTGTTCTGGTCGCAAGCCCTCAAGGCCTACGGCAGCGTGTTTTTTCGGATCAAACTGCTGCTCCTTTTGCTGGCCGGCGTGAACGCGTTGGTTTTCCAGTTGACGGTCTATCGGAGCATGGCCACCTGGGACCAGGCGGAGGTCACGCCTCTGCAGGCCCGCCTGACCGGGGGACTTTCGCTGGCGCTGTGGATCGGGATCATCGCGGCGGGACGTACCATGGCGTATACGTTTTAGGGGATTCTGGAAATGTCGCTGCTGCCCTTTTTTCGATGGTGTGATGGCACGTGGATCAGCGTCGCGATTCGTGACTCGCGCTTCCTGTTTCCCATCATCGAGACGTTCCACCTTCTGGGAATCACGATGTTGCTCGGCACACTCCTGCTGGTCAACTTGCGCCTCTTCAATCTGGGAATGCGCCGCCAACCCATTGACCGGCTGGCCTTGGAACTGCGGCCTTGGACGTTGGGAAGCCTGGTCGTGATCCTGGTTTCCGGCACTCTTCTCTTCCTGTCGGAAGCTTTGAAATGCTATGACAGCGGTCCCTTTCAGTTGAAAATGCTTCTCCTCTTTCTGGCGATCCTGTTCCAGTTCACGGTGCATCGCCCGTTCACGATGTCCGCGAAGGCGCTCATCACGCCGTTCCGCGCGCGGCTGGTGGGCTCGCTTTCGCTGATGCTATGGTTTGGCGTCGGCCTGGCGGGACGCGCGATTGGATTTTTCTAGCCTGCGGAGCCGCGACTTGTCGTTCGACCATCAGGGAGCGGGATTGCGCTTTCTGCCCCTTGACATATCAGTTTGGGGCCTGTAGCATAATCCGAGTGGATGCCGTGCTGCATCCAGGTATGCGCATCCTCCGGAGAATGTCGATGAAGAGAATGTCGTTGATTGCAATAGCCGCCGGTTTCGTCGTGCTACTGGCAGCCCTGCCCGTGCTCGCCCATCACTCCTTTGCAGCGGAATTCGATATGAATAAGCCGGTCACCCTGGTCGGAGTGGTCACCAAAGTCGAGTGGATGAACCCCCACACGCACTTCCTAATCGACGCGAAAGATGAGAACGGTAAGGTGACGAATTGGGATCTCGAGACCGGCAGCCCGAATGCTTTGTCGCGCCGCGGCTGGACGCGGCATTCGCTGAAGGAAGGGGACCTCATCACCGTCGATGCGTTTCGCGCCAAGGACGGCTCCAATCTGGCTTCCGCCCGGATGGTCAAGCTGGCGGATGGACGCAAGGTCTTTGCCGGTTCCGCGGATGATGGTGGCCCCGGTTCCACCAGTGGGACGGTCACGCCGGCTAAACAGTAGCCGCCCGGTTGTGATCGACCCAGGTGATTGGGATCGACCGGAACGCCCGCTATCGGGTAGAGGAGATTTCCACGTGAGCCAACAAATACATTCGCTCCTGTTTTCAGCGGCCGCAATCGCCGTCGTGTCTCTGGTATCCACGCCCAGCCTGGCGCAACCTCCTGGCGGTAGAGGACGGGGAGCGGCGAAAGACGAGGTCGCTTTGCCCACTCCGCGGTTGCCTGGCGGCAAAGTCGACTTCGGCGGAAAAGGGGCCTGGGCGCCGATTTGGGTTCTGGATTGGGCGGATAAGAAATGGGTGACCCAGCAGATTGATGTGCCCTTTACGCCCGCGGGTCTGGCATTGTTCAAGGAGCGCCGGGCCAACAATTCCAAAGACGACCCGGAAGGATATTGCCTGCCCGCCGGTGTGCCTCGCTACACCGGCACCCCGTACCCGTTTCAACTCATTCAACTGCCCGATCGGGTTGTCATCCTCTACGAAGGCGCGTCCCACATGTATCGCGTGATTATGATGGACGCCAAGCATTCCGCGGATCCGGATCCTTCCTGGCTGGGAGAATCCATTGGCTGGTGGGAAGGCAACGACACCCTGGTTGTCGATACCATAGCTTTCAACGGCCGGACGTGGCTGGATTATGTCGGCCACCCCTCCAGCGAGTCCCTGCACGTCATCGAAAAGTATCGGAGACCCGATTTTCGCACCATGGTGTACGAAACGACGATCGAAGATCCGAAATACTACACGAAGCCTTGGACGACCAGTTTCAAGGTCAAGTTCGAGCCTGGGTGGGAGATCAAAGAGTACGTCTGTCTGGAGAACAATAAAGACCTGCTCCACCTCGGGACGACGGAACCGAAATAATCTCTGGGTGGCAGGTTGTGAGGGGTACCCTCTGGGTCCGGCGGATTGTGAATCCGCCTTCGCGATGCGGCAGCGAGCGAGTTCGGATTGGCGGCCGTGCACAAGGTGCGGGCCGAGGCGGATTGCCAATCCGCCGCAGGTTCCCAACCTGCCCCACAAAGGGCATTTTCGTGTTTCGGATGTGATATGCTAGTTCGATATTTATGAAAGAGCGCCGGGAAGCTTCCGACTTGGCCGGAGAGGCGTACGTCGTCATACGGGAGCGAATCCTGCGCGGCGAAGTGGCGATCGGTCATGTCATTTCCCGCCGCAAAATCGCCGCCGAGCTGGGCATGAGTTTTCTGCCCGTTTCCGAGGCGTTCCTGAGGCTGGAGTTCGAGGGTCTGCTGGAGAGCCGTCCACGCGCCGGCACGCGGGTGCGGATCCCGAGCCGGGAGGACGTGCGCGGACACTACCTGGTGCGGGAAGCCCTTGAAGTGGAGGCCGCGCGGTTATTCTGCGAGACAGCAACCGCCGAGGAGAGGGCCGAGTTGCTCAAGCTGGCGGCGCGCGTGGACGCCATGTCGGTGCAACCGGAGACCAATCGGTTTCATTATTTGAACCTGCACGAAAAGCTGCACCACCGGATTGCCGAGTGTGCCCGCTGCCCGGCCCTTTGCGATGCCATCGAGAAGACCCGCGCCCTTTCGTCCACCTGGCTTTGTGTGGCGCGCTCGTTTTCCAACGGCCGTGCCCCTCGCGGGCACCAGGAACTCCTGGAAGCGCTCGTCAATGGAGACCGCGAAGTGGCGGCCGCGGCCATGCGCGAACACGTGTCATCGAGCGGGCAGCGCGCCATCGAGCGCCTGGAGCCGTATTTCAAAGCGCGCAAGACGCACGGCAAGACGTATTCGCGAAACCCGAAAAAACAATTCTCAATTGCATCGCCAGCCGAGGGTGCGGCTGATCCCATGCGGCCGGCGGATACAGTTCCAGCCGCTTTATAAGAAGCACCGCTTTCTAACGGTCACGGCTCTGTACGGGGCCGGCCGCGGCGATTGCGGCGAGCGCATCCAGAACTTCGCGGTAACCGGCCGGCGCTTCGCCGCCGAATCGCGCCTTCAATCCAACCTGTACGCTCCAATCCATTCTCCGTGCGGTGGCTTCCGCCATGATGGGCTCGATGCCCAGCCCACGCAGCGTCTCGGCGACTTCCTCCATCTCCCGCGCCCGGCGCTCTCCGTGCGCTACTACGCGCCCCACCATGTAATCGGCCAGCTCGTGCCAGGTGATGCCCGGGAAAGTTTCCGCCAGCGACGCGAAGACACGCCGCTCGGCGCCGTAGCGGCTGGCTCCCAGAACGCACTCGGTGATGAGCGCCTCCATCCCCTTGACCATGATGCTGCGGAACATCTTGGTGGCGGCCGCTACCCCGATTTCGCTCCCCACAACCTCCACGCGCATGCCGAAAGGCGCCAGCCGTTCCGCAAATTCGCCGGCCGCTTCGCCGCCCGCCAGCATGGGCACGCGGTGTCCATGCGGCGGAACCGGCGCCATCACCGCGATCTCCACGAACCGCGCGCCGGTGGCCGTGATGGTTTGTGCAATCGACTGCTTCAGTGCCGGCGACACCGAATTGAGGTCCGCATAAAGGCGCCCGGTCCCTAGGTAAGGGGCGTTCTGCCCGGCGGCCAGCGCCGCCTGGTCGGAGGTGACCACGGATAAGATAATCTCGCTGGAACGGATCAATTCCTCGTTCGTGTCCGCCAGCCGTGTCTCCGCTTCCGCGGCGCGGCGTCGAATCTTTTCACCAGACCCCGGAGTGCGGACATTGATGTCGTAGGCGGTGAGCCCCACGATGCCGGCCTGCCGCAGCCCTTTGGCGATGTGAAAGCCGGCTTCGCCAAAGCCGACGAAGCCGATAGATGGGCCGTTTTCCGTCATAATGCGCCAATCAACTTCCAATAACCGGTCGCGACCGCCAGCGTGATCAGGGCCATCACGGCGTAGGTATTGGCCAGCCGCACGCGATCTCCCGGACTGAAGGCCTGGCTGGCAGTGATGCCATCGCCCATCGCCACCCATATATTCTGGTAGGTCACCCAAAATGGCACCGAGGGAAGCAGCAGCGCCGCCGTCAGCACCAGCGGCGGAATGCCGGCGGCGGTGGTAGTGTCCACGATGGGAACAAAAAGAACCGCGATGGCGATGAATCCGCTGGGATCGAGGAAGCGCAGCGCGAACATGGCGATCGCCACCGCAGCCAGCAGCACTACCGGGCTGAAACTCAACCTTTGGACCACAGGCACGAAGTAGCCGGCCAGCCAGTCGGTGATTTTGTACTCGGTCAGGACGTTTCCCAAGCCGAAAATGCCGCCCATGAACAGCAGCAGGGTCCACGACACTCCCCCGGCGATGTCGGAATCGCGAACAATGCCGGCCAGCGCAAAGACCGTCAGGCCGAGCATCCCGATGAAGAAGCTGGGAAGATGATGCCAGCGGTCCGTCGCCCAGAACACGATCGAACACGCCACCACCATCGCTGTGATCATCTCCGCCCGGCCCATGGAGCCCAACTCGCGCAGCTTGTCGCGGGCGAACTGCGGCGAGGCGGTCAGCGCCACCTCCGGCTTGAGCATCAGCGGATTGATCAGGAGAATCAACGCGCATAACAGCAGCGTCGGCGGTTCGAGCACGCGCGCGTACGCCAGCCAGCTCAGCGGCAGGTGTTTCACCTGGAATAACGAATCGACCACCGGGCCGAACAGCGATCCATACAACAACCCGCAGCCCGGCACCACTGCCATTTCGACGGTAGTGAGCATGATCAGCGCCGAGCCCCTGCTGCGTGGGGGGAGCCCCAGCGACTGCACCAGCGCCCAGGCGATCGGCGCCATGATGGCGGTCCGCACCGTCATGGAAGGAATGCCTAGCGAGAGCAGGGCTCCGATGGCGAAGAACGCGCCCAGAATCCCCGGGTAGGTGGATGGAAACAGCGACAGAATGTGGAACGAGATGCGCTGCGCCAGACCGGTGTGCCTCATGGCGAAGCCGTAAAACAGCACCGCCAGCAGCACCCACCAGGATCCGCTGGAGAATCCGCTGAGCGCCAGCGAGGGCTTAATTCCGGCGCCAATCATCAGCGCCATCATCAGCACTGATGCGACGCCGTTATTCATCACCTGGGTGGCCCAGAGTATGACGGTCAGGCCCGTGATGGCGAGCGCGGCCTGCGCGGTTCGGGAGAGACCGTGCGGCGTGGGAATCAGGAAAATGACCGCGCCCACAGCGACCGCCAGGGCGAGCGCGAGCCATGGAATGCGGGCCTGCGCGGCTGTTACCGGCTGGGCGGTGGTTGTGGACATACGGTCTCCAAAACCGCTCCCTTACGGTCGCGGCTCTGTTGGAGGCGTACGACATCATTCAGAGCCGCGACTTGTCACTCGACCGTAAGGGAGCGGTGTTACCTTCAGTGCAAATACCCGCCGCCGTCGCAGATAATCGTCTGCCCGGTAATCAGCTCGGCGTCGTCGCCGGCCAGAAACGCGATCAGGCCGGCGAGATGTTCCGGCGTGACCCGCCGCTTGATGGCCTGGTTGTTCATTACCCGATTGAAGGCCTCTTCCTGCGAGTGCTCCATCGTGCCCGGCGTCGCCACCATCCCCGGCATCACGGCGTTCACGGTGATGCCCTCGTCGCCCATCTCCTTCGCCAGCACGCGAGTCATTCCCATCACCGCGCCCTTGCTGGCCACATACGCCATCTGGCCGGGATTGGCCAGGAAATACGTGCGCGAAGCCACCATGATCACGCGCGGCGCGGCGCTCTTCCTGATCAGCGGATACATGGCCTTGGTCACCAGGAAGTAACCGATGTAATTGACCTGAACAAAGCGGTTCACTTCCTCTTTGGTGAGCGAGTGCCAGGGCTTGCGCCCGGTGAGGATGCCAGCGTTATTCACCAGGATATCCACCCGGCCATGCCGCCCCTCAATCTCCTTGGCGGCGCGCGCGATTTGCTCCTCGTCCGTACAGTCGCAAAGCATCGAGTGTGCCTGTCCACCCGCGCCGTGAATCTCCCCGGTCACCTGCGCGGCGTCCTGCAAATCCAGGATTTCCACGGCCGCGCCTTCCCGCGCCAGCCGATGGGCCACGGCCCTGCCCAGACCGGCGGCCGCACCCGTCACCACCGCCACACGTCCCTTCAATCCATCTGCCATATCAGTTTGGTGCGTCAGTTATGTACACTGACTCCTGCTCCTGCTTGCGCCGTTTCCTGCTTGCGTCGCCGCACCTCCGCCTGCACCACCACCAGGCACATCAGCGTGCCCAGGGGATGCGCCCCAACCTCCACCAGGGGGTGGGATTTCAACGAGCGAAGCACGTCGATACTCTCGTCCTTCAAGGTTTCAAGCGCCTCCGATTCGCGTGGATTCAGGCCGTATTCCGCGGCCAGCGCCGGCGCGTTCTCAAACAGACGAAGCCGCAGGCCCTGATCGTGCCGAAGATCGTAGATCACCTTGTTGAGCCGATACGACGAAGGGTCCGGATGCTTGTAGAACTGGAATCCGCCCGCATCCTTGAAATCGTATTCCGCCTGCGGCTCCGGCGTGGAAGGCGCGCCCTTCTTGTTGGGGATGAAGCGCATCACCGCGTGGCCGTGGTGCCAGGTGGGCTGGTAGGTGAGCAACTCGCCGGGCTGATTCCCAATGGCACCGAACAACACCATCCAGGGCAGCATCTCCGTGTTGCCCACCTCATCCAGGCGCTCATTGGTCAGGTTGAGCAGCGCCTCATGATGGCCGCGCTCCATGTGAGCGATGGCCCACCAATCGAAGTCGAAAGCCGGCTGCGGATACTTCCATGTGCCGGGGTAGTGCGACATGCCGCCGCTGGCGATAATGGCGACGCGCTCGGGCCGGGATGCCACAATGTCCCGTATGGCGCGCCCGAGCGCGGCGCAGCGGCGTGCCGAGGGCAAGGGCGGCAGGTACGTGTTCACGAACAACGGGACCACCGGGATCTTGCGCCCTGCAATCACCCATTCGTACACGGCAGCGAAGGAGTGGCCCAGCTCGGCGTCCTGCGAATAGGCCATATCGAATTCGGCGCGCACCAGGCGGTCCAGCAGATCCTCCGCGAGCGGCATGTGGATCGGCAAATTGTATTCGTGACCCGCGAACCTGGCCTTCGAGGTTTCGCCAGCCACAATCGCGAAGGTCGGCACCGACGACAGGAAAAAGGTTTCCAGGTGATCGCTGCCAATCACGATGGCGGCGTCCGGGCGGGCTTCCTCCAGCGAGTTGCCGAGTTCGCGCATAGCGGCGATGTCCGCATCCAGTTGCGCCGCGTCCTCGGTAGGCGGCCTGGTGAACAGTTGCGGCGCATGAACCGTCGCCATAGCTGTGACAATCTGTCCCATGTTCTATCTCCCCGGCAGGCCGGGAGGCCTGCACCACTCCTCACTCATGAAAACTCGCTTGACACCTGCGGATAGATCCGCTGGAAAGCCTCGGCGTATCTGATATCCTTGCGCCCCCCGTTCCGCACCGCCTGCGTTCCGCGGCGCCTGGCGAGGTCGGAATAATACTCCCAGAGATGTTCCTGCGCCTCCATCGACTCCATGGCCTGGCGCTTGATCTCGTAAACCGGTGTGATGTCGAGCAGCACCTGCGGCTTGAACTCGCACTGTTCGGGCTGGTGCGGCTCGAAGATAAACACCGGCGGCGCGCCCAGCTTTTTGCCCTCGGCCGGATAGCCGGCAGCCTGGGCGTAGACCCGCGTGCGCAGCGTCAGGTTGGTGGCGTCCGGATGGTCGAAGTTGTAGGGGTCGGCGAGGGAGTGGGTCAGCACAAATTCCGGTTGGTGCTGGCGGAATTCGACCACCATTTCGTGAACGGTTTCGTCGGTGGGACGAATCGGGTAGTCTCCGGAATCGAAGAAACGGATCTCGGCGCCAAGGATGCCGGCGGCCTTCTCAGACTCCGCGCGCCGCGAGGTCTTGACACACTCCAGCGTCATGCCCGGCTGGCGCCAGAGGCGTTCAGACTCCCCCCGCTCACCGTAGGACAAGCACAGAATACGCACACGATAGCCGCGCTGGGCGTAGAGCGCGATGGCTCCGCCCGCGCGCCATACGAAATCGGCCGCGTGGGCACTCACTACCAGAATGCTTTTGTTGGAATCCATCGAATCCAGTCTAGGCGATCAACTCACCCGTATTGGTTACGGACATTCGCCGAATCGCCTCCACCGAAAACCTGGCATCGAGCAGTTTCTGAGCGAACATGGCGAAACCATCGGACACCGGGGGATTGATGGTCTGTCCCAAATCGGTCGAGAGCACGCAACGCTCCGGGCCCACTTTGCGGATGCTGTCCAGCACAACCTCCCAGGGCGCCTTGCCAGTGTGCATGGTGGTGAAGCAGTGCTCGATGAAGGCTCCCATATCCGCCAGCTCCAATTGCTCCTGGCCGCTGAGGTTCTGGGAAGGAAACTCGGCATGCGTCACCAGGACTTTCCGCAGTTTCATCTCGCGCGCCGCCCGCACCAGCGGGAAGATCTCGTGTCGTCCCAGATGGCCGGTGGCGAGGATCATGTCGTGGCGGGCGATCAGCTCCAGACAACTGCGCGTGGCCTGATTGATACTGCCGTCGGCATCGATCACCGTGAGCGGCGGCGGGGCGATCCCGGTTGCGGCCAGTTCGCGTTGGATCTTGGCCCAGAACGGCAGCTTGGTGCTTGGCCCGTCAACGCGCCCGGCTGTTTCGTTGGCCGCGTCCACGGTGGGCATCCACACGACCTTCGCCCCGGAGCGGCCGGCAAGCTCCACAGCCACCGGGTTAAGCCCGCCGATGCTGTGATTGAGCGTGAGAGCGCCGAAGGCCGCAATACCCGGAACGGCGCGGTTCACCACCTTGGCCCGCTCCGCCGTCGGGAAGTAGTGCGACTTCAAAACGAAGCCCTTCAACCCCCGACTCAGGAATTCCTCCGCCAAACCGACGTCGTCGATGCGTCTCTCGATTACGTCGGGGGCGACATGCACCTGGAGGTCGTACGCACCTTGAATCGCCTCCCAAGCTGACTCCGTAAGGGACATGGCTGCAGCAACCTGAGTGCTCATGGTAATTACGCAGTATGACAGGCGATGTGTGCCTCGTCAAGGTCTGATGTATCAGAGTGCCGGGGCCGGGGGCCGGGGGCCAGGGGCCGGTTGGCGAGTTTCGCGCTATGGCGAATCGGCGCCCAATGCCTTTCGGCGGCGGTATTCGGCCAAAGCACTCGCTGCCTCGGCGTCCCGGCCGCGGCGGCGGTACAGCAAGCCGAGAGAGTACAGGGGCTCGGCCAGTTTCACGTCCAGAGCGGCAGCAGTCTTATATTCCTCGATGGCCGCATCGTTCCGGGCTTCGTTCTGCCGGGCCTCGTTCTGCCGGGCTTCGTTCTGCCGGGCTTCGCTCTCTCGGGCTTCGTCCTCAAGAACACGAGCCAGATGGTAATGGGCCAGGGCGAACTTCGGATCGTATTTCAACGCTTCCCGCAGGTTTTCTTCGGCCCCGCCGTATTGCTGCAGACGCAACTGGAGGTAACCCAGGTTGTGCGGCGGCCATGGAGATGGCGCGGGGAGCTGGCGGTTGAGGGCGACCGCTTTGGCAAAAGCCGCCTGCGCTTCCTCGGTCAGGCCCATCATGTCATAGGAAAGTCCGAGGTTGTCGTAGCCGCGCACCGAAGCTGGGTCCAGGCTGGTCACCCTCTTAAGCTTCTCGACGGCGTCGTCATACAACCGCTGACCGTAGTCCAGCCTGGCGAGCCAGTAGAGATAGATCGGCTGGTTGGCGTGACGCTCGTTGAGGAGGGCGAGTTCCGTCCGCGAGGCCTTGACGTCCCCGAGATCGACCAGAGCCATGGCAAAGGTGAATCGGTCGCGATCGTCCAGTGGACGCAAGCCGTCGGCGCGCCGGAAAGCCTGGACGGCCTGCTTCATTCGCCCGCTCAAAAACTCCAGGGCTCCGAGAAGAGCGCCCAGCGCGGCGGCACGATCCGGCAGCGCCTCGGAACCAGTGGCGCCCGCCGGAGTCTTTTCCAGCAGGATGGCTTCCAAACGGTCGAAGTCCTTTTGCGAAAATGCCGCGGTTACGGCCTGGCGCTCATCAGGCGTCAGCGGCGCATTCTGGATTCTCTCCAGTAGACGTCCACTGGTTTGCCCAAGCAGCGGAATCGCCGCCAGCAGCGCTACGCATATCCTGCTCGCCCGCATCAGTAAGGTTTCACCTCCACACTGCGGAGCATCAGTTCCATCGCTTTGCCGCGCTCTTCGTCGAGCGTCTGGAGGCGTGCGGCCTGCTCTTGGGCCCGCGGATCGTGGGCGCGCTGATACATCGCCAGCAGCGTGCTGTTGGCTTGAAAACTGTCGGGGCTGAGAGACAAGGCGCGCGCAATGGCTGCTTTGGCGTCATCCAGGCGGTCCTGATGCATACGGACATTGGCCAGTTCTGCGTAGGCTTCCGCAAAGGACGGCGCCTGCCGGACGGCCCGTTCGAGGAAGAGCGCGGCTTCGTCGAAGTTCTGGTTGATGCGGGCGATGCGGCCGAGAAAGTAGGCCGCGCCGGTCTCGGTTTTCGGAACCTTGCTGACGATCTCCATTTCGTTGCGGCAGTTATCATAGTCGTCGGCTGCGAAGTAGGCCACACCCAGGGCGAAGTGTCCCCGGGGGTCTTCGGGCCGTGCCGCGATGTAGGTTTGAAAATACGGGATGGCGCTGGCCGCGTCGCGGGCGTTGAGGACGATGGATCCCATGGCGTGGTTGTAGTCCGGATTGCGTGGGTCCAGCGCCAAGGCCTTCTCCACGGACTTACGGGCGTCGATCGGCAGTTTCAGTTCGACCAGGATCATGCCGAACAGAAAATGGACTTGCGGATCGGCCGGAGTCAAGTCCCGGGCATGCCCCAGGTACCCAAGAGCTCCCTCCAGATCGTGCATGCGGTAGGCTATCCGCGCCAGCTCAAGCAAGTGCCGGGGATTAGCTGGCTCGGCGACGGCCAGACGTTCCAACGTCCTTCTGGCATCGTTCAAACGGTTCACCTGCTCGTAAGCGATGACGAGCTGCCGGAGCGTCTCGGGCGATGCGGCCCCTCGGAGATCCAGGGCCTCCACCAGCGTCACCACCACGGTAGCGGCGCGGCCGCCGGTTGCCAGCGCGGGGAGAATCGGCTGGACGTCCGCCTCCGAGAACTCGGCGGCGCTGGCCAGCCGGCGGGCCGCTTCGGACGCTTCCGGCAGGCGGTTCAGAGCCGCCAGATCGCCGCACCGCAACGCCAGGGCGGGTGGGCGTGCGGCTTCATCCTTCGATAGCCGTGCCAGCTCCCGGAGAGAGTCGGCGTACCTTCCTTGCTGCTGGTAAAGCGCAGCCAATGAAAACCGGGCCTCGGGGTCATCCGGCTTCACCGCCAGTACGTGCTGCCAGGCGGCAGTGGCACAACGCGAACCTTCACCCTGCTGGCGCGGGCTGAGCTGGCAGGAACGGGCCAGATTCTGCCACGCAGGTGTGAGACCCGGGGCCAAGGCAACGGCACGTTCGAAGTCCTTCCGTGCCTCGGCCAACTGGTTCCGCCGCGCATGGATGACGCCAAGCAAATTCAACAGGCCGGCGTCCTTGGGGTGTAACTGCAATGCATCCGAGACCAGACGGAACGCCTCCGGAAGGTTGCCGGCCTGGATGAATTCCTGAATGGCGTCCACGGAGGCGCCGGAAGGCGGGGTCTGGCCGCACAGCGGCAGCATCCCATAGGCGATCAGAACAGCGACGAACTTAGTCACCGGAATTTGCGCGTCGGCGCCCTCGCTTGCGATTGTAACTCGTGCCGGCGCCCGGCGCGACTCCCCGCTGGAGGCCTCTACCGCGCCCCCCGGCCCGCGCTAGAACGTGAATCGGCCGACCAACTGGATATTTCTCGGCTGCGAAACGGTGCCATTCCAGGTTCCGAAATTGGGGCTGGAAGGATCGTTATTAAACGGCGTACAATCGCCAAACGCCTGACCATCGCAAGTGAAGTAGTGGTTGTTCAGCACATTGAACGCTTCGGCGCGAATCTCGATATGCGCGCGCTCTTTGAAAGTGAATTTCTTCGAGAGCGAGATGTTGGTATCGCGATACGGCGACCCTCGCACCGAGCTGACGCGCGGACCGGTGCCGAGATTATTCCCGTTGGCGAAATTGGCGCTCGGTTCGAAAGCAGCGGCGCTGAACGCCGGTTTGTTCACATCGAACGAGCCCCAGGATTGAGTCAGTACGTTTCCGGTGATGGCCGGAATGCACTGCGCCTGAAATTGCCCGGGAACGCCGCAGACGGTGGAATCGCGGAAGTACAACGGCATTCCCGATGTGAACTTCATGCTGGTTGCCAGGGTCCACCCACCGAAGAGGTGATTGGTGAAGCCAGTGCCGTTGAACCACTTTTTACCGGCTCCGAGCGGCAGGTCGTAGGTGGCCAGAATCGAGACCGTATTCGGAATGTCGTCCGGGGAAAGCGACTTATTGCGGCTCCCCTGGAAGGGATTGATCACGCCGCCGATCCCGCCGTAGCCGGCGGTGGCCTGCGTGGTCGAAGAAGCATCGGTAGTGAGCCGGGACCATGTGTAGCTGGCACCCAGATAGAGGCCGTTCCGGAAGCCCTTTTCCAGCTTTGCCTGGAACGATTGGTAGATCGAGGTGCCCTGGTTTTCGTTCTCTCCGGTCAGCCCTCCGCAAAACTGCGGGTAGGGCACCAGCGCTTGCGCCACGGTGGGCTTGCAGGTGCCGCCATCGTTCAGGGTCTGGACCCAATTCGAGTAGGGCGCGCTTACGCCGAAGAGTGAGGTCTCTCCAGGCTGAAAAACCGTGTTCAGTTTCGTGCTTCCCAGACTGGTAAGGAGCGCGGGGTTCAGAACATTGAGTGGCTGCATTTGCGAGGGCAGATGAGTACCCTTGTTGCCAATGTAGGCCACGCTCACGATGCTGCTGTTGCCGATTTTGCGCTCCACTGTCAGGTTCCACTGCTGCGTATAAGAAAGGTGGTTGGCATAAGTCGGACGGTAGTTTGGACCATTGGTCCCGTTGTCGGAACTTAGGCTGATGTTAGGCGCCGTACTGTAAGCCGGGAAGCCCTTGTCCAGGTAGAAGGAGGGCTCATAGCCGCTGGCCGAGCTGCCAAACGAGAGTTGCGGGTTAAAGCCGTCGAGAGACATGCCGCCGCCCCAGCCTGGGTAAAATGCCTGCGTATAAAAAACGCCATAGCCCGCGCGCACGACGGTCTGGTTGTCCAGGCGGTAAGCCGCGCCCACACGGGGCCCGAAACCGCCGTTGAACGGAGTCTCCGGGTAACGGACACCGGCACTGGCGGCGCCAAACTTGTTGCCGGCGTAGGCGACGCTCCCGGGCAGATTCCCCGCGCCGGGGTTGGGGGCAAAGCTGAAGAAAGCCAACTGGTCGCTGGTTTCGTAAGTGGGCGTGAATTTATCCCACCGGAGTCCGTAGTTCAGGGTCAGCTTGGATGTCACCTTCCAGGTATCGCCGGCATGCAGCGAAACGCCAGCTGCTGAGCGCCATATTTGGAGACATTGTGCACCTGCAGGCTGCCGTTGTCGACTGCGCCCACCACCAGGCTGGCGAAAGCATCGCCGCTGGGGGTGCCGTTCAACGCCGTGGATAACGCCGAGAAGTTCACCGAACCGGCCTCGCCGTTGGCCGACCGGAAAACCTGCGCCAGATGGCGGTATTCGCCGCCGACGCGTAGCGTATGCGCGCCATGGACCCAGGTGATCAACTCATTGACGATGTGCGAGGGACGGGTGGTTTTGTTCAGGGTTCCCGCGCCCTGGTTATTGCCCCAACCCGCAAACGTGCTGACGCCATTACCCGAAAAGCCGGCGGAAGGAGAAGCGTTATAGGCGACGGCGTTCGGGACTTGAATCGCGGTCGGACTCTGGCCCGTCACCGACCCGTAGCCTTCGTTGCGGTTGCCGTAGCCGTAAGCGAAGTGGCTCAAGAGCGTGGGAGTGAAGATGTGATCCCAGTTGAAGCGGTTCACCCAGGCGTCCTCCGGATTGGCGGGACTCGAAGTACAGAGTTGCACGGGTAGCGCACACTGTTGGTTCGGCTGGGTATCCTGACGCCAGATGGTTACGAAGAGATGGTCCTTCTCGCCCCAATAATGGTCGATTTTGTACAGATAGTGATTGACGTTGGAGAGAATGCCGTCGGAGACGGGCTGGGCCAGGAAGTTGTTGTATGGGCCGGCGCCCGTGGTGGGCGGCAAGAAACTCATCCACTTGAGAGCGATCGGGCTTTGCTCGCTGGACGGAATCTGATTGTTCGGGTACGGGGTGCGATTGATGACGCCACTGGTTATGGTCTCCGTCTTGGGATCGTAGATCGGCAGGCCCAAGTCCGAGAAGTTGCCGGTGCGCTCCTGGGTTGAAGGAATCGAGATCAACGGACGGGTGGCGCCGCCGAGGCTGCGCAGGTACTCCTCGTCGTGGAAGAAATACGTCTTGTGTTTGGGCCCCCAGACGAAATGCACTTTGGGAATCTTGACCGGACCGCCGATAAAGCCGCCGTATTCGTTTTCGTTATCTTTGGGCCGCTGATCGCCCGGGCCGCGGTTGTTGGTAAACTGCACCGCGTTGAGGTCTTTGTTCCGGAAATACTCGAACACGCCGCCGTGGAACTGATCGGTGCCGCTCCTCGTCGTGACCATGATCACGCCGCCGGTGGTGACGCCGTACTGCGGCTCATAGCTCGAGGTGAGCACCCGCACTTCGCTCACCATATCGGGCGTGGTGGGGAAGTCGAAAAACGACACCATGCCGCTTTGCGACATAGTGCCTTCCTGCATGCTGGCTCCATCCATCACAGCTTCGTCGCCCATTTTCAGTCCGCCGTTGATGCGGGCATTGAAAGCCTGCGGGCTGGTCCCGGTATTGACGCCTGGCAGGAAGGTAATAAACTGTACCGCGTCGCGCGGTGTCCCGGCAGCCACCAGCAGCGGCAATTCATTGATCACCTGGGGCGAGATGCCCTCCTGCCTGGCGCCATTGTCGACGTTCAGTTGTCCGGCTTCCGCCGTGACCTCCACTTTGGTGGTGGCATCGCCAACCTGCAGACCCACGTCAAGGCGGATGGGCTGATTGGCAAGCAACTGGATGCCATGCTGAACGTACTCGGTAAACCCCGGAGACGCCACACTCAAGTCGTAAGAGCCGGGCGCCACACTCGGGAATTCGTAGCGGCCGTCGCTATCGGTTTGGACTGTCGTTTTCAACGACCGCTCTGACTGCGTAAGAGTGACTGTTGCATTTGGCACAGTCGCGCCCGAAGCGTCGGTGACGCGGCCGCCCACGTTGGCATTTTGACTTTGGCCGAAGGTAGCCGCGGCGAATAACAGCAGAGCGGCGAACGGTTTCAAGAATATGCGGCTTGGCATATAAGTCTCCGGGTTTTGGACCCTCGCTGAGTTACGAGTAATGGCGGTAACTTGGATCGCCGTTGCTCGTGACCGTTGATGTCTACATGGGCCGAGCGCCAGACTGTGGACTGGACCGCGCGGCTTGTCATGGAAGCTTTAACGTTATCTGGAAGTGTATGGCTGATTCCAAGACCTGTCAAGCCATTTGCCAACCCTTTTGATCGAATATGAACATCTCGCGTGCGGCGCAGGAGGCTGGGGGTCGGGGGCTGAGAAACAGATGCCGGATGCCGGTGGCTGGTGTGCGGGTCCTACCAGTCCTTGTCAACTGCCTTTCGCCCCTTCCCTTGTGCCGGTGCCGGAACCTTCGATTCGCGTACAATCTGGTTGGGATCCGTCTCCTGGGCGCGCCGCGGGTCGGCGCCTGGACGGTCGACAGGTTCGCCGGACGGGGCTGGTGGCGGCGGCCGGCGCATCAGATCCTCCATCAGATCGATATTGAACTGCGCGTCCGTCAATGTGGGGTCCAGCGCCAGCGTTTCGCGCCAGAGCATCACGGCGGCCCGCAGCAGGCCAGGTGGACCGAGTGTCCCCATTTGCAGGGCGTAACGGTAGGTGGCGTTGGCTTGGCCAAACTTGCTTTTGGCCTTGAGCCGCGCCTGTGACGTTGTATGTGCCGCTTGCTCGAAGACGGTGGCCGCTTCCCGGAACTGCCCGTCGTCGTACAGTGCCAGGGCCAGGTTGAAGCGGACTTCGGAGGCTGCGGGAGCCCACTGGGCCGCTTGTGAAAAGTAGTGCACCGCGTCCCGGTGCTGGTGTGACCAAAGGGCCCGGCGGCCCTTCTCCATCCACTCCTCCACCGTTTGAGCCAAAAGGGCCGGTGGCCGCAGCAGCAGCGCCATCGCTGCTATCGCCACCACCGCCACGGTCGCTTTGCGTTCGGCCAGCCTCGTTTCCAGAACCAGCAGCGCCAGGGCGACGGCCAACAGGTAAGGCCACCAGGCGCTCTGGTCGTCGGGACGCGCTGCCACCGGGCGGCCCTTGGGCGCCAGATATTGGCTGTACACCGCCGCGGCGTCGATCCTGGCCCCGTCCAGGTAGCTCCCTACCGATCGCAAGGTCCGCGCATCGAGCCTGGTTTCGACCGGCCGGCCATGGTACAGGAACGGCGTGCGGTCTGTTTCCGACTGCGGTACCACGCCTCCAGTGTTCTCATCGCCCACCCCGATGGCGAGTATGTGGATGCCCCGCCGGGAAGCCTCGCGCGCCGCACCAGCCGGCGCGTGATCGTAGTCTTCGCCATCGTGGTCTTCGCCATCGTGGTCTTCACCATCGGAGAGCAGCACCAGGTGCTTGCTCTCGCGGTCGAGATCGTCAAACCCCTGTTCCGCGGCGAACCGGATGGCGTCGCCAAGTTGTGACCCCCCGCGCGTCACCGTGTCCGGCCCGGTAGCTTCCAGCATGTCCTGGAAGAATGCGTAATCCACCGTGAGAGGGCATGCCACCGCGGTGTTGCCGGCGAACGCGATCAGCGCCACGCGGTCGCCTTTGAGCTGGGTCAGCAGCTCGGCGATGATCGCTTTGGCCCGGCCCAGGCGGTTGGGCGCCACGTCATTGGCCAGCATGCTGCGAGAAACGTCGAGCAGAAAAACCAGGTCGCCTGTCTTCGGCGCAGTTGCCCGTGCAGCCGGGCCGACCGTGACCGGCCGTGCCAGCGCCAGCGTCAGGGAGAGTATGGCGAGCAACAGCATCAAACGCGTCGATTTGCCAGCTGCTCCGGCGGCCCGGTTGCCCCACGCCGCCTCCGCCCTCCGCCGCCCGGCATCACCGCGCCGGTAGAGCAGGACAAGCACCGGCAGCACCAGCAGCAGCCACAGCGCTTGTGAGTTGGCAAGCCGCATCAGGGCGCGACCGGCTCCATGTTGCACAGACACATGTTGCACACAGTATCATAGACCCGGAGTGGCCACGGCAACAGGCCGGTGAGTTCGAGAGAGAATTGCGCGGGAACTTGCCTTCCGCCCGATGGCCTGCCAGAGCAGATAGACCGGCTGGCGTTTACGCTGGGAACCTCCCCGCCTTGCAACGGTCCCATTCCAGCCACTCAGCTCAGGGGCAAGCTTTCGGCAAGGGATGCGCGGCGGTTCCAACAATTCGACATACCACCGGCGCCGGCACAGAGTGACCTAAGAAGCGCGATGGAAGAGCCTTCTTTGTAGCTGTGCCGCGGCGACGCTGCGGTACACTCGTGAGTAGATGGGCCCGTAGCTCAGGTGGATAGAGCATCAGCCTTCTAAGCTGAGGGTCGCTGGTTCGAGTCCAGCCGGGCCTACCATTTATCAATAACTTACGGACCATCACCCCAACAGCGGACGACTGGGCGCCGTTGAGGCGCCTTTGCAGTAGTAGGCAAGAAAAACAAACGGCCCGCCGATGTTGACGCATCGGTGGGGCGGGAGGTCTTCAAGCTGGATTGCGGCTGCGGGCGCACCGTCCAGGTTCCAACCGAGGCGATCGCCCAGTGTCCCCACTGCGGCGCGCGCCTTCAGATCCAGTGGGACGCGCTGCATGTGGCTTCCCCGGGAGGTGCGCGATGAAGCGCGAAGCCATCTTGCCTCACATTCTCTCCCGGGTCTGCATTTCCCGGTTGTTCCAAGCTTTGCCTGGGATCGAACCGCGCGGACACGATGCGGCTTGGCGCGCGCCGGCATCGTGGCGCAGTACGTCGGACCTCAATCTCTTGCGCCACGATGGCAGAAGGAACATCGCGGAATCATCCTGGCAAGCTTCGAAGGCAGTTTGAAAAGCGCAGGGGTTACGGCCTGGGCAACTGGGTGGCTGGAATGGGTGAAAGCGCTAGTTTCCTTTTTTCGGCGGCCCTATTGGCCGCGGTTTGAGCCGCCTCCCGGCCGGCGTGAGTTTGCTAGTTCCCGCCGCCGTAGCATAGCGCAGGCTCCCCCGCTTACGGGTCGAAAGGCGGATACGCCTAGAGACCTGCCGGGTGAGGAGAATGCTCCTCCGAAGATCACATGGGAACCGACCCGAGGGCGTACGCCCGAACGGTACGGTAACAGCACGTAACACGCCTTTGATACTTGCACGGCCAATGGAAATGATGCACTGTTTACAACAAGTCGTTTTGTGTCCAGCCAAAGGGAGGGGGATATGTTCAGACGGATCTTTCAAGGGGTTCTTGCGAACCCGGTAATCCTGCTCGTGCTATTCATTCAGCAAACAGGCCACGCGCAGGCGCTCAACGGCTCGGTGGTGGGCAACGTAAAGGATACCAGTGACGCCTTGATCGGCAGCGCGGTTGTCACGCTAACCAACCTGGATATCGGGCAGTCCCGTGAGACCGCTACCAGTTCGGTGGGCAGCTATGACTTCGCCACGGTACAGCCCGGGACCTATGAACTTAAGGTCGCCAAGAGCGGCTTCGCCACCTACGTCCAGACGGGAATCGCAGTCGTCGCCGACAACGTCGCTCGCGTGGATGTCACGTTGAAGGTCGGCGGCGTGACCGAAACGGTCAGAGTGGAGGCCGCCGCCGCCGTGCTGCAGACCGACAGCGCCGAAGTGCGGCACGAACTCGACACCGCGGATCTGAGCAAACTCCCGGTGCCGGTGGGCCGCAATTATCAAAGCCTGCTTTCCACCATGCCGGGCTTTACGCCGCCGACCAACAACCACTCGGTGGGGACCAATCCGTCGCGTGCTTTGTACTTCGCAGTCAACGGCGGGGACCACTACCAGAACAATACCCGAATCGATGGCGCCACCACCATGAATGTCTGGCTGCCGGATATCGTAGCCATGGTGCCCACGCTGGAATCCATCGCGACGGTGAATGTGTCCACGAACAGTTTCGATGCCGAGACCGGTTTCACGGGTGGCGCCAACATCGGCGTGCAGACCAAGAGTGGAGCCAACCAACTGCACGGGGCGGCCTTCGAAAGTCACACAGACAACGATCTGAAGGCCCGGCCGTTCTTCCTGCCCTCGAACCAGAAAAAGGGCAAACTGGTCTACCACGAGTTCGGCGGTGCTTTGGGCGGAAGGATCGTCAAGGATAAACTGTTCTACTTCTTGAGTTATGAAGGTAACCGCGATCATGAGTATGCCCACGTACTGCAAACGGCGCCAACCGCCGCCATCAAAAGTGGCGACATGTCCGGGTCGGGGACCCCGATCTACGACCCCATTTCAGGCTCCGCCAGCGGCGCCGGCCGCACGCCATTCCCGGGCAACCTCATTCCGGCCGCGCGCATCGACCCGATCGCGCTCAAGGTCTCGAACCTGCTGCCCCTTCCCAACGTCCCGGGAAACCCGTTGACGAACAACTACGATGGCAGCGGCGTCTATACTTTCGGACGCGAACGCGCCGATAGCAAGATCAACTGGAACCCCATTGCGAAGCTCACCTCTTTCGCGCGTTTCAGCATGCTCAAGTTCGACGAATACGACCCGCCAGTGTTCGGCGCGGCTGGCGGCATCGACATCAATCCCCAGGGTGGCCAGCCTGGTACGGCGCATGGCGCAACTTACAGTCTGACCGCCAGCGCCACCTATCTGCTGCGGTCGAACCTGATCGTGGACGGCTACTTCGCCTGGGAGAACGACAACACTGCGGTCGAGCCGAATGATATCGGCAAGAACGTAGGCCAGCAACTCGGGATTCCGGGGACGAACGGGCCCAACCGGTATCAGACCGGCATGCCGTGGTTCAGTGTCACAAGCTACGGCCTGTTTGGGACAGCCGGCAGCCAGACCGGCGGCTTCCCCTACTACCGCGATAATGCGCAGCATCAGGAAGTGGTTAACCTGAACTGGATCCATGGAGCGCACGACCTGCGCTTCGGAACTGAGATCCAACAGCAGTACATTAACAACCTGCAGCCCGCCAACGCTCAAGGCAGCTTCACTTTCGGCACCGGACCGACGCAGATTTCCGGGGGCCCGTCGGGTAACCAGTTCAACAGCTATGCGACATTTCTGCTGGGCTACGTGACCACTGCGAACCAGACGGTGGTCTACTCCAATCCGCCGGCCGAGCCAATCAACCAACACTGGTTCAGCGCGTATATCCGGGACCGCTGGACCATCTCGCGCAAGTTGACGGCGTCTCTGGGACTGCGTTGGGACTATTACGGTTTCCCGAACGCGAGAACCAGAGGCATCGGGACCTATGACATCGCATCCAATCAGGTCAACATTTGCGGTTCCGGGGAAGTGCCCAACAACTGCGGCGTCGGGATGCCCAAGAGGCTGTTCTCGCCGCGCTTGGGGCTGGCGTACCGGTTGTCCGACACTTTTGTGGTCCGTGCCGGCTATGGCATCAACGAAATACCGTACTCTCTCGGGCGCTCGGTGCTGAGCCTGTATCCAACCACGATCAGCCCGACCTATCCCTCTCCGAACTCGCTCAGTTGGTATGCCCCGCTGGCGCAAGGCATCCCGGCGATTACGCTGCCGTCGCTGAACAACGGCCACATGGTAGCTCCGAACAACGTGAACATGTCGGTATTGCCTAAGAGTTTCCCGTGGCCCTATATCCAGTCCTGGAACCTCACCCTGCAAAAGGAAATGCGGTCGGGATTTACCGCTCAGGCAGGTTACGTGGCCAGTCGCACGGTGCGGTCCATGACGCAGGACTCGGGCGCAACGGTTAACCTCAATGCCGGCCAGTTCATCGGCGCCGGGCAAAGCGGCCAGCCGTTTTTCGTGTCTGAGGGCCGGACTTCCAACGTGGGCCTGTACACGCCCAGGGGCACCATCTCGTACAACTCGCTGCAGGCCGGTTTGAAGCGCCGCTTCGCACAGGGGCTGCAGTTCGGGGCCTCCTGGACGTGGGCCAAAGCGGAGAGCCCCAACTACCCGACCGACGCTTTGCTTTATCAATACCTGGATTCCCGGCCCGTCCAAGGTACCGACCGCACGCACGTGCTTACGATAGACGGCACATGGGAACTTCCCTTCGGCAAAGGGAAGCCTTGGCTGGGCAACAGCCGCGTAGGTTCGGCGATTCTCGGCGGTTGGGCCCTCAATAGCCTGGCCGTCTTCTACAGCGGGCTGCCTTTCTCCGTTACGGCTTCCAGCACTTCGCTGAACATGCCGGGAGCCTCGCAACAAGCCGACCAGGTGAAGCCTAACGTGCAAATTCTGGGCAGCGTGGGCGGGGCGTATTTCGATCCTCTGGCTTTCGCTCCCATCACTGGGGCGCGCTTCGGGAACGCGGGCTCCAACTCCATGCGGGGACCGGGCGAAGTGAACATGGACCTGGGGCTGACCCGGGTTTTCAAGGTGAAGGAGAAATACAGTATTCAATTCCGCGCCGAAGCATTCAATTTCACCAACACGCCGCATTTCGCCAACCCGGGAGGCAACGTTTCCAATGTGGTCAAGAACGCGGATGGCACTGTCAAGGACCTGGCCGGGTTCGCCCAGATCCAGTCGGTGGCCAACACTGGCCGCGATGGCATTGATGAGCGGCAGTTCCGTTTTATGATGCGGATTAGTTTCTGAGCGTATGAAGCGTTCGCTGGTTTTGTATGCAGCTCGCAATTTCGTTCTTTCGTTCCCGGCGCCCAGACGGGAGACGGAGTAACCGCCGTCCACGTTGACGCCAATCCGGGGCGAGTCCAGAGTCCGGGACGCGGCGAGGAACGCCACGGCCCCTTCATACCTTCCACTTGAGGGCAGCCTTGGACAATTCCCGCGAGCGCGGAAGCGATGCGCCGCTGCCGCTCACTCCCGCGTGATCCGTACGCTCCGAAATGCGCCGGCCTCGTCGAAGGAACCAAGGCCAACCTGCCCCGGGCCCAAGCTGAGATCGATGGCCGTCAAGGAAGGCAATGCGTGACCGTCAACGGTTACGTTCACAGCACCTGTCTTGGCCACGTGTACCAGCGTGGCGTGATGCCATCGCCCGCTCGCTGAAAACGCGGCAGGTCCCGGTTCGCCGCTGATCCGCACGCGCTCGCCGCCATACACGTGAAAGATGCCATTGTGCACCGGTTGCTTCGCGGCCGTATCCGTAGACAGGTGTGCGTAGTCAAAGTGGGCTGGATCGCGGTAAGCAAAAACGATCATGAGCGATTCCCCCAGCGGTTTGACATCCACCTCCACCGTCAATCGCGCATAGCCCGGCAGGCCGGTCAAGGCGAACTGGATCGGCCGCCGCGGACCCGGCAATGGTCCCCGGTGCTCCACCAGGTGCAGCACGGGTGTTCCGTCCTCCTTCTCTACCTTCCAGTCGGCAGCCACCGGCACGCTCCATTCCCGGCCAAAGATCTGCAGCACATCGGCAGCATTCACTGTCGCCGAAGTAAACACCAGTAAGGCCCAAAGTTTCATCTGTTGATTCCCTCTCGCAAGATGCCGACCACTTTCTGCCCGCCTCGCCGGCAGCGTGTGAGAGACGCGTCGCCCGCGCACGCCCGTGGTCGGGCGCCTCCTTGAACCCTAACACACTCAAATCTTCAAGTCCTTGGAAGTCCGGCCATATAGCCAACTCCACCCCGGTGCGGCGGAGGGATGCTTGTGATAATATTATGCGCATTCTGCCTCAGGAGGCCACCAAAATGCAGAAGGCCGTGCCATTGTGTTTCTTGACGATTTTCTTGACCATGTTCGCCGGTTTGGGTTCCCTTGCGTTCGCACAGAATTCGCGGACCGCTACCCTGGTCGGCACCGTAACCGACAGCGCCGGTGCTGTTGTTCCGAAAGCCGTGGTGACGGTTACGAATGTCCAAACCCAAGTGGTAACACGAGGTATGACAAACGAAGACGGCGCCTATTACGTTCCGTTTCTCAACCTCGGAAGCTATGAGCTGTCGGTGGAGGTTCCCGGATTCAAACGATTCAATCAGTCCGGTCTGGTGCTAAATGCCGGCGAAACGCCTCGGATTGACGTAAAGCTCGAGGTGGGCGCGGTCTCCGAATCCATCCGGGTGACCGCCTCGGCGCCGCTGCTCCAAACCGACACGGCGGTGGTGGGCCAGGTCTTCGACACCAAGACGGTGCATGAAATCCCGATGATGCAGGCGAAGGCGCAGAACCTTATGTACTATATGCAGGGCGCCCAGGTGAACAACGACGGTTCGTTCCACATTCTAGGGCTGCCGCCGAACCTGCTGAACTACTCGATTGACGGCGCCGCCATCAAACAGTCGGTTCGTTCGGCTATCGGCACCACAACCACGGCCATCACGCCTCCGGTGGATTCGATTGCGGAGGCGCAGGTCTGGTCGACGGGAGTTCCCGCCGAAATGGGGCACACGGCGGGCGGGTCCTACAACATGGTCCTGAAGAGCGGAACCAACCAACTCCACTTTTCCGCCGAGGAGCGCTACATCAACAAGAATTGGCTCCACAGGTCTTACTTTCAGCAGGCCAGCGAAACCAGCCCGTTCGAATACCACATGTTTTTTGGCAGTCTTGGCGGGCCCGTCTACATCCCGAAGGTTTACGATGGCCGCAACAAGACATTCTTTTTCCTGTCCTATGGGCTGAACTACGATCACGAGCAGAATCCGGTGGTCACCTCCACGCCGGACGCCGGGATGCTGGCCGGTAACTTTAATTTCCCCGGCGTGGCGTCACTACCCATCTATGACCCCAAGAGCATCACTTGTCCAGCCACCGCGAACGGATGCCCTGGCGGTGTGGGCTACACCGCCACGCAGTTTCCGGGGAACCAGATTCCGCTGAACCGCTTCGATCCGGTAGCCGTGAAATTCCTGGCTCAGAATCCCTATAATCTTCCCAATACGGTGGGATTCTACAGCAACACGGGCCCCAACAACAATTACAGCCAGAACAATCACTATCTGTCCGACCGCGAGGGCTATATTGGGAAAATCGATCAGCAGATTACGTCGAACCACAAGATGTTTTTCCGCTTCGCGTGGAACATGAACCGTCAGCCCATCGGCCGGGAGGCGGTCCAATACAAATGGGGGCTTATCGACAACACCGCGTTCAGTTTCGGACAGCGCGAACCCATCGACCTTCACAACGTCACCTTCGGGGATATTTACAGCTTCGGGCCAACCTTGATCAACGAGTTCCGCGTGGCGTATCAACGGCGCGCAGACACCATCAGCCCGGCGCTCAACAACGGTGGCTGGGCCGGGATTCTGGGGATTCCGGGAGTAGGTCCGCAGACCTTCCCCGGCTTCGTGGGCGCGTCCGGGGGCAGTTCCGTAGCCTGGACCGCGAATCCGAGCGGCACGTCAAATCCCACCGGAAACCTGCGCACTCTGAATGAAGACTTCGAGCTGAACGAAAACATTTCGAAGGTCGTGGGGCGGCACACTTTCAAGACTGGCTATCAAATGATGCTGACTCGCGAAAACGACATCCAGGTTTCGCAGCCTTCGGGCACCTACAATTTCACAACGGCCGGAAGCGGACTGCCGAACACACCGAATACGGGCAATACTTTCGCCTCCTTCCTGCTGGGCTCGGTCACTTCCGCTACCTTCACATCGCTGCTGCAGAATTACATTCCGTATTGGTGGTCTCACCAGTTTTTCGTGCAGGACGACTGGAGAGTGACCAACAAACTGACGTTGAGCCTGGGTGTGCGCTACAGTTATGAAACTCCGGCGCAGACTAAGTACGGTAACAAGTCCGAGTTCAATCCCAACGTGGCCGATCCGCTGACCGGGCTGATGGGGGCCATCACGCATCCCAAGGGAGCGGTGTATTCCTCCGACCGGAACAACTTCACGCCGCGCGCCGGGTTGTCCTGGAATTTCAGGCCGAAGTGGGTCTTTCGCGGCTCGTTCGGGATGTTCACGCAGGACGTAATGCCCCAACTGGGGCAGGAGGAATACCTGGCTACCGCCGCCGTCCAGCAGGCGCCAGGCAACCCGTTTCCGGCTTTTTCCTTGTCTCAGGGACCCGGACCCGTCAACTATCCTCTCAATTCAGCAACGGGAACAGCCAACTTTTTCGGTACGAACTACAGCAGCCGGACAGCCACTTACATCGATCCACGCCTGCGGAACCCATACAGCATGACTTGGGCGGGCGGATTCGAGTATGAGTTCCGCCCCAATCACTTATTGGAAGCGACCTATCAGGGATCGGCGGGCGTCGCTCTGATCGGAACGACGAACGTCAACGTGCTGCCCCAGTCGATCTACAGCTCCACGAACACGACCTTGCTGAATCAGGTTTTCTCGGCCACCCAGAACTATCTCGCCTATCCGCAGTTTGGGGCCATCACAGCCACCGGGAACTACGGCCACAGTACGTATCATTCTCTGACCACGCGGATGGAACGGCGATTCAACTCGGGGCTCCGGTACACATTCCTGTTCACCTGGAGCAGGAACATAGCCGGCGCCGCCGGGACCGGCTGGCAGTATTACGACTGGAACCTCACCAAGGGGGTTGCGCCCACCGACATCCGGCTGCAATTCATGTCGCAAGCCACCTACGATCTTCCATTCGGAAAGAACCGGCGTTTCATGAATCGGGGCGGCGTGCCGGACTATTTGTTGGGCGGCTGGACGTTCTTCACCATTCAGAGCCTGCGCAGCGGTTTGCCGGTGAGTTTTGGCATGGCGGGGAGTCCGTTCAAATATCTTCCGGGCGAAACCCAACTGAACATCGTGCCGGGCCAGGCTATCAACGTCCCGAATTACGCCATCGGTCCGAATTTGTGGCCGCAGAATCTGCAGAATCCCTTCTTCAACATCAACGCTTTCTCGTACCCGGCTGCATTTTCGGGTGGCAACGCGGGCGTAGGCATCGCGCGGACCGGCGCGGTGTGGTGGCCGCAATACTCGCTCTCCAAGAGCGTTGCGTTCCGGGAACGGTACAAGCTGACGGTTCGAATGGATGTCAACAACCTGCTTCCCGGGACCCGATGGCTGCAGAGTCCGAACACCACGGTAAACATCACCAGTCCGCAGACGTTCGGCAAATTCGCTCCCGCTACGGGCACCAGTTTCAGTGCCTGGTACACCCCGAGCGGGCACCTGATCGGAATCCTTCGGCTGGAATTCTAAGTAAGGATTTGGGCGCGATCACCCGGAAGCCGTCAGCGGCCGGGGAGGGGCAGGCAGGCGGGCCGGAGCCCGGCTCAAGATGCCGCTGTAGCTCGCCAGCGGCAGAGCCTTGGCAACAACCTCGTCGAAGGGCAGAAGCGTGATTCCGCCTTGCCCGATTACATACTCCCGGCTGTCGAATTCGTGTGGGCTGCCCCGCGCCTTGACCACGGTCAGGCAGCGGCGCAGCGTGCTGTTGATTTCCACCAGGCTCAACAAAATGATGTTGTCCACGATGGAGCTCACTGGGAAATCCGGCATAAAAGACGAGAGGCCCAGAAACTCCGGATTCTCATAGCTAAAAAACGTAGTCATGAGCCGATGCTTGCTGTAGGCTACCAGGGCATGAAAGAAATCGCGGTAGACAGCCTGGTCTGCCAGCGCGGTGCTGTAACTCGTCATTCCATCGATGACCATGCGCTGGAGATCGTACTCCTCGATGGTGCGGACGATCTTGGCGAAATGGGCGTCGATATTCAATTCCTGAGGGCTATCGAACAGGACATGGATCGTGCCCGCGTCGATCTGCGCTTGCAGATCGAGGCCAATCGTATTGGCATTGCGGACGATCTGCGCCGGGTGCTCATCGAGCGAGATCAGCAGCCCCCGCTTACCCTGCTGGAGCGCCCCCTCCCGCAAAATCTGCGTGCCCAGTACGGTCTTTCCTACTCCGGAAAGCCCAACCACCATCGTCGTGGATCCATCGTAGATGCCCCCGCCCAGCAAAGAATCCAAAGCTTCCACCCCGATCACGGAACTCCTGGCCGTGGATGTGGGTTGATGCAGATTGATGCGGGCAGGCGCCTGGACACGGCGGAACACTTCCAGACCTTTGCCATCCTGAATCACCAAAGTATGCTCGCCAGGCTCATAATCCTGACCCCGGCTCTTGACGACTGAAAGGCCGCGCACAACGCGCCGGTTGCTCAGCGTCCGGCGCAGGCGGATCACGGTGTCAACCAGAGAAGCCGCGGCTTCCAAAGTCACCTGCTGCTCAGGGTAAGTTCCCAGTTCATGGGAGAGCATGGTGGTCAGATGCTCGCGGTTTAGCCCTTCGATGAGTTGTTGCAGGGTCTCGCGGTAGGAGCCAGGCCCGGTGGCCGTTAGCGGCACGCCGGCATTGGCAGCCTGGCGCAACAGGCCGACGCCATCGATAAAGATGCGCTGGGCGCCCATTTCGGACGCCGTCTCCAGCAGCAGGCTGTCGGGCGAACGCAGTTCCTGATCGAGCACTTGCGGGCTGGTAAAGACGATCTGCAGCTTCTTCTGCGCCTGCAGTTCGGCCAGGTCCCAGCCCAGCGTGGCGGCGTCGCGAATCAGCTTATCGGGACTGACCTCAAAGACCACAATGATGCCGGGCTCGTTGAACTGCGTGATCCCGCGGTAAATGAACTCGACGCCGAAGAGGGTTTTGCCGCTTCCCGTCGATCCTTCGACGAGAATCACATTGGTCCTCGGAATCCCACCCATCAGGATGGGATCGAGACCTGAAATACCAGTCCGAACCAAATCGCCCGCCATATCCGATACACTTTCCTCTCAAGCCAAACGCAAACCGCTGTCCGGCTTCGTGAGCAGTTCATGGTGGGGCGCAATTCAGGTACCGGCTTCACGCCGCCCCGAGCTGTTATCCCTTCGACACACCCATCCCGTCGCGGCCCTTACAAGGTTCTATCTATAGCTATCCTAGCCAAGCCGAACCCGGCGTGCTACTCGTAAAACTACGTGCTTTTCCGGGACGCGGCGAGGCTTGTAACCGGGCTTGTAACCGGGCTTGTCTCGGGCGATACCATCTGGTGCTTGATGGCGTACTGGACCAGCTCGGCAATAGTGTGAAGACCGAGCGATTGCATGGCCCAGTATCTGTGGAATTCCACGGTTCGCGGGGATATCTCCAACACATGCGCGATTTGCTTGGTGCTCCGTCCCTCGGCGATCATCTGCAGCACTTCCCGCTGCCGTGTGGATAGATTCTGCGCCGCCTGGGGCGAATGTTGGCCGCGTCTGATTTGGGCTTCCAATGCCCTTTTGTCGATCGCGGGCGATACGAATGTTCCCCCTTGGAGCGCTTCGCGAATCGCCGTCACGATCTCAATGCCGGCGGAGCTCTTCAGCACGTAAGCCGATCCGCCGACCTGAAACGCTTCCGAAACATAGACCACATCGGGATGCATGCTGAGGAAAACGATCCGGATCCGCCGGTTAGCCGCCCGAATCTGACGGACCGCCTCAATCCCGTTGAGGAACGGCATGGAAATATCCGCGACGACAACGTCGGGCTTGAGCTCTTCGGCGGCCTTCACCAGCGCGAGTCCATCCGCCACGGCGCCAATCACGTCGAAGTCCGGCTCCAGGATACGGCGCAAGCCTTCGACGACAATCGCGTGGTCGTCCGCCAACAACACCGTTGCGCGTTTCATGGTTCCCTCCGGCGCAACGGAACGCGAACCTTCACCTGCGTGCCCTTTCCGGGTTGCGACCGGATCGAAAACGCGCCATTTACCAACCGCACGCGTTCCTCCATGCTGATCAACCCGAGTCGTCCTTTTCCTTTGATGTGTTCCGGATCGAAACCGTTGCCAACGTCAGCTATTTCCATCGCGATCTCATCCCGGCTACCGCTCAAAGCGATCTGAACGCAGGCAGCTTTGGCATGTTTGCCGGCGTTCCGCAGACATTCCTGGGCTACCCGGTACAGGCACAGCGAAATATCGCCGGGGACAGACCGCGGAATGGCGCCGGGATCGAATTCGGTGGGAATGCCATGCTTTTCGGAGAAGGCGGCGCATTCATTCCTGAGCGCCACTGCCAAACCGAGATCGTCCAGAATTGCCGGGTGGAGCCGTTGGGAGATCTGATGGATGTCCTTCGCGAAGTCGCCAATTTGCGCGGTGAACTGCAGCAGCCGGCCGCCGAATTCCTGGGAGGAGGCACGGCGTGCCAGAGCCGCCATCTCCATTCCCAGCACCGCCAGCTTTTGGCCGAAATCGTCATGGAGCTCGCGGGCCAGACGCTTGCTTTCCGCCTCCTGGGCTTCAATCAGCTTAGCCGTCAACGCCTGGAGTTCTTCCTGGTAGTCGCGCAGCTCATACTGGCGCGTACGCGTGATCAACGCCGCGTCCACCGCGCTGCGCAGGCTCAATGGGCGAACGGGTTTTTCCATAATCACCAGATTGCCCCGTGCCACCTTTTGCCGGAACATCTGATGCGCGGCCGCATCGATTCTTTCCCAGTTGCCGGTCAGCAGAATGACGGGCACATCGGACCATCTGGGTTGTGAGCCCAGAGCGCCGGACAGGCATTCGAGCGCTCCCGGCCCCAGCGCCTCCTCAGTCAGCAGGATGGCGCCGGCGCCGTCTCGAAGTTGCTCGCAAAGCTGGCGTACATCGGCGATGCGCTCACAAACCACGCCATTGTTGCCCAGCATGTCGCAGAGGAGCCGGGCATCGCGGCCCGTGGGCGCCACCACCAGCACTCGAAGCTGCTTGTCATTTACCATTTTCAAACAGCGAGGAACCATCGCCGGCATACTCGGGCACGCCCGTCAACACGCCCCGGAAATGACGCAGGGGAGCTCCGATGCGAACGCCCTGCGCGCCCAGATGGAACTCACGAATGGAGTCTTCATGGGCGGCCTTGCGATGCTTGATAACCGACACGGCACGCCTCACGGCGCCGTCGAATTCAAAAAAACGAAGCATGATCAGCGTGCCCGCCTGTTAACTGACATCGACCGGCGACTGCACCGCCGCGCCGATGAGGCCGTGTTGTGCCATGGTGAGAACCGCCACTACACCCTTGGCGGCAAGATAGCCCAAAAGCTCATGCATCTGCACCGTTAGAAAGCGCTCGTTCGGCATGGCATTCAGGTAGCCATTCAAGCTGTCTATGACCACTACGCGGACTCCAACTTCCTCCACATCCTTCCGTAGCTGGTGGGCGAACTGACCGGGACAGAGTTCCGCCGGATCGATTCGACGGATACCCACCATACCCGATGACACGTGCGTGCTAAGGTCCATGTCCATCGCGGCCATGCGGTCAAGTAACGTGGCCGGACTCTCCTCAAACATGTAGGCTACCGCGTGCTCGCCGCGCCCGGCGGCAGCACGCAAGTAGACCGCCGCGAGAGTTGATTTGCCCGCCCCCGCCGGACCAATGATCAGCGTGCTGGTGCCGCGATGCAAAGCACCCCCCAGAAGTCCATCCAGCTCCGCTATGCCCGACGGAAACCCCGAGCGGTCGCAATCGCCGCGATGCTCGGCGGCAACCAGGCGCGGAAACACGCGGAGGCCCCCGGTCTCGATGACATAATCGTGGCAGCCCTCCTGGAATGGCGCTCCGCGAAGTTTCAAAACAACCAACTGCCGCCTGAATGGCCCGTACTCCCGGCCGAGCCGCTCCAACGAAAGAACCCCATGTGAAATGCTGTGCAACTGCAGGTCGTGATCGGTTCCAGTCATGTCATCCAAAAGCATGACCGTGCACTGCCGTCCGGCAAAGAATTGTTTTAAAGCCAGGATCTGACGACGATATCGGAGCGGATCTCGCGCCAGCAGCCGCATCTCCGACAAAGAGTCGAAAACAACGCGGCGGGGCTTGATTTTTTCGACCTGCTGATAGACGTCGTGAATGGTGTCGGTGAGCTCGGCGTCTTCCGGACGAAACACCGTATACTCCCATTCGGGCTTCAAACGCCTCTCGGTGGCGTCGAGCTCATACAGGTCAATACCCTGCAGGGACCATCCATGAGATTCAGCCACGTGGCCGAGTTCGTCTTTGGTCTCGGACAGCGTCACATACAGACACCGTTCTCCTTGTTCCCGCCCCTGAAGCAGGAACTGCAATGCCAGCGTCGTTTTTCCCGTTCCGGGTTTGCCCTCTACCAAATATTGCCTATGGACAGGAAGTCCACCGGAGAGGATCTGGTCCAGGCCGGCAATCCCAGTGCCAGCCTTGGGTTTTGCAGAGCTCACTCCATTATTCTGGATCATTTCAATCCGGCCTCCTTCCGGGAGCGCTCATTCAATCATAGTCCCGTTTTTTCCGCCGTGGAACCAGTGGCGCACCGGGCGTATGGCGAAACTGGAGCGGCCAGTGGCGGTAACGCCGCCGTATAATCGGAGTATCAGATCTTTCCACTCGGGCCATAAGGAGGCTATGTGGTACTCTTCACCGCCAGCAGATGGGGCGCGATCGGCATTGCCCTCCTCGGCGCCGTCGCTACGATTACCGCACAGACAACCACTTCGCGCTTCAGCCTTCACCAAAGCATTCTGGAGGAGGGTTGGAAGGTTACGCCGGCGGAAGCCGCCCGGTTCGAGTCCGAACTCGCTGGCGATCCCGGGAACCTGTCTCTGCGCACTCGTCTTCTCAGCTACTACTACCAGTACATGATCAAGGAGCCGCGCCTGCGTCACGTCGTATGGTTGATTGAGAACCGCCCCGACGCGGAAGTGTTCCTGGCCGCCAGCGATATTACTTCCGTGTCCCAGAATTGGACGGGTCTAAATGAAGCGGCCGGCTACCAGCGTGTAAAGGCTCTTTGGCTGCGGCAGACGGAGCGATTCCCGGCTAACGCCAAGGTTCTTGCCAATGCCGCCATGGCGATGAACGGACCCGACTCGGAGGTTTCTTTGGAGTTGGTGAAACGGGCGCGAGGCGTAGAACCAGGCAACCCTGAATGGACCAGGTGGCTGGCAAGAATATACCAGTTGGCCGCACGTTCCAGTTTCGCCGGCGGGTTCGGCAATATAAGGACTTTCGTTGGGACCCCACAGGATCGCGATACCCTGCCGCCCTTCTCGCTGCCTTTAGCCGCCTGCGACGCGTTGCAACGCGAACTTGCGACCTCAACGGATGCGGCGCTGGTCGGCGCCACGGGAGAGGCGCTCGTCCGCGAGTCCCGGTTGTTAATTCGCGGCCCGGCAGCCAGTCCGGAGGTGGTAAAGAGCGCTGCCTTCGGCGAAAACCTGCTTGCCAGGGCGCGCGTTCTCGAACCGGATAACCCGCGTTGGCGATAAGTCCGGACTACCTCTTTGACCCGACCCTTTGACCACGCTGGATACCGACGTCGCTGTACCCGCCAGGCTGCCGGCCGGAGAGTAGGATATTCGAGCGCGATGGCTGCCGGCTTTACCGGGGAGTTTCTGGGGGAGGATCGGCCAGGGGCCGGCGACGTCAGCGAGTTCACTTCAGCAGGGCGTCGATGGCGGCTTGAGAGATGGCTTCGTCTACCTCCGATGCGGCGCCGCTGGCAGCCATACCGCCGATGGTGACGCCATCGATCTTAATCGGAAGACCGCCTTGATTCGGGAAGGCCTCCGGGAAGGCCAGAACTTCCAGGTTGCCGGCCTTCAGGCGGTCGGCGGCGGCTTTCGAGGGCTGGCGGTAGATGGCTGCGTGCCGGGCCTTTTTCTGCGCGAACTGGATGGTGTTGTAGCCGGCGCCATCGGCTTTCTGCAGGAAGAGCAAGTTGCCGGTCTCGTCCACAATGCAGAGCGTGACCTGGACGTTGCGCTTCTGAGCCTCCTGTTCGGCGGCGGCGACCATGATTTTGATGGCGGCCAGATTCAGGTACTTCTTGGCGGGCAGATCCACGGCCGAGGCCACTACGGCCACCGTAAGGAGCAGAGTTACAAGTCTGAGCATGCGAAATATAGTATCAGGCCGGGGTCACAGATAGGTGGGCAGAATCTGCATCTCCGGCACGGCCACCCGGGGCGGGAACTTGGCAACCGCCAGGATCGCCTCGGCCACGTCTTCCGGCTGCAAGGCTTTGGCCAGCACTTCCGGACCGGGTTTCACGGGCCGCTTGTCCAGGATTTCGGTGTCCACAAGGCCTGGACAGATCACACAAGTGCGGACGCCGTTCTCCTTTTCCTCCACACGAATGGCGTGCGCCAGCCCGAGAAGGCCGCGCTTGGACGCCTGGTAGGCGGCGCCTGAAACGTCCGGCACCAAACCCGAAATCGAAGACACGTAAATGAGGTGTCCGGCGCCCGCCTGACGCATCGCGGGCAGCACGGCGTTGGTGATATAGTAGGCGCCGTTCAGGTTCACACTCAACATCATGTCCCAGAGGTGGGGGTTCAAGCGCTTCATGGACCGGTCGGGTATGTTGGTTCCGGTGACGTAAACCATCACGTCAATCTTGCCGCACTGTTCGCACGTTCGTTCCGCGAGTTGTTCCATCTCGGCGGCATTCGATGCGTCGGCGGCGGCGATATCTAATGCGTGGCCTTCCTTGACCACTTGCTGCTGCAGGCTGCGCAGGCGGTCGCCGCGCCGGGCCGATGCGATCACGCGGGCCCCTTCCCGCGCGAAGAGGACAGCGGTCTCGCGGCCGATTCCGCTGGAGGCGCCCAGTACGAGGACGACCTGGTCTTTCAAAGAAACGGGCATGCTCAGATTGTGGCACGACTGGCGGGTGCCCGGCGGGAAAAACACAGCCAGAAATGGCCGGGTTACTTTGCCGCCTGGGCGTCGCGTACACAGCGGAAGCCGAGGTTCATGGCTTTCCAGCGGGCCGGGACCGCGGTGTCATCCCAGATCAGGTCGGGCGCCAACGGGGGACCGTTAAATCCTCCTCCACGGATGGTGTACCAGAGGTCGTTCGGTCCTGGAGGCGGGTCCATGGTTTGGAACTGCTCTGTCTTCGCGCCCGGCGGATTCGACTGATCGACCAGTTCCCAGACGTTGCCGACCATATTCAGCGCGCCGTTCGGGCTGGCGCCATTTGGCATGGCATCGGCGGCCCATGGGCCTTCGGAATTGAGGTTGGCGCGAGACGCATCGGCCGGGTTTCCCGGTTGGCTTGCCGGTTGGTTTTCCCCTTCGTTTCCCCACGGATAGTCCCGGCCGTCGGCCCCCCGCGCGGCCTTCTCCCATTCCCGGGCGGTGGGCAGACGCTTGCCGGCCCACCTGGCAAAGGCCTGGGCATCCAGAAACGAGACTTCCACCACCGGGTAGGTGCGCTTGTCCGGTTTGAAATGGACAGGCAGCGGATGGCCCGTAGCCTGACAAAAAGCCGCATAGGCGGCATTGGTTACTTCTGTCTTGTCTATATAAAACGCCGGCAGGTCTACCTGGTTTTTGTCTTTGCCGAACAGGAACGTCCCCATCGGCACCAGCACCATTTCGCCGGTAGGTGTAGTGATGCTCTTGGCCAGCGCCGGCCCAGCCGGTCTCGATTTCGGCCGCATGGCGAAGTAGACCCCGGCGGCCGCCAGCAGCGCCACCAGCACCACCACCACGGGCAGCAGCCAACCCGGCCGGGCTTTGGCCGGAGAGGCCGGAACGACTGCCTGCATTTCCGGCTGCATTTCCGGCATGATGGCGGTCGGTAATTCCTGTTCCACCAGCACGCGGTCCAGTTCCTGACAGACCGGGCCGAAGCCTTGTGGCCGGTCGGCGGGGTTCTTGGCGGTGCATTTCGCGACCAGGTCGCATACCGATTGCGGCACACGCGCCTGGTGCAACGGGTCCAGGTTCAGCGGCTCGTTTAGGATCTGATAGAAGATTCTCTCCACGGTGTCGCCCGAGATTGGCTTGGCGCCCGTCAGCAATTCGAATAGCAGAATTCCGAAAGCGTAAACGTCTACCTGCCCGGTGATATTGGCCCCGGTCACTTGTTCCGGCGCCATGTAATACGGCGTGCCCAGAACGAAGCCGGCTCGGGTCATCTGCAGGCCCTCGGTCTTGGCGATGCCGAAGTCCATCAGCTTGACCACACCGGCGGTGTTGATATGGACGTTGTCCGGCTTGATGTCGCGGTGGATAATTTTTTGCGTGTGAATGTAGCCCAGGGCGCGCGCGATCTGCAGGGCGATCTTGAGCTTGCCTTGCAAGTCGCCCGTGTGTCCGTCCGTGATGGCGTGGCGCAGGTCTTCGCCGCGCAGAAATTCCATCACCATGAAGGGCCGGTGCTGCTCATCCTCGCCAAAATCATAAATGCCGAGGATGTTGTCGTGTGAAAGGTTGCCGGCCATGCGGGCTTCCGCCAGGAAGCGGGCCTTGGCCTCGGCATCCTCGCAGCCGGCATCGGTGAGGATCTTCACCGCCACCGTGCGGCCGATGACGGTGTCGCGCGCGCGGTAAACGTGCGACATGCCACCGCCCAAAAACTCCTCCAGCTCATATTTTCCGATTTTTGCCGGAAGCTGCATGGTTGTTGCAGGCTGACCGTCTGCCCCACCAAATGTAGCAGCTACTCCACGACGCGCGCTACACCACGCGCGCCACTACCAGCGTCATATCGTCATGCTGGGCAGCACCGGCGACAAAGTTGTCGGCCGCCTGCATGATGCGCGAGATCATCTCCGCGGGCGGCAGCCATGTTTCAGGCGGCAGACCGGCACAGCCCCGCGCGGCCCCGATGAGCGCTTCTTCGCCCCACTCCTCCTCGCGGGCGTTCTCAGCCTCGCTGATACCATCGGTGTAGAACAGCAGCAGGTCGCCAGGCAGAAGCTGCATCTCGTCCTGCTGGTACGCCGAGACCGGGAACAACCCCACCACGGGGCCGCCGGTCTCGAGCAGAATCACCTCCGCGCCACGCAGCAGGATGGGTGGGTTATGGCCGCCGTTGGTATAGACCAGGCGGCGCGTGGCCGGGTCGAACTGGCAATAGAAAAACGTGGCGTAGCGATTGTCGGGTGAGGTGTCGTAAACCAGCCGGTTCACGTTGACCATGAGGCCCGCCACGTCGCCGGCCGCGGTTTGCGACTGGCCGCGCACGGAGGCCTGCAGACTGGCCATCAGCAGCGCGGCGGGAACGCCTTTGCCCGAGACATCGCCGACCGCCAGGCCGAGACGCCCGTTAGAGAGCGCCAGAAAATCGTAGTAGTCGCCGCCAACGCCGCGCGCCGGGCGGCAGTAGCCGGCATATTCCAGCGCCGCCACCACGGGCGCATTCTGCGGGAACAACCGCTGCTGCACCTCACGGGCGATTTCGATTTCGCGGTTGAGCAGTTCGCGCTGCGCCACCTCGCTGGCGATGGCTTCCGAGAGGCGGCTGTTTTCCAGGGCGAGGCCGGTCTGCGCGGCCACGGTGCGCAGCAGGTTGGTATCGCTGGGGGAATACGGGGCCTCGGATTTTTTCGGACCAAGACTAATGAAGCCCAGCAGTTCCTTCTTCGACGACAACGGAAGCAGCATCTGCGCGCGCAGCCGGTTGAGTGCCGCGCCATCTTCGCCGCGCGCATGGCCATCCACGGCCACCGGTTCGCGCGACCGCCGCATGCGTTTCACGGTCTCCGTGCTTTCGGGAAAAGTGACCTCCAGCGGCGCGGCGTACCCGGTGGCCAGTGCCGGACGGAAGACGCCCCCATCCTGCATCAGCACGGCGACGCACTGCACGTGCAGCGATTCGCCCAGCTTGCGGGCCACGGTTTCGAAAAGCTCGTCTTTGTCCAGAATGCCGCGCACCTGTTCGCTCAGTTCCCCCAGAATGCGCTCGGCATCGTAGGCCTCGCGGAAGAACTTGCGGTCCACCCAGCGGCGCACCCGGTCGCCCACGTCGCGAATGCGAATCACCACCACGATCCCGATAGCGATCAGCGACAGCTTGGCGGGGCGCCCAACATGCGGCGCGTCCAGCAGGGTGACCGCCGCGAACCAAACGGCCATTCCGAGGCCGGCCTGGAACACGCGGATTCCACCGCGGGCCAGCGCGTACTGCACGCCTTGCCGGATGACCATACGGACATCCAGCGCGCGCTGCACCACAATCACGTACGCCATGGTGATAGGGAACAGCACCATCGCCATCATGGCGTAGACCATGGCGCCGCTATCGCTGGGCTGTTGGTGCAGCACGAGCCAGTTGTAGAGGACCAGCAGGAACGACGGCGTCATCGCCACGGTGCAGCCCCAATAGAGGAGGCGGAGCCGGCGGCGGTCATCGGCGGCCAGTTGCGGGTCGCGATACTTGACGGCCAGGGCCGTGAAGAAGAGGCTGGTGAGAGCGAAAATCAACGCCTGTTCCAGCCACGAAGGGAAAGCGGCGGGCAGGGCGGCTGCGGCTGCTTCGTCGATGGCGTGGACCCCAGTGATGATCGTGCTCCACAGAGCGGTGGCCGCCAGCGGAAGCAGGAGGACCCACTTCACCCAGGGAACGCGCCGGTCAAGCCGCCACCGGATCGGGAAATAAATCCCGAACAGCATCATGCAGGCGCCCCACGCTCCGACGATGACGTCGCGATATGCCAGCGCCACCACCGCGACCGGCGTTGGCCAGCCGCGAGGGTCCAGAATCCCCTGGCTGGTGAGTTGGCTCATGCCGAGCAGGATGCCCAAGAGCAGCCAGGCCCGCAAATCGCGCGGCCGCAGCGCCGCTACCCAGAACCCCAATAGGATGCAAAGCCACGGCATGAAGAGATACGACACGGCGGCGAACAACCACCAGGCGCGCAGGGGTTCCAGGACTACACGAAACTCAACGGGCTTGCCGTCGCGTTCGATGCTGACGGCGAGCGTTTGGCCGGGTCTCTTCTCGCGAATTGGCTGCAGCAGATCGCGCGCCTGGCGAAGCGGGCGTCCTTCGATAGCGACGACGCGATCGCCGCGCCGCAATCCTGCGTCGACGCCGGGGCGGGTCAAATCGGCGATGAGCGGCTGTTCGTTCCCGATGACGAACGGCCGCAGCGGGTAGTCGCCGGCCAGTTCGCGAATCACGTCGATGGTGTAGGTTGTCTGGTTGGCGATGGCGAAGGCGAAGAGTATCGTCAGCCAGAAGTACGCCCGCTTCATTCTCAATCACACTAACAGAATGGAGGGGCACGGGCAGGGTATGTGGGGCAGGTTGGTAACTGCGGCGGATTGGCAATCCGCTGGATTATGCGCAGCATGTTGGACCGCAGCAGGCCGCTCCGAGGCAGGTTTGACGGCGCGTATAAAGGCGCTCATGAACTTCCCATCCACTTCCGGCGCCATCGCATCCACGTCGATGCCTTTGCCGGAAAGGAACTCGCAGCCTCCGCTCGGTAGATCCGCGTCGGTTCCACATCGATCTGCTCGAAGCCGGCCGCGGCCAGTTTGTCGCGGTATTCGGCCTCCTGGAGAGCCCCCGCGACGCAGCCAACCCACAGCAGGACATTCCGGCGGATTTCCGGAAGCATCTCACCGCGCGTCACCACGTCGGACACTGCCAGGCGTCCGCCCGGCTTCAATACCCGGAAGGCTTCCAAGAGCACGCGGTCCTTGTTGGCCGAGAGGTTGATCACGCAATTGGAGATGATGACATCCACGGAATTGTCGGGGAGCGGAATCTCCTCGATCTGGCCCTTCAGGAACTCGACGTTCGCCAGGGGCGCTGAAACGCAGCGCCCCTTTTACGTGCCGAAACCCGGAACTATTGATTGCCGACGCGCGCGGAGAAGACGTCCGGCTGCGCATGCGTGAAGGGCGCCGCGGACGCCGGCGACAGTGGCGTGGCGGCCGGTCCGGTCCAACTGTTGCGGTTGTCGCCCCAGGCAGCGATCGGCCTGCCGGAATCCCCGTCCGAGGCGGCCGACACCGCCACCGACATGTATTCGCCTATGTCGTAGCAGGTTGCAATGATGCGGTCGTAGTTGGTGGTCCGGGCCGGATTGCTCGGTATTGTGGTGGGAATATTATTTGGCGTAAGGTCGAACGCCTGGGTACTCAGGCCACTGGTGTCATCTAATTTCAATCGGTTGTTGTCGTCAATTTCCACTCTGGTGACGTCGGTGCGCAGCCGGCCGTCAGCTTGTTGAACGTAGTAGGTGATCCAGGCCTGGTCTTCCTTCGAGTCAAGTGCGATGGCTGGATGAACATGCTGCGGGTTGGCCGCGGTGGAAGCGGCGATGCTAAGAGGCGTTGCCCAACTGGCGCCGCCATCTTGCGAGTAGAGGAGCTTGATCTCCGAGCCTGAGGCCGGGTCGCCGAAGAAGGGGCTGGTCGAGCTCTGCAGCGCAATCAGGAGCCGCCCCCGGGACGCCGCCGCCGCGGGTTGCGTGATCAGGCGCGTGCTCTGGACGTAACGGAAGGTGCCGGGGATGCGCCCGGCGCCCAGGCTGGTGCCCTGATGCAACACGTTGCGGAAGCCCCCGCCGCCGCAGTCATTGATCGCACCCGGCGTCACAACCGGAAATGCGAAGGCGTCGGGCGCTCCCGCCACGTGAAACGCCAGGAAGGTGAACGTCTGCCCGCCATCGTTGGACGCCAACACCCGGACGTTGTCAGCGTCGATGTCCGAGATGTGGAGAAACGGAATGTAGAGCCGGCCGTTGGAAGCGTCCACCACGGGGTTGGAGAAACTGAGAAAGCTGCTGTTAATGCCATCGTCCACCGGAGCGAACACCACCTTGGACGACCACGTGGCACCGCCATCGATGCTGCGGGCAAGCATAAGCTGGCTGCCAATGGTATTGCCCTTCGCATCGGTCTGGAAACTGGTCCACGTCACGTAAATGTTGTCCCGCTGGGGCACCGCCGGATCGGGGCCGACAGCCAGCCAGTCCTTGTCCGCACCCGGATCCACTGCCGCCACCTTGGCAGTGCCGAACGTGTCGCCGTGGTCGCTGCTCTTGTTGACAATCAGCGCGCTGTTGCCTGCCGCGTCGGTGCCCAGGCTGGCATAATACACATTGCCGTTACGGTCCAGCGCCAGCGCCGGGTCGCCGAAGGTAAATGGGCTGGTTGCGGCCGCTGCTGGGGGAACGAATCCACTGGTCCAGGTTTGACCGCCGTCGTGCGAGACCGAGTAGGCGCTGAACAGCGCTTGCGTCAAGAAGAGGCCTGTCCCAATACGTTGTACCACCGAAGCGGCGGACGAGTTGTAACCTACCACGATGTGCTTGCCGAAGGCGGTCGCCGAGGTCTCACTCTGGGTGGAGAACTCAAACGGCCGGGTGCCCGCGAAGGTCACCGTGTGATCGAGCGCGGGATTGTTGATCTGCGTGTTTTTCGCATCGCCGCCATCACCGGAACTGCCGCCGTCCTGCCCGTGTTGGCCGTCGGTAGGGCTGCCCGTAAGCGGAACGGCGCCGCTCTGGATTGCCAATTGCAGTCGATGGGCAAGCTGCCCGCCCTGCGAGCGCAAGGCTGTAAGCTTGGCACTGGCGTCACCCACGCTATCCGCGTCCAAGGCGAAGTCGTCAGCCGGGATCGCTATCCGGCCCTGCACTTGCGCCAGCGCGGGAGCCGGACGATACGCCGCGAGTAAGCACACCGCCGATACTGCGAGGGCAAACTTCGCTCGTCTGAATAAGGTCCTTGGTGACACTTGTAACATCTTTGTATCCTCCCAATTCCGGGCGCACCAATGCCGGCCACCCGCTATCTTGTCGTATTGAGTCTGCTGGTAAGTATAGCCTGGGCAGACTTGCGCCAGTCTGACACAGGCTCACAACTTAGTCAATAGAATTGTGACGACCAACGAAATAGAATTGTGGTGCTATAACATCGTGCCGAGATAAGTATAGTGACATCATAAGCGGGGCTGAGCGGCTTGCCGGGCTCGCTGCCACTCGTCTGTGGATGCGGACTGGCATTCCGCCGCCGGCCGCCTAAGTGCAGTCCAACCGGCGGCTATTGTCACTGATATGGAAATACTTACAGCTTGTCACGCACACGGCACACTGAGTCTGAGTCACAAATCAAACGCGGCGAATCACCGGATTGTGTCTGGTTGGATCACGGCTCACCCGAGCCACTATCTGCCGAAGTTCCTTCCAGATTCGTCCGCAGCCCTGCGGCTACGGTCGCCGAATTTTGATCTCAATAGTCAATAATGTCAGGTAATTGTACTCGTTTGTTTGCGGAAACAACCGTAAATTGTTTGAGAGGCGGTCGGGTCAATGAAATCGCCCCACTGAGCTGTTATGGCGAGGCTTCGTGCCGGGGATGCTCAGCCGTCGTGACGCAGAGCGATTAGCGGGTCCACCCGGGCGGCGCGCTGGGAGGGCGCCCAACAGGCGGCCAGGGCGGTCGCCAGCAGAAGCGCGGCCGCGGCGCTGATTGCCAGGGGGTCGGAAGCGCTGGTCTCGAACAATAGACCGGCGATCAGATTTCGCAGCATCAGGGCCGCGCCGCTGCCAATCGCCAGACCCGCGCCGGCCAATACCAACCCGCGGCCTAGCACCATGCCGAAAATATCGGCCGCGCGGGCGCCCAGCGCCATCCTCATACCGATCTCCGCCGTGCGCCGCTCCACCACGCACGACATCACTCCGTAAATGCCCGCCGCCGCCAGCAGCAGCGCCAGCATTGAGAAGGCCGTGAGCAGCCGCGCGCGGAAGCGATGTGGTGAAGTGGAGGCTGCCAGCAGCGCTTCCATAGGGCGCACCTCCGTCACCACGGCATTCCGGTCGGCCACCGCTACCAGGCGGCGGAGCGCAAGGCCGAGCGCGCCTTCTCCCGAGCGCGGGTCGCCCGGTCGGCCGCCAGAAAGTTGGCCCCGGCCCACGGCCCCTGACCCCCGGGCCCCGATCAACGGGCCGGAAAGCCTGCTGACCACCAGGAACGCGTTCCGCCATTCCCCGCGAAAGTACGGCACATAGAACTGGGGCCGGGGCGCCGCGTCCAGCCCCGCGTGGCGCACATTGGCCACCACACCGACCACCTTCATCCAGTGCGGTGTGGGAGAAGCGAACCGCGGGTTGATGGTCGTCATTCGCCGGCCAATCGGGTCCAGGCCAGGCCAAAACCGAGCCGCCGCAGCCTCGTCTACAACCACCACGGCCTCGGATTCATCGGTATCGGCTTCGGTGAAGACCCGTCCGCTTAGCAGCCGCATCCCCATCACCCGGAAATAATCCGGCGTCACCGACCGTTGGCTGCCGTGCAGCGAATGGCCGGTGGGCATGCCCTCCACGGTCACGATATCTCCCTGCCCATCGATCACGCCCGCCAACGGCAGCCGATTGGTGCCGCCGGCCGCGGTGACGCCCGGCAGGGCACGCACCTGTTCCAGTAGCCGGCGGAAGAAGACTTGCGGCCGGTTGGGCCCCGGCAGCGCGCTGGTGGAGTAAGTTGCGCTCGACATGTCGATGCGGGCGGTGATTACGCCTTCGGGCCGAAATCCGGGATCGATGGTATCCAGGCGTTCCAGACTCCGCAGCAGCAACGCCGCGCCAACCAGCAGAACCGTCGACAGCGCTACTTCCACGATCACCAGCATGTCGCCCAGACGCCGGCGCTGGCCGCCCACCACCCCTCCCACGCCAGGCTGACCGTGCACGAATTGGGTTCCGGCGGACTGCAGGGCGGGCGCCAGCCCGAAGCCGATGCCCGTCAGCACGGCAATGGCTGCGCAAATCAACAGCAAGGCTGCATCCGGCCGAACCTGGCTCAGGCCGGGGATATCGGGCGCCATGTTCCGGAGCGCGTCCAGGACCGCAATCCCAAGTATCAGGCCGCCTGTGCCGCCCGCCGCGGAAAGCATCGCGCTTTCGGTCAGCAACTGCCGGACGATGCGGAAACGCGTGGCGCCGAGTGCGCCGCGGACGGCCATCTCGCGCTGGCGCAACCCGGCGCGCGCCAGCAGCAGATTCGCCGCATTCACGCACGCGATCAACAAGACGCAGCCAACCGCCGCCATCAGAATCAGGATTGGGCGGCGCACCGTGGCGGTTCGATAGCGCGCCAACGGCACCACCGAAACCGCGGGATTGACGTCCGCCGGGCCGTGCTCGGCAAGAATCGCGCTTTCAATGCCGTTCAACTCGGTCTGCGCCTGTTCCACCGGCACGCCGCGGCGCAGGCGGGCGATGACTTCGGTCCACGCGCAGCAGCGTTGCCCGGCGCCGGGTGCGGGCGGTTCGAACTGGGCCGCGCCCAGCGACAGCCACACCTCCGTGCCGGCTGGGTACGACGGTTCCGATGGCATCACGCCCACGATCCGATAGTACTTGACGTCGTAACTGTCGACCGTGAGGGTGCGGCCGAGGATGGCGGGGTCGCGCCCGAACTGCTGTTGCCAAAAATCGTCGCTGATCAGGGCCGCCAGGTCGGCGCCGCGCCGATCTTCGTCCGGCGTGAAGATGCGCCCGCGCACCGGACGGACGCCCAGCGCGCGTAGCCAGGACGAAGTGACCTGAGCGCTGCGCACCGCCACGAAGGCCGGGGTACGCACCACGGTGGACCGGCTTCCGGGCCACAGAAACGAATATCCAATCTCGTCGAAGACACGAGCCCGCGCGCGCCAATCCGCGAAATCGGCCAAGGTAACACGTTCCTGCTCGATGGCCTTCTGCGGATTGCGGGACCAAAGAACCACCAGCCGGTCCGGCTCCGGATACGGCAGCGCGCGAAACAGCACGGCGTTGCCAAGGCTGAACATCGCGGTGGCCGCGCCGATTCCCAGCGCCAGAGTGCCGGCCACACTACCCGCCCAAACCGGCGCCTTCCGGAATTGGCGCAGGGCGTGACGCACGTCGCCCAGCAAACCCTGCACAGCCTGCATCTTCTGTATCCCTCTGTGAGGATGACGCAGAGCGGCGGCGAAGTGTTAACCCGTCACACTGTGTGAACCGTTCACACTTGACGGACGCGCCGCCAAGGTGCTAAAAATCTAGCAGCCTGCATGGCGCTATAAGGAGCCTGCCGTATGCCAGCCGCCGCGTTCCTGGAAATCGTTTGCCACGACGTTCTCTATGCATTGCGAACCATGCGCAAGAACCCCACTTTCGCCGCCAGCGCCATCCTGACTCTGGCTCTGGGCATTGGCGGCAACACTGCCATCTTCACGGTGATCCGCACGGTGCTGTTGAAGCCGCTGGGGTATCGGGACCCCGGCCGGCTGGTGCGTGTAACGGTGGACGATTCGCAGCAGAACAACAACGCCGGCAACTTTTCCCAAGAACGTTTTCAGCAGATGCGGGCCGCGGCGCAATCGTTCGCGCCACTCGGAGCCCACTTCGTTGCCACGGAAAATGTGACGCTATCGGGCGGCGCCGGTGAGCCGGAATCCCTAAAAGAGGCCCGCGTCTCGGGCAATTTCCTGGAAATTCTGGGTGTGCAGCCTGTGCTGGGGCGCAGTTTCCTGCCGGAAGAGGACACGCGCGGCGGGCCTGCGGTAGCTATGATCGGCGCCGCGTTGTGGAAGCGGCGGTTCGGCGCTGATCCGCGGATTGGCGGCCGCACCGCTATTCTGGACTCCAGGCCGTTCACCATCATCGGCGTGCTGCCGGCCGGTTTTGCGTTTCCCTTCACCGGTGTCGACGTGTGGGTTGCCAGACCCTCGGAGTTCTCCGGGATACAGCCGCCGGCCTGGCTGCGAACGCCCCTGCTGATCGGGTTTGGCCGGCTCAAACCGGGTGTGACGTTGGAGCAGTCGCGCGCCGAACTGAACGTGCTCAACCATCAATATGTATCCGGTCATCCGGGCCAGCGCGACGCCGACCCGAAAGCCGCCATGGCGGTGCTATGGCTGCGCGACCAACTGGTGGCGAACGTGCGCCCGATGCTTTGGATGCTGTTTGGCGCCGTCGGTTTCGTGCTGCTGATCGCTTGCGCCAATGTCGCCAGTCTGCTGCTGGCCCGAGCCTCGGCACGCTCCCGTGAATTTGCGGTCCGATCCGCCCTGGGGGCTCCGCGCAGCCGTCTCGTTATTCAATTGCTGGCTGAGAGCCTGTCGCTGTCGGTGGCCAGCGGTGGATTGGGCCTGTTACTCGGCCAATGGAGTTTGAGCGCCCTCAGCCGCGTGAGCGCATTCAATCTGCCGCGCGCGGGAGAGATCCGTCTGGACGGCCTGGTGCTTGCATTCACTATCGCGATCTCCATCCTGACGGGGCTTCTGTTTGGCCTGTTCCCGGCCCTTCGGATTTCGCGGCCGGACTTGGCCGATGTCTTGCGCGAGCGTGGCACAGGATCGGGCCCCACAACGATGCGAAGCCACGTGCGGCGGAGGCTGTTCGGCGTGACCGCGGGGGGATTGCTGGTGGTGGTGCAGGTGGCACTCTCGGTGGTGCTGTTGATTGGAGCGGCGCTGCTGATGGAAAGCCTGGCCCGCTTGCACGCAGTGGACCCCGGCTTCCGGGCCGCGAATCTGCTGACCATGCAGGTCCCCCTTCCGCCCGCGCGCTACGATACGGGTGCGAAGCGTGAGGCCTTTTTCGAGGAACTTGTCCGGCGCCTGGAAACGCTGGGCGGCGTGACCGGCGCCGCCGTAGCCTTGGGGCTTCCCACGGCGCCGGTCTGGGCATCTCCCATCGCGGTGGCTGAGCAGGCGCCGGTAGCGCTGCGAGACCGGCCTCTGGCGCAATTTCAGACCATCACCCCCGCCTATTTCCGCACGCTCGGCATTCCGTTGCGGCGGGGAAGGGACCTTGCCGAGCGCGACAACGCCCCGGGGGCGCCTGGCGTAGCGTTGATCAACGAGAGTCTGGCGCGCTGCTTCTGGCCGGCGTATCCTCGCGGTCAGGACCCGGTGGGGCAGCATGTCTTGATGGGCGTCGCTCCTTTGGAGATTGTGGGAATCGCCGCCGACGTGCACGAGTCCGGCCTTGCCGGCAACGCCAAGCCGGAATGGTATGTGCCTTCCAACCTCAGGCCCATGCAAAAAGGCTACCTGGCCGTGCGCACCGCAGGCGATCCGAAACGACTGGTCAACGCCGTTCGCAGCCAGGTGCTGGCCATCGACCGCGATCAAGCCGTCTCGGATATCGGCACCATGGAGGAGGTACTGGAAACCACGATGGGGCAGCGGCGATTGACGCTGATGCTGCTGGCGGTATTCGCCGCCGTGGCCCTCCTGCTGGCAGTGATTGGCATCTACGGAGTAATCGCTTATGCGGTGACGCAGCGGACCCAGGAGTTGGGCATCCGGCGGGCCTTGGGCGCGCAGCAGGGCGACATTCTGCGGCTGGTTCTGGGTCAGGGCCTGGTGCTGGCGCTGGTGGGCGTGGCGGCCGGAATCGCGGGTGCTTTCTGGCTTACCCGTGTGATGACCGGGCTGCTGTTCCACGTAAGCGCGACCGATCCGGCCACCTTCGCCGGCATCGCCATCCTGCTGGTCGCGGTGGCCCTGTTGGCCAGCTACATTCCGGCCCGCCGCGCCACCCGCATCGACCCGATGGCAGCGCTAAGGTAACTTCAAACCATGTGCCGCCTCGCACCAATCCTGCTTCTGGCATGCGCCGCTCTTGCGCAGCCGCCCAGCCCGCCCCAGCCGCCCCAGTCTGATGACCCCGCACAACTGAGCCAGCAGGCCGCCGTGCTGTTGGCGCAGGGCAAGTACGCCGAAGCCGAACCGCTGCTCACGCGCGCGCTGGAATTGCAGGAGCAAGCCACCGGACCCGATGACCTGAGCCTGACGGCGCCGATTGGCGCACTGGCCGCCCTCTACCGCGCCCAGGGCCGCAACCCGGACGCGCTGCAGTTCCAGGCCCGCTCCCTCGCCATCCACCAGAAGGCCACCGGCGACAGCCTCGACCTGGCGCCCGACCTCAAATTGCTGGCCGCCCTCTACGCCGCCATGGGCAAGAACACCGACGCCGAACTGGCCTACCTGCGGGTGATCCGGCTGCGCGAACAGGCCAAAGGACTGGAGGATCTCGACCTGGCCGGCGACTGCACCGATCTCGCCGCCTTCTACATCGCCCGCAAGCGCTTCGCGGTCGCCGAGCCGAACCTGCGGCGCGCCATCGTGATCATCGAAAAAAAGCAAGGCACGCAGTCGCCCGCGCTGATCCCGGTCTTTGACGCGCTGGTTTCCATTTACCTCAAGCAGTCGCAGTTCTCGAGCGCCGAATCGCCGCTGAGACACGAGATTTCGATCGAGGAAGGCATCTACGGTCCCAATCACGAAAATGTGGCGACGTACCTGGACCGTCTGGCCAAGGTCTATTTCCTGGAGAAGCGCTACGGCGACGCGCAGCGGCTATACGAACGTTCGCTGGCGATTTGGGAAGCCACTCTGGGCCCGGTCGACCCGGAACTGGCCACCACGCTGGACAATCTGGCGGTGGTTTACGCCTCGCAGGAGAAATACACGCAGGCCGAACCGCTCTATCGCCGTTCGCTGGCGCTGCGCGAACGCGCCACGGTGGATAGCATGAATAACCTGGCTCTGGCGCTGGATGGCAAGGGCGACAACACCGCGGCCGAGCGTGTCTATCAGCGGGCGGTCACGCTGGCGGAGCGGATTCCCGTGCTGCCCGAACCGGCCAACGTCGGCGAAACCGCGGCACTGGCCGACACGCTACGCAATTACGCCAACCTGCTCCGTAAGCTGAAGCGCGGCACGGAAGCGGCGAAGCTGGAAGCGCGGGCGAAGGCGCTGCCGGCGAAATAGGGATTAGAACCTGAATTGCCGTTGCGGCAAGGCCCCCCGACCCCTGGTGCTGAGCCCCCCTGGTCACGCAATGCAGCCGATGACGATTTTGTGCACTTTCAGCAGCAGGTCCACTTCTTGCAGCGGGATATCGAGGGCGGCTGCAATCTGGTCTGAAGGGTCTCCCCGGCGGTGCATTCGCAGGGCTTGCGAACGTTTGCTCAGATTCAATCCGGGCTTGGGAATCCCTGGTACAGCCATCAGCCGGGGTTGCTGCTGGGCATCCTGAACCTGGGCCGTGAGTCCCTCAATGGTCTGCCGCATCGACTGCACCTCGGCCTGCACTGCAGCCTCAAACTTGCTGTGGGCCGTCCCATCGCGCTCGCCGGCTGTCCGGCTCAAAGCGTTGGCGCGGAATACCGCGAAGAAGCTGACTGCGACAGCGGCCAGAACGAGGCCGCTCAGAAACGCAAACGGAAGCATCGGAAAGTTCATCTTACAGTCCTCAAACGGTCCTGCCGGCTGACGATATGCTGAATTCGCACGCCGTAGTTCCCATCCACTACCACCACTTCGCCGCGGGCGATGAGACAATGATTCACCAGCACCTCGACAGTCTCATTCACGCCGCGATTCAACTCTACGATCGAACCTGTCGTGAGCTTCAGGACATCCTTCATCGGAAGCTGGGTCTTTCCGAAAGAGATACTTACCGGCAGCTCGACATCCATCAACAGTTCCATCGTTGGGGAAATGCCCGGCTGACGCTCCGCGTTGGCGGCTTCCGGCTCGTTAACCGGGTGGTTATCGCGTTTTTCCGCGGTGCTCGTGGACGCGCCTGGCGCCAGAATCGCCAGAAGTTCCGGACTGAGCACGATGGAGAGTGGATCCAGCGTGCTTCCCGGAAAGGCGATCGTCACCGAGGCCGACTCGTGTGGCTCCGGCCCGGGCGGCTTTTCCGCGCCGGACTCGCAGGTGACCTCGCGGCCGACAAACGAACCGATCGAACGAGCCATTACCGACAAGGACTGGCCCAGGATCTCAATCCACGTGCTCTTGGCTTCGGCAGTCTCGACGGTTTCCAGGCCCGCAGCCTTGAGCGTAATCGTGCCGGCCTGCTCCCACGTGGTCAGTGGCGCGGCCACCCACACCGCAACCCCGGGGCCAGCCGAAAAGGGCTGCTCCCACCAGAGCGAATCCTGATGCGAATCGGGCGTCGAACCCGCCTGCCACCGGACCTCGGGTTTCTGGTCGGTCATCGACTCCAGTACCTGCCCCAGGCTTGACGCCCATTGATCCAGCAACTGGTTTGCATTGGGCACGGTTGCGATCGTCCATTGCTGGTTCTGCTCTGCCTGGCTCATGCCGTTACCATCCCTCTCGCCGCCGGCCACTGTTCGGCCATTTGGCTGCGCAACCGAAGAATCGCTTGCGACTTCAATTGCGAAATGCGCGATTCGTGCAGGTTCACCACTTGTGCGATCTCCCGCAAGGTCAACTCCTCGTGATAGTAGAGGCTCAGAACCGTGCGCTCAATCTCCGGAATCCCATCGATGCTCTTGGCCACCAGACGTTCCAGTTCCGAGCGTTCAAAGATCGCCGATGGAAGATCGTTGCTGTCATCCGGGATGTAATTCAGCAGGTCCGTTCCCTGATCGCCCGAAACGTATTCCAGACTGGCGATGTTCAGTCCGCGAATCTCCACCAGCCATTTGTGGTACTCGTCGGTTTCGACCCCCAGTTCCGCGGCGATTTCGGCTTCCGTTGGCGCACGCTGCAGGCGCTGTTCCGCCGACGCCACAGCGGCTTCAATCTGCTTGGACTTCTTGCGCTTCTGGCGCGGCGCCCAGTCCAGGCCGCGCAGGCTATCCAGAATCGCCCCGCGGATCTTGTACTCCGCGTACGTTTTTAATTTGACGTTTTCGGAGGGATCGAAATTGTCGATGGCCGAGATCAGGCCGATCACACCGGTCGAGATCAGATCGTCCAGGACGATGCTCTCCGGCAACCGCTGCTGGATCCGGCGGGCAATCAACCGCACCTGTGGCAGGTGCTCCAGAATGAGGCGCTCCCGCTCTTCGTCGCTAATCACTTCGAGTACCGCATAGCCGTGCATACAATTTCACCGTTGGGTCGCCCTTGTCATGCCGCCGCTGCCGCGCGGTTCCGGCCGGTTAGAATCAGTTCCACCAGCCGGGTTTGGCTGGCAGCCTCCAGATCCTCCGGAATTCGCTGGCCCGTCGTGAAAAAGGACAGCGGCTTGCGCGTGCGCGCCGCTTCGCTGAAGATGGCGCCAAACGAACCGGTTTCGTCGAGCTTGGTAAAAAGAAGGTGCTGCGGCCGCAGAATCTCAAAGGCATCGATCATGCGCGTTAGATCGGCGGATTTCATCGAAGCCGATAGGACCAGATGGGTGTCGATGTCCTTCCGGGTGGAAAGAAAGTGAGCCAGGCTGGATGAGTCTTCCATGTCGCCGAACGCCAACCCGGGAGTATCGATAAAGATCAACTCCTTGCCCCGGTTTTCCTCGATCGCTTGCGCCAGCGCCGCCGTGGTTTCCAGCACCTGGAACCCGACCCCGAGAATGGCGGCGTAAGAGCGCAATTGCTCGGCTGCGGCCACCCGGTGGGTGTCCATCGAGATCAGCACTACCGGCTTGCGTGCGGCCAGCCCGTAATTGACCGCGAGTTTGACCAGGGTAGTGGTCTTGCCGCAGCCTGGAGGGCCCACCAGCGCCACAATCTTCGGCTGCGCCGGCCCGGCGCCCAACGTGGGCTCCACCTGGAAGCGCGATTGTATTTCCTCCAGCAACGCGCGTTGGAACCGGGCGCCGTCGGCTGGTTGAGCGGAACGCACCGGTGAGGTCCGCGCGCCGTCCGCACGCGACCCGGCCGCTTGCACAATTTCCCGAGCCAGGTCGGCCGCCACTTCGTTCGCCGTGAGCATGGCATAGGCATCGGACACATCGGGCGCTACCCCTACCCACTGCGATGGCGCAAAAGCGGTGCGCGTGAGCGCCCGCCTGATCCCTTCCAGTTCCTTTTTCAGATCCGCCACTTCCGCCGACAGGCGGTCCCCAAACGCCGGCGCGGCGAACGAATTCGTCGCCATCCTCGGCGCCTCGGACAGCGCCGCCGCTGGTTCACCCGGGTCCAGCGTGCCGAAGACTACCTCGTACTCGCCCAGATGCCGCGATTCGATCGGCGCCTTGCGGCTGTTCACCAGCATGGCGTCGGGGCCAAGTTCCTGGCTCGCCGCCGCCATCGCATCTTCAACCGAGCGGGAAAAATAGGATTTGATTCTCATCGGAGTTGGCTCCTGGTTCTTATACCCGTGCCGGTAACTGACGGCACGAGTGATCTATCGTCTGCAAGGGTGTTTGACTGTAGGCCTAAACGCTCGCTTACGCGCGCGGCTCCGATCATGCTTACGCGCGCGGCCCGATCAGAGCCGCTGCAGGCCCGCCGATCAGAGCCGCGACCGTTAGGGAGCGGTCTTCGCGCTTTAGGCCCGCGCCTATTGAATGTTTCCCAGGGACTGAACCCGCAACCCCGGCGGAACTTCGTTGTGCGCCACGAACACCAGGTTGGGCAGCGACGGTTCCACAATCTGCCGCAGGAAGTAGCGAGCGCCCGACGATGTGATCGCCACTACCGCCGTCTCGGGTGAAGTAATCCGGCTTGAAATCTTGTTCAAAATGTCGCGGATGCTCTGCGGCGCCAGCGCCAGGTGGCTGTTCTGCTCGCCGTGTTGCACCGCCGCTTCAACCATCTGCTCGATGGAGGGATCGATGAACCATGCAGGCAGTTCGCCGGATCGGTTCAGGTAGGGCTTCACCACCGCGCGGCGCATGGTCTGGCGCAAATACTCGGTCAATAGCACGGGGTTGCGCGTGGTGGCTCCGGCTTCTCCCAAGGCCTCCAGAATCGACACCGCATCGCGAATGGATACGCGCTCCCGCAGCAGGTTCTGGAGCACGCGCTGCACCGTGGCCAGCGGCAGCAGCTTCGGCACCACATCCTCCACCACCTTGGGATTTTCCACGCCCACGCGGTCCATCAGACGCTTGGTGTCCTGCCGGGAGAACAATTCGTGGGCGTGCCGGCGAATCAGTTCGGAAAGATGAGTGCCTAGAACGCTGACGCTGTCCACCACCGTGTATCCCGAATTGCGCGCCTTTTCGGCCCGTGCGGCGGGTATCCACAAAGCGGCCATGCCAAATGCCGGCTCACGGGTGGCCTGGCCTTCCACCGCCACACTGCCCACTCCGCTGGGAATCGCCAGTTCGCAACCCTGCGGCAATTCATAACGTGAGATCTCCACCCCTTTGAGCGAGACCAGATATTCACGGCTGCGTAAGGATAAATTGTCGGTCACGCGCACCGGCGGCAGAATGTAGCCCAGGTCGATGGCCAATTGGCGGCGGATCGCCGAAATGCGGCGCAGCAACGGCGAATCCTGGCCGCCTTCCACCAGACCCACCAGACCGAGACCCACTTCAATGGCCAGCGGCTCCACCTTTAACAACGATTCCACGTTCTCCTTGGCCGCCGCCGGTTTGCTCTCGGTCTGAACGGTCGCCTCGTTTACGGCTTCCTTCTTGCGCATCTTCCAACCCGCCGCCAAAGCGCCGCCCCCCAGAAGCAGAAACGGCAGTTTCGGCATCCCCGGTATCACCGCCAGCGCTACCAGTACGCCCCCGGCCAGCAGCAGCGGCTGCGAATTGCTCAGAATCTGTTTGTGGAACTCGGCGCCCAGCCGCGCATCGGAACTGGCCCGCGTCACAATCAAGCCGCCGGCAATCGAAATCATCAGGGCCGGGATGACCGTCACCAGGCCGTCGCCGATGGTCAGCACGGTGTACGTCTCCAGCGCGCGGCGGAAGTCCATTCCATGCTGCGTCACGCCGATCAGGAAGCCGGCGATAATGTTGATGCTCGTGATCAGAATACTGGCGATGGCGTCGCGCTGCGTGAATCGCGAAGCGCCGTCCATGGCGCCGTAGAATTCGGCTTCCGTGGTCAACGCCTTGCGCCGCCGTTTGGCCTCGGTTTCGTCGATCAGACCCCCGTTCAGGTCGGAATCGATCGACATCTGCTTTCCCGGCAGAGCGTCCAGGGTGAAGCGCGCGGTGACTTCCGAAATGCGCACCGCGCCGTGGTTGATCACGACGTATTGAATCGCCACCAGCACCAGGAAAATCACCGCGCCGATGACATAGTTTCCGCCCACCACGAAGCTGCCGAACGCGCCGATGACATCCCCGGCCGCCGAGGTCCCCGTATTCCCGTTCAACAGGATCAGCCGGGACGAGGAAACATTCAGCGCCAGCCGGAACAGCGTCAACAGCAGCAGCGTGGTGGGAAAGGAGGTGAACTCCACCGGGCGGACCAGGTACAGCGCCACCATCAGCACGGTGACGGAGACCAGAATATCGGTCACGATCAGCAGGTCCAGAATAAAAATGGGCAGGGGCGTGATCAGCGCGATCACGATGGCCAGAACCGCCAGGGGGACCGCCAGGTCGCCCAACAGCTTCATCGGAACCCACTGCAGCCACGTTGGTAGCCCAGGTGCCGGTAGTGCTTTCGTTGCCATCATACGTTTAAACCCCTACCCCGGCAGCTTGCCGTTCATCAGCTTGAAAATGTAGGCCAGAATCTCGGCCACCGCGCGGTAGAGATGTGCCGGAATCTCCTGGCCCACTTCCACCGACTTGTACAGCGCCTGGGCCAGCGCCACATTCTCGATGATCGGAACCTGGTGCTCCATCGCTTTCTGGCGTATGCGTAGCGCCAGGAAGTTCTTGCCTTTGGCTACTACCAGGGGCGCGGCCATGCTGTCCATGTGGTATCGGATGGCCACGGCGTAATGGGTCGGGTTGACAATCACCGCCGTCGCCGTGGGGACGTCTTTCATCATCTGGCGCCGCGCCCGGTCGCGTTGCAGACGGCGAATGCGGGCTTTCATTTGCGGATTGCCTTCCACTTCCTTCATTTCGTCGCGGATTTCCTGCTTGCTCATTTTTAGATCTTTGTTGTGGCGCCGCATCTGGCGGAAGAGATCCACCACGCCAAAGACCAGGAAAACGCCGGCCGCCTTCCAGCACAATTCCATCAGGGTGTTGCCGACGAAGCCGAAACCGCTCTCCACGCTCTGCATCGGGAGCGACAGGAACGCGTCCAGTTTGTCGCGCGCCATGCTGTATACCGCCCAGAGAAAAACCGGCAACATAACCACGGCTTGGCCGAGCGATGGCAGGTTCTGCTTCGGAAGTTCCTTCAGTTTGGAAATCGGGTTGAGCCGTTTGAAGTCCGGCGCCAGTTTCTTCAAACTCAGCCCGAACCGGGTGGTGATCAAGCGGATTCCCAGGGTGGCCAGCGCCACCGTCAATCCGGCCAGCACCAGGGGAAAAACGTGCAGCGTGGTGAGTTGCCAGGCCAGGTGAATCAAATCCTCGGGCCGAAGATCGCGTTTGAATGCCGAAGCCAGCACTGCCCTGGTGCTGACGCGGAGTGTCTGAAACCACGCCGCGCCCCCGCTGCCCAACAGGCCCAGAAAAATCATGAACTGCAAAGCCGAGACAAATTCCTTGGCTGATGGAAACTGTCCTTCCTTGCGCGCTTTCTCCAGCTTGCGCTGGGTAGGTTGCTCGGTCTTGCCGCTGTCCGCCATAACGCCTCATATCCCCAACATCCGGTGAGCCGTCGTCCAGGCTTGACCGCTAAGTTCCCGCATGATGCGCGGAAACAGCGCCGCCATCCAGCTCAGCATCAGCAGCGCCGTCAGCATCTTGGCCGGAAAGGCCAGGGAAAGCAGTTGCAGTTGGGAATTGAGTCTTCCCATCAGCGCCAGAGCGACATCCACCATGACCAGCAGGGCAACCACCGGCAGCGCCAGACGCACCCCGGTCGAAAACAGCACGGCCCCCAGGCGGATCAAAGCTTCAGCCGCGGATGGACCAAAAACATAGGTCCCCACCGGCACTTTCTCCAGGCTGAGCGCGAACAGCCGCAACATCTCACGGTCGAGGCCCAGGGCAAAGAACAGCATTCCCGCCATCAATTGCGCGATCACCAGAAGGATGCCGGAATCGGCCTCGGTATTCGGGTCGATCGTGGATGCGTAGGCATATCCGGCCTGCAGGCCCAATATCTGCGCCGCCAGATTGAAGGCTTCCAGCACGATCGCAATCGAGACGCCGATGGCAATCCCGAGAGCCGCCTCCGACAAGGCCCAACCGGCCAGCACACCCATCGTGACTAACGAAGGCTCAACC